>Ga0114931_10000294_pt1 | contig 58349 bp, 72 predicted proteins | sample 2SBtaG_FD_89579 | JGI IMG/M metagenome (GOLD analysis project Ga0114931, IMG submission 89579) | Deep subsurface microbial communities from Kolumbo volcano to uncover new lineages of life (NeLLi) - 2SBTROV14_V59a metaG | ecosystem: Environmental > Aquatic > Marine > Volcanic | place: Kolumbo... | reverse complement strand
TTTTTCCACCCTGTTCTCTCCCCCTGTTTCCAAAATAGATTCCACCAATAAGTTCTCGAACAACGACAAAATTGACATTTTTCACTCGTTCTACTTTCAGTGGGGATTTTTGAAGAAGTGCATCAAAGGTGCGAATCGGTCGAATATTTGCATAAAGGCCAAGATTTTTTCTCATCTTCAGAAGTCCTTGTTCCGGACGTACTTTTAGAGATGGATCGTTGTCATATTTTGGATTGCCAATTGCCCCAAACAAAACAGCATCAGATTTCATGCATAATGAATCTGTCTCATCAGGATACGGATTTCCTGTTTGGTCAATGGCGACTCCACCAATCAACCCCTCAGTGAAAGTGAATGAATGGTCAAATTTCTTTTCAATTTTTCGAAGGACTACTAAAGTGGCATTAATTATTTCTGGACCAACGCCATCTCCTGCGAGGACTGCAATATTTTTTTTCATACTCTTGTCGGTAATGAATAATCATGGGTGCGACTTGATTCGAATTGATCTGTTTGTTTTTGCACGCTCAAGAGATATCCCACATCATCAAATCCTTCCATCAAACACATCTTTTTGTACGTGCTGATTTCAAACTCCTCAGCTATTTTGTGTGATGGGACACGAATGAGTTGCTTGGGTAAATCAACTTCGATTCGCACATCTGATTTTTCCTCAATTGCATAAAAGAGATCTTGCAAAAATAACTCAGAGACTGTCACTGGAAGAATAAAATTATTGAGCGCATTACTTTTAAATATATCTGCAAAAAAACTTGAGACGACAACTTGAAATCCGAAGTCTTTTATAGACCATGCCGCATGCTCACGACTGGAGCCACACCCAAAATTCTTTCCAGCAACTAGGATCTTTCCTTTGTACATTGGATTATTGAGAACAAACTCTTTTTTTGGATTCCCGTCTTGATCGTACCGCCAATCATTAAACAGTATTTCACCAAACCCTTCTTTTGTAGTTCCCTTTAAAAATCTGGCTGGAGTGATCTGATCGGTGTCGATGTTTTCAATTGGCAAAGGAACTGCCGTTGATGTAATAATATTTATTTTTTTCATGTTATTTTATGAAATCTCTCGGATCAGTAATAACTCCAGTAATTGCAGTTGCTGCTGCAGTCAAAGGACTCACCAGCATAGTTTTTGCTCCCGGTCCTTGTCGACCTTCAAAATTTCTATTGCTTGTTGAAACACAATATTTTCCTCGTGGTATTTTATCTTCATTAAATCCAAGACAAGCTGAGCATCCTGCACTGCGAAGATCAAATCCTGCATTGTTAAATATGACATCAAGTCCTTCCTTTCGTGCTTGTTTGAGCACTTGGGTAGAACCAGGCACGAGGATCGCTTCAATATTTTTTGCTTTTGTTCTTCCTTTAAGTATTTTTGCTGCTTCTCGAAAATCTTCTATGCGTGAATTGGTACAGCTGCCAAAAAAAACATAGTCTACTTTTTGCCCAATCATTTTTTTACCCTCGGTCAAACCCATGTATTTCAGCGACTTAACTAATTGCTTTTTATCTGAATCAGATTCACAATCACTTTTTTTTGGGATTGTTTTCGTTATAGAAACTCCCATGCCAGGATTCGTTCCATAGGTGATCATTGGCTCAATCGTATTAGCATCAAACGTTTCTACTCTATCATATGATGCTCCTGCATCTGTAGGCAATGTTTGCCAATATGAGACTGCTTTCTCCCAATCTTCACCTTTCGGCATGAAGTCTCGATCTTTCATATATCTGTACGTCTTTTCATCTGGTGCAATCATCCCACCACGTGCTCCCATTTCGATACTCATATTGCATACGGTCATGCGCCCTTCCATTGAAAGATTTCTGATCGCCTCACCGGCAAACTCTACAAAATATCCGGTGCCACCATGTGTTGAAATTTTTGAAATAACATACAGGATGAGATCCTTTGCTGTGACACCTTTTTGAAGCGTGCCATTTACTTCAATTTTCATTGTTTTTGGTTTTTGCTGTAAAATGGTTTGAGATGCAAGAACTTGCTCAACTTCACTGGTTCCAATGCCAAAGGCAATTGAACCAAACGCACCATGAGTCGATGTATGACTATCTCCGCAAACAATGGTCATTCCTGGTTTGGTGACCCCAAGCTCTGGCCCAATCACATGTACTATTCCTTGCCATGGATGGCCCAATCCAAAAAGTTCAATACCAAACTCTTTACAATTTTTCTCAAGCATTTCAACTTGTTTTCGAGAAAGAAGATCTTTGATCGGAAGATGTTGATTTTTTGTTGGTACATTGTGATCAGCGGTTGCCCATGTTCGATCTGGAGAATGAACAGATATTCCCCTCTCTTTTAATCCATTAAATGCCTGAGGAGTAGTCACCTCATGAATAAAATGTGCATCGATGTAAAACACCGTTGGATACCCCTTTTCTTGAGTTACCACATGAGCATCCCAAATTTTATCAAACAATGTCTTTGGCATATTAGTTCTTTTGATTTTCAGGTCTAAGCTCGCGAACCTTTTTTCCCGCTTGCCACATTTCCATATCAGCAAGTGCTTTCAACTCTTCTTCAAGTTTTGAGCGGTATTCAGGATCACTGTTTTTCTCAAGGGTTCGACGTGCCTCCTCACCTGACTTCACGCTCTCATATAATTCTTCAAATACCGGTGCAGTCGCATCTCGAAACTTATCTTTCCAATCAAGCGCACCACGTTGAGCGGTGGTAGAAATGTTTGCAAGCATCCAATCCATTCCTTTTTCTCCGACGAGCCGGATCAAACTTTGTGTCAATTCTTCAACCGTCTCATTAAATGCCTCTGAAGGAGAATGATCGTGTTTTCGAAGTTCATTGTATTGAGCTTCAAATAATCCTTCAAGAGCACCAACCAAAATACCTCGCTCACCAGTGAGATCACTGTATACTTCATTTTCAAAGGTGGTTTCAAACAAGTAGCCAGATCCAATGGCAATACCAAGTGCTTTACATTTCTCCTCTGCATTTCCATTTGCGTCCTGATAGACCGCAAATGAGCTATTGATCCCACTGCCATCGAGAAAATTTCTTCGGACAGTGAGGCCCGACCCCTTTGGTGCCACAAGCAGAACATCAATGTCTTCAGGTGGAATAACACCAGTTTGATCTCGATAAGTAATTGAAAATCCGTGAGAAAAATACAAAGATTTTCCTTTGGTTAAATGAGGTTTTAGTTTTGGCCAAAATGCTTTTTGCCCCGCGTCGGACAAGAGATACACAATGATGGTTCCGCGTTCGGCGGCTTCCTCAAGTTCAAATAATGTTTCTCCTTCGACCCATCCATCTTTTACTGCTTTTTCCCAGGTCTTTGATCCTTTGCGTTGACCGACAATAACGTTGACACCATTGTCTTTAATATTCAGTGCCTGCCCTGGACCTTGTACACCATATCCAAGGACTGCAACAGTTTCACTTTTTAATACTTTCTGAGCTTTCTCCAAAGGAAATTCTTCACGGGTTATGACGTTTTCTTCGACGCCGCCAAAATTCATTTTTGTCATGTTTTATATAACAAACTAATAATATTGAGTTGTAATAGGTGGCCGAGCTCGAGGGACTCAACAGCGCGCGACAGAGTGAGAGCACTGGTGGGAAACGAGCGAGGAGGCAACCTATTACTCGATCACTTTATTGCGATTACTTCCATTTCTACCAAAGCTCCTGCAGGTAATGCATCAATAGCAAGTGCTGCACGGGCTGGTTTGTGATCACCAAAAAACTGCGCATAGATTTCATTCATTTTTTGATAATCTGCAATATCAGCAAGGTATACGGTTGCTTTGACCACCTTGTCCATGCTTGATCCTGCTTCTTCTAGTACCTGTTTTACATTTTCAAAGACTTGCCTTGTTTGGCTTTCAATTCCCTCAACCAATGTTCCCGCTGCAGGGTCGATCCCAATTTGACCTGAACAGAATATAAACCCATTTACCTCGATGGCTTGAGCATAGGGTCCCACTGCTTTTGGTGCCTGATCAGTGTGAATATATTTCATAATTATTTATAAATGTTAACAATGTCATTCAGAACAAAGCGCCTGCCCGCCGAATTGGCGGGAAGAATCCATGTATTTTTTCCTGGATCCTTCATCTCCGCCATTGGCAGATTCAGGGTGACAACGAATCAACTCGTCACCGCCCCCTTCGATGCGCTCCCAACGAGTGTTCGGTATTTTGCAAGCACGCCCCGCTTATATGGAGAAACGGGTGCTTGATACTGTTTTTTCCGTTTCTCGAGCTCTGATTGTTCAATCAATATATTGACCTCTCTGTTTTCAACATCAATATCAATGATATCTCCTTCTTGCACAATCCCAATTGCACCTCCTTCGACTGCCTCAGGAGCCACGTGTCCGATCATTATGCCATGAGTGCCCCCTGAAAATCTACCATCAGTAATCAGTGCCACGTCCTTCCCCAAACCTGCACCGACAAGAGCAGATGAGGGAGAAAGCATCTCTCGCATACCCGGCCCACCTTTTGGACCTTCGTGCCGAATAACAATCACATCTCCATGATTAATTTTCCCATCAAGGATTGCAGTCATGGCATCATCTTCGCATTCAAACACCCGGGCTGGACCCTTATGCTGTTTGAGCATCTTACCGGAAAGCTTCATGACTGATCCTTCTTCTGCCATATTTCCCTTCATGATAATAATATGTTTTCCAACAGGCGCCAAAGGCTTTTCAATTGAATAAATCACGTCTTGATCGGAAGGTCGTTTGGGTGCATCTTTCAGATTTTCTTCAACTGTTTTTCCCGTCACAGTCAAACAATCTCCATGAATGAGCCCTGCTTCAAGGAGCATATTCATCACCATAGGTATGCCACCAATTTCATCCAGATGTTCCATCATATAATCTCCAGATGGACTAAAGTTGCCGATGAGTGGTACATCTTTTCCAATGGTTTCAAAATCATCAATTGTCAAATCAATATTGGCCTCATGTGCAATTGCAAGTAAATGCAATACCGCATTTGTCGATCCGCCAAGTGCTTGAATGACGACAATTGCATTTTCAAATGATTTTCGCGTGAGGATATCACGCGTTCGAATTCCCGCTTTCATCAATCCAAACAATGCATCGACGGTACGCTGAATATCATCAATTTTTTTATTTGATACATGCCCATCTCTACCCATTGCCGGATGAGATGCGCATCCAGGAACCGACATACCCAGTGCCTCCAGAGCTGACGCCATTGTATTGGCGGTATACATACCACCACAAGCTCCAGCACACGGACAACTACTACATTCAATTTCATGAAATTCTTCCTTTGTTATTTTCCCCGCACTCAAGGAGCCAATTGCTTCAAATATAGATACAATATTGACATCTTTTCCATTATGCGATCCCGGAAGAATAGTGCCACCATAGAGGGTGATACCAATAGAATTATTTCTTGCAAGAGGCATGAGCGATGCTGGGATTGTCTTATCACAACCAGATAAGGCAATCGTTCCATCAGCCATATAGGCCTCAGACATCATCTCGATGCTGTCTGCTATCCACTCACGCGAAACCAAGGAATATTTCATTCCCTCTGTTCCCATAGTTTCTCCATCGGTGATTACTGGGGTCCCAAACATATAGGGTCTTCCTCCAGACTGAGAAATAAATTCTTCGGTAACCTGTGCGAGTTGATCAATGTGGGCATTGCATGGTGACACATCTGAGTAAGGGGATGCAACACAGATAAGTGGCTTTTCAAAGTCAGCATCTGTATATCCAACACCACGCATCATTGCGCGAGCTGCTGCACGCTTGGTCCAATCATTTGCACCAGGGGTACTAGTGAGAACCTTACTTCTGTCTTTTAATGTCTTTGTATTATTGCATGAACTGCAATGTGATCCACATGTCTTTTTCATAGTTTTCTTTATTAAATATATAATGCGAGAGCAAAGTAACCACAATTTTAGAGCAAGTTTGAGTATGTATTCAAACAATGTGAACTCACGAGTAACATTTTCGGTTACTTACTCTTGAAAAATAAATAATTACACCAAATACTGATACAGCATCTGTTTTTCCGATAATTTTGTGTACTTTAATTCTATCGCATCCATTCGTTTCATAAGCGGCTTTAAATCTTCTTTACTTCGAAGTTCAAAACCAACCAAGGCAGGCGCTTTTTCTTTTTCAGTTTTTTTCATATATTCAAAACGTACGATATCATCATTTGGCCCAAGCGCCTCGTCAAGCATGCGCTTTAACTGTCCCGGTTTTTGAGCAAACTCAATGATAAAATAATGTTTTCGACCCTGGTACACAAGGCTCTTTTCCATGATTTCTGGGTATCGCAAAATGTCATTGTTTCCGCCGCTTAAAATACATACAGCAGTTTTTCCTTTTAATTTTTCAACCATGAAATCAAGAGCGGAAACGGAAAGCGCCCCTGCAGGTTCTGCCACAATTCCTTCGTTTTGATAGAGCTCTACCATCGTAATACAATCTTTTCCTTCTGGAACGAGCAAAATTTCCTCAACATTCTTTTTCACAATTTCAAACGTGAGATCACCTGGTGTTGCAACAGCCGTACCATCCACAAACGTATCTATTTTTTTTAGCGTAACGACTTTATTCTGCTTTAATGATTCATGCATACATGCAGCTCCCGTAGGTTCGACGCCAACAATGTTCGTTGATGCATCTACACCCTTCATATATGTTGAGATTCCAGAAATCAATCCGCCACCACCAATACATACAAACACATAATCAATCTTTGATCCAAGTTGTTCAACAATCTCTTTCCCAATGGTTCCCTGTCCAGCAATGGTCAGGGGATCATTGAATGGATGTATGTAAACGGCTCCTGTTTTCTTTTCAAATGCTCGTGACGCAGTGCTTGCTTCGTCAAAGGTTGATCCAACGAGTTTTATATCAACATATCCATCTCCAAATTGTTTTACTTTGTCAATTTTTTGATTTGGAGTAACTACCGGCATGAAAATGGTTCCATGGACTTTCAGCGCATTGCAGCTCCATGCGACTCCTTGTGCATGATTTCCGGCACTTGCACAAACAATACCTTTCTTTTTTTCCTTATCAGAAAGATGAGACATCTTATTGTAGGCACCACGGATTTTAAATGATCGAACTTCCTGTAAATCTTCTCGTTTGATATATATAGTTGCATTATATTTTTTTGAGAGTCGCGTGCTTTTTTGCAACGGTGTTTTATTTGCGACACCTGAGAGCCTTTTTGCAGCATTTTCAATATCTTTTTTTGTTATGCTCATATTAATTTATTCAATCCGTCAACATATGCTTGGACTGCAGCTACCACAATATCGGTATCTGATCCAAATCCATAATATACATTGTTTTTGTATTCCAATTGAACATTTACCTTGCTCACATCATCACTTCCCTTTGTCATTGCCTGAATCAAAAACTCCCGAAGAATCGGGAGTACTTTTGTCACCTTTGCCTCTAAAACAACAGTATTGACCGCTTGATAAGCAGCATCAACGGGGCCATTCCCGTTTTTTGATGAAATATACTCTTTCCCATGAATCTCCATTTTGACCGTTGCCATTGGTTTCAACGGATAACCACACACAACTTCAACAAGTTTTACTGCAAGTTCTTTCGGAGTGCTCATTGTTTTCCCCATCAAGATGTGCAAATCTTCATCAAGAATTTGTTTTTTGGAATCAGCAAGCTTAAGAAAAGCTTTATATGATTTCTTTAATTGTGTTGGCTTTAGGAAGTACCCCAATCGTTCCAAATGATGATTGAGCGCTGCACGTCCTGATCGAGCGGTAAGTACAATCTCAGATGATGCAATTCCAACATCGTGAGGATTGATAATTTCATAATTCTCTCGGAGCTTTAATACACCATCCTGATGAATGCCAGACGAATGAGCAAATGCATTTTTTCCAACGATTGCTTTATTTGCCTGCACTGGCATATTCATCAGCTTTGCAACTAATCTGCTTGTTGGATAAATCTTCTTAGTATTGATCTTAGTATCGTATGGAAATTTGTGAATCCGCATAATCATCACAGCTTCTTCAAGAGATGTATTGCCTGCTCGTTCTCCAATTCCATTCATGGTCACCTCAATTTGACGAGCACCATTTTCGATTCCCGCCATAGTATTGGCCGTTGCGAGTCCTAAATCATTATGACAGTGTACTGAGATAATTGCTTTATCAATGTTTGAAACATGTTCCTTCAGATATTTAATTTTTTCTCCATACACACGGGGGAGATTGTATCCGGTGGTATCAGGAATATTTACTACTGTTGCTCCAGCTTTTATGACTGCTTCAATCATTTGTGCCAGATATTTAAGATCAGCACGTCCCGCATCTTCTGCATAAAACTCGACATCATCGACAAACTTCTTCGCATACTGTACTGCTTCGACGCCACGTTTGAGAATATCCTCCCTCGTTGATTTAAATTTATACTTGATATGCATATCTGATGCACCAATACCCGTATGAATTCTTTTGCGTTTGGCAAACTCCAACGAAGCTGCGGCTGCATCGATATCACCTTTCACTGCACGGGTTAGCGCGCAAATAATTGGTTTGGTAACTGCTTTTGAAATCTCAATCACCGAATTAAAATCACCGGGAGATGAAATGGGGAATCCAGCTTCGATAACATCCACACCAAGTGATTCCAGCGCCTTTGCAATCTCGATCTTTTCAACGGTATTCAACTGGCACCCTGGAACCTGTTCTCCATCTCGCAATGTTGTATCAAATATATGTATTTTTTGCATATCACCAAATCTCTAACTTCTGATCTCAAACGTCAACTAATTAAATACTGCAATCCTTCCTGATTGGATAAATTCCTTGATTCCAAACGGCTTCATGAGCATATGAAAATCATGTACCTCGTGTTCTGTTCCAGTAATCTCTATAACCATATGACTTTTTGCTACTTTGATAATTCGAGTGCATCCGGACATTGAGACCAGATGTTCAATTTCTTTTCTTTTTTCAAGACTGTTTGCTGATACTTTGAGCAAAGCAATCTCTCGTGGAACCAAATCATTATCTGTACTGTCAATAACTTTCGTAACTTCAATAATTCTATAAAGTTGTTTTACTATTTTTTCAACAAGCTCAGCTTCTGCAAAAATAACCACGGTAAAGCGTGATTGATCTTCTTGATTGATTTCAGACACCGTCAAACTTTCAATATTTATTTTTCGTCGTAAAAATAAATCTGCAATTCGATACAAAACACCAGGGGTATTTTCAGTGAAAATTGATATGGTATAGAGTGTTTTCATAAATAGCTCTTGAGAATAATTATTCTAATCGCACATCGTCCACCGATGCCCCAGAGGGCATCATAGGGAATACATTTTCCTCCTGCTCGACTTCAACTTCTAAAATGTAGGGGCCCTTGTGGTTCAACATGTTCTGAATTCCTTTTTGCAGTTCATCTCGCTTTGAAATTTTTTGTCCTGCAATGCCATATGCTTCTGCAACCGCAATAAAATCAGGACTTTCCATATGAGTCATCGAATATCGTTTATCAAAAAATAATTCCTGCCACTGACGAACCATACCTAAAAATCCATTATTGAGAATGACCACTTTTACAGCAATATCATCTTGAACTAATGTTGCAAACTCTTGAATATTCATCTGAATGCCACCATCGCCAGCAATACAGACTACCTCTCGAGTTGGCATAGCACATTTCACCCCCATTGCAGTGGGAAGCCCATATCCCATGGTACCCATGCCGCCTGATGAATGAAAACTGTTTGTGGTATTGTACGAATAATACCGTGCCGCAATCATCTGATGTTGACCAACATCTGATACGATGATTGCAGTTCCTTTTGTAAGTTCTGAAATACGACAAATTGTCTCAGTCATTTTTATTTTCCCCTTTTTAGGACTACGGGCATTGTTCCAAACTTTATTCTTTTCCGTTTCATCGTGTTTTTTGAATTTCTGTACCCATGTCGCATGTGATTGTTTTCTGATTTTTTTTGACAATGCACCAAGTGCTGACTTTGCATCTGCAACAATCGGCACTTCCGCCTGTACAATTTTATTGAGCTCTGCAGGATCAATATCAATATGAATGACTTTTGTATCAGGCAAATATTTTTTCAGATTTCCTGTTACGCGATCGTCAAATCTCATGCCGACAGCAAGGACAACATCTGCAGAATTTGAGAGAATATTTGGCCCATAATTTCCATGCATGCCCAGAAACCCTACATGCAATCGATGTGATTTTGGAAACGCTGATATGCCATGCAAGGTAACCGCAACGGGGATATCTCCTTTTTCTGCGACGGATAAAAGCTCATCATACGCGCGGGCAATATGAATCCCATGACCCGCAAGAATATACGGACGCTTTGCGTGATTAAGTAAATGCGCTGCATGTTCAATTTGTCGTGGGTGTGGTTTAGTTGTTGGATTGTAACTTCTTAAGCTTATTGATTCTGGATATTCAAACTGTAGTGACTCAAACTGCACATCTTTGGTGATATCTATTAAGACTGGTCCAGGTCGACCGGTACGCGCAATATGAAATGCTTTTTTGAAAATATAAGGAATTTCTTTTGGATCGGTGATCTGATAATTCCATTTCGTAACCGGCGCTGTAATGCCAATCACATCTGCCTCTTGAAAAGCATCAGTTCCAATCACTGATGAAGTGACCTGTCCGGTAATGCAGACCATCGGTACGGTATCCATCATTGCATCCCCCAGTGCAGTGACAAGATTTGTCGCACCGGGTCCGGAGGTTGCAAAAACCACCCCAGGCTCACCGGTGATACGACCCCAGCCTTCCGCAGCATGACCTGCTGCTTGCTCATGGCGAACTAATATATGTTTGATCTTCTTCTTTTCAAGATAATCATATAACGCATCGTAAATCGGCATAATAGCCCCCCCGGGATACCCGAATATAGTTGTTACCTTTTCATGTAACAGTGATTCAATTACTGCTTGTGAGCCTGATAATTTCATAAAGTGAATAATATTAAATGTTGAAAACAAAATTTTAGAGCGCGTTTGCATATGTTCTCACACCACGCATTAACTCGCGATTTAAATTTTCGTTTACCAGCTTGTATTCCCTAAACTTTTATTTTTGTCCGCCAACTTTCATACTTATCTTCTTCTCCTCGTACAACTTTGAAAAAGAGATCTTGTATTGTGCCTGCTATTTTTCCTCTTCTTCCCGTACCAACTTTTCGATGATCAATGTTTGAGATCCAAGCAACCTGAGCGCCGGTCCCACAGAAAAATGCTTCATCTGCAATATACAGCTCGCTTCGATCAATGGTACGTTCTTCCACGGGAATATGCAGATCTTTTGCAAACTGCAAAACTGATCGTCGAGTAATTCCTTCAAGAATGTCATCAAACTTGGATGGAGTAATGAGTACCCCATCGCGGACAATAAAGAGATTCATAGCAGATCCTTCTGCCACATTGCCAGCTTCGTTCAAGAAAATTGCCTCATCAAAGCCATTTTTATTTGCTTCTTTCTTGGCTAGTGCTGAGTTGATATATGCTCCCGTAATCTTTGCACGAGAAGGAATGGCGTTGTCAGAAATCCTTCTCCAGGATGACACACATACCTTGACTCCGTGGTCGGTAGACAAATAATCTCCCAATGGAATCATGTACTCTGCAAAATAAAATGGGTTATCTCGCTCCAAGTTTGGAGTCAAACTCAAGCTTCCTGCATAGGAAAATGGTCGAATATATGTGTCAGTGTGCGGTGCATTTTTTTTCATCAGCTTCATGGTGATATCGATTAAATCTGTCTTTGAATATTTGATCGATTCTCCAAGGATCTTCATTGAATTTACAAAACGTGTTATATGATCGTTCAATCGAAATATGGAAATAAACTTTCCCTTTTTATTGTAATATCCCCGAATGCCACCAAAAATGCCGGTCCCATATTGGAGAGCATTTGTCTGAATGTTTATCTGGGCTTTCTCAACAGGAACAACCTTTCCCTGAAAAAATGCGTAGGGCAATGCTTTTGTTTGTAAGTGCGTCATAGGTGAATAGTAATTTCTAATTGACCGAATTGATCTAATTTCTCATTTTGTTGTCATCCTGGGAGAGTGAAACCGAGTGTGACTCGGTGAAACGACCGAACCTGCCTGCGCCGGCAGGCAGGGGATCCAGTTTGGATTTTTCACTTTGTTCAAAATAAGATTGGTTTTATAACATAAAAAAAACCCGCCTGGTGGCGGGGTGCTTATCGAACATTCAAGCTCCTCGCCGCATTAGCGGTTAATAAGGAGAGCGAGAATGTAAAATATATGATTTTTCATATCGATTTGACCATTATATATCTGATTCTAAATTATTGCAAATTCTCTCTCATCAATTGATTATTTAGAAATGAGATTCAAACAACCTGTGCCAGTGCATACGCCAGCATTGCCTCACTCACCACTCCCGCTCGGGGAACCACACAGATATCGGAGCGTTCAACAGTAGCTTCAGTAGGTTTTTTTGATTCAATATCTATGGTTTGAAGGGGGTCGTAGAGGGTTGAGATGGGTTTATGATACACCCGAACCACCAAGGGCATGCCATTGGTGAGGCCACCCTCAAGTCCACCTGCTCGGTTAGTTTTGCGATAATAAGAATTTTTGTCATTCTGAGCGCCAGCGAAAAATCCATTCTTTCGTGTGCCTGAATCCTTTGGCGTTGCCTCGGGATGACGAAAGTATATCTCATCATGCACTTCTGAGCCATATGTTCCCGCATTTTCAATCCCTGATCCTATCTCAACGGCCTTGACTGACTGAATACTCATCATCGCTTGGGCAATCTTGCCATCCAGCTTGGTATCCCATTGTGCATAATCACCCAGTCCTGCGGGCACTCCCACTGCCCATGTCTCTACAACACCACCAAGTGTGTCCTTATCAATGCGTGCTCGTTGAATAAGTTGTCTCATTTCGCGCGATTTGCCCGGATCAACACAGCGAATTTCTGGGTCTTTTTCGTAGGTTTTTTGTATATCTTCAAATAGGTATTTTTTGTCGATTTTGATATTTCCAATTTGAGTGGTATGACTTGCTATTTCAATCTTTTTTGTCAATAAATATTGCTTGAATATGCCCCCTGCAGCAACACGTGCTGCAGTTTCACGCGCTGACGCTCGTTCTAATACATTGCGTGCGTCGCCAAATCCATGTTTTTGCACACCAGAAAGATCAGCATGACCAGGCCGAGGGGCGGTCACTTTTGCAGAATCAACAATATCCTGTGATTGTTCTTCAATGCTCATTTTTTTTCCCCAGTTTATATGATCTTTATTCCAAATAATCATTGATATTGGGCTACCAATTGTTTTTCCAAAACGCACTCCGGATACTATCTCTACTTCATCTTGTTCAATTTGCATTCTGCCACCAGAACCGGCACCTTTTTGGCGCTTTTTTAGCTCATGATTGATAAAGTCAACGGAAATGGGGATCCCTGCGGGCATCCCATCAATAATTATCGTAAGTCCTTTGCCGTGTGATTCCCCGGCGGTCATGAAACGTATCATAGTTTTTTATATAAAGTCATTATATCAATCTCTCCCAGTGAAGTAACCAAAATTTGTGAGAGAGTTTTGTCCGAGCCACAAATATTGGCGAGTTAACTCTTGAATAAATTTTCGGCTACGAGCTCATTTTGCCAGGCGCTCGAGTTAACTTCACATAAATAATTTTTCATATATTATTTTCATATCTTTAGAATCAAGTTGCCCTGGTGCACTTTCTCCAAACTCAGTTGAGGCATAGGTCAGATAACCCCCCAGCAGTGGCCCGAGAATCCGAGACATTTTCCCACCCTCACCCATCCCGACCACGATTCGCTCTTCAGTATGAGGTTTATTTGTCAGTAACCGATAGATCTTTGTCAGCTCATGCTCTTTTTGTATCATGGTTGCAATTTTAAGAATATCTGGCGAGTTTTCGTTCATATCATGAATAGTTTTTTGTAAATCCCAATAGCTTGGCGTCCCATCGAAATTATGATACGAAACAATCACTTTTGTTTTTTCATCTCGGACAAATGAATGATTTTGAATAGTTGAAAGTTCAATGTCGACGTACTCAAACATTCCAATTGCCGATTGGAGTATACAAATTCGTTCCTCTTCTGATCCATTAAAATACCCCCCTTCTTCTTTCTTTCGACACGTCAATATCGTAGGTACTTGAGTGGCTTTTCTGAGAATATCCAGATCTTGCTTGCCGATATTTTGGATATAATCAATTCGCAACTCGACGAACTTGGAAAACTCCTGTGTCTTTTCAAGATTCTCAAGAAACTGGTCTAATGTACTTCCAATAACCGGAGTACATATTTGAATGTTCATAGTGCTTTCGTTAAAACTTCTCTCATCACTTGCTCCGGAGCCTCATGTCCAGTATACAATCGAAACTGTTCTGTCCCCTGATGCAGGAGCATTTCTGTACCATGGATTACTGTTGCTCCCTGCTCATTTGCATCTTTCAAAAGTTGTGTATCGTATGGAGAATATACTGCATCAAACACAATATGACGACGGTAAATTGATGATTTCGGAATAGGTGAGACACCCTCCAACGTTCCCATCCCAATATTAGTTGCATTGAGAATAATGTCATACTCTTTGATCTCATCTGAAAGAGATGTATTCGATCGAGCCTGCACTTCAGTACTCAATACTGCTGCCAACGCTTTAGCTTTTTCAAGGGTACGATTGAAAATGGTGAGCTTCGCACCTTTTTCAAGTACCCCATAGCCACAAGCACGAGCGGCACCGCCTGCCCCGATGAGTGCGACTTTTTTATCTTTCAAAGATCCATGTTTTTCCAAAGGAATGACCGTGCCGAGCCAATCAGTATTGTATCCAGTCAAGCGCCCATTATCATTGACTACCGTATTGACTGCTCCAATTTTTTGTGCGATTGGGTCAATTTTATCAAGATAGTTCATCACCGCTATTTTGTGCGGAATAGTGCAAGTGAGTCCGCGAAATCCCATTACGCGCATTGCGGTAACCACACTTTTGATATTTTCAACTCGAACATGTGATGCAACAAACACAAACTCATGATCAATACCTAATTCAACATAAGCAGCATTGTGCATGGCAGGAGACAAAGAATGCTCGACTGGGTCACCAATAATAATACAGAGTTTTGTTTTTCCCGATATGTTCATAGTGACTGGTAAATTTGTGTTATTTCTTCCGCGATCTCTTCGACTGATTTTCCTTGAATATCGATGGTATGATCAGTCAAATTCTTATATAAGGGAAGTCTTTTTTTAAATAATATTCGTGCTTCTGTAATATTATTAAACAATGGCCGCGGCGTTGGATCCTTTGCAATTCTTTCGGTGAGTATTTCAAATGGAGCATTCAAATAAAACACAACACCATTTGTTTTAAAATTATCAATAATTATTTTGTTTAAAACAACACCACCACCGGTTGAAATTACTGTATTGGAAAGTGATCTCAATTCTTGAGACAATGCAACTTCAGACGCTCTTAAATATGCTTCGCCTTTTGCAGAAAACAATTCACTCATATCTGCAAAGCCTGATTTCTGTAATATGATTGCATCCATTTCTTTGAAATTATATGACAGTTTTTTTGAAATTGATTGACCCACGGTCGATTTTCCTGAGCCCATGAATCCGATAAGAATAATATTCATGGTGTATATCCAACTACTACCCCAATATCTTGCAGCGAGTTCCAAAATCCAGGGAATGTTTTATTTACGACTTGAGGTTCATTGATCTTCATGCCGTTTAATTTTGATCCCGCGATTGCAAAGCTCATGGCCATCCGATGATCATTGAAGGTATTAATTGTCGCGGGACGTGGGGTTCCTCCGTGAATAATGAGCGTATCCTTGTCGGGCGATTCTGTTGTAATATTCATTTTGGAAAGTTCGCTTTGCACTGCCTTCACCCGCTCCGTTTCCTTTACTCGAAGTGACCGAACACCCCGAATAAGAGTCGTACCCTTTGCAAACGCTGCCAAAACAGCAAGAGTCTGTGCTTGATCTGGGCATAGTTCCATATCTACTTTGACTGGCGCCACTCCATGACCTTGTACGGTAATTTCGTTGGGATGATAGGCAACATCAGTTCCCATTGAACTCAAAATATCAAAAAAAGCTTTGTCACCTTGGTTTGTTTTCTTATTCAAATTCTTCAACGTGACTTTTGAATGAGTAAGTGCTGCAATTGCCGCAAAATAGCAAGCTGCTGAATAATCACCTTCAACCCGATACTCATCCCGAGAGTATGATTGTTTCGATGCGATAGAATATGACCGATAGTTATCATTTTTCACCTTTACCCCCCACTCACTCATCATATCGATTGTAAGATTGATATATGATCTTGAAATTTGATGTGTGAAAAGTTTTATCTCTAATCCATCAATCACCGGCCCTATCATAAGCAGTGCAGAAACATACTGACTACTAATATCTGCCTTCATTACAATCGAATTCCGTTTAAAAGAATTTGATTTAATACAAATTGGCGGATACCCTTCAGTAGCTTCATATTCGATCTCTGCCCCCATTTGTCGGAGGGCATCAACCAAATCTCCAATGGGTCTCTGATTCAAAGCAGAACTGCCAAAAATACGTTTTTTTCCTTGAGTAATACAACATAGTGCGGAAATAAATCGTATGGTTGTACCGGAATCATGCGCATCAATATCAAATGAATTATCACGCACGTCTTGAATTATCCTGCAACATGAATACTCTCTTTACAATGGATGGTTTTGATTCCCAGTCGATTGAGACAATTGACCATGGCCTCTGTATCCTCACTCCACAAGGGATTAATTATGGTAACAGGATTATTGGTCAAAGCTCCCAAAATGAGCGCACGATTGGTGACGCTCTTTGAGCCTGGTACGCGTACTGTTGCTTCCATTTGTTTTTGTGCTGGGGTAAGTATGACTGAATCCATAGATTAATTATAAATGTATTTAATTCCTCTCAGGACAAATGTTTCATCAATTTCAATATTAAAATCTGCTTTACCAATACCGGTCAACAGCGTCCATTTGATTTTCCCTCCAATATTTTTTTTATCGGTGACAAGCATGTCAAGTATGTTTTCTATTGAAGTTACCGTTTTGGATCGTGTCGGCAAATTGACAGATGAAACAGCTTGCTCGATTTTTTCAAACTCTCGCTCGGTGATCATTCCCAACTGCTCTGATATCTTTGCTTCCGCAATCATGCCAATGGAGACAGCTTCTCCATGAAAAAGTGGGTGATCAGTATTCATACTTAGTGATTCAATTACATGACCAATCGTGTGCCCAAAGTTCAACAATTTTCTGGAACCTTGCTCTTTTTCATCTTCTTGTACAATGGAAGCTTTTATCTCCACTGATTGGCTGATGATTCGGATTAACTTATCTGTACTCATATCAAGCGGTGATTTTTGTGAAGCTTCATAAAAATACTCCTTGTCAACAATCAGTCCGTGTTTTAAGACCTCTGCATATCCCTGTAAGAGTGCTCGGTCAGGTAGGGTTCTGAGCGTATCCACATCAATAATGACTGCATTTGGTTGTCGAAACGCACCGATATAATTCTTGAGCGTCCCCAGATTTATTCCTGTTTTTCCACCGACACTTGCGTCCACCATCCCTTCAAGAGTGGTTGGAATTGAGATGTAATCAACACCACGAAGATACGTAGCAGCGACAAATCCACCCATATCCGAGACAACTCCGCCACCGATTGTAATAATGAGCGTTTTTCTATCAAGCATTTTATCTGCCATATCCTGCCAGATCTTTTCAACGGTTTGCAGCTGTTTGTTTTTTTCACCTGCTTCAAATATAAATGTATGGATAGTCTTATTCATTGTAGCCAATGCTTTTTTCACAGATGGAACATAATGACCTGATACATTTGAATCCGAAATCAGATAACATGCAGAGTATTTTCTCATGTCGATACTATCAGAAATCAAATTCAATAATCCAGAATCAATCTGGACTGTGTATGTTTGATGTGGATGTGCGACCACAATATCGATTTGTTTCATGTTAATTAGTATAAAATGTTCCACGGCGATACGCACCTACGATTCGATAACTGTCCGTCTCCTCCTTGAGAATCTTGACAAAGAGCTCCTGAGTTCTCAGCGGAATTTCAACATCAATCCAAAATTGATACTCCCAATCAGCACCAGGAACTGGTCTCGATTCAATCCGAGTCAAGTTGCCATTTGCATCTGCTAATTTTTGAAGCACGCGTACCAAGCTTCCTGGCTCATGTTTGACCGTAAAGATTACGGTAATTTTATCAGCTTCTGCATTCTCCATCTTAGATGAGCTGCTGACAAACACCCATCGGGTCATATTGTTCTGCTGATTTGCAATGTTTTTTTGAAGTATTTCTTGACCTGACTTGATTGATTGAGAACTTGCAATGGCAGCAATATGTACATCTCGCTTCTGAGAAATAAACGCAACTGCGGCGGTAGTACTTTCAATGGAATGTGCGGTCAGTTTCTTGTCACAAATAAAGTCAGTACATTGCGCCAGCGCTTGTGTGTGAGAATATACATGCGTAATCTCACCCATTTTTGCCCCTTTTTTTCCAATCAAATGAAGTCGGATATTCATGGTTGCCTCACCAACAATCGAAAGATCATTATTAAAAATGAGGTCAACATTAGTGTGGACTGAACTACTGGTTGAATTTTCAATACCCAAAATTCCGACTGCATCTTCATTGTTTAAAACCTTCTCGACAACATTCTCAAAACTTTCAACCGGAATAAGAGTTTGATTCACAAACTCTTTTTGAGCCAAGATTTCGCTATATGAACCCTTTGGGCCAAGGTAATATACATTCATGATGATAAATGGTTGGTAACTGAGGTGTACATTTTTGAAAATTGGCTAAACACTTCCTGAGCATAGGGATTATATTTGTACATATCTTCAAAAAGTTCCATTGAATCATTATTTAAAACCTCTATCATGTCAAACATTCTTGAAGCTGACTCCGTATCAATTGCAGTTCGTTTCAAATCCAGTCGATGCAGAACACTACCCAGCAAGTGGGAAAGAAACTGAAAATGAGCCGCCTTTTGGTCGTGTGTATCAGGAGACATCTCCACGACCTTGAATATTCTGCAAAACGCATTTCGGATCTGCTCATATCGATCGGTATCAATTCGCACGGGGTACATCACAATGGTGAGCTTTGAAAGATCATGATTCACTTTTTCATATGATGATGCACCAAACATTGGGTGAGATGAGATGAGTGGTGTCGTTTTGGGTAAATATTCCCGCATCCATTTTGCTGGAAATACATTGACAGAACAAATATCCATTACAATTGAATGGGGACGAACATGTTTTGCAATCCTTTGCAAAACACCTGGCATTGCTCGTATGGGCACTGCTGGAAAAATGAGATCTGAAGCAGCAACCTCCTTAAATGGGACTACTCGTTTATCAACGTGACTTCTGGATGCTATGCGGATTTGGACCTGTGGAAAAATCTGAGGCAACACGTTGTTTGTAAAAAATGAACCAAACCGTCCGTACCCGATCACGCCGATTGTTGAAATAGAATTATTCATCATTCTCCTCAATTTCCAATGAATACTTATGAATACTATTCCAAATCTGAGTAATCAACGTTTGAGAAAGCCCCAACCGCTCTCCCAATATAATGCGATCTTTCAGCACTTCCTGCCACCGTATCTTGTCAAGTGGATCAATCCCGCGATCATTCTTTGTGTTTCCAATTGCTTTCACATGGCCCATTCTCTGTGCTAGTAAATTGATGATCTTCCGGTCAATTGAATCGATCTGTTCTCGGTGATTTTTCATATTATCCATGACATGTTCAAATATATTAATAGTATCCACTGTATGTACTATAGTGAAATTTGATCTTTGAAATCAGGCTCCTTGGATTTTCGAGAAGGAATCAGATCTCGAAAGGTTGCAAGCACCGATACTAATTCTTTCAGTTCCTGCACCGTGATGTGTTGACCGGTATCAGTCTTTGATGTCCCAACTTCAATTAATATCCCATCATACAGAAAGGTATTATCGTCTGTTTTCATTCTCATGGCTTCGGTTACTGCGCCAACAATATGGGAGCGTAATTTTGGTCCATAAGTATGACTGGGGTCAAAGTACATCTTTACTCCAGTCGTTTCTTGTTTTACTCGACGTGCGATGTTATGAACAACGGCATTGCGAAAATCTCCTTTTCCGGGTACGTCAACACCCCGATGGATCAATACAATGTCATTCTCAAGCTCGCCAACATACTTTGAAAGACCTGACCACGTTTTTTCCATGGTAGTTTTTCCTTTGTACTCTTTGTGATTTGCAGATTGAAGATGATCCCCAATCCATTTACCATTTTTTATGCCGATATGCCATCCATTTCTCCGCGCAAACACTGCAGTCTGCTCTATGTGCCAGCCAAGTTGATTGACCGAAGGATTCCATGGCATAAACATGCCATTTGGCAACCTCTTTTCAAATGAAGGCAGTTGAATGATCGGATTCATTATTTCTGTCGCTATAAGCATCCCAGTTCGCTTCATAATCTTTTCAGAAAGAATAGCGCTCGGAACAACCTGCAGGTCAGATAGGGTTCCTCCCTCCATTAGTATTCGAATATTATGTTGGTACACTTCAAAATCAATCCCCATACCAGCTCCCGTAGAATCGAGTTCAGTCCGTGATTTCAGGCCCACAATTCGCGTTCCAGCAACTGCTTTTTGCTTTGTTCCAGATCGATTTTTCACTGTAATATCTGCAATCTCAAGAATTTCCGAAATATTTTCATTATCAACTGAGCAAGGCCCAGCAATGATAGTGAGAGTTGAGTTATCCATAATCTGATATGTATGATTCCCAAAAAAAATCCCGCCAATTCTGGCGGGTGGGGTTCCATACTTAAGTTGTTATTAGTCACAACTTCCCACGCCGCTTAAAGCGGAAAAATAAAAATAAAAGAAAAAACGGTGGGTTATTGCTTTCAACATAAGATATATTTTAGCAAAAATGAGTCATTTGTCAAATTAAGTAGTCTATCCCCGTTACAGAAGAAGGATGACCCCAATACCCAAAATCATCATTCCAACTCCCGCAAATACATAGGGGACAATGTTGAGTCCACTCACCGGAGGCGCTGGTGTAATAGTCGCCTCTGGCATACCACCCGTCTCGGATGGAGTTGGTGTCGTAACAGTGACCGTTACTGACGGATCAATCGTCGGCGAAATGGATTGAGATGGATTTACTGATGGAGTTAGCGTCCCAGATGGCGTTGCTTCATCAGACTCTCCCAACACTTGTTCTCCACTTTTTATCAAGGTGAAACGTCTACTCATCTGCGTTGCTGTTCCTGAATCATCCTGTGAACTGGCAATCAGTGTGTACGTTCCGGCTGCAATACTTTTTTTAATAGGAACATCCCATTCTCCATCTCCATTTACCTGTGCTCGTGCAGAAAATGCCGGCTGAGCATTTATCTGTACTGTGACATATTCACCAGGGATTCCGTACCCTTTGATGAGTGGTCTCGTTCCTGGAATTACGGCATTTTGCTTTGGATAGCGTACCTCAAACTGCGTTCTTGCAGCATCAACAGCTGATCTTTGTTTGGCATCTTGCACAGCTAATACATCCGATTCTGCTATAAACGAGTAATTGTTTCCAAGAACAACAGACTCTGGTAGTGGGCGAGATCGTTCAAACGTACTCCGCACCATAGAGCGTTGGGTATCATTGAAAAGTTGGAGAGTAATTGGATCACTTTCTCCAATATGCATTTGGCTTTTAGTGTCCGGTGAAATCAAATATTGGAGGGGAATAAGCCACTCGCCGGTGGAACCACTCACTGCCATAAGGGGATATCCATTCCCGACAATAAGCATTGCAAGTGTCTTTCCTGCGGGTTTGTTATTTGAAAAGTGAACTGACCCATACATGGGGGAGAATACGGTAGCTTGGATCGAATCGTCCAAGGTGTCTGCACTAAATGTGTCAGTATCATCCGATTGTATAACTTCATTATTGCTGATGAGTTTATAGTAATATGTTGAATCTGATTCAAGATTTCGCAAAAGAACAAAATGATAAACGCGTTGCTCTTTTTCTCCTCCAGAGTCACGTTCATCAAAAGCGATCATATCGAGATTATTTGGATTTTTTCCATATAAGACCCACCCTTCATCAGCAGAATCGACTTCCCAAAACACACCAAACTGCTTGGGAGACATATTTACTATTTGATGATCAAGAAGCGCGCGTTTGGACGCACGTGTCGGCGCAGAATCTTGTGTCAAAAGAAATAAACCAAGTGAAACGACAATCACTATTGCGATGCTCGATAGTATTTTTACTGCGCTAAAACGAGATTTTGTATATAAATCTGAATACATTATGGTTGTTTCTGTTCTAATTTATCTAATATGTCAGTATCTATATTATATTCGATTGAGTAGGATTCAATCTGAGTATCCGAAGGTGTTTTCTCTTTAATAGCTTTAAGTTCAAGCATCACCCACGCAACAACTGTGAGGAAAATAGTTATCGAAATGATTAGTAGTTCTTTTTGTCTCATAAATAGTATGCTCGAACCACGACGTTAATAACGAGTACGTTACCAATATTATCTGATGAAATTGAAACCGAATCAAAGGTTTTCAAACGTCTCTGTCCAATGATTTGATTGAGAAATTGCACAATCTGTGGGAATGAAGCAGACCCTTCAATTGAAATAGTAAATGAGAGAAGCTCAGGTTTCTTTGACTTATTGGACGCCTCATCTCCATTTATTTCCAAATTTCCTGACATTTGTCCTTCTCCCCCAGTTGTTTCTTCAGATGGAATGACGGTGTCTGCATTCGACACTGCACCAGATTCCCCTCCAGACTTGCTAACTTCGTGTAACGACGTATCATCTGTACTTGCTGATGCGTTATCTTGTTTTCCATCTCCCTTAAATGCAATGCTTTCAACGGTGATTGATTTAACAATTATACCCGAATCTGAAGCAGTTTTTGACATATCATCGACTATTTTTGCAAGATCTGGTGAAGATGGAATTGCCTCGTCAAGAACAGGTAGACTATCTCTATATTCTTCCATCAATGACTGATAGTTCACAATTTGAAGAATTTTCTCCTCAGATTGTTTGTTTTGGAGTCGTAGGTCCTGGAGCTCCTTTTGCAATCGAAATGCGGTTGACAAATTTGGCTGTATCGCAAATATGATGAAAAATGAAAAAACCAAAAAAAAGAATATATTATACGTATAGTTCTGAATTTTTTTATCCCGCAATAGTGCGAGGAGTTTTTCTTTATTCATACTACAAAGTAAATTCGGAAAGAGTCATATTAAAAACAAATCCATCCTCACTTTTTTCAATATTGCTCAGATCAATGATCTTAAATCGCTTGTCCAATTGGAGATCATCATACAGTGTTTTTACCGGATCAATCGTAGTTGACTTCCCTTGCAGGACGATACCGCTATCAGTAAGTTTAAAGTCAGAAAGTTGAATTTCTTGCGGGAGTTTATTGGAGATATAATTAAACTCTGAGAGAAGTGATTCTTGCTTATCAAGAAGGATGGCAACCTGGCCCATCTTTGCATCCACTTCTTGAACACGTGTTAATAAATCCTTCGTCGCAACGATTATAGATTGCTTTTGGTCTGCCTTTTCTTGAAGGTCAACGATGTCTTGATCAACTTTGAATCTGAAAAAAAAGACACAAATCGCAACAAATTGAGTTATGACCAATATGTATCGGAGATAATGGAACGCAAAATAAATGATCTTATCGGTTGTATTTTTCTCGGGAGCTGGAAACAAATTAATCAAATATTTCATGCTGCTTTCTTCATCAACCTACTAACATTGTGCTTTAGTCGGCTCGCTTTATTCCCATGAATTACATTTTTCTTTGCAGCTTTATCAATGAGCGAGTATGCATTTGAGATAAATGCTTCCTTTTTGGTTTTAACACCTTTTCTGGCCTCTCGAAGCACATCATCAACTTTTTTCATATATGTTGCGTTTTCTTCTGTCCGTCGAACATCTTGCTTCATTTGTTTTGCTGCTGATTTTATATTTGGCATATTTTTTTCCTGACACCTCCTTTCATTGTACTAGAATCCCCACCATAAAGTGAAGATCCAAAAATTGCTAATGCAAGAACCTATTATATAAGGAAAGCTCTAGAGATCAAATGATGATTCGAGAAGTCGCTCACCATAGCTTCCTGAAAACTTAAAAACACCATGAATTGGTCCATCAATATCATGATACCGACACACACCCGAAGAACATGTTCCAAATGTCACCTTTTCTTCTGCAGTTGTTGTTCCATCAACTTCAATGACTCCAAATACTCCCTCAATACTTCCGCTTTTAGTATTATATGAAAGTTCATAATCAATTGCAGTAGTTCCTGCAGGAATGCCTTCAATGGTGATCGTCGCTTCGGTTCTCCCTTCGATGCGCGCTTTAACCGATGAATCAACCGTCGGAATAACTTCTTCTGGCTTTTCAAATACAGAATCTTTTTTTGCAGCATTTTCATTGGTTGGCTTTGATTTCAAAAAGAAAAAAAGACCAACTGCAAGAAGAACAAAGATAATAACGCCAAAAATAATGTATTGTTTTTTTGATTGATTCATAGCAAATATAGATTGGTAATTTCTTGATAATAAAATAATTCTACCGAATATGCTTGGAGATATGTGATGCAATATCCGTAATAGTAATTCTTTCCTGCTCCATTGTGTCACGATCACGGACCGTTACCGTCTGATTTTCAAGTGATTCGTAGTCTATGGTCACACAAAAGGGCGTCCCTACTTCATCTTGATATTTATATCGTTTTCCAATATTTCCTCGGTCATCCCAGTACACATGAAACTGGGTGCTCAAATCTGTAAATACCGACTCTGCATATTTCACCAAATCAGGTTTGTTTGCCACCAACGGAAAAACCGCAATAGTATAGGGGGCAATCGATGGTTTCATCTTCAATACGGTTCGATTTTCTTCAGAGTGAAATGAATCACAGAGCACCATAAATAGCAATCGATTTATTCCAACCGCAGGCTCTATAACATGAGGAATAAACTTCTTTTGGGTATGGGGATCAGTATAGCGAAGGTCAACCCCTGAATGCTTCATCTGCTGTTTCAAGTCATAATCAGTACGATAGGCGACCCCCCATAGTTCTTTCCACCCAAAAGGGAACCGATAATCAAGATCATAGGTATCAGTACTATAATGACTTCGTTCCGCATCTGTATGACGTCGCCATCGAAGATTTTCTTCACTGATGCCCAGATCTTTTACTGCAAACTGCCACATGGCGTTCTTCCACTGATCAAGTAATATCTTTGGGTCATCTGTTTCAGGGTCAAAAAAATACTCTATCTCACCTTGTTCAAACTCAAAAGTCCGAAAAATATACTGACCGAGGGTGATTTCATTTCGGAAACTTTTGCCGATCTGGCCGATCCCAAAGGGAAGTTTTACACGAGTACTATCTAAAACATTCTTGAAATTCGTAAAAATTCCTTGCGCTGTTTCTCCGCGTAAATATACCGTATCTTTTTCTCCTGCAAGAGATCCGAGATGTGTTTTCATCAAAAGATCAAACTGCTTTGTTTCTGAAACGGGATTACCATCCGGACTGAGAATTTTATATTTATTGATAAAATCTGCCATTTCATCAACGTTCATTTCTTCAGTCTTCACATAAGAAAGTTCATCAATTTGGGAAATAAAACCTTCAATTAAGTGATCAGCCCGATATCGTTTATGCGTCACCGTATCCTCGACCACCACATCAGCAAAACTGCCGACATGCCCCGATGCTTCCCAGGTCTTCGGGTGCAAAATGATTTGCGAGTCGAGACCAACCATATCTTTCCGTGTATGGATAAACCGCTTCCACCACAGTTGTTTAATATTTCTCAAAAGCTCAACACCAAGTGGCCCATAATCATATCCATTTGCTAAACCACCGTATATATCAGAGGTCTGATATATGAAGCCACGACGTTTTGTCAGAGATACTATTTCATCCATACGACTAGAGATTGAATTAATTTAAATGTAATTTTGTATGTTGCAAGGCAATAAATTACATTATAACACGTGGCGCGGGAGTCTTTTTTCCATATGATTTTCGGCTGTCAAAATAAGCTCTGAAAGGGAAAGCATTCTGTCAATATAGCCGAGTGTTTCAAGTAATGTTTGAATACTCACTCGCAACACATCGGAATGATTGGATTTTTTACTCAACCGCACAAAGAATTGTTGAATCGTGGTATATACTTCCCGGTCTTCTTGTGCCTCAGGCATGAGTCCATCAATGATGGAAAGAAATAAATAGATATGATCAATATACATTTCAGTCCGCAGAGAAAGAAAACCTGAAACAAGCTCTGATGATTGGAGATAATAGATTCCTTTTGATTCTCGAATTTGAGCTCGAATAAGATTTCCTGTTTGGATGTGTGCGGCACGCTTTGAGGTAATTTTTCGAACACCTTTGACAAGGAGCGTCATTTTTCCCTGTTCCTTGGTGAACATTGTCATAATGGCATCTTTTTCAAGCAGACTCCTACGCTTTAATACAAATCCATTTATTTTTTTGTGGAGCCTGTTCATATGATTGCTGCACTAGGAAATAAGGATTATTCAAGTACTAAATCTTCGATAAAGGGCCCTGATGACTGTTTCTTTCCGTCAATTTCGACCGTTAATGTTTGTTTTTCAACACCCGGCTGCTTTTGGACATACAATTTATATCCATCTTTTGTAATTGAGCTGGGAAGCTCATATTTTACGGTTACCGTCGCTGCCCCCTTTGGATCAACGGTCATAAACCCTTCAAATACGGTTTTACCCAATTCGTCATATGTTTTTGTGTCAGTTTTTGAACCCTGAAATGATATCAGCTTCGAATCTTTTGGCACATAAAACCTGATCCAATTGCGAAGAGTTGCATTCAGACACAATCCCCCTCGTTCCAAATTACAGTCGGATGCTGGATGTGGATTCTTGAACTTCATCGTCACCTCACGCATCACTTTTTCTCCTTCAAAGGTTGTTTTGGAGATGAGATCTTCATCAATAAACATATTTGACTTTGCACCAGCAAAGTTTACGTTATTGACATGTAAATAGTCCCCGTCTACTTCAATAATTCTTCCAGCATAGTTCATGCGTTCAACGGCAGCCTGTGCATCTTTATCAGTGAAGTATAGCAGAATATGTTTTTGATCTAAGTTCTGAAACATAGTCTGAGCAAGCTGACCCCAGTATTTTGAAGGTGAAAATCCAACGGCTTTATAAAAGAGCTCAAGCATGAGATTTCCCAATATTCGCTTTCGATCAATCTTCACATAATTGACCGGTCGATCGACAATATCAAACAATGAGTAGATGACTTGAGGGCAATCACATCGCGCATCGGTCTCAGCAGAAAAATTAAGACCATCTACTTGTGTATCACCAAAGATTCTCAACATATCAACGAGCACTTTTGAGTCCATGGCAATAATACCATCATAGTCAACTTTTCTCCCTGATTTTTGATAAAGCGAGTCAAATAACTGTACCGATTTTACAAAATCTGGAGAAATATTCGAGTCTCGAAGATAAAATCTCGTTACCCCTTTATGATAGGTCAAAATCTCTTCTGGAGCCTTTGGATGCGATGCAATTGAATTATCTAAATCATAAATGTCACTTGAGTCTTTAATTGAAATCTTTCCCTTGTTGATATTAAATACTGCATAGAAGGTATAAAATCCACCTGTTGCGCGACGCTCGGCCGTATTTTGGAACAATATTAAATAATTTTTTTCACCCTCTGCACCAAGTATCTGTGGTAATTGCTTTAGAAGTGGCTTCGCATCAACAAATAATGAGGCCATTCCCTGAAACTGCTCTTTTCCCTGAATAATTTGTGCGCGCACTACGGTGTCACCAATTTTTTCTGGATATCGATTTGGATCTATCTGTTCGATCCTATTTTCAGCTTCTTCGATATTTTTTGCTACTGAGTCAATACTCTCAAGCATCTTATCAAGAGTCAATACCGCAGTTTGGAGTCGTTCTTCGGCACTTTTGTCGTAAAAATTCTGTTCGCCTTGTTTGAAGCCGATGAGATCTGCGTATGGATAGATTGCCTTCACCGTCTCATCCGCGGCCTCTATCACATATCCGCCTGCTTCTACGCCATTTTTAAAATCGTGGACATATGGAATAAAGGTAGCCCAGTAGACCGACTTTGATTCTTCTTCAAAAGCTTTATATTTTTCAGAAAGACTCGTCACTCGCGCATCAATAAGATCAATATCATTGAGTTTGATATCTGCCTGAAGCTTCTTTGCTTCAGCAGATACATCCATTGCCTTTGCCCTGATTTTCATCACAGGCATATAGACAAACAAATACCCAAGAATTCCCACTACCAGAACAATGCCACCAAGCACTCCTCCAGAGATGAGCCATGCTTTTTTGTTAAAGGAAAATTTGAATTTTTTTCCTGATTTTGGTTTGGTTTTTTCCGGAGAACTAATGGGACGTAAAATATTTTTCATACAATGGGTAAATAAAAATAAACCGTTCAACTCATGTGAAACAGATATGTTAATTGTAATGGGCGTATCGCAAATTTCAAATCAAAATCATACGGCACCTTTTCCCGTCAGCATAATGAGAGGGGTCTTCAGAATGATAACCAGATCATTTATCAATGAAATTTGTTTGACGTAACGTGCATCGATGATGATTCTTTCATCAAAATTGATTTCAGATCTCCCTGATACTTGCCAAAGTCCGGTAATGCCTGGTTTTACAGAAAGAACTTTTGTGACCAATTTCTTTGCGTGAGGATATTCTTCTTGTTGGTTTTCAAGCTCATCGGGATAATAGGCGCGCGGACCAACCAAACTCATATCACCCTTTAATACATTGAGAATTTGTGGTAACTCATCGAGAGAATGCTTTCGAATAAATTTTCCAATTGGAGTAATGCGCGGATCATTTTGAAGTTTATAACTTCCCTTTTTATATTCTTTGTATAGTTCTTTCAATTTTGGGTCTGTTCGAAGCAGTTCATGTGCATTCTGTACCATTGAACGGAACTTATACATCTTAAACCTACTGCCATGCTGACCAATTCGTTCCGGCACATCCGCAAATATTGGACCATCTGAGGATATTTTAATTAAAATACCGATTATCAACGCAGGGATACCAAAAATAATCATTAAAAAAAATGAAAGGAGAATGTCTACAAAACGCTTGGTAAATCGCTGATACATCTGTCCAAAAATGGGAGAGTTTCGTTCTTGCATATCCTTTGGTAAATGTGTTATGTTAATTTTTCATTTTCAGTACCTTGAAATCCCTCAACAATCTTCTTGATCTGTTGAACTGCTGATTTGCGCGCAACAAGAAGGACGTCTTCTGTATTTACCACCAAAAGATCGTCAAGCGCGACCCCAACGATCATTTTCTTCCCATCATAGTTGTATACCAGATTATCCTGTGAATTTTCTAAAAGTACCCGACCCTTCGTAATATTGTCCTCTCTATGCTGTTCGAGGGCTTCTTTCAAAGCCTCCCATGCACCAACATCGCTCCACCCAATATCCTCATCGACGACAAATGCTGACTTCATATCAATTTTCTCAAGAACGGCATTATCAAAGCTTATTTCCGGCATTTCTTTATAAAACTTCTTCAAATTTTTTCGAAACTGGGGAAGCTCATCTGATGAAAGAATTTTTTCCGCTGTTTCATATATTTCAGGTGAATGTTTTTTGAAGAGAGAATAAATATACTGTGGTGTTGAAACAAAATATCCTAAATTCCAACAGTACTTTTTGCTTTGAAAAAAGGCTTCTGCCATTTTGGTATCTGGTCGATACTTAAATGCTTGAAATGCACTCAGATCTGTATCCCCTGCTTTTGATGTCTTTTCTCCAATCTGGATCCAACCGAGATTCTCTGAGGCAAACCGAGGCTTTTGTCCAATAAATACAATGCAGTTCCGTTTTTTTTCGACAAACGATCCAACATTCATGATAATTTTTTTAAAGAGTTCGATTTTCTTAACCAAATGATCACTCCACAATATAATAATTGGCTCATTCGGGAATCGTCGTACCAGATATCCCATGATTAATCCAACTGCTGGTCCCACGTCGCGTTTTGCTGGCTCAGCAATGATGTTCTCAATCGGAATAAAAGGAAGCTGTTCCCGAACCATTTTTACATATCTCTCACTCGTCGAAATAAAGATATCTTCAGCTGAAAATTCCGGTAATAACCGTTCTGTTGCAAGCTGTAAAGTAGACTTATTCCCGACAACTTTTTCAAATTGTTTTGGTGATTTCTTACGGGAAAGTGGCCATAAACGCGTTCCGACGCCTCCTGCAAATATTACTGCTTTCATAACTGCTCATTTGTAATGAGTAACGTGGTTTTCCTAACAAATTGTTCTTTCGAAAATTTCTTCAAAAATGCCTGTTTGTCACCTAGATTGTACTTTCCACGCTTAAATTCTGCAACTGCATCTCCCAAGGATCGTGCCGATTGTTCACTGAAAAATAATCCGGTTTTCCCTTTCATTACAGTCTCCAATGCACCTCCTTTTCCATAGGCGATCACTGGACACCCAAAAAATTGCGCTTCCAGAGACATGTATCCAAAATCTTCCTCCTGAGGCATAATAAGTGCCTGTGCCCCTATATAGAGTGCTCCCAATTCATCATCAGTTGCATTCTGAATGAAGTAAATATTATCCCCCGCACTACGCATTAACTTCGAAGATTGCGTGCCGGTTCCTACAATGACGAGCCGTTTGTCGGGAAATCTCTGAAACGCGCGTATCACCATATCTACTTTTTTATATGGCTCCAGTCGTGACACCACCAAGAAGTATTTCTTTAGGTGATGTCGGGATTTTCTCTTATTGTTCGATTTTACTTTGCTCCAATATTCAAAATCGAATGGAGGATAGATTACCTCTGAATCTCGATGATAATACGCTTTACATCGATCGGCAACAACCTGTGCAATAGAAATCATCTTGTCCGGTCTCTGCGCAGCAACTGAATCCCATTTTTGTAGATGGCGAACAAATGGTTTTCGAATAAATGATGTGAGTCCACGATCCAAAGGAAGTTCGTTCGTATAATTGTCTACTTGGGACCACAACCATCGTGTCGGAGTAAGCAGAATACAAACATGTTTTGTCCCGGGATGCGTAATGACTGATTTAGCAAATGAAGAGGTGATTGAAATGACGATGTCATATTCTCGAAGATCAAAGTTTTCAAATGCCACAGGGTACAGAGGAAGTGACAATAATCGACTGGATTTAATGAACGACGGTAAATTTTGAATGAATGAAGTTTGCATTTTGAAGTTTGCATTTTGAATTTCATCTATCCATCTAGCTTTTTTGGGGTCAATATACGACGTAAACCAATCTGCAGTTGGAAACATCTCATGAAGCACCAGGAGCATCCGCTCCACCCCACCCCATGAATCCATCCAGTCATAAACAATTGCAATGCGCTTCTTTGCCATAGGAGTATTATATCGGACAAATCTGCAGCAACCCTCGCTATTCATAACCTCAATTTCAATGTTCGACGTCCCATGTTATATGTTGAAGCTAAGGCCGATAGAAACATATTCCCATCTCTTATATCTTACTTGGATTCATTGACTAATTTCTCATCTTATAGTATATTTTCTGCATGAATGAATGGGGATCACGACTTTCTACAAGGACAAACTTGCCCGGCACTCCAGCAACACCCAAAAGGATTGCCGAAGCTATCAATCCAATCAATGGACACATTCCAGAAGGTGTGCTTACTGTCCCCAATGGGCTCACCGTACGGAGGGATGATGAGAATATTTATTATGATGTCCTTGATACTGCTTTTTTTCAGCCATGGTTTAGTGGCGCCGTATTAGGACATGGCCCAAAAATCAATAATCAAAGGCGCGACCATATTCTGATTGCATCCATAAATCAATCTGATCACAAAGGCAAATTCCTAGAAGAATTGATTGGACAACCTTCAGTTGACATATTTATTGCACAAAATACTTATAAAGCAAGGCGAAGAATTTCACAACATACCAACGATCATTTTCAAGGAGATTATGCAACAGATGAATCAGATCGTTTGGAAGTTGTCGTCAATGCGAAAGACAATCCAGATACTATTGCGGCTGATATCGCAGTTCAGATGCTTGGGTTTACCAGAGCAATTCACGACACAATAATGATTGGTGATTTTGTTTCTATTATGCCACCGGCACTACGTTCATTATTTATTGAAAGAAAGTCAATAATCCGATTGATACGAGCACGATATCCATTTATCGAGCTCCTTAACCCAAGCAACGTTCATAGGGAAGTTGTTATAAAAGCGCTTGCAGACGAATTAGTCGATGCCGCTTTAGACAATTACGAAGAATAGCACCGGCATTTGATTAGTTTGCACTCAAGATTTCGATCGAACGAGTTCTTCTTTTGATGCTTTACTCATCTTTTTCACCGCATATTCGCGCTTTGCCGCTTCAGATCTCCCTGCATATTGCTCTGAGTAGACGAGCCGGACGGGTCTCCTGGCTCGAGTATACTTTGCCCCTTTATTAGCACTCTTTAAGTCTCCATTATGTTCTGCTACGCGACGAGTCACATCTGTTGTGATGCCACAATACAATGAATTGTCCAAGCAGCGAAGCATGTAGAAAAAGTAGGGCATGAAAGAAGGTTAAATTAACGAATGGTACAAATCAACCGTCGCGCGCGTCATTGATTCAAAAGAGTACTTCTCCAATAATTCAGATTTCATTTTTCCTGAAATTGAAATGAGAGGTTTGTCCAACTTTTGAGCTATATCACTAACACTTTTCGGATCAAATGCAATATACCGATCTCCTAAAATCTCTTTAAATACCGGAATATCTGAAGCGATCACAGGACAATCAAAATAGGTGGCTTCAAGTAGTGGCAAGCCAAATCCTTCTGAACGTGATGGATTGATCAGTGCAACTGCGTGGGAATAAAAATTGACCAAATCTTCAGTTGAAGAGTCATGAAACCAATAAATGCCATGCATTGATTGTGCGCTTATTTTTTCCTTTAAAAGTTGTGCAAACATATTGTCTGGTCCAACCAAAAAGAGCTCCTTTGGGTTTTGAGGATTTTTTTCTCGAAATAATTGATAGGCATCAAGAAGTCGGTCAACATTTTTATGCGGATAGAAGTTGCCAACATACAAAAAAAACGGATGAGGAAATGCATTGTGCACGTTCTTCGCTTCTTGAACATTCATGAGCTCAGAACTCACTCCTTCATATATGGGAATAATTGCATCTTCGACTTTTCGCCCATACAACTCAATGAGTTGTTGTTTGACTGCGTTTGTCGGAGTGATAATCCTCCATGCCATATGCACTTGTTGAGAAAGAACAAAACGAAAAGCCATATGCTTCATTTCAAACACTATTGGGTTTAACGTTGAAGCTTTGCCCGTCTTAAAGAGAAGTGGCGTCACATCGTGCACAGTGGCTATAAATGGGCGTTTATAGAGCACTGGGTAACTAAAGTAAGTGAAATGCATCAAATCAAGTTGATCCTGTATCAGGGCACGATAAAACACTGTCTGTTCACGAACCGAATGCCATGGGGCATTAATTTCACGGATGTGAATATTTTTATCACTCAAATCAACGTATTTTCGATCCTGAGGCAGAATATACACATAGAAGTCAAATGGCACCGAAGCTCCCGTTGATAAAAAGTGAAGGAAATTTCTGAGATACGTCCCCACACCAGTTTGTGAGTAGAGTCGTGCATCTATGCCAATTTTTTTCATAGCCTCGATTTTAATCGAATAAAAAAGAAGACAAGCTGATCAATAAGCCAAGAATTGGTTCCCCCATAGTGCTTTTTATAAAAGATCAACATTGAATCATAGAAGTGTCGTCGAGTTTGTTTTAGTGCTTTTTTATTTTTTATTCCACTTTGATACTTCAGATGGGTTACCATTTCCTTTGGATAGTAAAAAATCTGCAATCCTTCTGCCTTAATGCGATAGGACAAATCCAAATCTTCACCATACATAAAGAACGATTCATCAAATCCTTTCATTGCATCAAGTACCTTTTTCGGTGAAAAATAAAATGCACCACTTGGAGAGTCTATCTCATGAATGGTAGAAGGATCAAGATGAGTCAAATGATATCCACCAAATAACTTTTGGAGAGATGGGATGTGCTTTGTAATTTTTTCAAGCTGTGCAAAATAACAAAATGAGTTCCAAACGGTTGGAAAACCACGATGCGAAGCAGGATCAATTTGTTTTGAAGGAAGTTCCACGCGAACTGTCAGTGCTCCCAATTTTTTTTTAGATTCTGCAAACTGCATAAGCTTGTCCCAATTCATTTTTTCAATTATTACGTCTGAGTTCAAAAACAAAATATACTTGCCCATTGCGTTATGCAGAGCCTGATTGTTTCCTTTGGGAAATCCTTCATTTTGTACATTCAATATTGAATTGATGGAAATTTTTTTTGAAGAATGCTTTTGTTTGAATTGAACAATCATTTCTTGAGAAGCGTCTTCCGAGGCGTTATCAACAATAAAAATCTCACTCGTGAATGAAGCCTTTGACAGGGAAGAAACTAACGTTTGCAGACAATTATAGGTAATGTCTTTCGTATTGTACGATAATATGATGACCGAGAGTTTTGGCATAAAATCTATTCATATAATAACAAATGTATCTGAAAGAGTACAGATTGCATATGAATATCGGAGTAATTACCGCTTTGGAGATTGCTTTTTGCGTCGTGCCTTTCCGCCTTTTCCAACCTTGCGCCGTTCACGAACTCGAGGATCACGGGTAAGGAGTCCTTCTTTTTTAAGCAATGCTCGATTGTCTTCATCAACAATACAAAGCGCACGTGATATACCATGAACTACCGCATCAAGTTGTCCACTTTTTCCTCCACCACGAACGATGATACTAATCGCAAAGCGATCAACACTATTAGTAAGTATTAATGGTTGAAGTAATACTTGTTTTTCTGCCTCAGATGGGAAATATTCTTCTGAAAGTTTCTCATTGATCAAAATAGTTCCTTGTTTTATTTGTTTTTTACCAACAGTGACCGTCTTGTCTTTCTTCGAGACGATATACAGTCTCACCCGTGTTGTAGACTCTTTCCGTCTTCCAATCGCTTCATAATATGTGATATCTTTCTTTTTTTTTGGCATAAGTATGAGTTATTGTAATATTATTTTGATTCCTTTTTGATACCTTCAAATTTATCAGCATATGGGTGTTTTTCATCATCAAAAACAAATAATCGAGCAAGTCTCTGATCTCGATGCTTGTTTTTTGGCAACATCCCAGATACTGCATTTCGAATTACTTTTTCTGGACTTATTTTCATGAGCTCATCAAAGGTCCGAACGGTTCTTCCTCCTGGATATCCAGAGTAAGAATCATACTCTTTTTGAGAACCCTTATTTCCGGTCACTTTAATCTGAGCAGCATTGATAATGACGATATTGTCTCCACAATCCAGATAGGGTACATATGTTCGTTTATGCTTTCCTTGCAATAATTCAGTGATTTTAGATACTGTACGGCCAAGAATCTGATTTTTTGCATCAATGAGATGCCATTTTCTTTCAATCTCAGCTCCTTTTATCGATCGGGTTGTTTCAGTAACTTTTGTCATGGGTTTGAAAAATTATTTTGTTTTTGTAACTTTTTTTTCAGATTTTACATCTTTTTCTTCTTTTTCTGCTTTTTTGGGTTCTTTCTTTTCTTTCGTTACATTAATTTTTTTTTCATTTTTTTTTGGACTTGGTTTTGATTTCTTCAATTCAGCTGGTTTTTGCATTGATTTGGAGTTTTCCCAATCAATAACCACAGGATGAGCCCATTCCAACCGAGCCATCAGTGCGCCGTCATTATTTCTTCGACCCAAACGCACAATTCGTACATACCCTCCCGATATTTTTGCGACAGCGGGCCCAATTTGATTGAACAGAACCCTTTGATATTTCTTTTCAGGAAAATATCGAAGCAAATAATTTTTATTTGCTTCTGAATATACGCGTGTCTTACTGACAATACGATCCATATAGACTTTTAAAGCCTTTGCTCTGGTTATGGTTGTCTCAATATGTGATGATCTGATAAAATTCTTCATCAGTTTACGCATCATCATTGAGTTCGCGTCTATTCCTGCTCCAAATGTAAATTTATTTGTTCTATGTCGCATGAGTTTGTTTTATTTCAATTCAAGGTCCATTTTTTTAAGTTCATCATCAATAAGGTCAATTGACTTTTTCCCAACGCCCTTGAGATTGGTAAGCTCTTCTCGTCCTCGTTCCATCAAGTTTGCGACTGTTTCAATATTTTCTCGAAGCAGTGCATTTATGACGCGAGAAGGCAAATTCAACTCATCAATGATCGTTTCATAGACCTTTAATGTCATCTTATTTTCAGATTCAGACTCTCCTTCGGTCAGTTCTTCAAACTCTTTTCCTTCGACGATTGTATCAAAATGTTTTGCAAGAATGCCTGATGCTGTTTTAATGGCATCAGCTGGACTGACACTTCCATCAGTAGATACTTCAAGAATCAATCTTTCAAAATCACTTCTTCTCCCAACACGTGCTGCTTGAACTGCAAAACTCACTTTGGTCACTGGTGAATATGAAGAATCAATTGCAATATACCCTGTCATAAGCTCTTTGTCTTCTGATGATTGATAACCATATCCCTTTTCTACAATGACTTCAAGATCAAGCTTTCCTTTAGCATCGGTAATTTCTCCAAGATAGAGATCGCCATTTACTACTTCAATTTCTCCTTCAAAATCTTTTGCGTATACTTTTGTTGGGCCTTTGACCGAAAGCTTCATGACAAATGGTCCTGATTCTGTCCCTTTAAATCTCACTTGCTTCAAATTGAGTACAATATCAAGAACTGACTCCTTTACCCCATCAATGGTAGTAAATAAATGAGCAGCATCAGTAAATTTAACATATGCAATTGCATATCCTGGAAGAGATGATAACAATGTTCGGCGCAAAGCGTTTCCAACACTGTGGCCAAAACTTGTGTTCAGCGGTTCATATGAAAATTTACCGTACGTTTTTGTTTGGTTTTCACTTTTGACGGTAAACATTGGTTCTATCATAAAAAAAATACAACTATTAAATAATTAGCGTGAATAAAATTCAATAACTAACCGTAAATTCACTTGCTTTTCAATCAACGAATTGTCTGGTGTTTTCACGAGCTTCCCCGAGTCCTTTTTAGACTCAAGCCATTCAGGAATAATAATCTCGTTTGTTTCACGAAACTCCTGAATATAGGGGATTTCTTTTGTTTTTGGTGACTTGAAGGTCACGGTATCATTATTTTTTAAAAGATATGATGGAATATCCATTTTCTTTTCATTGATCAACATATGACCGTGTGACACTAACTGTCGTGCTGCTGCTCTTGTTGGAGCAAGCCCCAATCGGTATACAACGTTATCAAGTCGCCGTTCAAGAAGTGCACTTAAATGAACAGCGGTGTTTCCTTCTTTACGTGAGGAGACAGTAAAATATTTTTTAAGCTTTGTTTCTGTGATGCCAAATAAATAGCGCAATTTTTGTTTTTCAGTGAGCTGTTTTGCGTGCTCTGATACCTTCCGACGATATCGAGCGCCGTGTTGTCCTGGCTTTATGTTAATCTTTTTAAGCAGCGATGCGTGAGATTTACTTCCGGTGGTTTTCATACCAAGGTCAGTTGTATTTCTTCGTGCAATTTTATTCTTTGGTCCAGTATATCTCATGTATTTCTGTAAAAATTTCAAATAATTAAACTCTTCGTACTTTGGGTGGTCGTACACCATTGTGTGGAATAGGTGTTTTATCAACAATTTTTCCAACATCTAAATTTGCTGCTCTGATAGCCCTGAGCGCTGCTTCACGACCTGGTCCGATCCCTTTTATATAAATATCTACACGTCTCAGTCTATTTTCTTCAGTTGCTTTGGCAATTGCCGCTTGAGTTGTGACTGTGCCGGCATATGGTGTAGATTTACGCGTCCCGGTAAACCCATGCATTCCACACGAACTCAAAACGATCGTATTTCCTTTTTCATCGGTGACAGTTACTAATGTGTTATTAAATGTTGCGGTAACATAAATACGTCCAGATTCAACAATTCTCGGAGCTTTTCGCTTTTTTCGTGTTTGTTTTGATGCCATATGCTATATCTAATTATGTTTAAATTAATTATGTTCCATTTTGGACCATGCTTCCTTAGAAAGAGCTCCAACTGTACGCCTCTTTCCTCGTTTGGTTCGAGCATTTGATCGTGTCCTCTGACCACGAGATGGAAGTCCTTGTGCATGTCTCATTCCGCGGTATGATCCGATTTCACGGAGTCTCTTAATATTTTCACTGCGCTCCTCTCGAAGCGGACCTTCAACTTTGTACTTATTATCGATAAAGGTGATCAGTTTCTTTAGCTGATCTTCAGATATATCTTTCACTCGGGTACTTGCATCGATTTTCGTTTTTTTCAAAATAATTTCCGATCGTGTCCAGCCAATTCCATACACCAATGTTAAGGCATAATCAATTCGTTTATTGTCTGGGAGCACTACTCCTTTTAATCGTTGCATGAGTTTTTTAAAAAAAAGTTAAAATTTAAAGTTATCCCTGTCGTTGTTTATGCTTCGGATTTCGTTTGCAGACAACAAAAAGTACACCCTTGCGTACTACAAGGCTGCATCCTTCACACATTTTTTTAACAGATGATTTGATATGCATATTATGATGATTTTCGGTAAACAATTCGTCCTCTATCAAGGTCATAGGGTGTCATTTCAACTTTGACCCGATCTCCTGGCAAAATCTTAATATAGTACTTTCTCATTTTTCCTGACAAATAACCAATAATTATTTTTTCCGTATTATCAAGTTGAATCTTGAATAATGTATTCGGAAGATTCTCGATTACCTCTCCTTCAAAGGTCGTAATGTTATTTTTCATAGAAAGGTATATTCTATCATAAAACTACGCTAAAATGAAGGTTTCTTCTTCTTCTACTGCAATACTATGTTCAAAACATGCGGACAAACTTTTATCTTTCGTAATTATTGACCATTCTCGGCCAGGTTCATAATTGATTTGAGCTGTCCCCATAGAGTATATTATTTCAACCGCAATCGTAAGACCTGGTTGAATTTTATATGTTTTTTCTATTGGTCGATCGAGATAATTTAACACATATGGGTCTTCATGCAATTCTTTGCCTATGCCATGTCCCGTCAATTCCTTCAAAATAAAATACCCCGCACTGGTCATTTCGTTTTCAATAAAACCCGAAATGGTACCTAACCGTTCTCCGACTTTCACTTTTTGAAGTGCCAAGTCGAGCGTATCTTTTCCTTTTTGCAAAAATTGTTGTGTTTTTGTGTCTCCTTCTGCACCAACGACAAACGTTGTCGCATAATCAGTATGTAATTTATGATGGTATACACCAATGTCAACAGTCAAGACATCTCCTTTATTCAGCTTTTGTTGTGATGGTGGGGTGTGTACGGTCTGCTCATTTACTGGCAGGCATGTTGTCCATCGATACCCATTTACTTGTTGAAACGATGGCTCTGCTCCACGATCACGGATCATTTTTTCTGCTGTTTGATCGATCTGATTTGTCGTCATTCCCGGTTCAATCGTCGGCAACAACTCGTCGACAACATCTTTCAAAATAGCTCCCCCCTCTTTCATCCACTGAATTTCTTGTTTGTTTTTGAGATGTATCATAGTTTTTATGCAAAATATATCCGGCGGTACACATCATCAAGCATGTTGTACAGACCTTCCTTCGATCCATTGTTTTTTATCACAAAATCTGCAAATGCAATTGTTTTCCCTTTGTGCAGGTCAGTAAGTTCGTGAATATCCCTCTCTTCTCCGACTGAAAGCCCTGGACGATATGTTCTTTTTGATATTCGCTTGTAGCGAAGCGGTTTGTTGGTAAAAAGCGCAAGCAAATACACTTTCACCTTAGGGAATTGTTTTTGCAAGTAGGTAAACTCTTCCCATGAGTACAACCCTTCAATGACAACAATAGTATTGTTTTCAAGTGACTGTGCAATCTGATCTTTACTTAACACTGCCATTGCTTCCATTCCATATTTTTTTCTAAAATCAATACGAAGTTTGTGATGCAATTTTTCAGTATGCTTTAATTTATGTTCGTCAATATACGTGTTGATCACACTGCTAAATGACACAACCGGCAACCCTTTTTTTTTATAGTGTTGAGCAGCTTCAGTTTTTCCTGATCCAGACATGCCTACAATTGCAATAATTGATTTACGTTTCTGCTCCCAAGATGCGAGGTGATTCCGAACGAGTTGCTTCCCAAGACTTTTGAAAATTTCCTTGTTTACTTCTTTAATATTTTTTGTCCCATCAACCGAAACCAACTTCTTCTCCTTCTTATAATACTCAATAACCGGTTCCGTGTGTTTATGGAACAGTTCAATTCTCTTTAATACTGCCTTTACCGTATTGTCATTTCGTTCATCGTCACGATATGCAATCCGCCACAATGCTTCTTTGTCTGGAATCTCAATGTAAATAACCTTATCAACGTTGTTTACAAATTTTTTCGCTTGCGTTAAAGTGCGGGGAAATCCGTCGAGAATATACCCCTTTTTATACTCAGGACGAGATAGATAGCTATTTACAATCTCAATAGTGAGATTGTCAGGAATCAATAAACCAGATGACATCAATACTTTGACTTGTTTTCCCTGTTTTGTTTTTTCCTTCGCAATGCTTCGAAAAATATGACCTGTTGAAAGGTATGGAATCTTCAAATGCTTTGAGAGCAAATTCCCTTGTGTTGATTTTCCTGATCCTTGTATGCCAATAAGAACAAGTTTCATAAAAGAGATTGTATTATTTCACTAACTTAGTCGAGCTTCTTTTTTTCTTTATGCTCCGTTTGTTGTTTGCATTTATTACAGAATTTTTTCAGCTTCAATGGTTCTTGGGTGTTGATTTTACTTCTCGCCGTCACATAATTCTGCTGGTTGCATACTTTACATACCAGTCCCACTAATATTCTGTTTGATTTTGCCATACATATTACTCAATTACTAACAAGATTAGAGTCCCAATTATACACCATGAATATTCATCTTAAAACATGGTAAATCGATCATAGTTTTTCATCACAAGCTGTGCATCAATTGCTTTGAACGTCTCAAGAACAACTGACACCACAATGAGAATTCCCGTTCCGCCGATAACCAAATTATTGAGCCCAGTAAAGCTTGATACCAGTGCTGGCAGAATCGCAATAGATCCCAGAAATAATGCGCCAAATGTTGTTATTTTATACACTACATTCTGAAGGTATTTTTTGGTTGCTGATCCGGGTCGTATCCCTGGCACAAATCCTCCATTTTTTTGAATATCTTCAGAAATTTTTTGTGGACTGAATACAATAATTGTATAGAAAAAAGTAAAAGCAACAACCAAGATAAAATAAATAAAGTTATACAAAAATCCTGATGGCTTAAATGACTCAGCTAAAAATCGTCCGGCTCCTGCAAGAAAATCATTTGGCGCATACCGCAAAAAGTTTCCAATAATCTGTGGAAAAAGCACAAATGATACTGCAAATATAATTGGAATAACCCCTGCTTGGTTTAGCTTGAGTGGGAGGTAATTATTAGCCGCTTGATACATTCGATTCCCTTTTATTCTTCGTGCGTAGTACACCGGTATTCTTCTGACCGCCTCATTAATAAATACAACTGATGCGATAACAAGTATTGAAATAGCCATAAAAATAATGATGTTCATTGCTACCTCAGGATTAAATGTGGTAATCGTTCGTCCCAGGATGACGGGGATACGCCCGACAATACCAGCAAATATTAAGATGGAGATACCATTGCCAATACCAAATTCACTGATCAGCTCTCCAAACCAAACCAAAATAAATGTTCCCGCAAGAAGAGTCAGAACAAACGAAAAGAATTCAATCGGCCCCAGCGCATCAATAATATGTTGATTTCTTAAAAGAACATAGATGCCCACAGCTTGTATCAAGGTCAAAGGAATTGTCAGAAAACGAGTGTATTGATTTATCTTGAACCTTCCATATTCCCCCTCTTTTGTCAATGCTTCAAGTTGTGGAATAACCATGGTAACAAGCTGCATGATAATTGAGGCATTAATATACGGCGTCAATCCAAGAGCCATTACTGAAAAATTGACTAACGTCCCTCCTGAGAAAATATCAAGAAGTGATAAAAACTGGCTCTGAGCAAAGAGCGCACGAAGTTTGTTTAAATCAATTGCCGGAACAGGGAGAAAAGCGAAAACACGAAAAACCAAAATAATGCCAAATGTGATCAGCATCTTGAGACGGAGCGTTGGATCCTTGATGAGTAAGCTAAATTTTTTGGAAATTTCTTTCATAACGACACCGTTCCTCCGACATTTTCTATGTGCTTTTGTGCAGATTGAGAAACTGATAACTCAACTGTTAGTGCCGTTTTAAGTTCGCCATTTGCGACGACTTTTGCTCCCCGTCCAATCTCACTTGCCTTGATGATTCTTTTTTTCAACAATGAATCAAGATTGACAATTTCGCCTTTTTTAAATGAGTTGAGTTGTGTGAGCGAAATAAGTACTGGTTTTGGTGTGACAGGCTTATTTCGACCCTTACCACGAAGCAGTGGAAATCGTTTTACCATTTTATTCTGTCCACCTTCAAAATGAAGTGGCATGGTGGTTCGAGCTGTTTGATGACGAGTGGTCCCTCGTCCTGACTTTGCTCCTGACCGAGATCCTAGACCACGCCCAAGTCGTTTTGCTCGTTTTTGAACTATTTTTGTTAGATTTGATAAGGTATTCATTGTCTTACTATTATAGTAACAGGTATTATGCTTTTTTTGCTTTTACCGGTTTCTTTTTAACCACTTTTTTTACAGTTTTTTTCAGTGTTTTCTCGCTTGATTTCTTCACTTCTTTTTCCTTCTTTTTTTCTTTTTTCTCAACCATAACTTCAGTAGAAATCACTGGCGATGTCTTTTTTTCGGCGGTCTTTTGTTTTTTCTCTTCAGGTTTTTCAGATAGTTTTTTCTTGACAATGCGGGGTTTGAGTCGCTTAATTGCCTCAATGACTGCATATGCATTGGTTATCTGATTTCTGGTACCAATGATTTTACCGGATGCATTTTGAATCCCAGCAATATCAAGTACTGCGCGAACAACTCCTCCCAATTTTAATCCTGTCCCCGGTGGTGCTGGTTTCAACAAGAGTCGAGCGGACTTATACTTCAATTTTATTTCGTGTGGCAGTGTTTCATTGAAAATAGGCAATGTTACCATTTTCCGCTTAGCTTGAGTAATTCCTTTGTGAATGGCCGGAGGAACCTCGCGTCCACGTCCAATGCCGATACCAACTTTTCCTTTTCCATCACCAACTGCGACAAGAGCTGAAAAGGTGACGTAATTTCCACCAGTGGTTTTCTTTGATACTCGACGAATATGGAGAACTCGTTCGTCAAACTCCTTATTTTCTTTTGATCGTCGTCTTCGTTTATCCATGAATGTAATATGCTACAACTAATTAATCGTATTAAACTTTTATTCCACCTGCACGTAATCCTTCAGCGAGTGCTTTTACGCGCCCTGCATATGCAAATCTACTGCGGTCAAATATTGCAGTGGTAATCTTCTTCTTTTTCAAAGCTTCTGCCAAATTCTTCCCAACGTGAGATGCTTGTTCTACTTTGGATCCTTTTGTTTTTACTTTTAAATCTGCACTTGATGCTGAAACAATTGTTTTAGCAGCCAAATCATCAATTGCTTGTGCATAAATGAACTTATTTGAGCGAAAAATACTCACTCGTGGTTTCTCCATTGTTCCATGAATATTTGCACTCACCCTGTTCTTTCTCCGCTGATATCTTTGTAATGTTTTATTTGCCATGTTTTTATTTAGTTGAATGGTAACTCTTTACGCTGTTTTTGCTTTTTTTCCTGGTTTCAATTTAATATATTCTCCTTCATACCGGATGCCTTTTCCTTTATATGCATCTGGCTTCTTTATTGATTTGATCTGTTGTGCAACTTCACCAACATGTTGTTTGTCTACTCCTGAAACTATTATTTTATTATTCCCTTCAACAGTTATTTTTACTCCCTCAGGAGCTGAAAAATTCACCAAATGCGACAAACCAAGTTTTAATACAATACCATTTCCTTGTTGCTTTACATTGAAACCAGTTCCAATAACTTCAAGTTTTTTTGACCACTCCTGGTCAACTCCTTGTACCGCATTTGCAATCAAACTTCTCCACAGGCCATGAGCTGATTTATGCTTTTTGGATTCAGCTTTTCGTTCAATCAGAATCTCTCCATCAGTTTGTTTTATTTTAAGCATCCGCGGCAACTCAAGCGACATGGTTCCTTTTGAGCCCTTCACCACAATGTCCCGCTCCTTTATTTCCACTTGTACTGATGACGGTACTGGAATTAATTTTTGACCAATTTTTGACATGTTATATTACCAAATGTGAAATAATAATTCTCCACCAACATGCTCTTTCCGTGCCTGTACATTCGTGACAATCCCCTTTGACGATGACAAGAGCGCATATCCCATGCCACCTTTTACTCGTTTCACATCTCTATAAGATGTATAAATACGTTTTCCGGGTTTTGAGTACAGCTTTACATCAGTGATAGCCGGTACTCCATCGTTGTATCTGAGCGTAATAGTAATATTCTTGAGCGTCTCACCACTAACCTCAAAGCTGTCAATATATCCAAGCTCTTTTAACTTCACAAGAACCGCTTCTCGATATTTGGAATGTGGCGTCGAAACATGTTCTGTTTTTGCCATGTATCCGTTTTTTATTCTAATTATGAGATCAATAACTGACATATTCTGATTGAATGTTCAATAGTAATAGATAATAAATATTAAGTCTTTTCTGCGGTACGTTTTGTCACCTTTCCGTGTGTTCTAAATGATCGAGTCGGTGAGAATTCACCAAGTCGGTGCCCCACCATTGCTTCGGAAATAAACACTTCAATAAACTTCCGTCCATTGTGTACGGCAATCCTATGTCCAACAAAATCAGGATGGATCTGTGATCCACGTGCCCACGTCTTAATTGGCTGTCGATCACTTGAAGACTTCTGGGCAAGTATTTTGAGATGCAATTTCTCATCAATATACGGTCCTTTTTTATTTGATCTTGTCATAGCTTTTTACCACGTAACTTTTTTAACTCCAGGTATCTCACCTTGTAATGCTTTTTCTCGAAAACAAATACGACACATGCCAAATCGTCTGATGTATGCTCGTGATCTTCCACATAAGGGACATCGATTAACTTCTCTCACTTGAAATTTTTGCTTTTTATCGAATTTTACAACATCGGATTTTTTTGCCATAGTGTCTTCAAATATGAATAGTAATTATTTCGTATCATTTTTAAATGGTATTCCCAACAACTCAAAGAGTTTTTTTCCCTTATCATGATCCTTTACACTCGTAACGACGGTAATCTCAAGACCACGAAGTTTGTCAATTTTATCATATTCAATTTCGGGAAAGATTGTCTGTTCGGTAAATCCGATATTCAAGTTTCCATGTTGATCAACTGAAGTTGATGATATTCCGCGGAAATCTCTTTTTCGAGGCAGAATGACTCGAATCAATTTTTCAAGAAAATAGTACATTCGTTTCCTTCGTAATGTCACCTTCACCCCAATTGGCAACCCTTTTCGAATTTTATATGCAGCAATTGATTTTCGTGCCTTGGTCACAACTACATTTTGACCCGCAATCAGTCTAATTTGCTCTTTCACTCTATTGATAGCATTTTTATTTGATACAGCCTCACCAACACCCACATTGATTACTGCCTTCGTGACTCGGGGAACGGCAAAATCATTTTTGATGCCAAACTCTTTTTTGAGCTGACCTTTTATTTTCTTATTGTATTCGTCTTTTATTCCTATCATGTGTGCATTGCAATGCTTTCATTGCGCGATTAGTAACCTAAACTTCTTCGGTGCATTTTTTACAAATTCTAACCTTATTTTTATTTGTTATTGAATATCCAATTCGTGACGTTTTTTTACATTTAGGACAAACGAACATTACGTTCGAAACCATCAATGGTCGTGGCACATCGACTACACCACCTTGTGGCATTTGTTCACTTTTTTGCATATGTTTCTTGTACATATTGATATTCTCAATCAATAGTTTATCCGATTTTGCATATACACGTTCAACTTTCCCTGTTCGACCCTTGTCTTTACCAGCGATTACTTGAATGGTGTCTCCTTTTTTAATTTTCATATTGGTAATACAAATCTTTTCGGCTTAATAAATCTCTGGTGCCAAACTTGCAATCTTTGCATATCCTGCGTCCTTTATTTCCTTTGCAATTGGTCCAAAAATACGGGTGCCCCGTGGTTCTTGTGTATCATTCCCTGCAAGAACGACACAAGCGTTTTCATCAAATCTGATGTAACTTCCATCTGCTCGTTTTACTTCTTTTTTTGACCGAACAATCACTGCTCGTACAATTTCACCACTCTTCACCTGACTATGAGGGGCTGCTTTTTTGATTGCTCCGGTAAATACTTCTCCCAAATAGGCGATCTTACGATTTCCCTTTTTTGGAATACCAATGAGTTGAATTAATTTTGCTCCTGTGTTGTCTGCCACATTGAGCATTGATCGGTGTTGTAACATGATTATTTTGTGACAAGAACAACTTTACTAATAACTCGAAAATGTTTGTCTTTTGAAATCGGTCGTGTTTCTTCAATGACAACTTTATCTCCAACGGCAATATCTTTCAGCTCGTTATGTGCTTTATATTTCCTGTGCTTGGTGATAACTTTCAAATACAACGGATGTCGATACTTGCGCTCAGTACGGACTACAACAGTCTTTTCCATTGCGATTGATACAACTACGCCGGTTATTTGTTTATTCATAGAGTGAAATAATTATTCAGATTCTTTTGTTAATTCTTTTTGTCGAGCAACGGTCAATACCACTGCAAGTCGTTTCTTCAAAGTCTTGATGGCATTTGAATTTTTATCAGGCTTCACTTTTCGTTCGATAATTTTTTTAGCAATATTTTGACGTATCGAAGTTGCTTCTTTTGCTAACTCCTCAATTGATTTATTTATCATTTCTTTTGTTATTTTTCTCATGATTCTTATTTTTTAACAACTTTTGTGTTGATTGAAAGTTTTGCCGCAACACTTTTTAGTACTTTTCTCGATGCATCATCACTCAAACCATCAACCTCAAACAGCACTCTTCCTGGTGAAACTGATGCGACAAAGTATGCAACGTCTCCTTTTCCGGCACCCATGGTCACTTCTGGTGGTTTCTTAGTATATGGTTTATCGGGAAAGATTCGGATCCAATACTTTCCTTCTTTTCTGGTTGCCCGTGCCAATACAACACGTGCTGATTCAATCTGACGATCTTTGATCCATCCGGGATCCATCGCCTTTATTCCAAAATTTCCAAAATTTATTTTGTCACCTTTTGTGGCAATTCTTCGCCATACTCCTCTGAATTGCTTTCGATATTTTTGTTTTTTTGGTGCTAACATGATTAATTTTGGAAATTTCTTAGCTCTTCTGGCAAACCCAAACTTTAACTCCAACGTATCCTGACTTGGTAAGTGCAGGAAACGTTGCAAAAGATACTGGCTCCCGAATTGTTGAAGCTGGAATTGATCCTTGAAAATACTTTTCAGTTCTAGAAATTTCAGCTCCTTGAATACGACCACCAAGCTGTACTTTCACTCCCTTTACTCCTGCCTCCATTACTCGTGTCATAGTACTATGTACCACAGCGCGGTGTGGCAAATTACGCACCAGCTTTTCTGCAATAGTTTGCGCGACATAATATGCATTGGTGTATGGTTTTTTCACCGGTTCGATTTTCAGGTCAATTTTCGTTTTTTTATCATTTTTGTATGACTTCATGTGTGAAATGATGATGGCTTTTACTTCTTCCAATCCTTTTCCTCCGCGACCAATGATCATACCTGGCTTTACTGAGTATATCGTAACCGTTATTTTTTTGATTGCACGCTCTATCACTACTTCGGTAATACCGGCGTACGAATACTTTTTCATAAGTGATTTTCTGATCTTGATATCTTCTAAAATTGCATTACGATATGATTTCTTGTTGGAGAAAAACCAACGAGATGACCAGTTGTAAACTGGACCAAGACGAAAACCGTGTGGATGTACTTTTTGACCCATATATATTTAGTTATTGGTAAATAATATTATTTTTTTGCTTTGGTAACTTTTTTCTCTTTTTTTGGTGTTTCCTTTTTTACTGTTTTTTTATCTGATTTTTTTTCTTTATTTTTTTCTTCTTTTGTATTTTTCTTCTTTTCAACTTTCTTTGTTTTAACACCTTTTTTCCTTTTGAATGGTTGTACGACTTGTTCACTTTCAAGAATTATCTTTATATGTGCAAAACGTTTCAAAATTGGCTTTGCCATTCCTTTCGATCCTGCATGATGCCGCTTCAAGGTTCTGCCTTTTTCAATCGTTAAAAGCTTGAATTTTAACACATCAGTGTCTACTTTTAAAGTTTAGGTCGAATTCGCAATTGCCGAATAAACAGCTTTATAATATATATTTGATGTTTTGCTTGTTGCATACATCAAATAGTCAAGGGCATCTTGTGGTTTCATCTCAACAATAAGATCTCGGATCATCCGAAGCTTCTTAGGCGTTGACTTGACGTTTTTAATATATGTGAGTGATTCCATATTATTTCTTCCTTCGCGCAAGTATTAATGTATTGCTCCATTTTTTCTTTGAACGGGTTCGCGTACCACGAGCTGACTTCCCCCATGGCGTCTTTGGATGCATTCCTTCTCCCGAGCGACCTTCTCCACCGCCATGTGGATGAGAGCGTGGATTTTGAGCTACACCACGAACTGATGGACGAATGCCCATGAGTCGTTTCCGACCTGCTTTGCCAATGACTCTTTCTTTATGTTGAATGTTGCCAACTCTTCCAACGGTTGCCCAGCAATTTTTATGAAATTTTCGAACTTCTCCTGAAGACAATTTTAAATGAACATAGTGGCCATCTTTTGCAATAACCGATGCAAATGTTCCAGCACCACGGACCATAATGCCGCCTTGCCCTGGGTAAAGCTCAATATTGTGTACCTCTATTCCAACGGGAATGTTATTGAGCGAAAGTGCATTACCAACTTCAATTTCTGCCTTTTCAGTAGAAATTACTTTACTACCAACCTTCAACTTTGAGGGATGCAGTATATATCGCTTTTCACCATCTTTATATTCTAAAAGGGCGATATTTGCATTTCGATTTGGATCATACTCAATCCGCATAACCTTTGCCTCAATATCACGTTTATTTCTTGAAAAGTCAACCATTCGGTAAAATCTCTTTTGCCGTTTTCCTTGGTGACGAACAGAAATCTTGCCACTTGAATCACGTCCTGAATGCTTTTTCAAAATCACAGTCAGTTTTTTTTCTGGTTTTTGAGATGGATTGAGCTGTACCATAGATTGTTGTTAATAATATTATTAGGCCTTTGGAAATAGATCAATATCACCTTTTGACACAGTCACGTAGGCAATTTTTCGATCAGGCATCTGTTTTGCTTTCATTTTCCTTCCCACTCGTTTTTCTTTTCCTTTGCGAACAACTATTTTTACTGATTGAACGGTCACTTCATACAAACTTTCAACCGTTTCTGCTACCTGATGCTTATTTGCATCGCGACTTACATCAAAAAGATATACACCATTTCCAGCCTGCTGTGTAGACTTTTCTGTGATGAGTGGCTGATTGATAATTGAGTTAATTTTCATGTTGTTTTCTAAAATGAGTATCAAGTGCTTTTTGCATCATCAACAAATATAAGTTCAGAATGATTCAAAACCTCATATGGATTTATCGTAGAAGCCTGGATAACATCTACTTTTTGAATATTTTGAGTTGATAATACAAATGGATTCTTTTCTACCTTTGAAAGGACAAATAACACTTTTTTGTCATTCAGGTCAGTCGCTTTCAAAAATGCAACGATCTTTTTTGTTTTTGGTTCCTTTCCAATCTCAGTCGTATCAAGCACTCGAATATTTTTTGAATGAGCTTTTTGACTCAGAGCGATGAATAACGCTTGCTTTTTTTGTTTTTTATTTAAAGATAATGAAAAGGTGCGTGGCTTTGGGCCAAAGGTAACACCACCGCCACGGAACAAATTTGCTTTTGCTGCGCCGTGTCGAGCTCGTCCTGTTCCTTTTTGTCGATACACTTTCTGAGTTGTGCCAGTTACTTCTGAACGCGTTTGTGCAGACGCTGTCCCTTGTCGTTGATTATGCAAATACACGCGAACATATTGCGCAATTAACGCAGGGTTATCTGCATGCTCAAACATCTCTTTTTGCAACTTTTCTGTTCCAGTTTGTTTTCCACTCAAAGAATAAATACCTACTTCATTCTTTGCAGGTTTTGATGCTGCTTTTGTTTTTTTTGTTGTATCTGTTTTTGTTGCGACCATTATTTCAAAAATGAATTTAGAGATTTACTGTTCGAACTTCAATCAGTCCACCAATTGCGCCGGGAATCAGACCTTTTATTTTCATATTCGTCTCTCCTGCTTCAACAATTTCAAGATTCTTGATAGTGACGCGACCACCACCAAGTCGTCCTGCCATCTTTTTTCCTTTGACCACTCGTCCTGGCGTTGTTCCTTGTCCGATTGATCCAGGAGCGCGTTCTCGATCTGATTGTCCGTGTGTTTTTGGCCCACCGGAAAATCCATGACGTTTTATCACCCCAGCAAATCCTTTTCCTTTTGAGATTCCAGACACAACCACTATATCTCCGATCTTAAAAAGCATTTCGGGTTTTACTTCTGTGCCAACAAACAGTTCGTGTTCTCCAATTTGAAGACCCTTTTTGCCATCTGCATCAATTGTCTTGATTTCTTTCTCATCAACAGTGATGCGAAACTCGCGCAAAAAATGAAGCGGGGTTTTGATGCCCGCTTTTTTTATGGTTCCTTCGATTGGTTTTTGATTCTTTTTAGTTTTTCCAAATCCAAGTTGGACTGCAGTATATCCATCAGTTTCTTCCCATCGAATCCCAACAACAAAACAGGGAGTCGCATGAAGTGTCGTCACCGGGATCATATTCCCCTTTTCATTAAACATTTGTGATTGGGATTTTTTTTCTGCAAGTATAAAACCTGACATAACTATGTATTTAATTTTTTGCAATTGCTTTGCTCCAATATTCTTTTCAAAAAAAAGAGCCCCAGATTGGGGCTTATTGCAAAGCGCTTCAATCTGGTTAAATTAGAAATATATATTTCTTACTAACCAATATATATGCATGCGAACTGAATTATATAACACTTACATACCATCTGCAAGCTCACGTACAGAGCTTACAGATAAATAAGAAATTGGCTCACAGACTATAAATAGTATCTATAAACAATGAGTAAATTACCTAAATACTGTCGTCATTACATCTTTACTTCAACCTCTACACCAGCAGGAAGCTCTAAGTGCATGAGTGAGTCAATCGTTTGATTGGTAGGATTCATGATATCAAGAAGTCTCTTGTGGATTTTCAAGCCAAAATGTTCTCTCGCATCCTTGTCAATAAACGGCGATTTATTTACTACATACACTTCCTTTTTTGTCGGAAGAGGTACGGGACCGATGATCGAAGCTCCAGTTTTTATGGCTGAATCAACCAGTTTTTGACATGTCTCATCAATGAGTCGATGATCGTACGCTTTTAATCGAATGCGAATTCTTCCTTTTGGCATATTTTAATGTGCAATAATGTTAATTTGTAAAGGCGGGTTTCCCCGCCTTTACAGAATTATGTTTTTTTATTTAATGACTTTGGTTACGACTCCCGCACCAACAGTGTGTCCACCTTCACGAATTGCGAACTTCAAACCTTCTTCAAGTGCGATTGGCGCAATGAGTTTTGCCTCAATTTTTATGTTGTCTCCAGGCATTACCATTTCAACACCTTCTGGCAGCTTGACTTCTCCGGTGACATCAGTTGTACGAATGTAGAACTGTGGGCGATATCCTTTGAAGAATGGAGTATGACGTCCACCTTCTTCTTTTTTGAGAACATAAATTTCTGCTTCAAACTCAGTGTGTGGAGTCACTGTTCCTGGCTTTGCAATAACCTGTCCTCGTTCAACATCTTCTTTTTCGATTCCGCGAAGAAGCAGACCAGTGTTGTCTCCGGCACGCGCCTCATCAAGTGTTTTACGGAACATTTCGATTCCGGTTACTACTGTTTTGCGTGTGTCTCTGAGTCCAACAATTTCAATCTCTTCATTTACTTTCAGGATCCCTCGTTCGACACGACCGGTGACGACTGTTCCTCGTCCCTGAATCGTAAAGACGTCTTCAACTGGCATCAAGAAAGGTTTTTCAATGTCTCGCTTCGGCTCCGGAATGTATTCATCCACTTTTGCTATCAGTTCTTCGATTGCTTTCACATTGTCTGGATCATCTTCAAGAGCTTTGAGAGCTGATCCACGAATGACCGGTACCTCATCACCTGGATAATCATATTTCTTGAGAAGATCACGAACCTCCATTTCGACAAGATCAATAATTTCTTGATCATGGACCATGTCTGTTTTGTTGAGAAATACAACAATTGCAGGTACGTTTACTTGCTGGGCAAGAAGAATATGTTCGCGCGTCTGAGGCATTGGACCATCTGGAGCTGATACGACAAGAATCGCACCGTCCATCTGGGCAGCGCCGGTGATCATGTTTTTGATGTAATCTGCGTGTCCTGGTGCATCAATATGAGCGTAATGTCGCTTTTCAGTCTCATACTCAGTGTGCGAAATATTGATGGTAACTCCGCGTGCTTTCTCTTCTGGAGCTTTATCGATATCTTCATACTTCATTTCTTTTGCGAGGCCTTTTTTCGCAAGGACATGATGAATTGCTGAAGTAGTTGTGGTTTTTCCATGATCGACGTGACCAATGGTACCGATGTTCAAATGTGGCTTGTTTCTTAGGAATTTATCTGTTGCCATAAGTAAATATAATTAATAAATTATAATTATATCGTTTCATTTGGGTGTCTCATCAGCAGAAGAACTCTAGCGGATATCGCGTGCGCAAAGCCCTTCTTCTGAATACACTGTGTGAAACGACTAACTAATTAAATAGCAAAAAGCTATTATAAATGATAGCACAGAAATTACAACCTGTGATACCAATATTCAAGCCAAATGATATAGTCTATTGAGCTAAAAGTCAAGGCTCGCGCTATGCTACAATAATGAAGCAATGATCACCGATAGCATTCAGCTCAATTCTTCTCAACAAGCTGCAATAGAGCAAAATAACAGCCCACTTCTCATTGTCGCCGGAGCAGGAACCGGAAAAACAACAACGCTTGTTGAAAAGATTAAACATATAATAAACAAAAAGCTCGCACGACCAGAAGAAATTCTCTGTCTCACCTTTACCGAAAAAGCAGCCTACGAGATGGAAGAACGTGTTGATCGCGCCATGCCCTATGGATTTTTCCAAATGTGGATCTCGACATTTCATGCATTTGCAGATGACGTACTTCGAGATGAACTGCATCATCTGGGAATGAATGCATCATACTCTCTGATGTCCCAAGCCCAATCTGTCCTGTTTTTGCGGAATAATTTATTTAATTTAAAACTCAAGTACTTTCGCCCGGTCAGCAACCCGAACAAATTTGTTACCGGCCTACTTCAACATTTTTCACGCCTGCAGGATGAAGATATCTCTCCAGAAGAATATGAAAAATGGGTGAAAAAAAATTGTCATCCTGAGAGAGTGAAACGACCGAAGGATCCAGAAAATACATGGATTCTTCACTCCGCTCAGAATGACAAATTAAAGTCTGGGATGACAAAGGATGGAAAACAACAGCTCCAAGAACTTTCTTTTGCCTACCAGACATATCAACAAATTAAGATGGATCATGATGTCATGGATTTTGGTGATCTCATATTTTATTTGAATAAGCTGTTTCGTACACGACCCAGTGTGCTCAAGCAATACCAAAAGAAATTCAAATACATTCTTGTCGACGAATTTCAAGATACCAATATCGCACAATATGAAATGATCAAACTTCTCTGCCCGCCGAAAAATAATCCGAAACTCACCGTAGTCGGCGACGATTCACAAGCAATCTATAAATTCCGAGGTGCATCGGTCTCAAACATTCTCACTTTCATGGACGATTATAAAAAAGCGCAACAATTGAGCTTGCTTGACAATTATCGATCCAATCAGACAATACTTGATTTTGCATATAAACTCATCCAGAATAACAATCCCGACACACTCGAAGCAAAGCTTGGCATCTCCAAAGAGCTCAAAAGCCATGCAGACAATATGAAAAACGCGGTCACGTTTAACCTCTTTTCCCATGGAGACAATGAAGCAGATTGGATTGTATCAAAAATCCTCCAGCTGAAAAAGAAACATTCCTATGAATTTCAAGACTGTGCGGTTCTCGTGCGTGCAAATAGTCACAGTGATCCGATTATCAGTGCGTTGAAACGAGGAGGTATCCCCTTTCAGTTTTTAGGTCCGGGAACATTGTTCAAGCAATCTGAAGTGAAGGATATCATTGCATACCTCAATCTATTGGCAGATTTGAATGACACCGTCTCAATGTTTCGCGTCCTCAGTATGGATCTATTTCAGATGAATGCCGAGGATCTCGTTCTTCTCATGTCGTATGCAAAAAAAATATCTTTAAGTTTATATCAGGCAATCGATGTCTATCTTTCATTTGATGTTGAAGAGTGGTACAAGAAAAATAATGCTCAATACAAAGAATATCTGCCACTGATTAATGAAAGTACTAAAGAAAAACTGATACCAATTATGCGCATGATCAAAAAGCATCTTGGTCAAATAAAGCATGACACCGCGGGTGAAATCTTGTTTTCTTTCCTCGAGGATACAGGGTACTTAGACAAATTGAGCAATCCCACCTCTGAACGCGAAGAAAAGCAGACGCTCAACATCACCAAGTTTTTCCGAAAGCTCAAGGAGATTGAAAACGCACAAGATGATACCTCAGTTTTTTCGATCAATGATTTTATCACCATGAGTATGGAACTCGGTGAATCGCCCCTGGCCGGCGAAAATGATGTTACACAAGTGAATGCCGTCAATATTCTTACTGTTCACTCCGCAAAGGGCTTGGAGTTTCCGGTGGTGTTTCTGCCCAACCTGAGTCAAGGGCGATTTCCTACCTATCGCCGGCGGGAACAAATCCCCATTCCTGATGATCTGATCAAAGAAAAAATGCCCGAAGGAGATTATCACGTCCAAGAAGAGCGTCGGCTCTTTTATGTTGGACTCACGCGTGCAAAAGATCGTGCGTATCTCACCGCATCTGAAATTTATGGTTCGGGCCTGAGAAAACGAAAAATATCACCTTTTGTTGCAGAGACTATTGGAGTGGAGACTATACAAAATATGCACACACTTGTCTCTGAAAAAAAAGAACAACTCTCTATCTTCGATTTCAAAAAGAAAGGAGAACCGGTCATACTCCCACCAGTTGAGGTGCGCAAGATCTCTTATTCCCAGCTACAAACCTATGAAATATGCCCCTTGCAGTATAAGTATCAATACATTCTCCGCATCCCAACTCCTCCTGCAGCTGCTGCCTCATTTGGAAGCACCATACACAATGTCCTTCAAAAGTTTTATAAAGGATATGCCGAAGATCCCTCCTGGGAACTCAATCACCTCCTAAACTTGCTCGAATCTTCCTGGATTCCAGTCGGCTACACCTCAGCAGCCCATCAAAAAAAGATGAAACAGGAAGCACGTGAAATGCTCGAAAATTATTATCATTCCTTTCATACACCGGAAATTAAGATCATTGACCTTGAAAAAATGTTCAAAATTCGGATTGGGAGCACGGAATTTTTGACCGGGAAAATTGATCGCGTTGATAAAAAAAAGAATGGTGGCATTGAAGTCATAGATTATAAAACAGGGAGAAGACCTGATGATAAGAAGCTCAAAAAAGATTTGCAACTGGCAATCTATGCGACTGCGGCATCTGACCCTGGTCTGTACAATGTCCCGATCGAAAAAATCGATCTGTCATTTTATTACCTGCAGGCACGAGAAAAAATCACATTAAATCGAACCGCAGAAGATTTGAAAGAAGTACAAACGCGGGTCAAAAATGTCGTACAAAAAATAAGGGCTCAACAGTTTGATCCAAGAGTCGGCCCCTGGTGTGACTTTTGCTCATTCCGGATGATCTGCGAGGCATGGAAGTGACATCAAAGCTGTCATCCCGAACTTGTTTCGGGATCATTTTCAGGAAATTCATTCGGTAATTCATACATATGAATTAACAATACTTCGACAAATTTGATTATTTTTTCTGCTTGATCTTTTGATCCAACTTTCAACTCATGATTTTGCTCATTTCCTAACTTCTTCATAAAATTGAGTATTCTTTCTCCATTTGGTGGTAAATAATGAGAATCTTTTAAATATTTTACATATTCAACAAAACTCAATCCTTTTTGTGCCTCAGCAATATTAACAGCTAAGTGCATAATAAGCTTTCTTCCTAGAAGCACCGCAGAAGTATATGAAGTATTTTTCATATCATCTCTTATTTCCTTGTAAATGTATTCGATATCATCTGGCAATGAACTAATCTCGCGACCAAGTAAGGGGCCCGGATGTTGATCACCCTCAAAAAAGAATGTCGGTCTTCCACAATTTGGACATATATATATGTATGATGGTGGCGAATTATTTATATTATGGTACCCCGAGTGCATAACAACTGATTTACCACAAAATCCGCAAATTATTTCCTTAGAAGGCAAAATATTCTTACTTGAAGACCAACCTTGCCAATTAATTTTTCTCATGTGAGGTTTGATAATTTATATCTCAACACCACCTCATCATCCCCAATCCGATCAACAGATTCAAGTTTGAATGCGGGGACTGCATCAGGAGGAAATAATATTCCTTCAGTCATGGTGAGTGTTTTATTTGGGAGTGATCCGAATATTTTTGGCGCAATAGTCAAGTGCAGTTCGTCCAATACCTCTTCTTGAAGTAGCTGTGCAATCAAAGTCGGTCCTCCATCAATAAATACATTCGTATATCCTTTTGCATTTAGATAGGTAATAAGTTTTTGAATCCTAACACGTTTTTCGCCCTCTTCTGGAGTCATGATTGTAGCCTCAAATCCGTGATCATTTTTCAATACATTTTGAAGTTCTTCATCCGGATTTGATGTGAGAACAATATATTCTGGTTTTCCTGTTCTGCCCAGCTCCGTTCGATATTCCTGAAACTTTGGATCGTGTATTGTTTTGATGGTGTACGACCCGAACATTTTGGCCGTATTTTTCGCATCAATGATGGCATCAGCATGCGCTCTCAGATAAGTGAAATAGTCATAATCTGCCTTCGTCCCAATGGGCCAGTACCCTTTTTCCTTGACGATGATCTTTCCATCAATAGTACTTACAAAGCTGGTGAAAAAGAACGGGCGACCATCAGGTTTTTGAAAGGTAAAAGGTTTTAGTTGCATGCTCTATTCTATAATTATTGCTTCAATATTTAAATGCAAAGAGTGCAAATCTTTATATTTGAGCGAAGTAATCAAAATTTGTTCAAGAAGTGGATGTTCGATCCGCCAACTGGCGGAGAGTTCACTTCTGAATAAATTTTCGATTACGAGCGAGTACGTTTATTAACTCGAAATTCCTGCCTCGCCGACAGGCGGGCGCAGGAATAACACTATCGAATCAATTCACTATCACTTTTTTCTTTGCAACCTTCTTATCATCCCGCAGCCACCGTACCCCCAAATACACCAAAGGCGTTTCGATCACCGACATGAATGATTTGAGGAGCCAATAGGGGATGATCAAACTGGTGAGAAAGGCAAAATTGCTGTCAATGCTTTTGCCCAATGCCCAGAAAGCCAATGTCATAAAGATCGTCGTATCAATAAATTGAGAAATGATGTTTGATACATTGTTTCGGAGCCAAAGTTTACTT
>Ga0114931_10000293_pt1 | contig 58547 bp, 53 predicted proteins | sample 2SBtaG_FD_89579 | JGI IMG/M metagenome (GOLD analysis project Ga0114931, IMG submission 89579) | Deep subsurface microbial communities from Kolumbo volcano to uncover new lineages of life (NeLLi) - 2SBTROV14_V59a metaG | ecosystem: Environmental > Aquatic > Marine > Volcanic | place: Kolumbo... | reverse complement strand
GTCCAGTGGAGCACCAATACTTAAAGAAGTAGCCTGATACGGATATGCAAGCCGGTTTTAGAAAGGATAATTTATTACAGCTTTTGGTCAAAAAGCTGTATCATTAACCAATTCCGCGTTTAGTATGTCGATTGGTTCTCCCAATCGGGGCAGTGCTGCATGTTTAGAAGAGCGATTTTCGTTATCAGCTTTGCGTTAGTTTTTTGCATCGCAAGTCATGCCAGTTTTGCGTCTGCGGTCGCGCTCGAATCTATCCGCCGGGTTGCTGAAGAATTGGGCGATCCTAGTGCTCAATTTTTACTCGGTCATATGTATGCTACCGGCCAGGATACTGAAAAGGATCTTGACGAGGCGGTGATTTGGTTGCGTAAAGCCGCAGACCGTGGGCATAAGGAAGCGCCATTACGATTGGGTAAAGTTTACCTCGAGAAAAAAGACTACCCGCAGGCGAAAACCTGGTTTGAATATGCCGCAGAAAACGGTCAGGTCGAAGCCAACTATTGGCTTGGTCACATGGCGATTGAAGCGCTGGGACAGAAACTCGATTATACCGACGCCAAAAAATATTTTCTGATTGGGGCAAAATCTTCCATACCAAAAGCCGTGCTGGCTTTGGCCCGTATGTATGAACAGGGTCAAGGCATGCCGAAAAACCCTAAAATGGCTTTTCGATGGTATAAACAGGCAGCCGGCATGGAAATATCCGAGGCCCAGCTAAAGCTCGGACTGTTCTATCAATCCGGTTTCGGTGTAGCCATTGATCTGCCATCGGCAAAAAAATGGTTTAAGCGCGCTGCGATAAAAGGCTCCAAAGACGCGGTGACATTGCTGGCCGCATTGGAAAAGCCACCCCAACCGGAAAAACCCTTGCCACCTCAGTTAGTGAATGCCGCCAGTACAGCGCCACTACCCGGTCAACAGACGGGTTTCGCGGAGTCGCCGGAGGAAACTGTTCCCGCCACCACACCGGACAATGCCCAAAGCATAGCTAAACTTCAAGCGGCGGCTGATTTTGGCGATCGAAATGCGCAGTTTGACCTGGGCAAGAAGTACGAAAAAGGCCGTTCTGTTGCCAAGGATATGGATAAAGCCCTTGCATTGATGGAAAAAGCAGCGTTGGCCGGCTCCGTGGATGCCCAATTGTACCTCGCTGAGATCCGTGTTCAAGGCCGCGGGGTCAGTAAAAGCAACACCGATGCAATGCGGTGGTATCGTATGGCGGCCGAGGCAGGTGACGCGGATGGTGCATTTAATTTGGCCAACTACTACCGGGAAGGTCTCGGGGTTGCGCAGGATTTCAAGCAAGCGGTCAATTGGTATACCCAATCGGCAAGCAAGGGCCATACAGGTGCGCAAGTTCAATTGGGAACTATGTATAGTCGTGGCATCGGCGTCCAGCGAGATTTAAAGGTTGCGCGAAAGTGGCTGCAGCAGGCGGCCGATAAGGGCGTGGCCAATGCTGTTGAAATACTGAGCCAATTTTCCAATGATATGCCTGACGAGCAACCGCCGGCAGACATCAGTTTATTCGATTTAAGGACCATCGCCGCCAAGGGCGATTTGAAAGCACAATTCCGGTTGGCGATAAAATATCGCTTTGGTGATAAAGATGTCGCACAAGATGATGCTGAAGCTAAAAAATGGTTACAGTTGTGTGCTGATAAAGGCCATCGAAGAGCGCAGTATGAATTGGGTCGTTGGTATGTGTCCAATAACGTTGACGGCAGGGTGCGCTATGACGAAGCACAAAAGTGGTATACAAAGGCGGCAGTTCAAGGCAGTTCCCAGGCACAACTGGCATTAGGAAAAATCCATCTGTATGGTCTTGGCGGTATCGATAAGGATCCGAAACAGGCTCTGGCATTATTTGAAAAAGCAGCCGGCAACGGCGACAAAGTCGCATGTTTTCAACTCGGTGACATGTATGCCAAAGGCATCGGCGTCGACAAAAATACGCAGTTGGCCGAGCAGTGGTACCGGCAATCGGCGCAGGCCGGATATGAAAAAGCGCAGTACAAACTGGCAAGCAAATTGCTCCATGACGGTAAACAGGCCGCGGATGCCAGTGCGCACTACCAGGAAGCCGTAACATGGTTGAGACAAGCCGGAACGAGCGGTAACTTGGAAGCCCAGATAGAATTGGCAATGATGTATTTACGCGGTGTTAAAATCCCCAAAAATTATGAAAAGGCGGCCAAGTGGTTGTTGCTTGCCGCTGATCAGGGACATGTCGAAGCACAGACGATATTGGGAACCCTGTATGAAAACGGTCAAGGTGTTAAAAAAGATATTCGCAAGGCCGTACGGTTGTACCGGGATGCGGCAAACCGGGATTATGCGGAAGCACAGTTTTTGCTGGCATTGGCGTATGAAAAAGGCCGAGGTGTAAAAGCCGATGTGATACAAGCCAGCAAATGGTATCAACGAGCCGCTAACCAGGGTCACGAAGGTGCGAGAAAAAGGCTTGAGGATCTGGGCAAGAAAAACGTCTCCACTTTCGGTTCAGCAATGGCCTTGCCTTAATCAAAGTGCTCGTTATAGATCCCATTCCCATTGTCCGCCAACAGAAAATCCGGAATATCCAAACGATTTGTAAATTCTTACCGCAGTCATTTAGATCCGCCTAACATCAGCCTGTCAAAGCCTACGGCAAATCCGATGCCTTGCTGGTAATGTTCTTCCCCGAAGGCCGGGTCAAGATCTTTGTCTACGGCAAGCCGACCGATATGTGCAAATCGTTTCACGGTTGCCGTGGGCAATGAAGAAGGCCGGGCGTTATTGAACAGTCTTCAAAGGGGTCTGGGCCTGTCACCATCGTTCACCATCGCGGGATTCCCATACGAGTTCATCTCCTTTGATCAAGGCCCACTAATTCTTGAGAAGACCCATCTTGAGAAGACCCCTATTTATTTTTGATAACCCGGGTTCGTGCCTCACCCAGGCTACGGGTTCTATGGCGCATTGTGACGCCGTTGGATGGAGGGGTCCATTTCATCATTCCGCACGCAAATGGTTTGAAAGATTCCAGAAAAGATTTTCCAGTTTATATTTTATGTGATGACATCCGGTACCTGTCTGCCGCTTTTGTGTTTTATTTGCGCAAAAGTGTCGGCAAACTGTATAAGTTCCGAAAGTGCCTGTTGTGTTTCCATGGCAATGTCATGGCGATGAAAGCGTTCCAGGTATACCCGTAACGTAGCACCGCTGGTTCCGGTGCCCGATAAGCGGAAAATTATTCTGGCGTTGTCCAGAATCAGGCGCAAACCCTGGTGTTCCGCGCGGCTTGCATCGATCGGATCCACATAGGTGAACTCATCCGCTTGGCGAATAACATCATCAGCAATAGCCTGTCCGACGCAGCCACGCAATGCTTCGAGCATGGATTGCATCATCGAATCGGCGATCTGCGCATCGATGTTTTCATAATCGTGGCGGGAATAATAATGTCTGCCGAAGGCGCGCCAATGATTTTGCAGTAGTGTTTGTACGGGTTGGCGAGTCTTGGCCAGAATGTTTAGCCAGCATAATACCGCCCACAATCCGTCTTTCTCCCGGACATGATCGCCACCGGTGCCAAAACTTTCTTCACCGCACAATTGTACCCGTCCGGCATCCATGAGATTGCAGAAAAATTTCCATCCCGTTGGCGTTTCGAAATACTCCATTGCCCGTGCCTGTGCCACAACATCAACTGCCTGGCTTGTCGGCATGGATCGGGCGACGCCTTTGATACCGCCGGAAAAGACCGGCACATGTTCATGCATGGCGGCAATGACAGCCAGGCTGTCACTGGGGGTGACAAAACAGTGCTTTCCTAAGATAAGGTTACGGTCACCGTCACCGTCGGAAGCCGCGCCAAAAGCCGGCCCATGGTCGCTGAATAATTCCGCCACCAATGATTTGGCATGAATAAGGTTGGGATCGGGATGACCCCCACCGAAGTCCGGCAGGGGCAGTCCGTTGATCACTGTACCGGATGGCGCACCCAGCCTGTTTTCAAAAATGGCTTTGGCATACGGTCCTGTAATCGCGTGCATGGCGTCGAATCGCATGCGAAATCCGGTTGCGAACATGGCGCTGATGGCATCAAAATCAAACAATGACGCCATTAATCCGGCGTAGTGATCAACCGGGTCAATGATCGTAATCATCATGTCCGCTACGCTAAACGTTCCCAGCCGTGATAAATCAATATCCGTACATTGAATCGTGCGGTATTGGTTCATTTTAAGGCTGTGCCGGTAAATGGCGTCGGTGATGTGTTGGGGAGCCGGTGCTCCATTCGGCGTGTTGAACTTAATACCGAAATCACCGTTTTCACCGGCAGGATTATGGCTTGCCGATAAAATGATACCGCCATCGGTTTGATGGTGGCGGATTAGCGCGGAAACCGCCGGGGTCGATAGCAATCCGTTGCGGCCGATGATGAGTTTATTGACGCCATTGGCCGCCGCCATGCGGACAATAACCTGGATAGCAGTGGCATTAAAATAACGGCCGTCGCCGCCCAACACCAAGGATTCGATGCCATTCACGGCATTAAATATACTTTGCACAAAATTGTTTAAGTAGTGTTTTTGTGTAAACACGCTGACTTTTTTTCGTAATCCCGAGGTGCCGGGTTTTTGATCATCAAATGGCTGGGTATTAGTCGTGACAACTTGCATGATTTTTAGTTACCTGAAGGCGAATAGAGGTCGGCCAATGCAACGGTATTGCGTTTAAAAAAATCCAGTCGTGCCAATAAATGATTGGATTGCGTGTCAAACGTTTTTTTAAATCGGCGGGCGAGGGGAGCGACCTTGGGCAGTTTGACCCGCAACGGGTCGTGGTGCCTGCCATTGACGCGAAATTCGTAATGCAGGTGCGGTCCGGTGGCCAGGCCTGAACTTCCCACATAGCCGATAATTTGGCCCTGTTTGATACGTTGTCCGTGTCGAGCTTTGCGATTGAATCGGGATAAATGCGCGTAAAGCGTCGTATAACGATGTCCGTGTTGTATGATGACGGTATTGCCATAGCCGCCTTTACGCGCCCTGTAAGTGATTCGGCCATCACCGGCCGCGCGTACGGGTGTGCCACGCCGTGCCGCATAGTCCACCCCCTTGTGGGCGCGAAATCGATGCAGTACCGGGTGGTAGCGGCCACTGCTGAATCGGGAGCTTATGCGGGTAAATCGAACCGGTGATCGTAAAAATGCCTTGCGTACGCTGCGTCCTTGCGGTGTGTAGTAACGACTTCTATCGCGATCGTCGGTAAAACGCAGGGCACGGTAGGTTTTTCCACGATTGACGAACTCGGCCGCTACAATTTCACCACTGCGAACTTTTTCGCCCTCGTGGTAAATAGCTTTATACAGCACGGAAAATCCATCACCCTCGCGAATGTCCAGGGCAAAGTCGATATCCCAGGCGAAAATGCTTGCCAGTTGCATGATCATGGTGTCGTTTAGCCCTGCCTGCCGGCCCGCCGCAAACAACGAATTGTGGATTTGCGCTTGTGCGAAGGCCAGTCGGGTTTGGTAGTTTTTCGCCCGGGTATACGCTTTAAATCCATCCTCGGTTCGTTCCAGTTGCAGGTTTTGTTGCTCGGACAGGTCATAAGCTAAAGCCTGCAGCACGCCCTGTTCATCCAAACGCACACGTAAGTGCGCACCCGCTTGCAGGTCCCTTAATGCGCGTACAGGTTTTCCCAGCGACATGATTTGATGGATTTGGCGGGCATCAATACCAAACGGTGATAAAAGTTTGGCTAGGTTGTCACCGCTTTTAATCCCTACAGTGCGCCAAGCATCGACAGGTTCCAGTTTGGGCGCGGGGCTGCTGCTGAGTAAGGGTAGTGGTATTTTTACGCGGGTTTGTACCGGTTGTCGCTGAAGTAAATGAGCCATGCTGAATGTGACAACGCTGATCAAGAACAAACCGCACACCAGGGCAACCCGCCATTGGCCGTGACTGAAGCGGGCTTTCTTCAAATTTGATTTAATTTTCAGGTATTTAAAATCTGTATCCAGTAAATTCACTCGATGCTGTGGCTGCATAGTGAGTTCCATAGGGTAAAGTCATAATGCCGGTAAATCCCAGTCGTTATTTCAATCTTTTGTTAAGCCTTTCAAACTAGTGTGCATGCCGGAAAAGCAACAAGGCAATGTAAATATCCGGGCTGGAGATTACAGGACCAATACTCCCTCGACCCATACACCGCAATGGGTTGTTTTTAAAAACATTTCATTCTATCACATAAATACATGGGATGAATTTTGTGGCATGTTTTGGCGTTATCCCGGTGTTGGCACAAGAAAAAGGGTGGCTAAAGCCACCCTTTTCCTACCATTGAAATGAGATCGAAAAAGTCAGTTGCCCCTGACGTGGTCGATGACAGCTGAGGCAAGGATAATTCCTACCAGCAATCCGATAAAAATATAGCCTTCCATCGATTCCTCCTTAGTTGGGTTGGTGCTTGACTATTAGACAAGTTAACTTGCGTATTTTACATAAAAATTTATTTATGGTGAACATTAAATTTATTTCAATAACATAATCTTATATTTTTATTCTAAAGTCGTTTATAAGATATGATACGGATTTTGTAATAAATACACCAGTATTTTAAGTTTATTTGGCGGGTCAATAGTCAAGGAAACGTATATGCTTATAAAAATAGTGGGATATATATACCAATTTCATGAAATTTATACATATTTTTTGATGGGTTCTATTTGCTTAACTTATTGATGCATAAAATATTTACGAAAATATCGTTTGGACCACCGCAATCTTCATATCAGAGATGACAAAAAGTTTGCAAATCAATACTGATTTGCTAAGGTATTTGCACCATTGAAATGAGAAATATAGGAGATAGGATAGTGGATGAGCAAAAAGTAGAGAAAAGTTTTGCACTCCTTTTGGGTGGCGGTCTGAGTTTGTTGGCTATTTTCTTACTGTTCTATACGGCCATGGCTCCAGTGGGTGGTTAGATTCAAGTTTGGGTGAAAAAAAGGCAAGCATTCGCTTGCCTTTTTTTGTGCGTGCCCGTTTGTCTCCACAGCGTTGACGGAACTCTACGGTGGTTATAGACTGATAACCACACAAAATAGCAGGTATCGACGACTGCATGAGCGGCTCTTCCATAGAAAAATATAAGGAAATCATCACCTATTTATTGTCAATCCGGCGATTGCAACAGGCCAAGGAAAAAGCCCTTGAGGCGCTGGCCGCCTATCCGGATGACGGGCAACTCCACAGCTATCTTGCCAACACCCATTATCGTTTGGACGAATCGGAGCAGGCTATTGAGCAGGCGACTTTTGCCATACGCTGCGATCCGCAGGATGCGTGGCCGTATCGCATCCTGGCCGGTGCCTATATGGACCTGGACGAATTGGATAAAGCCTTGCAATGCGCCAAAACGGCTGTTGATTTGCAACCGGATCAGGATATTTGCCACCGTCTTATGGGCCGGGTGCTCTATCTTCAACAGAATTACCGGGGCGCCCGACGGTACGCGGAAAAAGCCATCGAATTGGATACGGATGAACCGAATAATTACGACTTGATGGGTGACGCCTTGATGGCTATGCGGCAATTCGATCAAGCCATGGTGTATTTTGAAAAAGGCCTGCGTATCGATCCATTGGACTGGCGGCTGCATGTGGGAATGGGGCAATGCCTGGAGAAAACCGACAGGAAGGAAAAAAGCCTGATTCATTTTGCCCAGGCCTTGAAAAACAATCCCGCCAACAGTTCATTACGCGATCTTTTGCAGGATCGTTTTGCCCATTTTCTCGATCAATACGCCGACCTGCCTCCCAGGAAAATTGCCGAATTCTTTGGGCCGGAATTCAAGGTATTGTTATCCGGCATGAAGAGAACCCGCGATAAAGACACGACGTATGATCAGTTTGTGTTGACCGGTATGTTTATCAACGCCATACTGATTTTCCCGTCATGGGATGCACCCAATGTCCGGATGATTCTGATTGCCGGCATGGGTATCGCGGCATGTATGCTGGCGCTGTTCAAATGGTTTGAGTATTTTCAATACAGGCGGGCTTATGTTGCATTGGACGAGCCTGCCCGGGATACCTCCATCAAGACTATTCATACCGGCGTGGACAACCGTCTTGCGGCGGTGCGGATCGTTAAAATCGTACTGTTTCTTGCGTTGACCTTTAACGTTATTTTGGCGATCAATGTCGGTGAACAAATGGATACCAGGCAACATCGCCTGGAGGAAGCAAAAAAACAAGTTGTTATACCGGGATACGTGGACAGGAGTTTGTTTCAATGGAATGAAACGCTGGCCATCAATTTTAATAGTTTGTACAAGGAGCAGCAGCGTTTTTGCGGAGGCTTACCGAAAAAAGTCTATGGCAGCACCGATCCCGGTGCATTGGCCGGGTATGCCGAACGTATGTACCGAAAGGAATATTGCCAGTTGCTTGGTAACGGATTACGGCAATCCGACTTGGTTCATCGACAGCTTAAACGTGGTGTTTTGAAACTGGATCAGCTTTTTGAGTTTTTGTGGAACTTGCCTCGTGATCCCAAGGCGCCCCCGGGGGCGGAAAAATTAACGGTTACCATGGGGCCGTATGCGTCGGAACAGGCTTGTAATATGGCCAGGGCAAAGCTGAAAAACAAAACGTCCAGCCAACCCTGCCGGCCATGGAATGATTTCGTCAAACAAATAAAACGACAGTTTCCACGGTTATAGTTTACGTCCGCCACACCGTTTCACCAAACAAACGCCGACAGCCCGCTCAAGAAACGGCGGGCGTTAGCGATAGCGACTGACAGGTATAGCCCATGTAAACAAGGGCACGGACGCCGCTCCATTTAATCGATGTGATGGTATTCCTTATACCAAGCCACAAACCGGCTAATGCCGTCTTCGATGCTGGTATCCGGTTTAAATCCCACATCGCGGGTCAAGTCGTCGATATCGGCGTAAGTGGCTTCCACATCCCCCTGTTGCAGGGGTAGCATGTTCATCTGAGCTTTCTTGCCAAGTGTATTTTCCAACACTTCGATAAAATGCATCAGTTCCACCGGATGATTGTTGCCGATATTGTAAAGGGCATAGGGGGCGTAACTGGTGGCCGAATCGGGCTCATCACCATTCCATTGCGGATTGGATTGTGGAATACGGTCCACCACCCTTATCACACCTTCAACGATGTCATCGATATAGGTGAAATCACGGCGGTGCTTGCCGTGATTAAATACATCAATGGCTTCACCGGCGAGGATTTTACGGGTAAAGATAAACAGCGCCATATCCGGTCTGCCCCAGGGTCCGTACACGGTAAAAAAGCGCAGGCCGGTGGTGGGCATTTTATACAGGCTACTGTAAGTATGCGCCATCAATTCATTGGCTTTTTTGGTGGCCGCGTACAAACTCACCGGATGATCCACGTTGTGGTGGACGGAGAACGGCATTTTGGTATTGGCGCCGTAAACCGAACTGCTTGATGCATACACCAGGTGTTCAATACCGTGGTGACGGCAGCCTTCCAAAATATGCAGAAAACCCACCAGATTGGCATCCACATAGGAGTGGGGATTGGCCAGGGAGTAGCGCACACCGGCTTGAGCGGCCAGATGAATGACCCGTTGGGGTTTATGACGGGAAAACACCTCTTCCATGGCGGCGCGGTTTTCCAGGTCGATTCGCGCTTCGGTAAATCCGCTGTTGCCGGTCAACTTGGCCAGCCGTGCTTCTTTAAGATTGACGTCGTAATAGTCATTGACATTGTCAATACCGATGACTTCGTCACCGCGGTCGAGCAAACGATGGGCAAGGGCCGAACCGATAAATCCGGCGGTTCCGGTTACGAGAACGCGCATATCTTCTCCAGTGAATTACAGGCGGGCATCAACGCTTTCAACCGGCAAAGCCGATTTAACATCGTAGAGCACACCATTGGGTTTACAAAAATGACGAACGGCTTCCGCGCCCAAGTCGATAAATTGCTTATGGGCAACCGCCAGGATGACCGCATCATAGGCTTGCGGTTGAGGATTGTCGACCAGCGCAATACCGTATTCGGCCTGGGTTTCTTCAGGGTCGGCCCATGGATCATGCACATCCACCTTGGCGTTGTATTGAGTCAGTTCATGATAAATGTCCACTACCCGGGTATTGCGGATGTCCGGGCAGTTTTCCTTAAACGTCAATCCCAATAACAGCACCTTGCTGTCCACGGCGGTAACCCGGCGGAAATTCATCAGTTTTACGACCTGCGCGGTTACATACGCCCCCATGTTATCGTTAACGCGGCGTCCGGCTATGATCATTTCAGTGTGATAACCGATGGCTTGAGCCTTGTGGGTGAGGTAATAGGGGTCGACGCCAATACAGTGGCCGCCAACCAGGCCCGGGCGAAAAGGCAGGAAATTCCACTTGGTGCCGGCGGCTTTAAGGACTTCGATGGTGTCAATCTGCATACGGTTAAACAGCAGGGCCAATTCGTTGATCAAAGCAATATTTACATCACGCTGGGTGTTTTCGATCACTTTGGCCGCCTCGGCAACTTTAATGCTGCTGGCTTTGAATGTTCCGGCGGTAATAATACTGCGGTACAGCTGATCGACAAAGTCAGCCGCCTCGGGAGTCGATCCCGAGGTGACTTTGACGATGGTTTCGACACGGTGTTCCTTGTCGCCCGGATTGATACGCTCCGGGCTATAACCGACAAAAAAGTCGACATTAAAACGCAGGCCGGAGGCTTTCGCCAACACCGGCACGCAGTCGTCTTCGGTGGCGCCCGGATAGACGGTGGATTCGTAGACCACATAGTCGCCTTTTTGCAGCACCTTGCCCACGCTGCCGCTGGCGGCAATCAGCGCCCCCAGGTCCGGCCGTTTAAACGCATCAATCGGTGTGGGAACCGTCACGATATAAACGTTGCAGTCGGACAAATCCTGGATGTTGTCGGTAACGTGCAGGCTGGATTGTTTGAGCTCGTCATACGGTACCTCCAACGAACTGTCTTTACCGGCACGCAGTTCCGTCACTCGCTTGTTATTGATATCAAAACCGATACAGGGATAACGGTTGGCGAATGCCACCGCCAGGGGCAGGCCCACATAGCCGAGGCCAATGATGCCGATGCGAATTTGATCGGGTTGGATCATGGGAGGTTCTCCATTTAGACCAATACCGTATTGCCTTGACCCCTGCCAATGGCATAGTAGTCAATGCCAAATCGTGTCATGAGTGACGGGTCATAGATGTTGCGTCCATCAAATACCACGGGCTGTTTGAGCAAGCTTTTAATCTTGTCAAAATCAGGGCTGCGAAACACATGCCATTCGGTGACCACGGCCAAAGCGTCGGCGTCTTTGAGGGCTTCTTCCGGTGTTTCGCAAAGGGTGAGCTGGGCGTGATCACCATAGATGCGCCTGGCTTCATCGCGAGCTTCCGGGTCATAGGCACGCACCTGGGCGCCGGCCTGCCATAGACTTTCCATCAGTACCCGGCTGGGCGCGGCTCGCATGTCGTCGGTGTTGGGTTTAAAGGCCAGCCCCCACAAGGCGAATGTCCGGCCTTCAAGCTCATGATTGAAGTGCTGTTTGATTTTATCAAACAAGCGGGTTTTTTGCCGGTTGTTGACCTGTTCCACTGCGCGAAGCAATTCGGCGGGATAGTCCACGGACAGGGCCGTGCGCTCCAACGCCTGGACGTCTTTGGGAAAGCAGGATCCGCCGTAGCCGCAACCGGGATAAATAAAGGAGTAACCAATCCTGGGGTCGGAGCCAATGCCGATACGGACTTGTTCGATGTCGGCACCCAGTTTTTCCGCCAGATTGGCGATTTCATTCATAAAGCTGATTTTGGTCGCAAGCATGGCGTTGGCGGCATATTTGGTCAACTCCGCGGAGCGGATATCCATGGATATAACCCTGTCATGGTTGCGGTTAAATGGCGCGTAAAGGGCTTTCAACAGCTCCGTGGTTCGGGGATTGTCCGTACCGATTATAATGCGGTCAGGGCGCAGAAAATCATCCACCGCCGCACCTTCTTTTAGAAATTCCGGGTTGGAAACAATATCGAATTCAATATCCGCACCACGTTTTTGTAACACCTCGGCAACGCGTTGACGGACCTTGTCGGCGGTACCCACCGGAACCGTGGACTTGTCGACGACAATACGGTAATCCTGCATGTTTTCACCAATGCTCTGGGCGACCGCCAGCACGTATCGCAGGTCTGCGGAGCCGTCTTCGTCGGGTGGTGTGCCCACGGCGATGAATTGAAATAAACCGTGTTTGACCGCTTCGTCTACGTCGGTGGTGAAGCTGAGCCGGCCGGCTTTTGCATTGTGTTGAATAAGTTCTTCCAAGCCCGGCTCATAAATAGGGCTTTTACCCGCCTTAAGCTTTTCAATTTTGTCCGCGTCCACGTCCATGCAAACGACATCGTTGCCCACTTCGGCCAAGCAGGCTCCCGTGACGATGCCGACATATCCTGATCCGAATATTGTGACTTTCATCGCTGTCTACCCTTAAGATTTTCTTGAAAGTATACCGCTATCAATCTTACTGCACAGTTACCGAAATTAACTATGTCGGCAGATTGCCGTTAAACCATAGCGAATCGTCCGTCTTTCGTCCGTGAACGCCATGGCGTACAATGTGCCAGGCGGTTCCAAGGCGTGTATTATAGGCACCCCGGCCAAAGTTTGGTAATTTTTAATCAATTATGGTTCGAATATTTCGACACTACATTCCGGCTTCGATCATATTTCTTGGTTTGATCGAAGTGATAATTCTTTGGCTCGCCATCTATATCGGCGTTGGTATACGGTTTTTGGGCCAGGAGCAGCATACGGTGGCCGGTCCGCTGGCACCCAAAGCCTTGGTATTCAGTTTGTCCATCGCCATTTTGATGCTGGCGTTCGGCTTGTACCAACACAACCACAGGGAAGGTGTGGTGGGCATGTTGGTACGCATTATAGCCAGCTTCCTGGTGGGCCTGTTTCTAATGACCACGCTGTTTTATGCGATACCGGACTTGTTTCTCGGGCGCGGAGCCTTCGGCATTGCATTCGGTGTGGGATTTGCCGGCGTATTACTGGCGCGTTTTACTTTTCTCGGCGTAGTCGACCAGGATACGCTAAAGAAACGGGTGTTGGTGCTCGGTTCAGGTAAACAGGCGTTTGCCTTGTCCAATCAATTGCGCCGTAAATCCGATCGGCGCGGCTTTTTGATTATCGGTTATGTTCAATTACCGGGTGAGGATCTTACCGTGCCCGAACAGTTGGTGGTCGATTACGATGCACCGCTGATTGAAATCAGCCAGCGTCACCGAATCGACGAAATTGTTGTCGCCGTGGATGACAGGCGTCGCAGCTTTCCCGTGCACGAGATTCTCGATTGCAAAATGAGCGGTGTGGACGTGGTGGATCTGTTGACCTTTTTTGAGCGCCAAACCGGTAAGATCAAACTGGATTTCCTGCATCCGAGTTGGATGATTTTTTCCGACGGTTTTCGACAAGGCAGTATTCGCCACTATGCCAAACGCAGTTTCGATGTTTTGGCCAGTGCCTTGTTGTTGTCCATTACCTGGCCGATCATGCTGTTGGCGGCGGTGGCCATACTGCTGGAAAGTCACGGTCATGGGCCGTTGTTCTATCGCCAGGTCCGGGTGGGCGAGAATTGGAAATTGTTTCATATCCTAAAATTTCGCAGCATGCGCACTGACGCGGAAGCCGATGGACGACCTAAATGGGCTGATAAAAACGACAGCCGAATCACCCGCGTCGGCGCGATCATTCGTAAGACACGCATTGACGAATTACCGCAAATTATCAATGTGTTGCGCGGTGATATGAGTTTTGTGGGTCCTCGTCCCGAACGACCCGAGTTCGTCGAGCAGCTTTGCGAACGCATACCCTATTATGCAGAGCGTCACAGGGTTAAACCCGGCATTACCGGTTGGGCGCAAATATGTTACCCCTACGGGGCTTCGGAAAGGGATGCCGTTGAAAAACTTCAGTATGATCTTTACTACGTTAAGAACTACAGTCTATTTCTCGATTTCACCGTTTTATTTCAAACCGCCGAAGTTATCCTCTGGAACAAGGGGGCGCGCTGACCGTACCGTGACCGGCGATAGGAGCTAAGGTGCACTTATTCGGCATCATCAGCTATGGTGCGGCTTTTTTTGCTTACCTGGCATTGTCACTGTTAATGGTTACCAGTTGGCGAGGCCGCCTGCAGGGCGCGCTGCTCACCACGGCGTGCGTGGTGACATTTTTGTGGGCGCTGGGTGCCGCGGTGGCGTCAACCATCAATCAGACCTTCGCCGGCAGTGTCGTACTGCAGTTGCTGGAGTGGGCCAGGCAATCGGCATGGCTGTTGTTTCTATGGCGTCTGCTCAAGTCCGGTGATACCGAACAGAGACAATCTTATTTGCAGGTTACGTCGATCGTAGCCGTCGGTTGCGGCGTGTTATTGCTGGTGTTGTTCATTTCTCACGGTGTTTTGACCACCCAGCAGATCCTGAATTTTCGTTTGATCAGTCACCTGATTTTGGCGTTTATCGGGCTGGTCCTGATCGAGCAAATGTACCGCAACCTGCGCCCTGAGCGCGTTTGGGCCATGAAATTTCTCGCGCTAGGAATCGGCGGCATGTTTGTCTATGAATTTTATATGTACGCCGATGGCTTGTTGTTTCGGCGTGTCGACGGCAATCTTTGGGATGCCCGTGGATTGATCAATGCCATGATTATGCCGATGCTGGCGGTATCCGCAGCGCGTAATCCCAGTTGGTCGTTGGATATATTTGTCTCCCGCGGCGTGGTATTCCACGGCGCCGCCATGTTGGGCGCCAGTATGTATTTGTTGGCGATGGCAGCCGGTGGCTACTACATCCGCGTTTATGGTGGCAGTTGGGGTGGCGCGGTACAGGCGGTGTTTTTATTCGGTGCCGTTTTGATGCTGGTGTCATTGTTGTCGTCCGGACAATTACGCGCCAAGCTGCGTGTGTTTATCGACAAGCATTTTTTCAACTACCGATACGACTACCGTCATGAGTGGAAACGTTTTATCGAGACTCTGGATGTGGACGGTGCCAGTGCGGAAAAACTACGGGAGCGTGCCTTGCAAGCCGTGGCTGAAATCATCGGCAGCCCGCGGGCTATCTTTCTTGGTCGGGAAGGCAGCCAATTTCAGCCGAAAATCTATTGGAATATGGATCGTGAATTGCGTCCCGTCATCGACAAGGAAGACCCCTTGGTGCAGTTTGTTCAGGCCAGCCGTTGGATCGTTGATCTAAACGAAATGGAGCGTTTTCCCCACCGTTATCAGGACATTCGGGTTCCCGATGCCTTGCAGCAGCAGCGCTGGGCATGGCTGATGATTCCGTTGTTTTATGAGCGATTATACGGATTTGTACTGCTCGGTAAGCCGCATGCCCAACGTGATTTAAACTGGGAAGATCGGGACTTGTTACGGATAGCAGCATTCCAGGCTGCCAACTACCTTCGTTTGCTTGATACCACCGATGCCCTGGCGCAGGCCAAACAGTTTGAGGCTTACCACCAATTGTCCGCATTTGTTATGCACGATTTGAAAAATTTGGTTGCCCAATTGTCCCTGGTTGCGGCGAATGCTCAAAAACATAAAACCAATCCGGCGTTTATCGACGACGCCGTCGCTACTTTGGAGCACAGTGTCAAGCGAATGACGCGACTTTTGGGTCAACTCCAAAGCGGTGCCCCGCGTGTTGCACAAAACCGCCAATTAAATTTGGTGCCGGTACTTAAGCGTGTGGTGGCGGAAAAACAATCCGTAGCGCCCTTGCCACAGCTGCATTGCGAGCAAGAACATATTGATGTCATCGCCGACGAAACCAGCTTGTATAGTGTGTTCGGGCACATTATTCAAAACGCACAAGATGCCACTCGGCCGGATGGCACAGTGACTGTGCGGTTAATGCGGCAAGCCGGTAAAGCCGTGGTCGACATTGATGATAGTGGCGCCGGTATGGACGCCGAGTTTATCAAACATCGCTTGTTCCGTCCATTTGACACCACCAAGGGACTGACCGGAATGGGTATAGGTGCCTTCGAAGCGAAAATGTATGTGCAAGACTTAGGCGGGGACTTGCATGTCGACAGCGTACCTGGTAAAGGTACTTGTTTTCGCATTGCTTTACCCAGTGTCGAAATCCGGGAGCTGTGATTGAAAGACAAACGTGTATTGCTTGTTGTGGAGGATGATCCGGGGCTGCAGAGCCAGCTTCGCTGGTGTTTTGACGGATTTGACGTGGTGGTGGCGGGAGATCGTGATGATGCCCTTGCGCAACTGCGTCGTTATGAACCGTCGGTGGTTACTTTGGATTTGGGGTTACCGCCGGATCCGGGTGGTGTCAGCGAAGGCATGCAGGCGCTTGAGCAAATACTTAAACTGGCACCGCATACCAAGGTTATTGTCATAACCGGTAACGACGGGCGTGAAAATGCGGTTCGTGCTGTCGGGTTGGGCGCCTATGATTTTTATCAAAAACCCATTGATGGGGACTTGATCAAAATGATAGTCGAGCGTGCGCATCGCCTGTATGAGTTAGAGTTGGAAAACAGGCGTTTGCATAGTGCTGAAGGCCAGCAAAGCATGGGGATTATTGCCGACAGCGAACAAATGCAGCGCGTGTGCCGCACCGTGGAAAAGCTGGCACCCACCGATGTAACGGTTATGCTGCTGGGCGAAAGCGGCACCGGCAAGGAATTGCTGGCCAGGGCGTTGCATAATTTGAGCCCCCGTAGCGAGCACCGTTTTGTTGCCATCAACTGCGCCGCCATTCCGGACAATCTACTGGAAAGCGAATTATTCGGTTATGAAAAGGGCGCCTTTACAGGCGCCAATAAGCAAACCTTGGGTAAGATTGAGCACGCCAACGCCGGTACATTCTTTCTCGATGAAGTCGGCGATTTACCTTTGGCATTGCAGGCTAAGTTATTACGATTTTTACAAGAACGCGTCATCGAGCGATTGGGTGGCCGCGGTGAAATCCCCATCGATGTTCGCGTGGTAGGTGCGACTCACCGTGATCTTCAGGCCATGGTTAAGACCGGTGATTTTCGTGAGGATTTGTATTATCGATTAGCGGAAGTTGCCATCGATGTTCCACCTTTGCGCGAACGAAACGGTGATGCGGTGTTGATTACCCGTGCATTATTAAAAAAAATTAGTCAATCGCAGAGTTTGGCTTATAAAGAATTGAGCAGCGCGGCGGTCACCGCCATCGAATCCTATGCCTGGCCGGGCAATGTGAGGGAAATCGAAAACAAGGTCAAACGCGCTCTGGTTATGAGCGAAGGGAGGCATATCGCACCCGATGACCTGGATTTGCCGCTGGGCGAGGAAATCGATATGCCGTTTAACCTGCGTCAGGTGCGTGAGAAGGCGGAAATGGAAGCGGTGTCCAGGGCGTTGGCAAAATATAATAAAAATGTCGCACAGGCGGCGGAATCCCTGGGCGTAAGTCGTCCGACACTTTATCATTTAATGGAGAAATACAATCTGTCGCGCTAGTGTAGTGCCTCCTATAAAACGTGCATTGAGAAAGCCACTCAAGGTGCGAGTACAAGGCGCAGACCGCCGCCAATGGTGGTCACCTTTCCAAGGTCTGGAACGCAGCAATCGCACCGTGAGTGGCTTCCTGGAGGGCGAGATAGATTTTTTTAGGCAACCATCAAGTCTATCTCGTCACAATGTGCGTTTTATATGAGACACTACACTAGTTTAAAGAGCAATCTGGAAGTGAATTGGCGAATCTTTTTAATCTTGGTGTTGTTACTGCAACTGTTTGCATGTGGTGGAGCACAGTACACCGAAAAGGAGCATTTGGATCGCGCCCGAAAGTTTTATGCGAAGCAGGATTATCGTGCCGCGCTGATTGAATACAAAAACGCCTTAATCAAAAACCCCAAAAACGCCGAAGCCCGTTACAATCTGGGTGTCATTCATTTAATCAATGGTGATGGCGCCAGCGCTGAAAAAGAATTCAAGCGTGCAAAAAACGCGGCATACGGCTCGGTTCGCTTGGAATTAGCACAGGCTTATATGCTGCAGTCCAAATACGGGCAGGTTCTGGATGAATTGGATCCCTCGCTGGAGACCCAGCCGGTTAAACAGGCCGAGGCTTATGTGCTGCGTGGTGAGGCCTACCTGGGCAAGCGCGATGCCAAGCGTGCAAAAGAATCGTACCAGCAAGCCTTAAAACTCGATGACAAATCCGTTACGGCGTTGATCGGCTTGGCAAGGGTGGCTGTCATGCAGGCGGATACGGAAATCGCCGAGGGGTATATCGACCGGGCGTTAAGAATCAACGATAAGGAACTTAAGGCCTGGGTTTTAAAAGGCGATATCGCCATGCTTAAAGGCCGGTTTTCATTGGCTGAAAAAGATTTTCGCCAGGTTCTGTCCCGTACCCATGGGCCGATCAGGAAGGAAACCATTCTAGCGCGAACCGGCCTGATACGTGCGTTACTGGCACAAAATAAAATCGAGTCGGCCAAGCAGCATAGTGAAACCCTTCTTAAGGATGTACCCAAGCATCCGTTGCCGCACCATTTACGCGGTTTGATCAGTTATCTGGAAAAGGTTTATGACAGTGCCGCGTTTCACTTAAATAACGCCTTGACCATCTATCCCGATTATTATCAAAGCGTTTTGTTGTTGGGCGCGGTGTATTATGCTCAAAAACGCTGGCTGCTGGCGGAGCGCTATTTAAGCCGTTTTGTCAAAAAGGTGCCTCGACATGTGATTGCCGTGAAATTATTGGCGGATACCAAAATGCGGCTGCAGCAACCCAAAGCGGCCTTGAAGATGTTGAACAAGGTTGTTAAGCAAAATGCCAATGACAGCCAAATGCTTAGTCTTATCGGCAGCGCAGCTATCCGGACCGGTGATTTGAGTGCGGCCAAGGAGTACCTCACGAAAGCGAAAGTCGCCGATCCGCAAAACCCGGAAATCCTGACTGAATTGGCGTTGGTCTATCTTGCCGAAGGCAAGACCAACGAGGCCATTTCCGAACTGCAGGAGGCGATTCACCGTAATCATAAAAAAGCCCGGGCTCAAAAAATTTTGGTGCTGAGTTTTCTTAAGAAAAAAGATTATCAAAAAGCCCAGGAAGTTGCCGAACTTTTGGTTGAGCGTTTTCCCAAGGATGCGGTGTCGCGGCAGTTGTTGGGGCACGTTTTCAGGGTTCGCGGTAAGATAGATCTGGCCAGGCAGCAATGGAAACAAGCATTAAAAATCAATCCTGAATTTTCGCCGGCGCATCTAGCCTTGGCTTACCTGGACTATGCGCAATCGCAGTTTGATTCAGCCGCCCGGCGCTTGGATGTGGTGCTGGAGAAAATCCCCAAGTATATGCCCGCCATGATGCTTCGAGCCGAGGTGGCGCGTAAGCAAAAAGACAACAACACCCAGCTAAAATGGTTACGCACGGCGAGGGACCTGTCTGAGAAGGCCGTCATGCCGCGAATCGAATTGGCCAAATACCACTCCCGTTTAAACGATTGGGCGCAGGCAAAAAAATTCGCCATGGAGGCGGAGAGCATCAGTCCGGAAAATATTAATGTTCAAATGGTGCTGGGAAATATAGAAATGGGCCGCCGTAAATACGCCGAAGCAAGTGTGTATTTTCATCGGGTGGTGCGCAAATCACCGAAAGCGGCCGGTGCCTATTATCAACTTGCGCAGATCGAAATATTTGAGGGCCGCCAGGCCAAGGCAATGCCGTTATTGAACCGTGCGATAAAAGCCAATCACGACTATATACCCGCGGTGGCTGCCAAGGCAGGTATTTATGTGCGCAGCGGTAAGCATCGAAAAGCGCTGGCGTTGGCGCAAGGCCTGAAGAAACGCATGCCGAATACGCCTTTTGGCTATACGTTGGAAGGCGATTTGCAGTATGCCCGGGGGAAATTTAAGCAAGCCGCCAAGGCTTATCAAAAAGCCTACAGCCGCACCCGAAACATTGACATACTCATTAAGTTGTACCGCACATTACGTAAGGCCGATCAAATTCAGCCCGCTATCGCCTTGTTGCGTGAGTGGCTCAAAAGCCATGAAAGAAATGTTAAAATTTGGGTGTTGCTCGCCGAGGCTTTACAAAGCAGCGGCAGTGATGATGAAGCCATTGCCGGTTATCAAAAGGTTTTGGTGCTCAACAAGAACCATTTTATCGCGTTGAACAATCTGGCATGGCTGCTCTATACCCGTAACGATTCCAGCGCCATTTCCTATGCCCAGCGAGCGCTGAGTTTAAAACCGGATTCCGCGCCTGTGTTGGATACAGTGGGTTGGTTGCTGATTCAAGGCAACGACAAAAGCCAGTGGCAAACGGCTTTGGAGCATATTCGGCGGGCCAACGAAAAACTACCTGAAGTGGCGGAAATTCAATACCACTTGGCGGTGGCATTGGCGAAAACGGGTAAAAAAATTAAAGCAAAATCCATGCTGCAGGCACTGCTGGCTTCGGGTAAGCTCTTTAAAGACCGCGACAAGGCGCAGAAATGGATAAAGCAATGGTAGGCTTTCAGCTTGGTCATTGTTGTAAGAGCCGCAAAACCATGCTTGCAGCATGGTTTTGCGGCTGGTAAGTCAGGCGTGACTACGTGAATAAGCCATCGCCAACAGCCCCAAACCCAGCAGCAACAGGGGCGCCGGTTCGTTAACCGAGACGGTGTCGGAGATTCCGACCACGAAATCGGTAAAATCGAAGTCGGAGCCTATGCTGCAGTCCAGGTCTTCCAACGCCGGCACGATATCTGAGCCTCCCGGCCGGTAATACGTTGTTGGAGGTATCAAACAACATCACGGGTATTCCCCGTTACTGTTTACATCGCCATGGATATATACCAGGTACTGTAAGGGTATAGGCCGTCTTCGGATGTCATCAAATAAAATCCAAACCGGGTCAATTGACGCAGTACCGGTGATTTGATTGGCGACCGTGCCGGCGGGAATGTCCCGGTGTAGGGTGGCCCTAAAAAAATCTATCTCGCCCTCCGGGAAGCCGCTCAAGGTGCGATTGCTGTGTTCCAGACCTTGGGGGTGACCACCACCATTCCCGGTGGTCTGCGCCATGCACTCGCACCTTGAGTGGCTTTCTCAATGCACGTTTTATAGGAGACACGTAAACTAGAGTCCTGAAACATGGAATTATTAGGAAACTCCTGAAAAAGTGATACCCATATCACTAATATGTATAATAAAAATATTGTGTTAATTTTTAAGGCATTGTTTTTGTTAGCTATAATTATTTTTCCACTATTTTTTTGTAAATATTCTAAACATTGATAGCTTGGAAACGTTATACCAAATAGGTGTGTTTCCAGGTTTTTCAAATGGAAATGTCCATTTGTATGCAAAATGTAAGTCAAAAATGTTGACATGTTTGATGAAAGGTAAGGGTTGCCCGACAGACGGTGCCAAGACCGGAGCGAATTGATGTACATTATCGCCAGCACCGATCCGATACATTACTACTGGATAATTTAGGTAAAAGCATTAAAATTAACCTGCTCACCACACACGAAGTTGCGAATACTTTACTGAGCACTGGGTTTGACGATACATAAGCAACGCGGCCCTTGCTATCAATATTTACCAATAGTTGGCGGGGGCGCTCAAGTTCGGTGGGATGAGATTGGACGGTTGCGCCCCAGGCTTTGGAACGAGTTATCACGATGTCAATTCAAAAACTAATGATTCCGCTGATCGCTATATTGGTGGCAGTTGCGGCATGCGCAAGCACTAACACGGTACAAACGTGCGCTGCATGGGATACGGACTGTCAACAAGCCGCAGACGAACAACAAGCCGGCGGTGAACCGGTAACAATCGCACCTGCACCGCCTTCGGCTCGCACACAAATCGCATCACGGGGACTGTGCCAACCCTGGGAAAATTGCGCGTCCGTGGCAAGCCTTCCTGAAAAACGCGATACCGCCCGGGCTAATATGAATCCTCCGGCCGGTAAGGCGCCATCGACAGAGCCGGCCCCGGTGACCTTGGCGGCGGTTGAGCCCGGTGCCCTGGATACGGGACGACGACCTCGGGTGTCGTCCTTGCAAACCGGCGGTACCACTATCAGTTCCCGGGACAAGCGCGGTACCGAGTACCTTATCGGTCCCGGTGACCAGATCAACATCTTCGTATGGCGCAATCCGGATGTCTCGGTCACCGTCCCGGTGCGCCCGGACGGTAAGATTTCCACCCCCTTGGTTGAGGATATGGTGGCGGTGGGCAAAACCCCGTCGCTATTGGCAAGGGATATAGAGAAAGTTTTACAAACTTACATACGGGATCCCGTGGTTACGGTTATCGTGACCGGATTCGGCGGACCCTACAGTCAGCAGATTCGCGTTATCGGTCAGGCGACCCAACCGAAGACGCTTCCATACCGTGAAAACATGTCATTGTTGGATGTGATCATTGCCGTGGGCGGATTGACCGAATATGCATCCGGCAACAAAGCCACCATTGTGCGTAAGGTGGAAGGCAAACAGAAACAAATCCGTGTGCGAATCGATGATTTAGTGAAAAAGGGAGACATCAATGCCAATGTGTTTATGCGACCGGGGGATATCTTAATCATTCCAGAATCGTGGTTTTAGGGTGTAAACGATGCATGATGTATTACCTTTAGTCTTTGGTTATCTCCGCGGCATCTGGCGATACCGCTGGTATATGCTGGTGGAAGTGTGGGTTATTTGTTTAATCGGCTGGGTCATGGTGTTGAAACTGCCAAATGTCTACGAGGCCAGCGCGAAAGTGTATGTGGATACTAAGAGCATGTTGAAACCGCTGCTCTCCGGTTTAACGGTACAGTCGGACGTGCAGGAACAGGCTGTGCTGATGACCCAACGCTTATTAAGCAGGGAAAATCTCGATAAGGTCATTCGCGCCACGGATCTGGACCTGACCATCAACAGCGATGCGGAAAAAGAGAGCATGATCAAAGGATTGGAAAAGCGTATTAAGATACGCCGTTCCGGTGGTCACAACCTCTATACGATTACCTATCAGCATACCGATCCACAGAAGACCCGTGACGTCGTCAATGCTTTACTGAAATCATTCGAGGATGGACTGATGGTCGCGCGGCGTGATGATACATCCAGGGCGCAACAGTTTCTCGAAGAACAAATCTCCCAATACGAAAGCCGATTGGAAGAAGCCGAGCAGCTAAAGAAAGAATTCAAGCAGCGCTATATCAATGTTTTGTCGTCCAAAGACAACGACTATTACGGCCGCTTGGAACGTGCCAAGGCTGACTTGACCATGGCGCAGCTTAATCTCACCGAGTCTCAGCGCCGCCGTCAGGAACTTCGCCGGCAGATCAACGGTGAGGCACCGACGTTTGGGTTTTCCGAGCCCACGCTTAACGGCAAAACATCCGCCATCCAGGCCCGGATTGATAAATTGGAAACCAAGCTGGATAACCTGCTGCTGCAGTTTACCCCTGTTCACCCTGATGTCATTGCCCTGCAAAACACGATTGAGGAATTGGAGAAACAAAAGCAGGATGAGATGAGTAAACAGTCCAGCCTGGAAGTTCCGGTCGACGACTTGGACCGTAATCCTGTCCATCAGCGCATGAAAATCGCCTTAAGCGAAGTCGAGGCGGATATCGCCACCTTGTCTGTGCGGGTTAACGAGTATCGCCGGCGGGTTCGCAGTCTTGAGGATAAGATGCATACCATACCGGAAGTGGAAGCGGAATACTCAAAAATCAACCGCGACTATGACACCATTAAACGTAACTACGAAGCGCTGCTGGCGCGTCGCGAGTCCGCCTTGATTTCCCAGGAAGTGGCTAAGAACGAAGACAAAGTCAACTTTCAACCCATCGAACAGCCGGTGGTGCCCAGTGTGCCGGTATCGCCCAACCGGCCGGTGTTTTTAACCGGCGTATTGGTCGTATCATTGGGGCTGGGTGTCGCACTGGCATTTTTTATTGCACAAATTCGCCCGACTTTCGACAGTCGGCGCAATTTGTCCCTGGTCACCGGATTGCCGGTGCTGGGTAGTGTAAGCTTGGTTCTGGATAAGCAGCAGCAGCGACGACGAAATTTCGCGTTAGCCTATTTTGGAATCGCCTGCATCGCATTGCTCGGCGCATTTGCGCTTGTGCAGGCATCAGTGATGAAAAAAATTGATCTTCCGTTATATTTCAGCCAAGTCGTTGAGTTGAGCAATGAATATCGTGGATAAAAACGCACCCATCTCGTTATCAGTGGATAACACTTTGAACGAAAGTCAGATGAAGAGCCGCAAGGTTAACATTAGCATGGACCGGTTAGCCGCGCGCGGTATGATCAGTCCCCAATCGGCAAACAGTAAGATTTCCGAAGAATACCGATTGATAAAATTGCCGTTACTGCGTAATGCCTTCGGCCACGGCGCTGCGGAAGTGGAAAAGGGCAATCTGATTATGGTGACCAGTTCCCAACCGGGCGAAGGCAAAACATTTACCGCCATCAACCTGGCCATTAGTATGTCCATGGAACTGGATAAAAAGGTTTTGCTGGTTGACGCCGATGTGGCCAGGCCGTCGGTGGCGAAATACCTAAGCATCGAAGCCCAGGAAGGGCTGGTGGACGTTCTATTGAACCCGGATATGGAATTATCGGACGTGATGCTGCGTACCAATCTGCCAAATTTGAGTATTCTAACGTCGGGTCGATCCTTTCCCAGGGCCACGGAGTTGCTGGCCAGCGACGCCATGGTAAATCTTGCCAATGAAATGGCACAGCGCTATCCGGATCGGGTGGTGATTTTCGATTCCCCGCCACTGCTGGCGAGCAGTGAATCAACCGTGTTATCCGGGCTGGTGGGTCAAATTGTCATGGTGGTCGAAGCGGAAAAAACGCTACAATACGTTTTAAGCGAAGCGTTGGGCCTGATCAACCAGGATAAAGTGATTGGCATGGTGCTCAACAAAAGCCGCAGTCCAAGGGGGACGGACTACTACGGCTCCTATCACTATCACAATTAATCAACGTCCGACTTGGGCGACATATGCATGGTAGACAACAACGAGGTAAAATCATTGAGTTGCGCCAAGGGATTGAATTGGACCCACCATTGCCATGAGTAAAATACTGTGTATCGTCGGTGCCAGGCCGAATTTTATGAAAATCGCACCGATTATGGACGCGTTACATCAATGTTCGACTATTGAAACCAAGCTGATTCATACCGGTCAGCATTATGATGTGGATATGAACGACCGGTTTTTTCGTGAGCTGAACATTCCCAAGCCGGATTTGGATCTTGAAGTAGGTTCATCCAGCCATGCGGTGCAAACCGCCAATGTTATGTTGGGGTTTGAGCCTGTTCTCGACGCGGAAAAGCCCGACGCTGTCCTGGTGGTCGGTGATGTAAATTCCACCATTGCCTGTGCCCTGGTGGCGGTGAAAAAGGGTGTTCAGGTCATTCACGTGGAGGCTGGTCTTCGCAGTTTCGATCGGACCATGCCGGAGGAAATCAATCGCATTCTTACCGACCAGATTTCCGATGTGTTGTTTACCACCGAACAGGCCGCCGCTGAACAGTTACGGAAAGAAAATATTGCCGCTGATAAAATCCATTTCGCCGGCAACGTTATGATCGATACCCTGTTTCGCCAGTTACCGAGAGCCACGGATCCCGCTGAAATTTGGGTGAAATATCAGGTGGACAAAAATGTTTTTAACGAGTTTGCCGTGCTGACCATGCACCGGCCGTCCAATGTGGATGATGCCGGCCGACTGGAAAACCTTTTATATACCTTACGGCAGATCAGTGACTCCATTGCGATCATATTTCCCGTGCATCCACGAACCCGTGCGAAAATCGAACAATTCGGCCTGCAGTCACTGCTCGACGGTGACGGTTTACTGGTCGTACCGCCTTTGGGTTACCTGGATATGCTTGGTTTAAACGCCAAGGCTACCATGGTTCTGACTGATTCCGGCGGCATTCAGGAAGAAACCACTGCGCTGGGTGTACCGTGCATTACCCTGCGTGATAACACCGAGCGACCTATTACCGTGACCGAAGGTACCAATACGGTGGTCGGCGCCGATCCCACACGGATACGCGATACGGTTTCGGAAATTCTCAGCACCGGCGGAAAACAGGGCAGGGTGCCGGTGATGTGGGATGGTAAAGCCGCACAGCGTATCGCAGGAGAGCTGCAAAAAATCTACCCATGAATAATTACCCTGTTACCAACGCCATGTCGGTTGATGTGGAGGACTACTTCCAGGTCTACGCCTTTGAGTCCATCGTTAAGCGGGAGCAGTGGAACAGCTTTGCGCTGAGGGTGGAAGCCAATTGCGACCGGATTTTCCGTATTTTCGACGACCATAACGTCAAGGCGACCTTCTTTGTGTTGGGTTGGGTTGCCGAGCGATGCCCGGTGTTGGTCAAACGCATTGTCGCGTTGGGTCATGAACTGGCCAGTCACGGATACGATCACCGTCAGGTTCATAGCTTGACGCCGCGTGCATTTCGCGATGATGTCACGCGTACCAAAGCCATGTTGGAGGATCTCGGCGGCGTTGCGGTCAATGGATATCGCGCACCCAGTTATTCCATAGGGGAGAAAAACTTCTGGGCGTTGCAGATTCTGGCGGAAACCGGGCACCGATACAGTTCCAGTATTTATCCGATCGCCCATGATATCTACGGTATGCCGGAAGCACCTCGATTTACTTTCCAACCCATCGAACATGCCCAACTCATCGAAGTTCCGGTGACCACATTCCGCCTGGGTGAGCGAAATTATCCAAGCGGCGGCGGCGGTTATTTTCGTCTGTTGCCTTATGCATTGACCCGCTGGGCGATTCGGCGGGTCAATCGACGGGACGGGCAAGCGGCGGTGTTTTATTTTCATCCCTGGGAGATCGACCCCGGCCAACCACGGCAAAGTCCGCTAAATTTTAAAACCCGAATTCGCCATTACGTTAATCAATCGCGCATGGCGGCTAAAATCGAAACCTTGTGCCGGGATTTCCGATGGGACCGTATGGACCGGGTGTTTTTGCAGCAGTCGTCCGACGTGGGGGTATGGCACCCGCAAGGATTTCAGGCGTTGCAGCATGCCGATTAAAACCCTGCAGCCGTCATCGTATGATGCATGGAATGATTTTGTCGAGCGGCAATGCCTGGAGGCGACGTTTTGCCATATGGCTCAGTGGCAGACCGTCATGGAAAAAGTTTTTAAGCACCGCAGCTATTTTTTGTACCTGGAACAGGACGGTGCGATTGCCGCCGTACTACCCATGGCCCTTGTGCAAAGCCGTCTATTTGGCAATGCACTGGTATCCACGCCGTTTTGTGTATACGGTGGGTGTGCCGCCGTGGATGAGCAATCCCGGCAAACATTGCAGGACCATGCGCGGGACTTGGCCGGAACATTGGCGGTGGATTATCTGGAGTTGCGTTACCAAAACCGCACCAATGCCGACTGGCCGTGCAAGGATAGCCTGTATGTGACTTTTCGCAAGGCGATTGACGAGGACGTGGAACAAAATATGAAAAATATTCCACGTAAGCAGCGAGCCATGGTGCGCAAAGGTATACAAGCGGGTTTGCGGTGTGAACAGGATCAGGACGTCAACCGGTTTTTTGATGTTTACGCCAGCAGCGTGCACGGCATGGGCACACCGGTGTTTTCGAAAAAATATTTTCAAGTGCTGCAGGAGGTATTCGGCCGGCAATGCGAAATGTCCATAGCACACAAGGACGGTGACGTGAACGCAGCAGTGATGAGTTTCTATTTTCGCGACCAGGTATTACCCTATTACGGCGGCGGTTATGCCGTGGCCCGTAAAAACAAGGCCTTTGACTTTATGTATTGGGACTTAATGCGCCGGTCCTGCGAAAAAGGCATCACGTGGTATGACTATGGCCGCAGTAAAGTGGGAACCGGGTCGTACAGTTTCAAAAAGAACTGGGGGTTTGAGCCGCAGCCGCTGCACTATGAGTTTCAGCTCATTAAATCCAAGTCCATTCCCGACATCAACCCACTTAATCCCAAGTATCAAATGTTTATTGCCGCCTGGAAGCGTTTGCCGTTGGCGGTAACGAAAGTGCTTGGACCTCATATCGTGCGCAATTTGGGCTAATGTCCAAACCGGCACTATTATACCTGGTGCATCGCATACCCTATCCGCCGAACAAGGGCGATAAAGTGCGTTCGTTTCATATTCTGCAGTATTTACGCGAAATTTATGATATTTACCTGGGCACCTTCGTGGATGACCCCGCCGACATGGTTCATTGCGCGGCTCTGCAGACTGTGTGTGCCGGTAGCGTTTTTATTCCTCTGCATCCCGCGCGTCGGCGTCTAGCCAGCTTGCCGGGTGTGTTGGGGCGGCGTTCCTTAAGTGAAATCATTTATCGTCACCGCGGCATGCAGGACTGGGTGGACACCACGATTAATCGCCATGCGATTGATAAAGCTTTGATATTTTCGTCCGTCATGGGGCAGTTTATTCTGCCGCACCAGCATCGTTTGCAAACCGTGATCGATTTTGTGGATATGGATTCCGATAAATGGCGCCAGTACGGGGCCAAAAAAATGTGGCCGGCCAACTGGGTCTACCAGCGTGAAGCACGTTGCCTGTGGCAATTTGAGTTGGCGTTAACGCACGCGAGCCACAAGGCGGTACTGGTGTCTTCGCAAGAAGCAGCCTTGTTTCGTGACCATGTTGCCCAAGTCACTCCCGCAGACGCCGCTAAAGTCACCCATGTAAACAATGGTGTGGATGTCGAATACTTTGATCCCGAACGAGCCATGGAAAATCCCTACCAAACCCGCCGTATCATTGTTTTTACCGGCGCCATGGACTACTGGGCCAACGTGGATGCCGTGTGTTGGTTTGTTCAGAATATTTGGCCCGGGATACGTCGTGTGGTCAGCGATGCGCGATTTTATATCGTGGGTGCCCGCCCCAATGCCATGGTCCAGGCACTACACGGTAACAACCAGGTTTATGTCACCGGACGGGTGGAGGATATCCGGCCGTATATCCGTTACGCGGCCTTGGCCATTGCACCGTTGCGTATTGCGCGGGGTGTGCAGAATAAAGTTCTCGAAGCCATGGCGATGGCCAAGTACGTGGTAGCTTCCCAAGCGGCGATGGAGGGTATTGAAAATCCGCCGCCGCAAGCTTTTGTGCAAGCGGACAACGAACAGCAGTGGTGCCAAAGTTGTATTCGGGTATTGCAAGACCAACCGCAAACGGTGCCGCAAGCGCGTGATTTTATCCGGCGGCACTACACCTGGCGTGACAACCTGCGAAAGTTTCAAAGCCTGCTTGAAGGTGACGCATGAACAATCCGGCGGTCGTACCGTCGCAGGCGGCGGTGCATGATTGGCAGCGCCTGTGGCGATGGTATGCGCTATTGCTGGTGGTGACCTTGGCGGTATGCGCACCGAGTTTTACGGCCATGGTTCAAACCTGGTGGCAATCGAGTACCTTTGCCCATTGCTTTGCCATCGTGCCTATCAGTGCCTGGTTGATTTGGGAAAAGCGCGAGCAACTGACGGCGATGCGTCCGCGGCCCATGTTGTGGCTACCGTTGCTCACCACAGGCTTGCTGTGTGGGTTATGGGTGTTTTCCCGGCTTGCCGAGGTCATGCTGTTTCAGCAAAGCTTTGCCCTGGCGCTGATACTTGTCATTTTTTGGATGATGGCCGGCGTGGCTATTGTCAAGGTCGTGTGGTTTCCACTGTTGTTCACATGGTTTGCCTTGCCATTCGGTGAAGCGCTGGTTCCGCATCTGCAGGATATGACGGCCGCCATATCGGTGCGTTTTCTGCAATGGTCAGGTATCCCGGTATTGCTGGAAGGTCGTTTGATCCAAATACCCAGCGGTGATTTTGTGGTGGAAAAAGCCTGCAGCGGTATTCGCTACCTTATAGCATCCGTGGCCGTCGGCAGTTTGTTCACTTATTTGTTCTACCGGCGCTGGTGGAAAGCTGTGCTGTTTTTGCTTGCGTCCGCGGTAATACCCCTGCTGGCCAACGGTATTCGGGCGTTTATGATCATTCTGCTGGCGCATTGGAGTAATATGCGTCTTGCTACCGGGGTGGATCATTTAATCTACGGCTGGTTTTTTTTCGCGTTTATTATGTTATTGATGTTTTGGATTGGGTTTCGATTCCGCGATCATGGTTCGGGTGCGATGACGGTGACGGTGGGTACGGCACAATTTGTAAAACCGGCCGGTATGGTAAAGCCCGCCGGCGCCTATGTGGCAGTGCTGGCGATCACCGCATTTCTGTACTACGGTTGGCTTGATGCACCCTTGCCCGCCAGGCCATTTGCACTGCAAATGCCGGTACTTCCAGGATGGGAAAAACACGATGCACCGGACGATTTATTACCCGTGCCGGCGTCGGTGAGTCAAATGGCGTCGGTGTTGTATACCCGTGATCAGCAACCCGATTACCTGCTAGTCGCGGGTTATTTTGCCGCTTCCGACCAAGCGGCTGAACTGATTAATTCCGAGCACCATTGGTTTCAACAGCCATGGCGGTGGTTGGAAGATCGTAGCATAACGCTGCACCTTGGCGGGCGAACGGTCGCCGTGCATGGTCTGTTGGTGCAGCATCTTCATCTCGATCGTCGACGGTTGCTGGTTTATTGGTACGATGTTGGCGGAAAAGTCAGCGCACGGGGTATGACGGTCAAATGGTGGGAAACCATGGCTAAACTGCGCCGGGACGGGCTGGGTTCGGCGTTCTGGATGGTAGGCGCCGACTACGATGTGGAACCCGGCGAGGTACAGACCGGTATCGACACGTTTATCCAACAGGCCTATCCATTGCTGCAGCGGCGAATGTGGGGTCACCATGAGTGAACAGCCCCCGTTAATCGTGCACGTGATTCACCGACTGCAAGTGGGTGGGCTCGAAAACGGTCTGGTTAATCTTATCAACCGATTACCGGTTGACCGTTACCGTCACGCGATTGTGGCCATGACGGAGATTACGTCGTTTCGCGAACGTATTCAGCGTAGCGGCGTTGACTGTTACGCCATGCATAAAAAACCCGGTAAGGATTTTGGTGTTTATATCAAGCTATGGCGCCTGTTTCGAAAACTCAAACCGGCTGTGGTGCATACGCGAAACGTCAATACCCTGGAGGCGCAATGGCCGGCCTGGCTGGCCGGTGTTCGGCGGCGGGTGCACGGTGAACACGGTCGGAATATGGAGGATCTAGACGGGGAAAATAAAAAGTATTTGCTGATGCGTCGCCTGTTTCGGTGGTGGGTGCACCGTTATGTCGCCTTGTCTATGGATATGAAACAGTGGTTATTGAGCCGGGTACGCGTCAATCCGAAACGTCTCGTTCATATTTACAATGGTGTGGATACCGAAAGATTCATACCCGGGCGGGACGCGGCTCGTGAGTTAATACCGGTACCGTTGCGAGATGGTTTTATCATCGGTACGGTGGGTCGGCTGCAAGCGGAAAAAAACCAGGCCGGGCTGGTACGGGTTTTTATCCGGCTTGCCAAGCAGAAACCGGCGACACCGCTGCGGCTGGTAATTTTCGGTGATGGTGAAGTTCGCGCGGAATTGGAAAACTTGCTGGCTGACGCGAATGTAACCGAGGCGGCATGGTTGGCCGGTAATCGTGATGACGTGGCCCAACTGCTGCCGGCCTTGGATTTGTTTGTGTTGCCGTCTTTGGGAGAAGGCATATCCAATACCATCCTGGAAGCCATGGCATGCGGTGTACCGATACTGGCCACCCGGGTCGGGGGCAATGCCGAGTTGGTTATTGAGGGCAAGACAGGCAGCTTGGTGGCGGCCGCTGACGACGATGTCTTGATAGCCGCCGTGACCCACTATCTGGACAATCCATCGCTATTGCGCGAGCATGGACTGGCCGGACGCCGGCGTGTGGAGTCCACATTTAGCTTGCAGGCCATGGTCGATGCTTACCAGCGTTTATACGATGATTTGTTGGCGCGATGAACACGGCACAACCCTTAGTCAGTATTATTATTCCCGCCTATAATTGCCATGCCTATATCGGTGAAGCGCTTAACAGTGTGCTAAACCAGGATTATCCCCATAAACAAATCATTGTGGTCAACGACGGGTCCACCGATGCAACCATGCAGGTTTTACAGGCATTTGGTGATCGAATTGATATTGTGGATCAGCACAATCAGGGTCCGGCGGCGGCACGCAATACTGGGTTGGATAAGGCTCGCGGCAGCTATGTCAGTTTTTTGGACGGCGACGACATTTGGTGTCCCGGAAAATTAACGGCGCAAGTGGATTATCTGCAAGAACATCATCAAGTCGGCATGGTTTTTTCCAATTGGAATGTCTGGTATCCAAGCGCCGGCGGGGTTTTTGCCCAGGCGGATAGGGGTTGCCAGGAGCCGGCCGCCCACCCCGTGGTCGAGGAAGCCCTATGCGGTTGGATTTATACGGATTTGTTGCTGGATTGCGTGGTCCATACCATCACCGCCATGATAAGGGCCGAGGTGGTGGAGAAGGTGGGACGTTTTGATACAACATTACTTTGCGGGGAAGATTACAACTACTGGTTGCGGGTTTCGCGGATAACGCCGATTCACAAACTACGCCCCATACTGGCTGCTTATCGGCACCACGGCGGTAATATCACAGCAAAACCCAAACCCATTGACTACGAATACGAAGTCATCGAAAGGGCCGTGCAAAGCTGGGGATTGGCCGGTCCACAGGGCGGAAAACCGCTACCGAAGCAGGCCTATCAGCAGCGCATGGCGGCATTGAGTTTTTCATACGGCTACAGCCATTTCTGGCACGGTTCGGCGGCCAGTGCAAAGCAGGGCTTTCAACGCTGTTTACATCACGATGCCGGCAATCGCAAGGCACGCTGGTATCGGCGATTTAGTGGGCTAAAAAGCAGTTTGCAGTCCTGGCTGCCGTTTGGAAACCGTTAAATTCCATGGTTAATCCCCATCTTATCCCGAAAAACTAAAAATTTCAGTCGTCTGAACGATGAAGTACTAAGGGGCCGTGACATTGTGAATCGGCCATTGTCAAAGGCGGAAAAATAGCCTAACCGCCGCAGACAGGAGCGACTATGCCTGTTATGCATATAAGCATTCATATCAGCGCCGATGAGTTTCTGAATTATTACTGCGGTGGCGCCCGCCATGTGGTTACCCGAAGCTTGGAAGGATTAACCGTACAGTTTCCGGCCAAAGCTTTACAACCCTATGTGACACGACAAGGTGTGCATGGTGAGTTTGTGATTCGGTTTGACGAAAATTGCAGGCTCATCAAGCTGGAAGCCCTGCGGGGCGGGAGAGTATAGATGAGCGCAAAACCCGAGATCAAACACGGTGAAATGTATCAATTGTTACGAGCAGGCAATATTCAGGAGTTTAATTCGCGCAAGAGCCATGGCGAATCCTGTGACCTGCCCGGCAGTGATTTTCGTAGCGTGGACCTGCGTGGACTGGACGCAGGCGGCTTGGATTTTTCCGATTGCTATTTTCGCCAGTGTGATTTGCGGGGGATTGACTTCAGTCAAGCCAATTTGGAAGGAGCCAGCATCAACGGCGCTAAAATTTCCGGCGCCTATTTTCCCAATGCCCTGCATCCGGATGAAATTCAATTATCGTTGATTCACGGTACCCGGATGCGATACGGTCGCTAACGGCTTGGTCCATGCACGCCGGCTTTGCGGCGAAATACGAAAACGCCGGTGGCAACGGACTTTGCCGCTGACGCTGTTCACCACGCAACCCATCTTTGCTTAATTAATTAATTAATTAATTAACTCTCCTCGATACCGTTGCCATCAAAACACGGCGGTACACGGTTACCATTCGGCGGCTGTTGAGCCGAAAATCCGTCGATTTACGCCTGTTTGATAAATCGGTCAGTAAAGGGCCATGGCGATGAAACGCATCATCTTCGTATGTTGTATCTTCGCCGGACTTACCGGGCCGGACTTACCGGGCCGGACTTGATGGCGATAAGCTGCATATAATGTTGATCGCAGCGGCACAGCCATTGTGCTTCCCCTTAATGCGTGTGTGCGTGTGCAAACCGGTACCTGCGTCGACTTGAATCAAAACATGACCGGGCTATGAGAGAGCAACACATGCGGGAATTAGGTTCGGCTTATCGAATGACTACCTTGGTGCCGATTTTGATATGGGTGTCCAGATCGGTAATTTGTCTGTCGGTCAGCGCCACACAGCCTTTGGTCCAATTGAAGTAATGATGTACTTTACGATCGGCATCATGCCCCAGGCCATGAATCCCGATCTGACCGCCCAGTACGGTATTTTGAGGGGGGCGCTGATGGCGGTATTCAGCTTTGACGATATCAAAATAGGTATCCACATCAATGATATGCTTGCGCAGGGCGATTTCCGCGTGCTGTTTGTTGGGATAATTAAGGCCGAAAAACAACAGATAGCCGCTTTGGCGATTGATCCAGCTGACGTGAAAAGTACCGGTGGGGGTACTGCCGTCGCCCTCGGTACGAAAATCAGAGACACCGTTACGCCCAAAGGAAATATTGCCGAATTCCGCGAGCATACGGCCATCCTTAAAGACTTGCAGGGAGCGGTTTTGGGAGTCAATCAGAACCCAGGGTTCAGCAGCCGTGACCGACTGCATCCAGAATACCCCGAAACCGGCGAGAATCAGGAAAATTCGAATCATTTTTATAGGATAACATAAATTGGGGTTAATTTTCTGACTTCAGGAGCGACAAGCTGTTCAGAAAGAAATAGACCTCAGCACGGGTTTGGGGCTTTTCTAAGTTGCCGTAAAGCGTTATTATACGGCGTTTTTACCTGCGGGTTTTCCGGAAAAGGATCAGCAATACATGGTTACCATTCGATTGTCACGTGGTGGCTCCAAAAAGCGGCCGTTTTACCACATAGTTGTCGCCAATTCCCGTAGCCGTCGGGATGGCCGTTACATTGAGCGCCTGGGCTACTTTAACCCGGTGGCAAAAGGCGGCGAAATCCGGCTTACGATCAATGAGGATCGCCTGGGCTATTGGTTGGGTCAGGGAGCTCAAGCTTCCGAACGGGTGGGTAAGCTTATGAAGGATCACAAAAGTTCCGCCGTTTCAACGACTTCTGAGGAAGCCGGCGCCGAGGCGTAAGCAGCCTGGCGACAGGATTTAGCCTGGTGATGACGGCAATCCCTGAAAGTGAGCCTCCGGATGATTTGGTGGTGCTGGGAGAAATTCGTGGTCATTACGGTGTCAAAGGCTGGCTGAAGATCTATAGCTTCACCCAGCCACTGCAAAATATTATAACTTTTGACCCATGGTGGTGTTCGAGCGAGCGAGCCGACCATTGGCGCATGGTTAGCGTGGAAAACGGCCGGCTCCAGGGCAAGGGCGTAGTGGCCAAACTCAAGGGGTACGATGACAGGGATACGGCGGCAGCATGGATTGGTGCCGAAATAGCGGTCTCTCGACGTCATCTGCCGGTATTGGCCAAGGATGAATATTACTGGTCGGATCTGATCGGTATGTCGGTTCAAACCGTTGCTGGATTAACGCTGGGACGGATAAAGAATTTATTTGCCACCGGTGCCAACGACGTGATCGTGGTCGCTGGCGACAGGGAGCGGTTGATACCGTTTCTGCAAGATCGTGTGATCAAGAAAATCGATATGGATACCCGCCTTATGGTGGTGGATTGGGATCCGGATTTCTGATGCGGATCGATGTTATCACCCTGTTTCCGGCGATGATCAACGGGGTATCCGCTTACGGTGTGTGCGGACGTGCGATACGCGAAGGCATTGTTGAGCTGGTTTGTTGGAATCCACGGGATTATACCGAGGACAATTATTCCACCGTGGATGACAGGCCTTACGGTGGCGGCCCCGGGATGGTGATGAAGGTGGAGCCGCTGAACAAAACATGGGCGGCGGTAAAAGCGGCGGATCCCGTTGAAACCGCCTTGGTGTACTTGTCACCACAGGGCAAAAGCCTGGATCACCAAGCCGTATTGGCCTTGGCCGTCCGGCCGAGAATCTTCCTGTTGGCAGGCAGATACGAAGGTATTGATCAACGATTCATCGATACGCACGTGGATGAGGAAATATCCCTGGGGGATTACGTACTTAGCGGTGGTGAACTGGCAGCCTTGGTGGTCATTGACGCGCTTAGCCGGCAATTGCCGGGAACACTGGGTCATGCTGAGTCTGCGGCCGATGATTCGTTTGCCGACGGCTTATTGGACTGTCCGCATTATACACGACCTGAAAATATGGACGGTTCGCAAGTTCCGCCGGTATTACTCAGTGGTGATCACCGGGCCATTGATCGGTGGCGATTAAAACAGGCTTTGGGCAGGACTTGGCGTTTACGGCCGGATTTATTGCGCAAGCGGGCATTAAGTACGCAGGAAAAAGCCCTGCTAGACGAATTTATTGAGGAATATAACCAGAGGTTGGAGTCATGAGCAACATCATAGCAGAGCTCGAAGCCGAGCAAATGAACCGTGAAGTACCCGATTATCGCTCCGGTGATACGGTGGAAGTTCAGGTTAAAGTAAAAGAAGGTAGTCGCGAGCGTTTGCAGGCTTTTGAAGGCGTGGTGATCGCTATCCGCAATCGCGGTTTGAACTCGTCGTTTACCGTGCGAAAAATTTCGCATGGTGAAGGTGTGGAGCGGGTTTTTCAAACATTCAGTCCGGCCTTGGAAAGCATCAAGGTCAAACGTCGCGGTAAAGTTCGTCGTGCAAAACTTTATTACTTGCGCGAGCTTCGTGGAAAGGCCGCTCGAATCAAAGAAAAGCTCTAATCAGCCACATGTTTGACGCGGTGATAGACACACCGTTTGGCAGGTTTGGCATTGCCACCCGTGATTCAGCGGTCGTGGCGAGCGCGTATCTTACCCAATACCACGCCCTGCGTGATCCGGTTAATAGCCTGCCCGGCGGTTTTGGCGTATATCAAAAATCCGTGGACGCATGGTAAGCCGGTGTTGGCTGCGCAGGGTAGTACCTTTCAGCGAATGGTGTGCGAGACCTTGTGTACAATCAGGCCCGGTAGTACGCTGACGTATGGACAACTCGCCGACAGGCTTGGAACGTCCGCCCGGGCCGTCGGAAATGCCTGTCGTCGAAACCCCTCGTGCTTTTTGTGCCCTGCCATCGTGTTGTTGCGAAAAACGACAGTGGTGGGTTTGCCGGTGATGTCAGCGGCCGAATGATTGTATCAAAGACTGGTTACTGTGTCATGAGCGGAACTTCCAACAAACGGCAGCTTGAACCAGGCCGGCAGGACAACCGAGACATGGATCTGTTTTGTGATCACTTGTGGTTGGAGTACGGTCTGAGCCAGAATACGCTGGATGCCTACCGGGTTGATCTGACCCAACTCATGAAATGGTTGAATAAGCGCTGTTCGCTTGCAGAGCTCAGTCGAGCCGATGTTATGGGTTTCCTGCAGTACCGACTAAAAAACGGCTTAAGCGCACGAACGCAAGCCAGGTTGTTGTCCAGTCTGCGACGATTTTACCGTTATCTACATCAGCAAGGCCGTATCACCGTCGATCCCACGGAGAAGATTTCCTTTCCAAAAACAGGCCGTCCGCTGCCAAACAGCATGAGTGAAACCGAGGTGGAAGCACTACTGGAAGCTCCTGATTTACATACCCATCTGGGTTTGCGCGATCGGTCCATGTTGGAAGTCATGTATGGAGCCGGGTTGCGCGTATCGGAATTGGTGGCGCTGCGAACCGGCCAGTACAATGATAGGCAGGGGTTTTTTCGTATAACCGGCAAGGGAAACCGTGAGCGCTTGGTGCCGGTGGGGGAAGCCGCGCGGGATATGCTCGATCGCTATAGGGTCGAGGCCCGCCTGGTATTGATCAAAGGTCGGGCCAGTGATGTGCTTTTTCCCAGTAACCGGGGAAACGCCATGACCCGGCAGACATTTTGGCATGCCATCAAACGTTATGCTCAGGTAGCGGGTATCCGCCATGCTGTATCGCCCCATAGCCTGCGCCATGCTTTTGCCACGCATTTACTCAATCATGGTGCTGATTTACGCGTGGTTCAAATGCTTTTGGGGCACAGTGCCATGACCACCACACAGATTTATACCCATGTGGCTAAAGCGCGTTTACAGCTTTTACACAAGGAACATCACCCTCGGTCGTCGTAACCACGATATACTGAGAGTTTATCATGGCTCGAAATTAAAATAGGGAATTCCCACGCCAAGGTGTGGTCGAAAGACTATTAATACTCGAGTCGAACGATTAATCAAGGAGTGGAAAATGCGCGCACTTATTGCTGCATTGCTGGTCACCCTGGGGGGATCCGGGATGGCCGTGGCAGAAAATTTTAATCCAATAAAACAATCGCTTAAGAGGATATTTCCCGGGCAGACCGCTGAGCAGATCAGCACCAGCCCTATTGATGGCTTGTATGAAGTAGTCATTGGCGGCGAAGTGATTTATTCCACCGCGGACGGCAAGTTTTTTATGCAAGGCAATCTCTATAATGTCGAAGCCGGTAAGAATCTGACCGAAGCGCGCCGCGCGGGCATTCGATCCAAGGTATTGGGTACGCTAAAAGAGTCGGATTTGATCGTATTTACACCGAAAAAAACCAAGCACACCATTACGGTTTTTACCGATATCGATTGCGGGTATTGCCGAAAATTGCATAGCGAAATTCAAACGTATAATGACAAAGGTATTGCCGTTCGTTATGCCGCCTATCCCCGTTCCGGAATCGGTTCACGCTCTTATCATAAAGCCGTGGCGGTTTGGTGCGCCGCTGATCGAAAGGCGGCCATGACCAAAGCCAAGGCCGGCGGTAAGCTGGAAGAAAAAAAGTGTGACAATCCTGTCGCCAGTCAGTATAAACTTGGCGGCCGGTTGGGTATTCAGGGTACACCGGCGATATTTTTAAGCGATGGTACGATGCTGCCCGGTTATGTACCCGCCGATCGCCTTGCGTCGATGCTGGAAACCGAAACCGCAAAACGTTAGTTTTCCCAATGGTCCGTGCGGAAAGTTTGGTAACGAGGAACCCCGCGATTTAAGCGCCATGTCAAGCCATCAGTGGGCGTGACAGGGTACAAAGGGGCCCGTGGTTCCGCTGTTCAATACCCGGAAATATCTGTATCCCGATTTGATGGGGTGACGCATCGGCTGGCAATAGTGATCGTATAACCCGCTAATCCCCACGATTTACGATAAAAAATGTTGACTGTTATGGCAGTACAAGCTCAAAGAGTCCGCCGCCCAGTGGGCCACCGTTACTAACACGAATCGATCCCACGCGGCCGTGATGGGTATGCATGTTGGCCACTTGATAAGCAAAATATAATCCCAGCCCGGTACTGCCGGTCTGAAAATTGATCCCGGATATGGGTTTATCCGCAAGCGCACATAGGCTCTCCGGGTAGCCCTCGCCATCATCATTGACACTAAGCACTAAGGTTTGATCTTTCTTACAGGCGCCGATGGTAACTTTTTTGTGAGCATAACGAAATGCGTTTGTAACGATATTATTGATCACGCCGTTTACCAAGGTCGGATCAAAAAACCACAGCAATGGCTTGGGGCAGTTCCAGTTCAAGGTCAGTCCGCGGGCGTCGAATAATTCGGCATGCTGCAGAACCAATTCATGCAGCCACTCGGATACCTCGTTTTCGACGACGTTCAGATAAAACTGATTCTGGTCCAATTTGTACAAGGACAGCAGTTGCACCAGTTGATTATTGACGCGTTTGGCTTCAAAGCCCAGTTTGGATAGTGTTTGTTTGGAAGGACAATCCGCGGCACCGCAGTGACCGGCGATTTGTTCGATATTGTTGATCAGTAAACTCAAAGAGTTTTTCATGTCATGAATACTGTTTGCCAGAATGCTGGCGAATTCCAATCGCACGGGTGCGGTCACTGGTTGATTCCCGCCACTTGTTTGTACATGGTGAACAGTTGTTGAAATCGACTGTTGGCGGGATTCTTTTCCTTGACACGATTGAGATAGTTGCATGCTCTGGCCAGCAAATTGTCTTCTCTACCGTTTTTCTGTAGATACAGTATCAGTGCCTGTGCGGCGTTAAGGCTGATGGCCATATTGTTCGGCAGACCCTTGGAGGCTTTTTCAAACAAGTCAATAGCCTCTTCCAGTTTTCCTTCATTGGCAAGGCGCACGCCTTCTTTGTTGATATCCTTCACGTGCTTTTTAATATCGTCAATAATAATATTACCTTCGCTTTGTTTACCCAAATCAGCAAACAGGGCTTGAGCTTTATCCATGATCTCTTCATCTTCGATATGCGCTTTGACCAGTTCCTGCATGGCTTTATCGCCTTGCTCGGTATGGCCGAGTTCATAACACAACCTGGCATAATTAAGACTGACATCCGTCGAAACTTTTTTGGTTAGGGTGTTCTGCAGCATGGCGGCCTGTTCAAGAGATTTACTCGCCTCCTCATCACGACCCATGCGCTTGTATATGATGCCCTCGGAAACTGCCAAGTCAATCGATGCGTCCGCGTCATTGGTGAATTCCTTGCGTGCTTCATTGAGAATTTTGACCGATTCGATGGGGGCGCCTTTGTCCGCCATGACCTTGGCCAGCGTGGTGTAATCGCCGGTATTTTTATAACAGGAATATTTGCCCATTTTAACCGCGGATTTTAAACTGCGCTCGGCCACATCCAGATTGTTGTTCCGGATAGCCACCTCCGCCAGCTTTTTGTGCCGCAAAATGGCGTTGGGTGATAAATCAATGGCGGCTTTAAGTACGGTCTGCGCTTCGTTCGTCTCGCCCATGGCTATCATGGTTTTGGCAAGCCAATCGTAACCCGGAATATAGTTTTTGTGTTCTTGCACCAGGTTTTGAAAAATATCCTTGGCATGAATAAAGTTTTTCTCATAAAAATGAATTTGTCCAAGGCACAGGTTTGCCCAGGTGATATTGCGTCCGGCCAGCAGGGAGTCAAGTATGTCGGCCGCTTTGCGGTACTGCCCCGTGTGAATCAATGATTCACACTTGAGCTTTAAAAATTCCAACTTGTAACGGCCGTCTTCGGTCACGCGTTCATCGCAAAGGGCGATGACTTTTGCATGATCTTCATTGGCCAGCGCCCTTTCCACCATTTCAAAAGTGGATTTTCGCTCGATGAGTTTATCAAGGCGGGTTTTGAGGACGGATTTATTAAACGGTTTGGTCAGATAGCCGTCCGGCTCATATTCCACTGCTCCCATGACCATGGCCACGGTGGTTTCAGCGGTGATCATCATAAATACGGTGGAGTATTTGATTAGGTTACGGTGCTTGGCTTCCTCAAGAATATGTTGGCCGTTTTTTCCTTCACCCAGATTATAGTCGCACAGAATGATATCAAAAGACTTTTTTTCCAACAGCGCGATGGTTTCTTTACCGTTGCGTGTATCCATGACATTGCGGGCGCCGAAGGTTTCCAGCATGCCGCGTAACGATGAGCGCATTTCCGGAAAATCATCAACAATTAAAAACCGCAGTTGTTTGTAATCAACTCCCATACCTGCTTCCTTCTACTTTGCTTGCGTGTGGCAAGAATACGCGTTCTCTCAAGTATTTAGCGTCTGCCGGCATCGATATTTGAATGATCGGTCGCGGTTGGCGATAAGTGATTGAAACGGCTGGCTATACGCTCAACGTCTGCGAATGCGTCCGTGGCTGCGCATGGCAGGTACTTATGGCGAGCAGGAAAGGTGTAATAGCCATGCAATCAAGCGCGGAAAAGCGAAAGCTGGAAGGGGTCAAAATGCCGGCGCCCGCCGAAGCGGGCGGCGGTAGAGAATAGTTACGGCATAATAACTTTTTGGCGAAGAATAATGCCTTTATCATTGACGTCAAGATGCATAACGGTTTGCATGTTCATTTCACTGAGTAATTTCAACGTTTCCGCATCAGTGCCGCTTTGCAGCATGGCATCACCCAGGTTGCCCGTTATCAATTTCATGTATTTACCGTAATCCATGCCGATGGTGATTAAGCCGTTTTTGTCGGGAGACTCACCATTTAATTTTTCGACGACGGCGGCGGCTTGACTGCCGGTGTAGGCAGTCAAATGGGAGCCCTTAATCGCGAGCTTTACCGGCGCCTTCAACATGGGGACCGGGAATGGTAAATCAACAGGGGTGCCGTCCGCGGGTACGTCCAGTGCCTGCACCGGCAAAAATTGTTTGGCTACGCTTAGAAGTTTGGCGGGATCTGTGGCAGTAATGGTGATCAATGCATCCAGTGAATTGATATTGGGCATCATGCCAGAGCCAATTTGTGCATCCAGATCCATAACGGAGGCGCTTACACCTTTGACGCCGGCCACCATGCCGGTCATCATGCCCAAGCCCATTAAGCTGGGGCCGGCAAGATTTCGCTGCATTTCCTGCAATGGCGGGCAGGTATAATTTTGTTTCTGAATGTCAGCGCTTAGCTGCGTGACAAACGGCATCAGTTGATCCACATCCAGACCCAAGCCAATGTCTAGAATATGTTTGGACATGGTATTGACATGCATGGGTATAAATCCACGCAATTTCGCCAATGCGGCGGTAGTGGCGCTGTCTTTGACTTCAATGATGGCGGTTGAGTCCACCATGGCCGGTTGATGATCAAAATCCATTTTTGTATAACCAATGACTGTGCGTGGCCAATTCGCTACGATGGCATTGACGTCTTTTCCGCACCCACTTTCGCGCAAATTTTGCATGTCACGATGCAGGCTGCTTTCGACTTCTTCGAGCATTTTCAAGCTTTGCCCCAGGCTGCCTTGCGAATCAAATATGGCGCTGGCGATGGCCTGATGATCGATATAACCCACCATGCGTGGATCGAATTGATAGCTGGAAATGATTTGTTGCAATTTGCCGCTGGCAGCAAGCGTTTTTTTCGGCTTGGATTTGCCCAGTGCGGTAGCCAGATTCGCATTATATTTTTCGTCACCGAAATCGATGGTAATGACCGCCCAGTTACCGACAGTAGCGATCACTACACCGCTGCCCTCTTTCGGCATGCCGTACAGGCGATAGGCTATTCCGTCGAGTTCTTTGCGGGTATTTGTGGCACCGGCTTTTGATTCCAGTTCGGCGATCTTTTTGTCAAATACAGCCGGGTCCTGCAGTTTGATGCGCAATACCGGTAAACCACCGACAAAATACAGTGCGGCTTGGTAGTCGCCGCCCATGCCGAAATCCTGCAGGGGTTTGTCTTGAGTTATGCTCTGCATCCATGCGGTTAAAGTCAGCATGCCGAATTTGAGCTGCGGTGGAAGCGAGTCAGTCGGTATGCTTTGCATGCTTTTTATTTGTACGTTCATCATGTCTTTAAACGGTTTGACAAAGTTTCCCAAGGCTATGGGCTGTAAACCGCCGACAAACAGAAAACTGTCTTCAGGCACATAGTTGACTACGGCGTCCGCACTCGCGACGGCAGCTGCTTTGCCCATTTCGGAAACGCCGGATTTTTTTCCCAAAAAGATATAAGCGCCGACTCCGATTGCCGCGACAATCACGATCCCGATGATGAGATTGACATTTTTCATTCTGATATTCCTTGCGTTGCTGTTAGATGGTCATTACGAATTAGGTGGCTGACGCGTAAGACGCGCAACATTATAGCCCAGTCATGCATGGGGTAACAGCGTTGATAAGGCTTTCTCAAAACGTGCGATGCCGGCAGGCGTTGGGAGGGCCCGAACTTCCGCTTGACATGTGTAGGCGGTATGCAACGCCCATGCGGTTTTTACGGCGTTATTACATGGAAAACCTTGCCCGTGCCGGGCATGGCTTGAAATGCTGTCAATGGAATCGGTTGGGGGCTTCCACCGCACCGGTACGCCGTCTGACATTGTGCTGATGGCCTCGATCAAGCGCCTGGGTAGTCGTAGGCCTATTTATTTTTTCTCCGCTCGGCGGTGGCGCGAGCTTGGTAAGTTTATTGTTTGCCGCAGGTGTTACCGATAGTGGGAAATCAGTGCTTAATGACTTGTGCCTTACCCAATCCCCGTGGATCGCTGGCGGCGAACAGTTTATTTGCTTTGGTATCCCATAAAATGGCCTGCATATTTCCGTATCCGTCACCGACATCCTTTAACTGATGCCCATAGGCCCGTAATTGGGCGATTTCCGATTTGCTCATAGCCTTTGTCTCGAATTGAATCACATCAGGCATGTATTGATGGTGAAAACGGGGCATGCTGACCCATTGTTGGGGTTTTTGGCCTTCCGCATAAGACAGGATTCCGAGCAGTACCATGGAAATGATACGGCTGCCACCGGGTGTTCCCAAGATAGCGATTCCCTTGGGGCCTTCCAAAAAAGTGGGTGTCATGCTTGACAAAGGCCGTTTTCCTGCTTTGATGGCATTGGCGTCGGCACCGATTAAGCCATAGGCGTTGGGAACGCCGGGCTTGGCGACAAAATCATCCATTTCATCATTCAGCAATACACCGGTTCGGGCCGCCACATAGCAGGCGCCAAACGGGTAGTTGATGCTGAGGGTTGCGGCAACCCGATTACCATCCATATCAATAATGGAAAAATGGGTGGTGTCGATGCCCTTGGGTGTGTCGGATACAGGCCCTGGCAGGTTTTCACTGGGTGTGGCCCGCGAGCCATGAATGCCGGCGCGTAAGCCTTGCGCATACATGGGATGGGTCAATCGTTCAACAGGTATGGAAACAAAATCCGGGTCGCCGAGGAATTCCGCGCGATCACGGTAGGCGCGGCGCATGGCTTCAACAATAAGGTGTTTTCGCTGCACCGTGGATAATGCATCCAGCGGGTAGTTTTGCAGGATATTCAGCATGGTGACCAGGGCGATACCGCCGGAAGACGGCGGTGACGCCGCGGTAATGCGAATGCCGTGGTATTGCCCGGTAATCGGCTCACGTTCCAGCACTTGGTAGTTTTTCAGATCATCCAGCGACCAGATACCCCCGCCGGCGTTGGCGCCATCGACCAGGGCCTGGGCAACCCTGCCTTCATAAAACCCCGATCGGCCTTTACGGGCAATGGCTTTTAAGGTCACGGCAAGATCCCTCTGCACCACGTTATGGCCCAATGCCGGTACAGCTTGGTTGTGCAGGAAAATGGACGCGGCATTGGGATCACGATTTAAGGCCTTGAGTCGAAAGCCGGCCATGCGCCGGTAGTGCTCATCAACGGGAAATCCGGAGCGTGCCAATGCGATGGCACGGCCCATGGATTTTTTTAGCGGCAAGGCACCGTAATTTTTCGCCAGATGCACGAGCGCGGCGGGAATGCCGGGAATGCCGGCTGCCAAGGGGCCGTCAATCGATGCACCCGGTATGACATGGCCGTCTGTGTCCAGATACATATCGGCTTTGGCCGCTCCCGGCGCTTTTTCACGGGCGTCGAGCATAATGGTTTTTTGATCTTCGCTGCGATGTAACAGGTAAAAACCGCCGCCGCCGATACCTGACGAATACGGTTCAACGACTGCCAATGTCGCGGTTACGGCAATGGCCGCATCAAACGCATTACCGCCCTGTGCCAGTACTTCAAATCCGGCGTCGGTGGCTAACGGGTGGGCGCTGGCTATAGCGGCCCCTGGCGGTTTATCGGCACCGAAAGCAAGCAGGCTGAAAAAAGTTATGGCCAGAAACGATCCAAGGTGTTTATACATGCAGTTGCCTTTCATGGACTATTTTTTTGCAATGGAGTCGGCGGTGAGCCGCAGGAATTTGTCATTGAGTTGAGCGTCGGTTTCGCAGTGATCCGGATCGGTAATGATGCATTCAACCGGGCATATTTGCACGCATTGGGATTGTTCATGATGGCCCACGCATTCCGTGCACAAGTCCGGGTTGATTTCATAGATGTCCGTTCCCTGGCTGATGGCATCGTTAGGGCATTCGGGTTCGCAAACGTCGCAATTGATGCATTCGTCGGTAATGGTCAGCGCCATCGTCTCATCCTGGGAATGGCCAAATACTGTATGCGATTATTTATCATGGCGTTATTCCGACGCGAAACGTTCCAGCAAGGCGTCGGAAACGACCGGATGGACATACGCGGAAACATCGCCGCCGAGATTGGCCATTTCCTTAACCAGGCTGGATGACAAGAAGGTGAATTTTTCTGAAGGAATCAGAAACAACGTTTCCATCTCCGGTCGCAGGCGACGGTTGACGCTGGCCAGTTGAAATTCCATTTCAAAGTCGGACACCGCCCGCAGACCCCGCAAAATGACTTTGGCTTTGTGTTCGGTGGCGAATTCCACCAGTAAATTCTTAAACGGGTGAATTTCGATACCGGCGTGTCCTTCCAGTACTGTCTGCGCCAGTGCCACGCGGGTGTTTAAGTCGAAAAACGGCTTTTTACGGGCATTTTCCGCGACCGCCAAGATGACTTTATCAAACAGTTTCAACGCCCGTCGCAGGATGTCAGTGTGCCCGTTGGTAATGGGATCAAAAGTACCGGGATATACGGCTACCGTCATCGCTGGCCTCCTAGTGTAGTGTCTCATATATAAAACGTGCATTGAGTGGTTTCCCGGAGGGCGAGATAGATTTTTTTAGGCAACCATCAAGTCTATCTCGTCTAAATGTGCGTTTTATTTGAGACACTACGCTAGGTGCTTAACACCGCGTGTAACGCATTGGCATACCGTTCGATATCCTGATCGGTTTTGGTTTCCGTGGCACACACCAGCATGGCATGGCCCAGATCAGGAAAATCGGCACTGAGATCATAGCCGCCGAGTATGCGATGTTCGGTCAGTTTGCCCAACACCTGCGGCACCGGTTGAGGTAAACGTACAGCCACTTCGTGAAAACCGGATGCGGAGAAGACTTTTTCCACGCCGTCGATGGAGCACAACTCATGCACAAGCTTGTCACAATGATGATGGCTCATCCAGGCTGCCTGTGCCATGCCCTGGGCACCCATCATGCTCATATATAAAGTGGCGGCGGTTACCAGTAGACCTTGATTGGTACAGATATTCGAGGTGGCCTTGGAGCGGCGAATATGTTGTTCGCGCGCCTGCAGTGTGAGTGTAAACCCTGTTTTGCCCTCACTGTCCACAGTGCGTCCGACCAGGCGGCCGGGTAATTGACGAACCAAAGCCTGACGGCAACACATAAATCCGAAGTACGGTCCACCCGAAGCCATCGGAATACCCAAAGGTTGGCCTTCACCGCAGGCGATATCCACACCCTTTTCGCCCCACTGTCCAGGTGGTTTAAGTACACTGAGTAACAGGGGATTGACCAGCGCAATACAGGTCATATGAGCGGCATGGGCGGTATCGCTCAAAGCATCAACACCTTCAAGACAGCCGAAAAAGTTAGGTTGGGCAATGATCATGGCGGCGTATTCGCCCGGCGGTATGTTATCAACCTTGGTGAGGCCCGTATCGGGATCGAAAGGGATGGTTTGCAGGGTGATGTCCTGGTTACGGACTATGGTTTCCACCACGTGACGGTAGTGGGGGTGCAGGGCGGCCGGCACCAATACGGTTCGGCTTTTGGCTTTACGGTTGGCGCGAATAGCCATGAGCACGGCCTCAGCCAAGGCGCTTGCGCCGTCGTACAAGGATGCATTGGAAACTTCCATGGCGTTCAGGCTGGCCATCATGGACTGATATTCATACAATAATTGTAAGGTGCCCTTACTGGCTTCCGCCTGGTAAGGCGTATAAGCACTGTAGTATTCACCGCGCGTGGTTAATTCCCAGACCGCAGCCGGAATATGGTGGTCGTAGGCGCCGGCACCGGCAAAACACAAAACGCCGCTGTCTTGTTGCGCGCGTTCATGCATCAAGCGGTTAACTTGCATTTCCGAAATACGCGGCGGTACTTCCTGCAGTTGGGAGCGCAGTTCAGCCGGAATGTCGGCGAAAAGCGAAGCTATACTGTCCACGCCAATGGTTTGCAGCATGGCTTGAATATCGTCTTGCGTATGGGGAATATAAGGCATACTGGTTCAATCAGGCGTCAGCGTTGGCAAGAGCGGCGTAACCGTCTTTGTCCAGCAAAGCGTCCACTTCATTGGCTTGGGTCATGCGGCACTTAATCATCCAACCGTCCTTATAGGGATCCTGATTGATCAGTTCAGGCGCTTCCGCGAGTTTTTCGTTGATCGCGATAATTTCCCCGGACAATGGCATATAGAGGTCTTCGGCGGATTTAACCGATTCCACCACGGCGCACTCGTCTTTCTGCGCGAAGTTGGCGCCGACGTCGGGTAATTCCGTATAGACAATATCACCCAGCAGGTGTTGGGCGTGATCGGTAATGCCGATGATAGCGGTACCATCATCGTGCACACGCACCCATTCATGGGACTCGGTATATTTTAAATCGCTGGGTATCTCGCTCATGTTCTACTCCACCTTGCTCCCGTCATCGGGAATACTAAATTGACTGAATATCGATACAAGCCTTGCCATTTCGCACAAACGGGGGTTTAACGATGGTTGCGCGCAAGTGTTTGCCGCGAATTTCCACATCGCAATGTTGCTCCAAATCCTGACTTACCGAGGCCAGGCCGATGGAACATTTCAGGTTGGGTGAATACCCGCCGCTGGTGACCTGTCCTTTGTTGTTACCGTCGGAAAAAACGTGTTGACCGTGGCGCAGTACACCCTTGTCACGCAGTACCAGTCCCACAAGCTTACGTTTAACGCCACTGGTTTTCTGAATTTCCAGGGCTTTGCGCCCGGTAAAGTTCCTGTCGTTGGGTTGCCAGGCGACGGTCCAGCCGAGGCCGGCCTCCAAGGGACTGATGGACTCATCCATATCGTTGCCGTATAAATGCATGCCGGCTTCCAAGCGCAGGGAATCGCGAGCCCCAAGACCGATGGCCTGCACCCCTTTGGCGTGCAATTGCTGCCATACGGTGACGGCTTTTGCATGGGGGGCGATAATTTCGTAACCGTCTTCGCCGGTATAACCGGTACGGGCTATAAATAAATCGTTGTTGTTGACACAGGCTTCAAAACGTTTCAGGGCGGCGGTTTTTTCGCTAACATCGGAACCCAGGACACTATGAACCACCTCGCGTGCCTGCGGACCCTGTACCGCGATCATGCTCAGGTCAGACCGCTCGCTGATTTGGGCTTGGCTTGACCGGGCATAGTGATTGATCCAGGCGGTGTCTTTTTCGCGGGTCGCCGCGTTGACCACCATGCGATACCAATCACCCATATGATAAACGATTAAATCGTCCATCACCCCGGCTTGTTCATTAAGCATGCAACTGTACATAGCCTGACCGGGTTTAATATGGGAGATATTGTTGGTGAGAAGCTGCATCAACAATGTTTGGGGTTGGCCGTGAAAATCCAGCACCACCATGTGGGACACATCAAACATTCCGCATTGGCCGCGGACAGCTAAGTGTTCCTTAATTTGGGAGCCGTAATGCAGCGGCATATCCCAACCGGCGAAAGGCACCATGCTTCCACCTGCATCAAGGTGCTGTTGGTATAGCGCTGTTTTTTTACCCATGACTTGCTTCCGATTCGCAACGAGGGCCTAGACTAGCAAAAAACCCCTTGCCTTACCACTTCCGTACAAGGTGGAGGATTTCAGGTGTCCGGCAAGCTCCCGGCCATGGGGCATATGTACGCGATGATGCCGTTTGTGGCAGCGGCGTGCACCGGTTTGTTTTACCCTCAAAAATAATGGGTTTACGGTCTTCCAACTCATACGTCATGGCGCGCCGGCATGGTGGTTTTGCGACAGCGACGGCAGGTCGCCGCGCAGGCCGCAGGCGTAGTCCATGATGCTCTGTTTGACCGGCAGTAAACGATCGGTCAGGTTTAATCCATTGTTACGCAACCAGCTCAGCAGGGGGTGCTGGTTTCCGAACAGATGGGCAAACCCTTCCATCACTTGCAGCATGGCGGCGTTATATGACCGGCGCCATCGTTCATAACGGCGCAGTACTAAATACGCGCCAATGTCTTTTCGCTGGCGGCGTGTTTGATCCAATACATCAATCAATGCTGCGGCATCCAGTAAACCCAGGTTCACTCCTTGGCCGGCCAGGGGGTGTATGCTGTGAGCGGCATCACCGGCCAGGCATAATCGCGACTGAATGTAGCGCAAGGCGTGCTGAGGGCGCAATGGAAACGATGCGCGCCCACCGCACAAACGCAATGCGCCAAACCGGTTTTCCATGGCCTCGGCCAGCGCTTGACAAAAAGCCTGTTCGTCTTTCGCCATAAGCGCCCGGGCTTGTTGTTTCGGGCATGACCAGACAATCGAGCAGGTATGTTCGGTCAATGGTAAAAAAGCCAGCGGTCCATCCGGTAAAAAACGCTGCCATGCGGTGTGCTGGTGGGGAAGGCTCATGCGTACCGTCTCCACCACGCCTTCATGTTGTTGGGGCCACTGACGGCTTTCAATGCCCGCCAACCGGCGAACAGTCGAGTGTGAGCCGTCCGCACCCACCAACAGGCGGCATACCAGTGACTTACCGCTTTGCAGTTGTACCAGCATGGCGTCCTGTTCGGTATGAAACGCTTCGACCGAATCGGGGCTGAGCATGCTGACGTTTTGTTGCCGCAACTGTTCAACCAGTGCATCCAGCATCACATGGTGCTCGATAATATAACCCAGGCAACTGTTGCCGATGTCGCGGCTGTTGAAATGAATATGGCCGTTACCGGCGGCATCCCAGACTTGAATTTCCCGAAATGCATGGATTCGCTTGGCCTGCATGGACGGCCAGGCATGAAAATGTTTGAACAATGCCACCGAGGCGTGGTTGATGGAACTGGCGCGAATATCAAAAGGTGGTTGCGCATGACCGTCCACCCACACCGGTGCGTGTTCCCTGATATCGATAATCGCTACACGGAAACTTTGTTGTGCCAGGCCCAGTGCCAGACTTGCGCCCACAATACCGCTGCCGACGACAACAACATCAAAACGGTCTAAACTCATACGGCCACTCCCCGGGATAACAGCGGTAATTGGCGGCCGCCCATCGCCTGCCGCGTCAGCCATCGTTTTAGCATGGGAAAATGGTCAAACCCCAGCAGCCCCAGGTTACGCAGCATGGTGACACCGAAAAGGCTGTTGGAAAATCCCAACACCAAATAATGCGTGGCCATCGCCGTGCACTCGGTGTCCAATGCGTATTGTACGGCTATGGTTTGCAGGCTTGACGCTGAACCGATGTCGCCGCCCGCCGCCAAGGTTAACACCAGTTGTTCACGGATACGTGCGATCTCACGCAAACTCAGGTTAAATCCTTGCCCGGCGACAGGGTGCAGGCTGTGGGCCGCGTTACCCACCAATAAACAGCGGGGGGCGATGGTTCCCGCTGCGACGGAAAAATGCAAAGGGTATCGGTAGCGTGGACCCTGTAGACGCAGTTTTCCCAGGCGACGACCAAACCGCAATCGCAATTGATCGGCAAACCGTTGTTCGTCATAGCGCATATAAAGGTTGGCTTGCTCCGTGGGCATACACCATATCAACGCATAACGCATGGTACCGTCCATCGATTGCATGGGTAACATAGCCATGGGACCGTCGCCGGTAAACCGCTCATAAGCCCAGCCACGAAGTGGATTTTGGGCCGTCACCGTGGCCAACACGGCGGTTTGCCGGTAGTCGTAGTGATGGGCGCTGATGCCGGCTCGTTTGCGTGTTGCCGACTGGGCTCCATCGCATGCAATAAGCAGCCGAGAGCGCAATAGACGACCGTCTTGTAACCGGACCTGCACTGCATCGGTACGGGTGTCAATGGCGTCGATGTTTGCCGGCGCATGGATAGCGACACCGGCATGCTCCATCTGTTGCCATAGCAGCTGCAACAATTGAAAGTTTTCAATTACATAGCCCAGCGCCGGCGCCCGAATATGTTCGGCGTGCATGCTGCAAACACCGGCGCCGTTGGCGTCGGAGACATGGATATGCTCGATATGACCGCATAGATTCTGTAATCGTGGCCACAGGTCGAGCGCCTGAAAGAATCGCCTGCTGACATCGGACAATGCCGTGACCCGCGGGTCGCTTTGCGGTGTAGCGGATTTGGACAATGCGGGATTGCGCGTCTCGATGACGGCAACGGAAAAACTTTTTTCCGTCAGTGCCAAGGCCAGACTGGCGCCGACCAAGCCGCCGCCGTTGATGATAACGTCATAACTACGCACGGCTCGATCCCATAAAATGTTCGATGGCCTCGACGGATTTCGGCGCGTCCTTACTGAGTATCTCGTAACCGTTTTTGGTGACCAGTACGTCGTCTTCAATGCGTATGCCGATATTCCACCATTTTTTTGCCAAGCCTTTACTGCCGGCGGGTAAATACAGTCCGGGTTCAACGGTTAAAACCATGCCGGGCTCCAGTTTGCGCCAGGTTTCCCCGTTTTTATAGTCACCGACATCATGAACATCCATGCCCAGCCAATGACCGGTTCTATGCATATAGTAGGGCTTATAGGCTTGGTCCTCGAGCAGGGTTTTTAACTTGCCCTTGAGGATACCCAGTTCAAGCATGCCTTCAGTCAGTACTTCCACGGCGCGATCATGCGGGTCATTCCAGCGGTTACCGGGTTTGACAGCTTCGATGGCGGCTTGTTGGGCCGCTAAGACCAGTTCGTAAATTAGTTTTTGGTATTTGCCGAAACGTCCATTGACCGGAAAAGTACGGGTAATGTCGGCGGCGTACATATCGAATTCACCGCCGCCGTCGATCAGAAGTAAATCGCCGTCCTGTAACACGGCGTCATTGTCGATATAGTGCAATATGCATGCATTGGCGCCGCCGGCCACAATGGACGGATAGGCCGTTCGCCGGCAACCGTGAAAGTGCATGACTTTCGTCAGTTCCGCTTCGATTTGGTATTCCGTCAGTCCGGGTTTACACACCGCCATGGCATGACGGTGGGCTTGCGCCGAGATTTGCGCGGCCTCTCGCATGGCTTTGATTTCCGGTTTGGACTTAAGCAAACGCATTTCATGGACAATATGGTCAAGGCGAACGATTTCCAGTGGTGAATGAACACCGGCCCGGGATTTTTTTCGTAGCTGGTCTATCCAGCCAAGCATGCGGGAATCAAAGTGTGGGTGGGCACCCATGGCATAATAAATTTTTTCACAATGGGCGAACAGCTCAGGCAGCATGCTGTCCAATGCGGCGATGGGGAATGCGTCATCGGCGCCGAATCGGCTGCAGGCACCGTCCTGCCCGGCGCGCCGTCCGTTCCAGATTTCCATTTCCGGATCCCGTTCACGGTTAAACAAAAGAAACGGTTTTTTACCGTCCAATTTAGTCAACACGGCAACCGATTCCGGTTCGCTGAACTGGCTTAAATAATACAAATCACTGTGTTGCCGGTATGGTAATTCGATGTCATTTCGCAACAGGGTCGGTAGACTGGGCAATACAGCGACGCTGTTCTTGACCATTTTTCGCAGTAATCTGAGTCTTCTTTTGGCAAATTCGTTGGGTTCCATAAAATTCTACTTAATGCTTTGGATGCGCTCGAATATTACAGGATTCTTTAACCAGATACACGCCGGCGCGAATATATTCCACAATTTCAGCATACGAAGCTTCATCGTCCTCACTGCCTTCAACAGCGTATTCGCCAACACGCATCATCTCGGTCATATCGGCAATAAACTCGCGAACCTCTTCATTGCCGCCACTCAATCCACCGATGTGCAAGCCGAATAAAAAGCCTTGACACCATTGCCCCAATGCGGCGGTTCGTTCAATGATCGGAGCGTCGTCATCGGGCAATAATAAAACCAAATCAAACTGTTCACTATCTAGTTGCTCGCAGGTTGCGCGGTACAAATCCCTGAGCATTGTCCGGTCATGGCGCTTGACCGGGTCGCCAGTGATAACTTCTTGTTCCCATTCGGAATAATTATAATTGCCAAGGGAGCACGTCATTCCACACAATATTCCATGACTTTCTTCAGCTGTTTTGGTGCTCGAAATTTCATTGAATAAAGTGGAAAAAGTGGTATATAAATATGCTGTATAGTGGTCCATAATCAAGTTTAAACCATTTTTTCAAAAATCCGGCTGGAAAATTTCGTGTAATCGAATAAACTAGCCAATCTTTGCGCTGTACGATGCGCGTAAGTGCCCCGAAATTTTTGATACCAGCATACGCCATTGGGCAGGGAAGGCTGGTGGTTCCAAATTTACGGGATACACGCCACAAGCCCGTGAAGGGCGGTGGCGATTCCGATACTAAGTATAACAGCGAGCCGGGTTTGTTGTTGCTCCAGAACCACGTGCCGTGGTCTGGGGTGATGCGGGTGAAAGCCCCTTCTTGTTTGACGGTGAAACCATGACCAGGAAAGGAGCGGTTGGATGACAGCGAGTACAATAACAAGAGAGCGGGATGCACTAAAAGCGTTGGAGGTGCGTGTCGAGGAATTGTTGATTTTAGTTGAACAGCTACAGGAAGAGAACAGGGATTTAAAGCGCCAACGCGTGGGTTGGATGCACGAACGTGAACGATTATTGGACAAGAACCAGCAAGCCCGTCATAAGGTTGCCGGAATACTGAACCGGATTAAGGTGTTGGAGCAGGTGCGTGAATGAAACCGTGTCGGTCATTGTGACCATTTTGGACAAGGATTATTGTATAGCCTGTCCGGCCGGTGAAAAAGATGCCTTAATTAAATCAGCCAATATGTTGAACCATCACATCGAGCGCTTGCACCTATCCGGAAAAGTGGTAGGCAGCGAGCGTTTGGCGGTGATGGCTGCTTTGCACATTGCCAATGAGTTACTGGAGCTTAAAAAAAACGATCTGAACCGGGCACAATCCGTGCACCAGTGTCTTTCGAGTTTGGCTGAACGCATTGCTCAGGCCTTGGCCGAGCATACTACGGGTCGTGAATCCGAATTATTTCTATCGTAATGATGATTGATATTTGCGTGTGACCCACCGGCTACCCAACGCACTGTATCCATGGCCTATCACACTCATGATTAAAATAAAAGTGTAAAAATTCCTAACATTCCTGCGTTGTAAAATGGCTTGACAAACTATTCATAAAACGCTATCAATTTATCGGCCGCCAATCCTCCCGCAACAATGGGTATTAACATAACCGTCTACACAACCGCAAGGTTGCGGTAATTTTTTGGGAAAATACTTAAAAACAAGGTTGTTGAGGTGCGTGAATATTGGCTTGGGTTGTTTGTATCCATTGGCTCCGGCTCACATTCAGACAGCAAATTTTGTGCCGTGCCGGGAAATGTTGTTACCTCACAAATAACAGTTATACAGTTGTATTTTCGTTGATGTTCGCGTTAGAATCTTTGCTGACATTCCCTGCGGTGTTCGGGATGGGCTGGGTATTCTTTTGAGCCTAAATTGGTATACCTTGGGAGAGGTCCAGCTGATGTTGTTGTGCAAGTCCGCATTAGAGCGGAAAGCCTGATACGTCGCAACTTTTCCCGCCTTGACGCATTTCGCTCAAGGGATCAAGGCTAGAATCGGCACAGGCGGGGAGTGTCATAACTGGATATTTATTCATATTATCCATGTTTATATAAGTCATGTTACAATAGCTTGGTTATAATAAGAGATTACCGATAGCTTGTCGCCATCCGATAAAAAATCCATTCGCTTGTCGATTCGTCACCAACGCGAAACATTAGGCTCGCGCGAAGTATTGCGCTGTTCGAAGGCAGTAGTACGCCACATTTGCCGTACTAAGGTGGTTCGTCATGCGCGGCGTATCGGCGTGTATTATCCGTTTCGTAATGAGATCGACTTGCTGTTGCTTTTGCAGCAGCCTGTCATGCAAGGAAAAACGTTTTATCTGCCGGTCATCGGATCACTGCGGTTTGAGCCCCTGCACTTTGCACCGTTTCATACTAAAACGCGGCTGATCGCCAATCGTTTTCACATTCCGGAGCCGGATGTAGCGGTTGGTAAAATGTGCCGCGCATCACGTCTGGACGTGCTTTTCGTGCCTCTGGTGGCGTTTGATGGATGCGGTCACCGACTTGGATTTGGTGCGGGATTCTATGACCGGACGTTAGGTTATCTGCGCAGGCGGCGCTTTTGGATTAAGCCGAGGCTCTTTGGCGTCGGGTTTGGATTTCAACAGGTCGATTCGATAGCCGCCGATCCCTGGGATATCAATTTGCCCGCCGTGGTCACCGAAAGCGGTGTCATTCAAACAGGAGAAGCATGAATTACTGGTTGATGAAAACGGAACCATCGGTGTACGGCATTGATGATTTGGCCAGGTCCCGTAAAAAAACTGACCATTGGGACGGTATTCGCAATTATCAAGTCCGTAATATGCTGCGCGATGACATGCAAAAAGGTGACTTGGCCCTATTTTATCATTCCAGTTGTCCCGAGCCCGGTATCGTCGGTATCGTGGAAATCGTCAGGCAAGCTTACCCCGACCACACTGCCTTTGATCCAAAAAGCAAATATTTCGATGATAAAAGCGATCCGAATAATCCGCGCTGGTTGATGGTGGACGTTCGCTTGAAAAAGCGTTTTAAACGTATAATCAGCTTAAAAGCGATGCGTTCAAACCCCGCGCTCACGGGTATGCGAATCCTTGCCAAAGGTAACCGGTTATCGATCACACCGGTTAGCGCGCAACAGTGGCAGAGCATCGTGGATATGTTGGCCTAAGGCGGTGGAGTCACGCTTGGGTTGCCGTTCTGGCCGGTTGGTCATGAGTTATCCTGCGGCCGCTTACGCGGGACGCATTCGTTCGGTTTATCATGACAGGTTGGCAACACGTCCCAGGCGGGGGATAATGGCTGATTCCAAGGCCAGTTAGGCAAGCCCCAGATCGCATGAATCATAACGTGTTAACCGAAACGGTTCTCGGTGCCTGTTTTAAGGCGCTACGTCCACTCATTCGTATATTGTTGCGGCATGGTATTGGTTTTAATGCCTTCAGCGATATCGCCAAACGTTTGTATATCGACGTCGCCCGTAGCGAATTCGCCTTGCTCGGCAAGAAACAAACCGCTTCCCGGTTATCCACCATGACCGGTTTGTCCCGCAAAGAAGTGACCCGGGTTTGTGGATTGCCTGTGTACGAAAAACTGCAGCCGGGCGCCCAGGTTAACCGATCCGCACGGGTATTGTCGGGTTGGGTTACCGATAAAAATTTCCAGGACGACAGCGGTCGGCCTTTGGACCTGTCTTTTGAAGACGACGGGCCGAGTTTTTCCGGGTTGGTTAAACAATACAGCGGTGATATCACCGCTCGCACCATCGCCGACGAGCTTATGCGCGTGGGTGCCATTGCCGTGACGGTTGGCGGTCGCATCCGCTTGCTGGAGCATGCCTATATTCCGCGGGCGGATGCGTTGCAGCAACTGCAATTACTTGGTATTGATGTCAGCGATTTGATCGAAACCTTTGACCACAATATGCGCGGTGGTGAACCGTATTTTCAGCGCAAGGTTCAATACAGCCATGTGGCTGCGGATAACCTGCAGGCGATACGTGAGGAATTGGCCGGCCAGGCTCAGCATTGTCTGGAACATTTCCAGAAAGCCATTGTGGAGCGAGCCCTGGGTGATACCGGTCCGCGGGGCAGGCGCATCGGTATTGGCATCTACTATTTCGAAAATGAGAGCGAATAATGTTTGATTATCGGCTATGGATCGCGCTCCTTGCAGTGCTCGTATCTTGCTGCTGTTGTTCGGTTCCGGCCCCGAAGCAGTCGGACGGTCACCAACCGATACCGTCGAATGAGTCCGGTATTGAAGGCGGGATTACCGGTAGCGGTCATCGTCCCTGTCAGGAGCAGGACAAACGGAAAAAGGACTGCTGAATGGCTGTCATCAGTGCCGGTATTTTGCTGTACCGACAACGTGAACAGTTGATGTTTTTTCTGGTCCACCCCGGTGGGCCCTTATGGGCTGGCAAGGATGATGCGGCTTGGTCCATTCCCAAGGGTTTGGTGGAATCGGGTGAAGATTATCTGCAAGCGGCCCGTCGTGAGTTCCGCGAGGAAACCGGCTTTGTCGTCAACGGCGACTTTATGCCTTTGGTACCCTGTAAACAGCCGAGCGGCAAAATGATACATGCGTGGGCGCTGGAAGGTGATGTGGATGCCGATGCCATTGTCAGCAATTTGTTTGACATGCAGTGGCCGCCGCACAGCGGCCGTATACAGTCATTTCCGGAAGTGGACCGTGCAGCCTGGTTCGACCCGCAAACCGCTTTGCAAAAGATCAGCAAAGGCCAGCAAGCCATACTGCGGGAACTGCTGGTAAAATTGAATGGTGGTATGCCGGACAGTAAAGCGACGTAGGCATACTTTTCGGTATGTGAAGGAGCGCCTGCCGGTATACAAGCTGTCCTAGTACAACACCCGGCAAATAAACAATAAATTGCTGGGGATTACGCCCTCGCCAGAGCCTGTGGGGACTATGGTAACAATCCGTATCAGGCGGCGAGGGGCGGATCTCATCATGGCCAGGACCCTATGAGTCCGTAACAGGCCGAATATATGTACGCAACGGTTCACCTCCATTGGTTGGTTCAGTGCTTTGGTAAGCCCAGAAAAAG
>Ga0114931_10000292_pt1 | contig 58607 bp, 61 predicted proteins | sample 2SBtaG_FD_89579 | JGI IMG/M metagenome (GOLD analysis project Ga0114931, IMG submission 89579) | Deep subsurface microbial communities from Kolumbo volcano to uncover new lineages of life (NeLLi) - 2SBTROV14_V59a metaG | ecosystem: Environmental > Aquatic > Marine > Volcanic | place: Kolumbo... | reverse complement strand
TAGCAAATCCAGACCTGCAACTTTGTTTACAGTGTTTTTTATGTGATGATTAACCCCTCCTGTTAACCGGAAATCCAGCATGACCAAATTGTTTGTAGCAACCTTTACCCTCTGCATTGCTTTAAGCCAGCTGCAGGCCTGTTCATCCCGCCAGGTATACGAAAGCGCCAAAATGCGCAACCAGGTACGATGCCAGCAACTACCCCCATCCCAATATGAAGAATGCATGCAGCAGGCAGACGAGACGTATGATGACTATAAAGAAAAACGCGAGAGCGTGGAAAATCCGGGAACTCGTGAATAATATAAAAGCTTTTGCCACAGAGGCACAGAGAACACAGGGTGTTTATAATGCAAAAGCTTGCCCTTAATTTGCTAGCTAGTTCTGTGATTGATTGAATGCAGAAAACAGTATTGTCCACATAACTTAATTCATACAATCTTTTGTGTTCACTGCGCCTCTGTGGTTAATCCTTTAGCTTTTATTTGTTAACAGAATCATTGATGCCCAACAAAGAATCAATTAACCGGCAGTTTTTCCCGTAAGGCTTCCCGGTCGAACCACCAGCCGTCTTTTTCCACCAGTGCATCCAGTACCATGCCCAGGCGTGGCAGAAATTTCTGTGGATCGTTCAGCTCGAGTTTTTCCATCCAGAATTCCAGTGCCTGCTGGGATTTCACATCCGAATGTCGCTGGGCCACGCGGGCGATCATATTGCTGGACAGGAACGCCAGGCTATCGTGTTTTTCATCGTCTGCTCGCAGGCCAACGATATAGTGGGCGGTGGCGGCAGCGACTGCGGCACCGTCAGAATTATCCGGGGTTTCATCAATCAGGTAACCCAGCATGACAATCGAATGCTCCGGATCGATAGGGTAGGTAACCGCCAGCCAGATGCCGTGCATCAGCGCAGCAATGGAAGCGGGCTGGTCGGTTTGATACAGGATATCACAGGCTTCCACTGCATCCGGCCAGCGCTCGGCCTGGATAAAATCGTCGAAGGCCTGGCGGGCATCATTCCAGGCGGCTTCTTTCTGTTGCAGACCCAGCAAGGCATTGGCACGACTCAGCAGCACCTGGCCTTTTTCCGCCGGGCTGGCATCATCCGCTAGCTGGCTGAGTTGCTGTTCGGCTTTGCTGAGTTCCTGCTGGAGAAATTCACGCGCGGCTTCGTCATCCGAAGCTTCCAGGGTTGCCTGATCCAGTTTGATGATATTGTCAGCCATGGTATTTTCCTGCGGTTAATTGGGGCACAGTTTGCGGGTTTCCTGTTATTTTACAACACACGGAAACTGGGGTAACTGCCTTATTCAAAGGATTTCAGGTGCTTTTGTAATAGCTGGATACGTTGCTGCAAAGCCGGTTTTTGCGCCACATCATCCGCCAGGCTGGCCAACAGTTGCTCCGCCATGGATATCAACAGCATCAGCTGCTCAGGCGAAAACAGCTGGAGCGCCTTCTCGACGGCGGCTTCGGCTTCACTCAACAGTACCGGCACTAATTCATCTTCCCCAATCGGGGTGTCCTGGCAAATGATATCCGCCACCAGCGCATCTTCCAGCATGGTGAAGTGTATTTTCCTGGCACGTTGCTCTTTGTCCATGCGATCCATGGCTTCAAAATCGGTGGACATGCCGCGGGCCATGGTGGTGCTAATACTGTCGATCAGTCGACGGATCATGGCCTGGACTTCCTGTTTATCACCACCTAATACAGCGCTACGTTCATAAGCCCGATCCAGGCGCTGCTTGTATTTAAGGATATCTTCCGCCTCGGCCTGATCCCCGAGCTCGGCGACCTGCTGTACCAGTTCGCGGAAATCGTCCATGAACTGGCCCAGTTCCTGTTGATCCTTCAGTTGCGCCTGCTGTAGCTCCATTGCATCCGACTGGACGGCAAACAGGGGGTTTTTCCAGCGCCGGATAACATGTCTCTCCCAACGACCGGGTTGTTCACTAAATAGAGGATTCATGATGCGATAGCCTGTGTTGCCCTTTCCAGAGCCTGTTGCAAACGCTGCTCTGAAACCGGAAAGGGAATAATATCAAAAACGTCGAATACCTTGAGCAGGCGTTCCAGCTGGGTTCGCTGTTCCGGCTCATAAAAGATAATAACCCTGGCATCACCATGGCCCTGTACCGTTGCCATCAGAGTTTCCAGGCTGCTGGTGCGGTCACGAAAATCCGACTGAAAATTGAATTCAGCCACAATCACGGCCGGCTGCAGTTTACGAATGATTTTTACTGCCTTGCGCATGGAATTGGAGGTCTCCACCGTAAAGCCCTGCTGGCGGTACAGCGGGGTAAAATCCGGGTAGCCGCCTATTTCAATAATCGATAGCAGTGTGTTAGTGTTTGCCATGGTCCCAACGCCTGTATTTCGGGTAAGCGGCGCATTATAACAAAAGTCTTCAAGTCTCAATAAAAAGTATCACCCGCTGGATTTGACTGGAGTCACCTTGTCTCACATGTTACGTGTTTTCATCATTTGCCTGTTGATGCTGCTGATCAGCGGCTGTTCTTTCAATAAAATAGCGGTATGGGCATCCATGCCGATGATCGAAGGCGGTATGCAGGCGCTGTACCAGGAGCCCGACCTCAAACTGGCGAAATCGGCCTTCGCTCCCAATATCGAATTGCTGGAAGGCATGATCATTAATGATCCGTACAACCAGCAGCTGCATGAATATGCCGCCCAGGCTTATTATGGCTATGCCTTCGGCTTCATTGAAGATAACAACCCGGCACGTGCTATCTCCCTGTACAAACGCGGATTGAACCACGGGCTGGCAGCACTCAAACTCGCCGGGCTAGATGTAGACGGTTTCAATGCCAAACCGGATATTTTAAAACAGCATATCGACAGGCTGGGCAAGAACGCCGTTGGCGCATTATTCTGGACCGCTTCCAACTGGGCCAAATGGATTGACCTGCAACGAGACAATATCGATCGCATTGCCGAACTACCCCGTCCGGTCATGATGATGGACAAAGTACTGCAGCTGGACGAAAGTTATTTCCATGCCGGACCCCACATTTTCATGGCGGTCTATTATGGTAGCCGGTCTCCCATGCTGGGGGGTGATTTTAAACTTTCCGAACAACATTTCGATACTGCACGCAAACTAACCAATAATCAATTCGACATGATCAATGTGTTGCAGGCACAGTATCTGGAAGTGCAGAAGATGGACCAGGTAAAATTTAATCACCTCTTAAAAAAAACGCTGACTCATGAAGATCATGAAGTTTCCGATCTGGTATTAATGAACGCCATTGCCAGACGCAAGGCACAACTTTTCCTGTCCAGGGAGCAACAATGGTTTTAACGAAATGGATAACCGGCATTGCACTGCTGCTGAATTTCAGCCTGGCTGTTGCCAGCGAAACCTATACCTTTAAATTCGCCACCCTGGTACCACCGGATACGGCCTGGATGAAACAGGTACGGCAGTGGGCCGATACGGTAAAACTGAAATCCAACGGCCGCCTGGTTTTTAAAATTTATCCCGGTGGGGTTATGGGTGACGAACCGGATGTCTTGCGAAAAATTCATGGGCGCCAGTTACAGGGTGCATTTTTCACCGGCTACGGTATCGGTCGCATTTATTCACCGGCGCGGGTACTGGAAGTGCCATTCCTGTTTCGTTCACGGAATGAATCTGGCTATGTGCGTGATCGTATGATGAAAGAGATCGCAGCGGGCTTTGAAAAAAATGGGTTCATCCTGCTAGGCTGGCCGGAAGTCGGCTTTGTACATTTCTTCTCCAAGCTACCAATCAATTCCCTGGAACAACTGAAACAACGCAAAATCTGGCTATGGCAGGGCGACCCACTGGGAGAAGCATTTGCCAGTGCAGCCGGGGTATCACCGGTACCCTTATCCATTGTCGATGTCTACACCCAGTTATCCACCAACCATGGCAGCATCGATACGGTGTATAACTCTCCTTTTGGAGCGCTGGCATTTCAATGGCACACCCATCTGAAGTACGCCAGCAATATCCCCATGACCAACGCCATTGGCAGCCTGGTTGTCAGTCAACGCTTCTTTGATCGATTACCTGCGGACCTGCAGCAACTGCTGCGGGAAACCGGCGCAGCCACGGCGGAACGCATCAACCAGATTTCCCGACGTGATAACGACAAAAGTATCCAGCTTCTGAAAAAAGACGGCATCCAGTTTATGTGGAACTGGAACGACAAGGAAAAGCAGGCACTCATCGATATTCGTGATCGTGCGGCAAAGATACTGGCAGACGAAAATTATATTCCGGCCACAACCTTTCAACGCACCACACAACTGTTGCAACAGTATCGTAACCAGCAGCGTAAAACCAAACCGGCGAATGTTCATTAACAAACTGCAACAGGTACTGGGATTTGCGGAGAAATGGCTGGCAGGCATCAGCCTGGGACTGCTGGTTATACTCACTGTCATCCAGGCCATCGCGCGTAATGGTTTTAACACCGGTTTCAGCGACCTGGAAATTCTTTCCCGTCACCTGGTGTTGTTTATCATGTTTAGCGGTGCCGCCCTGGTTACTACTGACCGACGTCATATCAAGATCGATATACTCAAACACCTGCTGCCTTCGGCCTGTAAGCGCATACTGGCTGTTATCATTTACCTGATCAGTGCCAGCATATGCTTTTTACTGGCCTGGTATGCCGCCCATTTCTGGATCGAGGAGTGGCACTATGCCTCCGGGCCCGAACAATGGCCATTATTTCTGGCGCTGATTATACCGCTGGGATTTTTATCCATCGGGACTCATTTTTTGCTGATGATTTTCGCTCCTGTAACAACCAGTGACACAGCGAACCACTGATGGCGATGATCCTATTCCTGGTGGTACTGGCTCTGGTGGGACTGCCCCTGTTTGCAGTACTCGGTGGCATAGGCATTGTTGCCAGCCAACAATCCGACCTGGACCCGATGGTACTGATCATCGAACTCTACCGCCTGGCGAGTCAACCCAACCTGATGGCAATACCTTTGTTCACCCTGGCCGGCATGACCATGGCCCATGGTGGTGCCGCCGGACGCCTGGTACGCCTGTTTAATGCCCTGTTCGGCTGGTTGCCGGGTGGCATTGCCATTGTCTCGATTATTTCCTGTGCCTTCTTCACGGCTTTTACCGGTGCATCCGGAATCACCATCATCGCCCTCGGCGGCTTGCTGTTTCCCTTATTTATAAAAAGTCATTATTCAGAAAATTTTTCCCTGGGCCTGCTAACCAGTGCCGGCTCGCTGGGGCTATTATTTCCACCCAGTCTTGCGGTGCTGATTTATGGCATCGTCTCGGGCGTCAGTATCGACCAGCTGTTCCTGGCGGGCATGCTGCCCGGCGCCATTTTATTAATCCTTTTATCTGTCTACAGCTTTTTCACTGCCAGAAAGCAACATCTCGGTCGCCATCTGTTTCACCCGGAAGATATCCTGCCTGCCATCAAACACAGCGCCGCAGATATTCTCTTGCCGATCTTGATTATTAGCGGGATTTTTGGTGGCTTTACCACGGTGAATGAAGCGGCGGCCTTAACCTGTGTTTACACCCTCTTAATGGAATCCTGTGTGTATAAAACCATTAACCTGACACAGGATTTAGCGACAATTTTCATCGATACCAGCAAACTGGTCGGCAGCATTCTCATCATACTGGCCACTGCCATGGGCCTGACCAATTTATTGATCGATGCGCAAATCCCCACACGTCTGGTGCACTTTTTCGATGGCATGATCCATACCCAACTGGAATTCCTGCTGTTGCTCAATCTCCTGCTGTTACTGGTCGGCGCCATGATGGATATTTTTTCCGCCATTATCGTGGTTGCTCCACTGGTCATCCCCCTGGCCAGGCAGTATGGCATCGACCCGGTTCACCTTGGCATCGTGTTCCTGGCGAACCTGGAAATCGGCTACCTGACTCCGCCTGTCGGCATTAACCTGTTCATTGCCAGCCAGCGATTCCAGCAACCCATTTTGCGCCTGTTCAGAACCACGCTGCCATTCCTGGCCATCATGCTATTATGGTTACTCCTGATTACTTATGTGCCATCATTAAGTTTATGGTGGCGTTGACGAGACTGTTATGGCTGGAAAACTTATCGAACCCAAGGTGATAACCGACTTCAATAACAAACCCGTGGCCCTGTTACCCAAAGGTTTTTATTTTGATGATGATCGCTGGGAAAAAATCTGGGCATTCTATGACCAGAAAGGCGAATCCCTGACCATGGCCGACCTGCGCCTGTTATTCCCGGAAGACCCGGTACTGGATGTTCCCGCACTGGTACAAGACGGCGAGTTTCGCGCCAAAGACATTAAAAGCGATTAAGTAAAAACTAATATAGACTGTCGATCGCCCGGCTAAGTCCCGGTTAAATGGGACTTCCCTCACATTTACAACACCACCACGGTCAATATCATTGACCCAGGCTATCGCCTCTCCTATTTTATATTGCCCTGCTCCGCCAACTAATTGCCTGAGTGGATAGAAGGATTTAACCATGAGTCAATCCATTCACGATCTGGAAAACCGAATTCTGTACGACACACTTTCTGCTGATGCCATGTCGCCAGAAAAACCGGTATTAACTGAACGCCACCCGATACTGTACCTCAGCCTCGCATTACTGTTTGCACTGGCAGGCTATGCCTTTATTCTCATTTTTCCGCTATTTGCGCTGTATACCTTTTTAACCGTACCCGGCAAAATCATCCTGGCCCAGTCTTACACCGATTCCGCCGTCATCGTTGCCCAGATTATCCTGGCGACTTTCTCCGGCTGGATTGCTTATGAGTTCTACCGTTTCAAAATCGAGCTACCTGGCGGACGACCGTTACAGGATGATGAAGCTCCTCGGCTGAATCACCTGATCACAGAAATCTGTCAGGAATTCGGCATAAAGAGACCACAGCGCGTACGCATCAACAAAGATTACGAGCTGCAACTGGTGTCCAGCCCGCTGAATGGTTATCCATTGATGAGCCATAAGACCCTGATCATTGGCATGCCATTAATCCAGTGCATGACACCCCGGCAATTTCGCATCCTGCTGTATCGGGAACTCAGCCATAGTTACCACACCTTACGACGGCCGGAGCACTGGGTAGTCACTATCCGTTCTCTGTTTTTACAGCTGCACCAGAATTATCGCCAGAGCCAGAATAAAGCCGCGCTGATATCACGACCATTTTTTAGCCTGTTCAATCCACTGCTGGATTTCATTAGCCAGCCGGTTATCGCCCTTGAGGAAAACCATATCGATCAATTCTGCGTGGATCGACTCGCCAAGGACGAATTGATCGATGCCCTGCTTGGCTATTACGTGTGCCGGCATTATTTGACCCATGAGTTCTGGATCAAACTGAATAACAGTGCCTACATGCATCAGCAGCCACCCTATTTGCCCTACCAGAGTATCGAGAATTACATACGTTCAAAAACCGATCCGGATGATATACGGATTACCCTGCGCAACACTCTGGAAAATATTCACAGTAACAATCCGCAACTGGCACGCCGACTGGAGCGACTCAAGATTCATACCTCGCAATTTGATTCACGCCTGGAACAGTCAGCTGCAGAATTCTATTTTGAAAACCTGCTATCCACCCTGATTAAGCAATTCGATACCGTATGGTACAAAGCCAACCAGTTTAACTGGCAAAAAATGCATCAACAGGGCAAGGACGAACAGCAGCGCCTGGAAGAATATCGGATAGAAGCAGAACAGGGAGTAATATCGGAAACCAATCTCTGGGACTATGTGGTTTTACTCAATAAATATTACAACGAAGACAAGCTGATCAGCTGCTACAAAAACATTCTTCGGCTTCATTGCAAGGATGCCAGGGTGTTACTCAATATCGGTAAAACGCTGCTGGATTATATGGATGAAGATGGCATTACAGCGCTGGAGAAAGCCATGCAGACCAACCCGGCCTATACCCTCAGCGCCTGCCAGACCATAACTCAGTATTATGTACATTGCGGCAACACCCGTATGGCACAGAATTATCGCCGTAAAGCACTGGCTTACCAGGTTGACGCTGCATGATCGGCCAGGATTCAACCACACTTCGATGCACCGGCCAGGTTCGCTCCTTATTGCGTGAAGCTATACAGTCCTATTCCAATTACCTATTGATTAATACGCAAGAATCAAAGGAACTCACCCCCGAGCCCCTCAAACGCCTGCTGGATGTTGAAAGACAATTGGCATCTGCTGACCCAGCCAGCGTAAGCGCAGACATGATCACCTGCAAACTTATGAAAGCCGCAATCCATTACCACTATAAGCGCATCGAGAAATTACTTCGGGTCGATCTCAATGAGCAACGCCTGCTTATGCTCAAAATCATTAACGGTGATTGTGTGGATGACAACCAGCTAGACCAAAGCCTTGCAGAGACAGGCTTATATAACCACTGGCCAACACCGGTAAATTTATTGATTGGCGACTAGCTGAGCTGGGTATTCATCCTTACGCGCTAGAAATTCTTTTGCTTCTGCCTTACCCATATAACGTCCCAGTACCCGCTCCGGAATATCCATCAAATTCACGATAATCATGCCATCCAGGGCATCGTTAAAGTCGCGATCGACATTAAAGCAAACCAGCCGGCCATTCAGGCTCAGATACTGGCGTATCAGAATCGGCAGACCCTTATCACCTTCCATACGGTAGATCAGTCTTGAAATAAGCTGGCTATCCGCTAGTTCAAACAACATGCGTGTCGTCCAGAATATTTTACGTGGCCGCTTCTGGGGATTGGTTGGCTTTACCTGCAGAGAACGGTCCTGATCATAATGATGCACTTCCAGAAAACTGGACATCAGGCTACGGGATAATTCCGAATACTCGCTACTGATACTCACGGGACCGAACAAGGTTGTATAGCGCGGATTACGATATGCATAGGTTGCTATACCTTTCCACAGTAGCAACAACGATGTCAGGCTGCGCTGATATTCAGAGACGATAAATGAACGCCCCATTTCAATTGCCGGCCCCATACTCTCGACGAAATCATTTTTGTAATGGAACAGGCTGCGGCTATACAAACCACGCGTACCGCTTTTTTCCATCAATCTATCGACAAGTCCAAGCCTGTAAGCACCGGCAATTTCTCGGGTACCCCGATTCCATATAAACAGGTGCAGGTACTTATCATCATACTCATCCAGATCGGTGCTCATACAGGTGCCTTCCCCGACTTCCCGAAATGTAATTTCCCTGAGACGACCAATCTCCTGTAACACATTAGAAATACGAGACGCTGGGGCACAATACACCTGCAAATCATCCTTGCCCACCAGTAGGCAATCACTCTGGATATTATCCACATCCGCCTGCAACAAGGCCTTGTCAATTGCCGGTGCAATCGGTGCCATTGTGCGTATGTTATGCTTTTGCTGCTTTTTCCTGGCCCGTGCATAGCTCGCCATTAAATAGGTATTCAGGCGAACATACTGGGTAATGGCGCTATCCGATTTAAGTGATTTCATTTCACCAATATCGATCGGTTCACCCAGGTGCAATCTCAAAGTTTTCTTACGTTTATTGAGCACTTCCCTGGCAAGCAACATTGTTCGAAACCGCGAGTGCACCATACCTGCCAGGTGAAAAAGCGGGCTGTTTTTACCTTCAATATATACCGGCAGGGTCGTGGCAGTGGTTTTTCGGATGAGCATTCCAATAATTCGATTCCATTCGCCATCCGTTACCTGCTTCTGACTTTTATCGATAGTGGATACTTCACCAGCGGGGAACACCACCAGCACACCTCCCTGTTTCAGCTGCCGCAAGGCCTGCTTGATGCCCTGCATATTCGAATGGGTTGCATCATTGCCTCCGAATACGTCCACACCGATAAATAGATCACTTAATTCGCTGATTCGATGTAAATACTCATTCGCCAAAATTTTTACATCTCTCCTTCGTTTGAGTAACAGGTCGGGTAACACCACACCTTCAATCGCACCGAATGGATGATTGGCAACAACAATCACTGGGCCTGTCTTTGGTATGCTTTCCAGACCACCACGAACGACCGTATAATTAACGCCTAACACATCCAGGATATAACGCAGGAAAGCTCTACTGGTCATACCTTCCCGCCGCTCAAGATATAGATCGTTCAGCTTTTTCAGTCCTAGCAGGCGCTCTCCAGCGGATGCCACCAGTTTTAATGGGCCAGTTGCGTCAAAACTGAATGGTGAAGGTGATTCTAGTTTCATGGTTGATTTACTCTTGGTTTACCATTGAACAAGCCATGGACTGGCTCAGTGCATAAGTGCCCGATAAATGACACATCTTGATTTATGGCTATTTTATTACCCGAATCTTTCAGAAATATTTCAGAAACAGTTGTTCAAGCCGCTAACGATAGTTGCGGGTGCACTTTCTCTGACAGGCAACAAATCTATCGGATATCAATGACTAATTACATCAACCAGGATGCTTGCTCGGGGAATTCTGATTCAGATATTTACGATATAGTGACCTCTGCTCTTGAACATTGGCAGAGCTCATCTATTCTTGATAGATAAACAAAAGGAAACTCTGATAAATTCAGAGTTTCCGCAGCACAAGGCGGCGCTGCCATATTCAATGGCTGTTAAGCCATTGAATATGAAGAAAAAGGTAAAATCGCATTTTACCTTTTTCGTGCTCTGATCATTCACGGATGAATTCATCAGAGCTTCCAAAATTAATAAAAATCAGTATATTAGAGGATACTCATGAATTTTCTTGACCGTTTTTCACTAAAAAACCAGGTACTCATCAGTATTGTCTTAATTCTATTTCTTGCACTGGGTATCGCACTGTTGTCGCTATTCCATATGAATACGATCAAATCCAGCATGCTCACCATTACCACCCAGAACGAACCATTGATGCTATCGGCATTAAAATTCCAGAACAGCATGAATCGCACCAACAGTGACCTGGGTATTTATATGCAGGTCAAATCTGCTGATACTGCTGACCAATATCATAAAGACCTGGAGCTCCTGAGCCAGGACTTCGCTGAATTCCAGAAAACAATTGCAGAATCCAGTGATGCCAAACTGATGCAGGAGGCCCAACAACTTGAAACGCAGTTAAAAGAATATGATCAATACCAGAAAAAACTCGATATGCTCACCACAGACTTGCAGACAAATTTCCCCGGTTTTGCCGTGGTGATACAGAGAGTTAACCCTGATTTCCAGACACTATCACAGTTAATTAGCCAGATGATTAATTCTGAATTTGACGAAGGTGTTTCATCAAAACGACAGAGCCTGTTGAAGAACATCATCGGTCTGCAAAAAAACTTTTTATCAGCCGCATCATCACTTCGCGTATTTTTATTCAATCCAACCCAGACTCGAATCGATGAAATCAAAAACTTTGAAACCGTATACTGGAAATTCCTGGCGGCTATCAAAAAACAGAACAATTTATTTACTTTCGAACAGGAAGACGCTTTTTCCGGCATAGAATCACATAGCAAGAATTACTTTGATAGCGTACATGACACATTTTCTTTTTATCTCAATGACCAGTGGCGCAATGATACACATTTAATGAAATCGCAATTACTTCCCGTCATGAAAAAAGTCGAAATACAGGTCGAAAATCTTGTCAACACTCTGAAGCAAAGCACAAGCGCCAGTACTAATCAATTGAGCGACGACATCAAGGAAAGCCAGACCTTAATGACTATTTTGCTTCTGATTGCATTACTCATCAGTAGTTTTGCCGGATTCGTGGTCATTCGTAAAGTAACCTCAATGGTTGAAACCATACGTAACGGATTAAATGCACTCTCCAATGGTGACTACAATTACAAACTTGACGATACACAGTCCGGTGAAATGGGTGAGATCGCGCACTCACTCAACCAGTTATCGACACAACTCAAAAATATCATGTCCGCCATTGGTAGTACCGTTGACCAGTTACAGCAGGCTTCGTCTGAATTAAACCATGTTACAGAAACAACCACTTCCGCCATCACCCGCCAATACCAGGAAACGGAACAGGTTGCCTCCGCCACCGAACAGATGAGCGCCACCGCAAACCAGGTCGCACAGAACGCTCTTACGGCTGCTGATTCATCCCGCACCGCCAATGAAAGTGTTCAAAACGGCACCAATGTCTCAAACAAGGCCCTCAATGGCATAAAACAGCTCTGCATCAAGCTTGAACAGGCATCAGGGGTTATCGACACTTTGCGTCAGGAGTCAGACAATATCGGCATGGTGCTGGATGTGATTCGAGACATTTCCGAACAGACCAACCTGCTGGCCCTCAATGCCGCCATTGAAGCCGCACGCGCCGGCGAACAGGGAAGAGGTTTTGCTGTGGTTGCGGACGAAGTACGTACCCTGGCCAGTCGAACCCAGGACTCAACTGATCAAATACGCCAGCTCATCGAAAAACTGCAGCAAGGCGCCATCCAGGCAGTCGATGTCATGAAAGTATCCATCGAAGAAGCCACCCTTAACAGCGAACAGGTTAATAATGCCGCAGATTCACTACGCCTGATAGAAAACGAGATCAATGACATAAACCAGATGCTGGACCAGATGGCTGCCGCCAGTGAACAGCAAAGTGCCACTGCCAATGAAATCAGCCATAACATCGAATCGATTCGCAGCTTGGCTGAAGATACATCCGAGAATGCCGCCCAGCTGAAAAATGCAGAAATCCGCCTGAATAGTATTACCCAGGAATTTACGCATCTTATGCGATAATTCGAAAAGTCGTAGTACGACTATTTCTTGATAATCCTGACCTTCTCTCCCGGATAAATTAAATCCGGATTCTTAATTTTACTCAGCTTCGCCAGTTCCGGATATCGGTAAGGATTTTGTACATAGTGTTTGGCAATATCCCATAACGTATCGCCCTTTACCACAATATGAATAACCTCCCTGCTCACAACAGGATTTGCCGCTCGCGGCTGTTTAACTGGTTGCCTCTGTACCTGTTCAGTTTCCAGTCCTGCAGCAGCCTGTTCACCAGGACCCTGGTTTCTTTCCTGATTGACTGGATCAGTATTTTTCTCAGGCTCAGTATCAACGCCATCATCCAGCACAATCATTACACCTTCTGCATCCCTGCTGATCACCGCCTTTGCCGTCGGATGCTCATCACTAACGATTTCCCGCCGCACAACCGCTTTAGGCGGTTCCGTATCTTCAGTCTGTTGCATCATTTCTTTATCAGGCGGTGGATTTTCAGCTATCTCAGTCTGATTAAGAATGTCTGGCACCGGTAGTCGCTCATGTTCGACTACCGGCACACTCAATGGCCTGATGGGCTCTGAAAATAGAATTTCATCCAGATAAAAAAGCAGCACCAAGGAAGCTAACACCAGCGCACCAATGACCATCCATGCAAACATCGCCGATGCTGGTTGTGGCGACTGCATGCTAGTAGCTGCTGGTTTTTGCGCCGGGGCCGGACTGGGTGTTCGAACAGAAGTGGATTGCAGACTTGCTGTAACGGGCGACCGCTTCTCGAGTGACTTCCGAGGCGATTGATAACTTGCGCGGCCCGCATATTCAGCCACATTTCGATGCAAATCGGGTTTATGGATTGTTTCCCGTGTTGGCCGCCTCATGTTCTGAGTTCTGTGCCTCGGTTCAGGTATTGCGTTACTTGTGCCAGGTATAAAGCGATTTACTGGCTGCGTTGTTGGAACCTCGCTGGGCTTCTGTGCGGCGGATTCTGTGACTCTGGTTTTTATCGCTTGCCGTGTTGGAGCTGCATCCATCATCTGTTTCTTTAGCTGACCTGTCTCAACAGACTGCTTTTCAAGCATCTCAATATGCTGTCGCAGGTAGCCTGTCTGTTTATGGTGATACAGGGTTTCGAAATCGCTGTATAACCATATTTCATTTTCGTACAACAGGGTTTTTGCAAACAGCTTTGCTGATATGTGGGGCGGTACTCTTTGCCAGCCTTTTTCCGGCCGTTGGATGACATCCAGGATTTCATCTACCCATAGACCTGCATGCCCGCCGCTAATTTCAGCTACAACAATGCGCCCAGGCTTTCGCATGACTTTTGCATCAACCCCGAACCTCACCCGTAAATCCGCCACCCGGACAATACCATAAGCAGATTTAAAAACACCCGGTTCAGCCGTACTGGTGCCAGGCGTGCGGGTTAAGTGAGGTGGAAGCATCACTGTCTCGACAGGAAAAGTCGGCGAACAACAAAGTACCGGACCTACCTTATACAGAAGAATCGCATCAGCATCGTGGAGGGAATATTGGTTAATCATTTATTCAAGATATTTTTTCTGCCAGGTCTTATACAGACTCCAAGTATATTCGGTAAATTCTTCCTTAGTGGAAAACTGCGATGGATCAATTGCATCAAATACATAATAGTTAGCATTATTATTCTGGGTATTGAGAAAATGAAACAGTTTATCAACCAGCGTATGCGGACTGCGCCATTCGAAATCGTCCTGGGCCTCATAATGGAGAAACACAGGTAACACGGGAATACCCGTTTTTAAAGCCACATCAAACGCACCATAGCGGAATGATTCGAATATTCGCTTACCTTTGCAGCCACCTTCGGGGTAAAGCGCAATATTTTTGCCTTTTTGCAGTTCAGTCAGCATTGTTTCGCTCGCCTGTTTACGGGACCCCCTAGATTCACGATTAACATACAGGGTCCCGGCAGCTGTGGCAATTCGACCTACGACCCACCAATGCCTGACTTCCATCTTCGCCAGGGAAAACACTTCGAATAAGGCGGGAATACCGATATCTTCAAATGCTGATGGGTGATTGGCAATCAGAATATAGCGTGCCGGGATGGGGTTAAGATTTTTCTGGTGTAACTTCAGGTTGACGTCCAGGGCACGCACAAAGGCACGGCACCAGATTTGAAACATCCTGAAATAGGCCCGCCCATGCAAATGGCTGGGCAACCAGGACCAGCCATACAACAACAGTGTAAGCATAATAAAATCAACCCACAGGGCTGCGAGACGAATTAATCTTGCTGTGTAGTAAAACATGCGGATTCACCCCTGGAATAGTGCCGGCATTACTGCCACCACAGTACCAATTAGTATAGGCGAATCACGCTGACAGAGATGGCCAATCACCATAAGACTTGTATAATAGCCCCAGTTTTAGCCTCTTACCATCCAGGACAACTATGAACAAGACTCGGCTATACATGATGCTGGTAATCAGCCTGCTAATTCAGGGCTGCGCGACCGTTCAGGGACCAGGTGATCCGCAGGACCCCTTCGAAAGTTACAACCGTGCCATGTTCAAATTTAACGACAAAGTGGATCAATATGTCCTCAAACCGGTCGCCAAAGGTTATGTCTATGTCACTCCATCCCCGGTACAAAAGGGCATCAGTAATTTTTTCAGCAACCTGAACGACGTCACCATCATGTTCAATGACCTGTTGCAGCTTAAGGTGAAACAGTTTTTCTCCGATACCGGTCGATTCGTCGTGAATTCCACCATTGGTCTGCTGGGATTCGTCGATGTTGCCACTGAAATTGGCCTGGAAAAACATAATGAGGATTTTGGACAGACCCTGGGTTACTGGGGCGTACCGGATGGTCCTTACTTCGTTCTGCCATTCCTTGGTTCCAGCACCATCCGCGATACTGGTGGCCTGAGTGTTGACACCACCTATTTCGACCCCATCAATAAAGAAGTGGAACAGTCGTTTCCACCTAATTCCCGGGAGACCGGAACCGCCTGGACATTACGTAGCCTGCAGGTCATCGATACCCGGGCGAGCTTATTGAAAGCGGAGAAAATTGTGAATGAAGCGGCGCTGGATCGTTACATCTTTATTCGTGAGGCTTACCTGCAACGACGCAAGAACCTGGTTTATGATGGCAAGCCGCCGCAGGAAAAACCCGAGTTCTCCGAGGATGAGCTGTTTAAATAACCGCGCAACTTGCCCTAGGGCATATTATCTTCGAGGAATTTTTTATAGTGCTCGGTACGCACAATCTGGGTACCATCGCAATTGAATTGCAACCGGATCATATCCTGCACCACACAAATGGTGATATTGCGCAGGTAAAAATCCGGTAAGTCCCGCATGGTTTTAAGGGAACCCATAATGGTCATGACTTCCGATTCCTGCATGGGCTGCCACAGAGCATGGCGTTTCTGGAAAATACTGCGCCAGTAGCCGGGCACCTTGTCCATCCACTTACTTTTTATTATGGCATCATAAATTTCCCGCATCGCCTGGATTTTGTCGGCATAACTGATTGCGGGAAAATGCCGCCGCACATATTCCTTATCGGTCAGGCGCGTACCTTCGTGAATTTCGTAGCGCAGTGGATCAAAAATAGAATAGGTATGCACTTCGCCACTATTAAAGCCGATATATACCCGATAACTGCTACGGTTCAGCAACAGGTCCTGGACCGTTTCCACCAGATCGTCGATGATAGTATCCACCGGGCTCTGGTATTTTTTTCTATCCAGGGTGGTTTCACGTAGTGAAGGATCGCCTTTAATACCGACCAGCAAGTCTGCATTGTTCAGGCCGGTGGCGCTGACTATCGACTCTTTCAGGACCAGCTCTTCCATTTCAATATCTGAGGCTGTCAGATCTTTCTGCGTCAAGGTGTTCTCCATTTTACATATCGGGGTAGAAATAATATGAAACCTGCTCTATTTGTAACTATCATAGAATAGATCACCTAGACAGTATCACAAACCTATATGAAGCGTTTGTGAACTGCTTAATAACCCGAGATTACACAAACTGATTTCATGAATAGCGATCCCCAGCAACAGCAAAAGCGCATTGGCGGCGGTATGATTGCGGCCATGTGGTTAGTCCTGTTGGCGCTGCTGGTATTTCTGTTAAATGGGGTACTGGAAAAACAATCAAATCCCAATCAGCAGGTAAACAGCTTTACGACCTCACAGGGTGTGGCGGAAGTGACATTATTACGCAACAAGTTTGGTCACTATGTCACCAGTGGTTATATCAACGGCCAGCCGGTCACCCTGATGCTGGACACAGGCGCCTCGGATGTCTCCATTCCTGAAAGCCTGGCTAGCCGGCTCGACCTGAAGAAAGGCTATCCCAGCCAGTACAGTACCGCAAACGGCATCATTACCGCCTGGTCGACGGAACTGGACGATGTGGCCATCGGCAATATCCATCTGCGGCATGTGCGCGCCAGCATCAATCCCAATATGAATGATGATAAAATTCTGCTTGGCATGAGTTTTCTCAAACAAATTGAATTTACCCAGCGGGGGGATGAACTCATCCTTCGGCAGTATCCTTAAAAGGCAATAGACAATGCAGTTTTGCAGTCGCTGTGGTCACACCGTATCTTTCCGGGTTCCGGATGGCGATAACCTGCCACGCTTCGTGTGTGATAACTGCAATACCATCCATTATCAGAACCCACGCATTATCGCAGGCTGCATTCCTGAATGGGACAACCGCTTATTGTTGTGCAAGCGGGCCATCGAACCTCGCCATGGTCTCTGGACCTTACCCGCCGGTTTCATGGAAAACGGTGAAACTACCCAGCAGGCAGCCATGCGCGAAACTCTGGAAGAAGCCAGTGCCGAAGTGTTACAAGCTTCATTGTTCTGCATTTTCAGTATTCCCCATATCTCCCAGGTGTACATGATGTTCCGCGGCCAGGTAAAAAACGGCATTGCCCATCCCGGCGTTGAGAGCCTGGAAGTGGACTACTACCATGAAACCGATATCCCCTGGGACCAGCTGGCATTCCCGGTCATTCGGGAGACCCTCAAGTTGTATTACCAGGACAAGAAGGCCGGCAAATTCCGCACCCATACCGGCGATATCATCCGCAATGGCAGTGACATTCTGGTTATCTATCCCTGAACCATAGCGCCTTTATGGATTCTGCACCGACCGTCCACAGTTACAGTTTTCGCCAGGTCAATCCGTTTCGTGGCAATCTCCAGGTCGTCAACCTGCCCTACTGTCGCGGCCTGAGCGCCGACGGCATACACTGGCAAATCCAGGTAAGCTGCGAAGTCCACCAGCAGGAATGGGGCATACAATCACACCACATACCCAGGCGTTACGTGGTGGCAGGCGCCTGGCAGGCAGACACCGGCTTCGCCTCCATGCCACTGGAACCCATGCTGGACACGCCGGATGAATCCACTATCCAGGAACAGTTACTACCCGCACTGGAAGCGGCTCACCGACAACTGCCCCTGCCACAACTGGACCACTATGAATACTGGTTACTGGACTCGGAACAGCGCCCTGTAGCCCTGTTGCACACCGCTCTCGATCAGCCCGCACCAGGCACAACCACCAGACAACAATGGCGTGCGACCAGCCCGCTGACGGACACCCTGCCACGGGCCGAATTACAGGGGCTGGCCCAGGCCGTGGCCATGCCCAACGGCAAACCGACTTCAGCCCACTGGTTTCAACGCCAGGCAGACGCTAGCGGTACAATGCTGGGCAATTCCGACATCGAATTACCCATGGATGCGTTCCCGCCTCTGCTGCTGCGCGAACAATGGCAGGACCCCGAGCTGGAAGCATTCTGCCATGCCTATCAGGAACATCTCGCCCCCTGGCTACTCCTCTGGCAGGGACTGGACGATCAGGAGCGAGAACGCCTGGAATTCGCCGCCCAGGCGAACGCTGTCATGACCGACCGACTGCTACCGCTGTACCCCAGAATCTGCGATGAAAAGATCATCAATCGGATTCGGGTTGAGGCCCATCTACGCAGTCGAGCCTGATTACTCCATGACAATTACTGGTGCCGGGATTATCCTATAGCCCAAGATAATTAATGAATCCGGATATTCCAATATGACTCGCGAAGTAGATGTAGCTATTCTCGGTGCCGGTAGCGCCGGCCTGTACGCCCTCACCCAGATCAAGAAACTCACCAGTAACTTCGTCCTGATTGACGGCGGCGAACTGGGCACCACCTGTGCACGGGTGGGCTGCATGCCCTCCAAAGCCCTGATCCAGGTAGCGGAAGACTTTCATCGTAAAAGCATCTTTCCGCGGGAAGGCATTGACGGCGGCGAGCAACTCAGCATCGACTACGCCGAAGCCATGGAACATGTACAGGACTTACGGGATAACTTTGTCGACCGCACCCTGAACCATTCCATCGACCAGCTGGAAGAAGGCAAACTCATCGAAGCCAACGCTCACTTCGTGGATGCCCATACCCTGGAAACCGATGATGGGGACACCATTCATGCCAGACGCTTCATTATCGCCACCGGCTAAAGCCCGGTAGTACCAGAGGCCTGGCAGGCATTTTCTGACTGTATTCTCACCACCGACGAACTGTTCGAACTGGAAGAGCTGCCGGCATCCATGGCGGTAATCGGCCTGGGCGTCATCGGTCTGGAACTGGGGCAGGCCCTCAAGCGCATGGGCCTGGAAGTGACCGGTTTCGATATGCAGGAGCGTATCGGCGGCATCGTGGATGACGCCATCAATGCAGCTGCCATCGAAACCCTGGGCAAGGAAATCCCGCTGGTGCTGGGACAGGAAGTAAAATTGTCCGAGGCCACCGACGGCAAAATCCAGGTCAGCACTGGCGATACCACCGTCGTGGTAGATAAAGTCCTGGCCAGCCTGGGACGGCGCCCCAATACCGACAGCCTCAACCTGGCCGCCGCGGGCATCCAGGTCGATGCCCGCGGCATCCCCGTGTACGACCCCCACACCATGCAGATTGGCGATAGCCATATGTTCATCGCCGGCGATGTCACCGGTGAACTGGCGATTCTGCATGAAGCCGGCGTGGAAGGCCGTATCGCCGGCTACAATGCCATGCAGGATCAGGTTCGCGCATTCAAACGCAAAACCCCGTTGAGTATCATTTTTTCCGATCCCAATATTGTCAGTGTCGGCGCCAGCCTGGCAGAGCTGGACCCGGACTCGATCGTCATCGGTGAAATGCCCTTACCGCCAGTGGGCCGGGCGCTGATCATGGGAAAAAACAAGGGCCTGATTCGGGTCTATGGTGAAAAATCCACCGGTCGCATCCTGGGCGCCTGCATGGCCAGCATCAAGGGTGAAAACCTGGGACATTTGCTGTGCTGGTGTATTGAAATGGGCCTGACGGTGGACCAGATTTTACGCATGCCTTTCTACCATCCGGTGCTGGAAGAAGCGCTGCAGGCCGCCCTGTACAACCTTCGTTCCCAGCTGGACCTGCCTCATACCGACTGGCCCATGGAGCTGGAACCGGTGGCATAATCACCTGCCGGCCGGGATGCTTCAGTAACTGATATTGCGCGCCGCCCCATAGCCACCATCGAAGGCAAACGGCACGGTCCTGCCCACCAGGGCCTCGATCAACGCCAGTTCATCATCGGTGTGATCAATCACTGATGCCGGCCGGATCAGCTGACCCGAAAGCCCCGCGGAGAGAATATAGCGAGGCGAATCATGATGGGTGGTCACCACCCGCTCATGGGACGCATTGTCCTTGATCGCCGCCAGGTCCGCCGTGCCATAACAGGTACACACATAAGATTGATCCGGATTGGTTTCCATATACACACCCGTGCCGCGCACGCCGATGGTGGCGTTGATGGTGCGCAAACCCAGCGACTGATTTTTGTGACGCTGGCCGAACACCGATAGAATTTTTCCGGACAACAGGCGCAAGGACTGGATAATCTGGTTGCCTTTGATTTCGACACGGGAATGGCTCCGCAGGATAAACGCATCTTTTTCTACCGCGAATATCACATGACTATTGGCACCGGTTTCCACCAGCGACTGTGGCCCGATAAACGTATCCTTATTCGCCGGCTTGCCATTCACCCGTACCTGCCCTGCCATGTCATAAATGGATTTTCCCGGTGGCAGAATACCGGGCACCTTACCCATGCCCCAGGCAGGACGCAAAATACCGGCGAGACCACTGGCATAAAACCCGGCGCTCAAAGCCTGAATCAGAAAGGCACGACGCGGATCATCGATATCACTCATAATGGCACCCCATATCCCTAGCGACTGATTTTTTGTTATTCTAACGCAGAATAATGAGACGAGTTACATGGATACTCGAATCAGCTACCCGGCCTCCAGAAATACTCAACAGGATGACATAAATGAAACCCAGCGTGACCCTGGTCTGTTTGTTGTTACCTTTACCGGTTATGGCTGCCCAGGTATCCGATGTTATCCTGTCTGCCGGCTACACCCTGGATGACAACGTCACCCGCGCCGAGCAAACCGCCAATATCGAAAAAGACACCATCCTCAGCGCCCGTGTACGCGGTACCTATCGACTTCCGCTCAACCAGACCAGCAACCTGGCTTTCACCGGTGATATCCAGCACCAGGCTTACCAGGATTTCGAACGCCTGAGTCGCAACACCTTTACCCTGGGAGCCAGATACAATATCCAGACAGCTTTCGAGTTTACTTCGCCCTGGTATTTCCTGGGCCTGAACCTCAGCCTGGAAAACGTGGATGCCGATCCCCGTGATGCCAATGTCATCGACTTACAACTGGGCATAGGCAAACGACTCACCGATCGTACCAAAGTCGTGGCCACATTCACCCGCCAGAACCATGATGCCGATAACGATACCTTTGATACCCGCATGAACCGGGTGGCCGTCAATCTGGATTTACGCACCCACAACCGCAACCTGGCCTATGCCACCCTGGCTTATACCGATGGTGACATCGTGGTTACCGCGGCGGTTCCTTATCCAGCCAGCCTCAGTGGCCTGCCACATATTCTGGATACCTCCAGCTACCCGAACCTATCGGCACCATGGACCTATAACCTGAGCGCCAAAACCGTGTCACTGGCCATTGGTGATAATTACACTATCGCCGGCCATCAGTTTGTGGATATCAACCTGCTGCTATACCGCGCCGATGCCGACAGAGACTTCGTCTATAATGGCAGCCTTCTCCAGCTGAATTATTTTTATCAATTCTAATTTGTCCAAGAGCAACTATTTCTATGAGCATTTTTGCTGCGACCCATGAAAATTTTGACGCCACTGTTATCCAGCTATCACACCAGAAACCCGTCCTGGTAGACCTGTGGGCAGACTGGTGTTCACCCTGCCTGGTGATTGCCCCCTTGCTGGAAACCATCGACCGGGAATACGAGGACCAGATCGCCATCGCCAAAGTTGAAGTGGATGAAGGGGAAAACATGAAAATTGCCGGGCATTATAAAGTGCGCGGATTCCCCACCATTATCCTGTTTCACCATGGCGAAGAACAGGGCCGTTTTGCCGGTGCCAGACCGCTGCACTTTATTCGCGAGTTTATCGACCAGCATGGCGATTGATGCATTCTGCTGAAGATTTTCTATACTTTTGTCACTCTTTTAAAAAATTCACGACAATGAAATATCTTCACCTACTGACTCTCAGCCTGTGCCTGCTACTGTACGGCCCTGCGAACGCGGCGACCGACAAGGACCCAAAAGCCAAACAGCCCACGGAATACGAGCAGGCCATGCAGGCCTATAAAGCCAAAGACTACACCCGTGCATTAATGCTGTGGCATCCACTGGCGCGAGAGGGTGACCCAAACGCCCAGTTCATGCTCGGCAATATGTATATGGAACAGGAAGGCGAAGCCAGGGACCCGGCCAATGCAGCGCACTGGTATAAAGAGGCCGCGAAACAAAATCATATCGAATCCCAGAGTATTCTGGGGCGTATGTACCTTAAGGGAATCGGGGTACCTCGTGACTACAGCAAGGCCGCCTTCTGGTTATTAAAAGCGGCACGTAATAAAGACCGGCAAGCACAGTATGTGCTGGCCAAGTTGTACCAGAACGGTGATGGCGTACAACTGAATTACGGCAAAGCCGCCTACTGGTATTTACAGGCGGCTAAACAAAAACATACCCTGGCCCAGTATGCACTGGCGATGATGTACCTGGAAGGTAACGGACTGAAAAAGAATTTCAGCAAGGGCTTCACCTTGATCAAAAAAGCGGCGGAGGGCGGTAACCCGAAAGCCCAGCTGTATCTGGCAGACCTGTATGAAAAAGGTCATGGCCGATTGAAACCAGATCTACAACACGCCATCAAATGGTACAAGCTGGCTGCCAAACAGGGCAGTCCACGTGCACAATACACTATGGGCATGCATTATAAAGAAGGCAAACTGGTAAAACAGGATTATGCCCAGGCGCTCCAATGGCTCATGAAAGCAGCGGCACAGAACGACAGCGATGCCCAGTTTGAGTTAGGCACCATGTATGTGAATGGCTTCGGTGTGAAACAGGACTTCACCAAAGGCGTGGACTATTTCAGGCGAGCCGCCAAACAGGGGCACGGGAAAGCGCAGATGAATCTGGGTGTCGCCTATTACACCGGCAAAGGTGTCCCTACCGATTACCCCACCGCCTACGCCTGGTTTTATGTTGCCGCCGCTAAAGGCACACCCAAGGCATTTGAAACACGTAATGCACTGTATGACAAAATGCTGCCGGTGGACCAGAAAAAAGCGGTTGAGCTGGCATCGGAATATTCTAAAAAATACGCTAAATATTAGACAAGTTCCATTGCATAACGGCCGCATACGGAAAACCCCAAACACATCACACAACCATAAAAGAATTGAACTACACTTTAAGCTGTTGCAACTCTAATTGTTGATAGAAATTCATGTCGGAAACAGGTCTTCGTGATTTATCGATGAAGGATGTTCTGCTGGCGGTATCGCTCATTCTGGTAACCACCAGTGCGAATGCCGGGCAGAGTATCATCGCTGGTGCCATCGCAGGTCCCATCGAAACGACTACCTATGAATCCCTGATTGTCCGTGGTGAAGCCTACGGGAATCAACGGGATGTATTTCAGCAGGCAGAAACTGCACTGGAAAAGGGCAGATATTCCCAGTATCGACAGCTACGTGTCCAGCTCAAAAACTACCCTCTCAGCCCCTACCTGGATGCCCGCTATCTTGAAAAACGGCTTTCCCAGGTATCCCTGAAACAGATCCAGGATTTTCTCCAGGCCCAGCAATCCACCGTGGCCGGTGAAAAACTACGTCGAGATGCACTCCGGCATTTTGCTCGCTATAAACGCTGGTCTTCATTCCTGGCCATTTATACTCCCCAGCATAGCGATACCTTACAATGCCAGCACAAACTGGCACTGCTAAGTACGGGTAAAAAACAGCAGGCCTTCGCCGACACGAAAGAGATCTGGCTCAACGGCAGATCTATGCCCAATACCTGTGACAAACTGTTCAAAAAGTGGCAGGCAACAGGCCATCTGACACCCGATTTGATATGGCAGCGCATAGACCTGGCCATGGAGAACGGCCATACCGGCCTGGTGCGTTACCTGGCCAAATCGCTGAATCAACAGGACCGGGCCATCATCCAGCGCTGGCTGCAGCTACGAAGAAAACCAGGGACCCTGGCCCTGAGCCCGATCTTACAAAGCCGGCACCCACACAAGCACATCATTATCTACCACACGCTAACACGCCTGAGCTACCGCGACCCCATCGAGGCGGCCAGATTGTGGAGCCAGATAGGCCAGGAACATTTCACCGATCCACAGAACCGTGAACTGGCAAAAAATATTGGCCTGTCCCTGGCGCACAAACATAAGCCGGAAGCCTACACCTGGCTTAATACCCTGCCTGCCAGCCAGGATGACGAGGAGTTACAGGCATGGAAAATTCGTTCTGCCATACGCACCGGGCACTGGCAACAGGTGATAGCAGCGATTCAGGAACTCCCCACCGAGCAACAGGCACGCCTCAGCTGGCAATACTGGTGGGCATACGCCAAAGACCAGCTGGGACAGGAAAATGAAGCCAGGGGTATGTTCGAATACCTGGCAGGACACCGTGATTTTTATGGCTTCCTGGCGGCAGACCAGCTGGGTGTGCCTTATTCATTCGAAGACGAACCGCTGGACATCAGCCATGCCCAGCTCCTGCGGCTATGGCAATACCCCCAGGCCAGACGTGCCCAGGAGCTTTATACCCTGCACCGGATCCCTGAAGCGCGCCGTGAGTGGTCCGATCTCTTGAGCCGCCTGAACCAGAAGCAGAAACTGGCAGCCTCCCGCCTTGCCCAGCTATGGAACTGGCATGACCGCGCCATTCTCACCCTGGGGCAGACCAGTTATCGCGATGACGTAGACCTGCGCTTCCCCCTGACACTGCGCCAGAAAGTGGAATCCTGGTCAAAACAGCATGCCGTCGACCCGGCCCTGACCTACGCCATAATTCGTCGCGAAAGCGCGTTTATGAAAGACGCCCGTTCAGCCCGTGGCGCCCTGGGCCTGATGCAACTCATGCCTACCACCGCGCGCCACGTGGCCCGTTCCCTACGCACCCGTTACCGGGGCGCCCGTTCCCTGATTCGGGTAGACACCAACCTCAGCCTGGGTACCCGTTATCTGGGGCAGATGCTGGAGCGCCTGGATAGCCAGTCGGTACTGGCCACCGCCGCCTACAATGCCGGTCCCAACCGGGTGGAAACCTGGTTGCCTGAGAAAACCATGGCGGCGGAACGCTGGATCGAGACCATACCCTTCAAGGAAACCCGCCGCTATGTGCGCAATATCATGGCCTATCGCATTATTTATGATTACCGTCTGAATGACAGTAACGTCCGCATGCGCCAGTTTATGCCTGCCATAGTGGGTATCGGCGATGAAGATGACAGCTTCAAACTCAGCCAGGTGAGCCTGTCCAACCCCATTATGAATATGCTCGAATCCCTCTAATAATATAAAAAACATAAAGATACTTGCTTTATCTAAATTCTGTTCTAGGTTATAGATGTAACCTAATGATTCTTCGTTTAAGAATCGCAGTATCAGGAGCAAATAAATGAATAATGCAAAACTCACTATTGGCGAGAAAGTACGTATCAGAAGCACTGGCCAGGAAGTTACCGTGGATAAGATTTCTGAACACGGTTTTAGTATCATCCGCTTTAATACCGGGGGTAAGCATCGGTTTTTAAACGAGAAACTCGAAAAAATCGACTACCGGCAATATCGCCTCAACAGCTGATTATCCCAGGGAGCCAGGGACGGCTCTCAAGTCTACCGACGACAGGACGCTAAGTTAATTAAGACTTTGCTATTTAGATGCCATGGCTAATATTCCACCCGTCAATTCGTCCCGGTATACGGCTTTCCGCCGGTCGCTGCAGCACCGAGCCCGGGAACAAACCAACACCTTGGAAGCGTCCCGCAACCCGGTAAAACGCCAGGCCAATCGACGAAAGCATGGTGATCGCCGACGTAGCCAGAAAACGGTAAAACTGGATCGTAGGCAGGCACATCGGCGCGGAGCCACACAAGTGTCTATACTTAAAAAAAATGAGGATTCAAACAGTAAAGGCTGGAATATCAATACAACCGCATGAACAGATCATCATCGCTTATTATTAATCTTATTATTATCTGCGCCCTGGCAGCTGCAGGTATCTGGTATATTTTGCATAAATCACCTGTATCCCAGGTCGATGACTACCAGAAAGGTGAAATGCCAAAACCCAGCTATGGTCGCAGCACCAGCATATTCTCCAGTAAATCCGATGATGAAGATCCCGATGGCGTCTCCATTACGGGCAAAAAAGGCAAATACGACGAAGTGAGAATTGGGCGCGAGACCCAGTAATTTAGCCACCAGTATCAGGCGTTTTTACAGATCCTTTCTATCAGCGGCGCGCAGATCACATCCAGCGCCAGCTTCATCTCTCCACCGGGTATCACCAGGGTATTGCGGCGCGACATAAATGACGCGGGAATGCGCTGCATGTAATAGGGAAAATCATGCTGTTCAGGAAAGCGAAAACGTATCACGATGACACTTTCATACTCCGCCGGAATTCGGGTAACCGCAAACGGGTTGGCAGTATCCACAACAGGTACGCGTTGAAAATTAATATCCGTCAGGCTGAACTGGGGCACGATGAAATGCACATAATCCCACATTCTGGCCTGGATACAGGCGCTGCTAGCATCCCGGGACACCTTACCCTGCTGTTCGTCCTTGATAATTTTCTGTATCCATTCGAGATTAATGGCCGGCACAATGCCGATGAGTAAATCCACGTACTGGGCCAGATTGATTCCTTGCTTGGATTCACTGCGCCGATCCATCGCTACTTCCACCTGCTGTTTACGCCGTGTCCAGGATTCCGCAACAACCCCGCCATGCAGGCCTTCATACAGCAACAGATCGGTATTGGACGGTAATCGCACGCTTTCGGCGTTACTGGTACGGGTATATTGGCAATCCCCCGTATTGGAATAACTGGTGAATATGCCTTCCAGAGTTTCAAAATCATTCTGGTCTGGGCCGTAACAGCCCGTATCCAGTGCCTTGTCGTACTGCTGTGATGCAGCCTGATGCGAGAATTCATCCCCGGAAACATAGGCGGCATTCAGGCCCAGCCGGTGAAAAACTTCTACAAACACGCTTTTATACAGACTGGTGCCGGCACCCGACGCCCCGGTGAGGGCGATGATGGGATGTTTATTTGCCATAGCAGTACCTCAGACTAAAACGCTTTTGTACAGGTAAGCCTGTTTAAAGGCAAAGTACAGATCACCTGTCAGCGCCTGTGAAAACTGCATCACTGGCCTGAAAACATAATCTGTACTGAAAATAATATGTCACTGGCGGGGAGAGGAAATGACCCGGGTCATCCCCAGAGCAGAAAATACAGTGCCAACAGCAGAACCGCAACAATAATCATTGCGCGGTCTGCAATGGCCTGGCACAGGCCACAGGGCTGGTGGTTTGCCACCTAGCTGAAAAAGCCCTGTTTAAATAGATCGCGCCAGCTCGCCAGGTCTGTCACCGTGTCGCTACGTTCACGTAACACCAGACCCGCCTGGTAAACCCCCGGTTTGTCCGTTTCTGTGCACCAGCGAATATTGCCGGTTAAAAAGTATTTACGATTTTCTTCTTCGAGGTTCACCCAGATATCCAGCACACTGTCCAGTACGATGGGCCGTGTCACCTCAATCCGCATACCAGAAGCGGAAACATCCAGCGTCGAACCATCCAGGGTTTTTCCCAGCAAACCGGGATTTTCGGAAGAAAACACAATTTTCACGCTAATGCTATCAGATCGATGATATCGCACGTCCGCTCTGCGCTCCTTAATATTCTTATTGCTTATAGCTCCCATCTCTTCTCCCCTTGTTGACACAGTAAATTCATTGAGTATAGATGAATAATTCCACCGCTTTCCTGTAGCGGGGTCTTTTTTACACCCCTCAACGAGAAGCTTGTATTAGTAAATCAGGATTTATTTATACGGTGTCAGAGGGATGATCAGGCGATGCTAGCGGCTGCTTTCTGCGGCGCTGAAAATCACCCAGGATATGGTAACTGGCCGGTACCAGCACCAGGGTCACCGCCGTGGCAAACATCACTCCGAATGCCAGCGATACCGCCATGGGTATCAGGAACTGAGCCTGAACACTGCGTTCCAGCATTAACGGCGTTAAACCGGCAAACGTGGTCAGTGATGTGAGAATGATGGGACGGAAACGCGCCACGCCGGCATCCCGAATAGCTTTTGCCATGGGCACGCCCTGTTCGATTTTACGATTGATGTAATCCACCAGTACCAGGTTATCGTTTACCACCACCCCGGCGACGGCAATCATGCCACTGAGCGATAACAGGCTGATATCCAGTCCCAGCAGCAGATGGCCCAGAATCGCCCCGATCAGTCCAAACGGTATGGCGCTCATGACCATAAGCGGCTGAACATAGGATTTAAACGGGATCGCCATCAGCATATAAATGCCGAACAGAGCCAGGATAAAACCAATTTCCATGGCGCGAATCAGTTCATCCTGATCTTTCTGGCTGCCGGCTTTTTCCCAGCGAATACCGGGATAACGCGTTTCCAGCTCATTGAGAAAACGCTGTTTCAGATCCTGCATCACCTGGCCTGCCACGGCACGACTTTCATCCACCTCGGCGCTCACGCCGATAATGCGCTTACGGTCAACGCGCTGAATTTCCGCCGGTCCGCTCGTGGTATAAAGATCGGCAATTTGTTTTACCGGTATCTCGGTGTTATCCGCCAGTCGAATATTCATGTTCTCCAGGGCATATAAAGAGTGCCGTTGTTTCTCGGGAAAACGCAGGAACACTTTTACTTCATCCCTGCCACGCTGAAGACGTTGCACTTCCTCGCCGTAGAATGCCTGACGAATCTGGCGCGCCAGCTGACGGGAATCCACACCCAGAACATGGGCCTGGGGTTTCAGTCGAATCTGAATTTCCCGTTTGCCGGTTTCGAAAGTATCCTGAATATCATACAGGCCCGGATAATTTTTCAGCTCCTGTTTGAGTGCTTCCGCGGCAACCGCAAGCCGGTCCAGATTGTGACCATATAACTGCAGGTTGATCCCCGGACCGCTATTACGCAGACTGGCCTGGAAACGCACCTGGGTCGCCCCCTGAACTTCGCCGGTTAATTCACGCCACTTCTGGATAATTTCGCTACTACTGTTCTGGCGAGTTTCCGAGGGCGCCATTTCCACCGCCACTTCCGCCACATGACTGCCCTGTTTACCACTGCGGCTCATGGCCTGCACTCCCAGCGTGGAAACCACGTTCAGGATCTGATCACCGTCATCGGTATGCAACTGGTGTTTCAATTTTTGCGCAGAATCTTCCAGCTGTTTGATGGCTTTTTCGGTAACGCCCACCGGAGTACCCTGGGGAAAACGCACACTGGCAATGGCGATATCCCCCTCAACCTTGGGGAAGAACAACAGGTGCAACCAGCCAGCCGCGACAACCATGATAAACACCAGAAATAGCGACACAAAAAACGTCAGAGTCAGATAACGCCATGCCAGTGCTTTTTCCAGGAAGGGTCGATACACTTCAATAATGAATTTATCCAGCCAGCGTGTAAAACGCTGTTGAAATCGACTGAAAGGATTATCGCGGCGAACCGATTCATTAATGCCGGCCAGGTGTGCCGGTAACACGAACATACATTCCCACAGGGAAAACAACAGTGTCAGGATTACCACTTCCGGTATGACCTTCCATAAACGACCTTCGGCACCGGGTAAAAACAGGATAGGCATGAACGCCACAACACTGGTCAACACCGCGAATATCACCGGCTTTGCCACATCCTGGGCTCCGGCAATCGCACCTGCTAGCCCGGGTAAACCTTTCTGATGAAAGGTATGAATGTTCTCTCCTACGACAATTGCATCATCCACTACAATGCCCAGCACCAGGATAAAACCGAACATGGAAATCATATTAATAGAGCCATCCAGCTGGGGAAGCATCCACAGGGCGCCCATGAAAGATACCGGAATCCCCAGGCTGACCCAGAACGCCAGACGTAAGCGCAGGAATAACACCAGGATCAGAAACACTAGAATGAGGCCGGAAATCGCATTCTTGGTTAACAACCACATGCGCCCTTTAAAGTATTCCGATTTATCCTGCCAGATATTCAGGTGCACGCCGTTGGGCAGACGTGCCTGTTTTTTTACCACGTAGTGTTTAATCTCGTTGGCGATGTCGAGGATATTCTGGTTGCCAATACGAAATACGGTTAACAATATGCCCTGCTTGCCGTTAAGCTCGCCATAGATATCCGTTTCGGCAAAGCCGTCATCCACGTGGGCCACATCACCTAAACGTAACACACCGCCCTGTTCGCCGGTGCGAATCACCAGTTTATCGAACTCGTCACCGGTATAGGCCTGTGACAATGTACGCAGTTGCACATCACCGGCAGTGGTTTTAATCATACCACCGGGTAAATCCACCGACTGGTTACGAATCGCCCCGGCCAGGGCGTCGAAACTGAGCGAATATTGTTTCAGGTTTTTGTCGCTGATTTCGATATTGATTTCATACGGCCGTGCATTCTCGATACTGACCTGGGTGATGGATGGCAGGTCCGTCAAATCGTCCCGGACTTCTTCCGCCAGGGTTTTGAGTGTATGTTCATCCACATCACCGGATACGATAATATTGGCAACACTACTCTTGATACGAATTTCCTGGATTACCGGTTCTTCCGCATCATCCGGAAACACCGTAATTGCGTCCACCCGCGCACGGATTTCGTCCATTACTTCCCGGGTAACAAAATCACCGTCAACTTCCGCAACCACGATACAGGTATCTTCCCGTGCAACCGTCTGCAATGAATGGATGCCATCGATATCGAAAATATTTTCTTCCACCGGCACACACACGGATTTTTCCACTTCGGTGGGTGATGCACCGGGATACACCACCGTGATACTGACACGATCGAGAGAAATATTGGGAATCAGTTCTTTGCGTGTCTGGGGAATAGTGGTAAGCCCGGCAATCACCACCAGCAACATCATCAGGTTGGCGGCAACGGAATTTTCCGCAAACCAGGCGATCATGCGATTCATGGTATGATGGACACCTGCATGCCATTGACCGGAATATCCAGGGCGCTGATAACAATTTTATCCCCCGGCGAAAAACCGTCTTTCAAAAGCACATCAACGGGGGTTTTCTGGATCACCTCAACCGGCTTTATATGCAGACGATTTGTGTCGTCTACCAGCCAGACTTTATTTCCCGGCCGCAGTGTCTGGCGTGGCAAACGAAAACCATTCTGAATTTTTTTCCCGCTGATATCCGCATCCACGAACAGGCCCGGCAGTATTCCCTGCTGCAACATCTGCTGACTGGTAGGTAATTCGGCGACCAGATAGTACATCTGGTTTTTAGCGTCCAGGCTGCCTTCAAACCGATGCGCCTCAGCATTCCATGTGCCGGCTTTCCCATGGACACGTGCATGAATCCTGACTGGAAGAGACCAGTCATCATCAGTAAAAACAACATCGGGCAATAGCGCCATTTTCTGCCGGGTGACTGGCAGATAAATCTCCATTGGACTGCTCCGATAAATCTGCAGCAGCTGCCTGCCCGTGGCAACAAAGTCCTGTGGCTGGATAAGTTGCTTTTGCACCATACCGTCGAATGGTGCGGTTATCAGGCATCGCTGTAGTTGCAGTCTGGCAATTTCCAGATCGGCCTGTGCGCCCTTGAGTCCAGCGCGAGCTTCTTTCAAATGAGGTAGTCGCAGGGCATAGTTGCTGACCTGTTGATTTTCTATTCGCTCGGCATCGAATTTAGCCTGGCTGGCTTCTGCTTCCGCCTTTGACAATAATTGCTGGGCTCCCGCTACCTGGGCTTCGGCCTTGTCGATGGCAAGTTTGTAATCGCGATCATCGATCTTTACCAGCCAGTCACCCTGCTTAAAAAATCGACCGGTTTTACTCAAGGGTGACATGGCAATGATCTTGCCACTGACTTCGGCTGATAACTGAACCTGATGAGCCGGCTGCAGTTTTCCCTGAGCGTGAATACTAAGGAAAAGATTCTGCGGCTGAACTTCTACGACTTTTACTTCTGCAGGTTTTATCGCCGCGGGTTTGCGCGCCGCTTCCGGTCTGAAGACATACAGTAATAGTGATATGATGATTCCCGCACTCGCGACCAGCAACACCAGTTGTGCCTGGGATGGTTTTGAATGTGCCATAAAAACCCTTATTCCTTATCCTCATCTTCCTGTAACAGTTTTACCGCAGCATCATCCAGCAGTTCCACTTTTTCAATCTTGTCGAATCGGCTGGTAATTTTTCTGGCTGAGGTATGCACCTGCTCCACATCCTTTTGCGCCATATTGATGTGATCTGACAATTTATCCATGCGCGTCCTGAAACGATCAAAATCTTTCGCCAGGTTCACCAGGTGTTCCTGAATGATGTGGACCTGTTTGCGTGTAGCACTGTCTTTCAATACCGCGCGGGCGGTGGTGAGTATGGCCATCAGCGTGGTGGGAGATACAAGCCATACCCGTGCTTTCTGCGCTTCTTCCACCAGTTCGTAAAAATGCGCATGGATCTCGGCGAAGACAGCTTCTGCCGGAATAAACATAACAGCGCCGTCAGAGGTTTCTCCTGAAATTATGTACTTACCCGCAATGTCCTGGATGTGTTTGCGGATATCCTGCCGAAACTGGCGTTCCGCCTGTAACCGCTCCGACTCTGGCAGTTCGATATTGGTCATTTTGCGAAATGATTCCAGTGTGAACTTGGAATCGATGGCAATATTCCCGGTTGGCTCAGGCAGAAACAGCATACAGTCGACCCGGGCATTGTTACTCAGCGTGTACTGGAACGAAAAACTGTTTTCCGGCATCACATTGCGTACCAGACCATTTAACTGAACTTCACCGAAGGCACCGCGGGAACGCTTGTCCGACAGCACTTCCTGCAGGCTCACCACATTGCCGGACAGTTCGGTGATTTTTTTCTGTGCTTCATCAATCAGGGCCAGGCGTTTCACTACATCGGCAAATGTCGCGGTGGTTTTTTCAAAACCATCTGTCAGGCGTTTCTCCACTTCGCCACTAATTTCCTTGAGTCGCTTATCGGTCGTCTGGGTAAGGGCTTCCACACGTTTGCCCATTTCTTCCCCGTATCGACCCAGGGCGTCTGTCACCTGTTTACGCACTTCGGTTATACCCTGGTTCAGGTTATCCTGCTGTAGTTTTAAGGTGTCCAGCTGGCGTTCTTCAAATCGCTGGCGATGGCTATGCAGGGTATTCTGGGTATTTTCATTAAAGGCATTCAGTTTTTCGCCCTGTGCTGTCATCATCTCACCCAATCGGCGCTCGGTACTTTGCTGCAGGTCGGCGAACCGTTGCGACAGGCTATCCTGTAATTGTGCCAGGCGTTCCAGCTGGGTTTCCCTGGCACTGGCTAACTGCGCCTGCATCTGTTGCAAGGCACGATCCAGTATTTCCTGCTGCGCCGACTTATTACTACGGCTATTCCGAATTTCCCACCAGATAATAATGGCCAGAATAATCACAACCACCAGTAACAGGAGCATCCATTGATCTGTGGAAAACTGATTCATGATGCCAGTGCATTCCTCCGGGATAATTCAGGCAGCCGTTGCATGTATTTATTCGTTACTAAATCACAGCCTAAGCAATTGTATTTGTATAACTTTTCACGCATACGGAAAGTATGACATACTCCCGCGCTATGGTCTCCATTTTACTAACCGGTATTGCGGCACTGGACATCATTCATTCGCTGGACACTTACCCTGGCGCTGATGACGAAGTACGCGCAGATGCTCGCCGCATCAGCTGTGGTGGCAATGCCGCCAATTCCGCCAACGTTCTAGCGCAACTGGGTCATTCGGTATCTCTTGCCTGTAACTGGGCAGATGATTTAATCGCGACTGAAATTCGTGCTCTACTATCACAGCGCAATATCAATCTGCCGATTCACACCAGCATGCCCGGTCAGTCACCGCTTTCCTGTATTACGCTGTCCTCGCAAACGCACAGTCGTAATATTATTCATTATCGTGATCTGCCGGAACTGGATTTCAAAACATGGCAGCAGTTACCTCTGGATAACTATCTATGGTTCCATTTTGAAGGCCGCAACCCCGATCACACTGTCAGGATGATGCAGGCTGCACGGGATTTAAACTGCCACATTTCCCTGGAACTGGAAAAACCCCGAGACGGGCTGGATCAGCTGCTCCCGTTAGCGGATGTTATTATGCTATCCCGCCCATACGCCGAGGCTCATGGTTTTGCATCAGCCAGGGAATGCCTGGAATATTTTTCACGAAACCACCAGGGCATACTCAGCTGCACCTGGGGACAGCAGGGTGCATGGCTCTATAGCCGGGGACAGATGTACCATGCACAAGCACAAACAACGGCAAGGATTGTGGATACCCTCGGCGCCGGCGATACGTATAACGCCGGCCTGATCCATGCTATTGCCACTGGCATGCGTGCGGACCAGGCAGTGGATTTTGCGGCCCGGTTGGCAACCACTAAAACCACTCAGACCGGCCTGGACCAACTGGTTTAACCAATGCCAATTAAACTGTGCCACATAAATGAACTGGAAGACCCAGGCTCACGCGGATTCACCCTGATTCGATACGGCCGCGAATTCCTGATGTTTCTGGTAAAAAAAGACGGCAAGATTTACGGCTACGAAAACAGATGCCCTCATGCCGGCATTAACCTGGAATGGCGTGAAGACGATTTCCTCGATCTGGATAAAGCCCTGATTATCTGTAGTGTCCACGGCGCCCTGTTTACGATTGATTCTGGCAGCTGTGTAGTCGGTCCGTGTAATGGCCGCGGCCTGAACCCGCTTGATCTGCACCAGGACACTGACGGCTTTATTTATCTTAATGATTAACCACATCACACGGCTTTTTCCATTGTGGGCACTACTGGGTTGTGCCATCGCCTGGTATATCCCCGGCAGCCTCACCCCCTTCAAACCGGCCATTTTACCCTTGCTGGCGCTGATCATGTTCGCTATGCGCCTGGGCCTGAGCCTGACAGGCAATGACTTTAAACGTGCCCTGAAAAGCCCTCGCCAGATTCTGTTAGGTTTAATCCTGCAATACAGTTTAATGCCCCCTGCTGGCCTGGTTTATCGCGACTCGCTTCGGTCTTAACAATACCCTGATCGCCGGTATGGTGCTGGTAGGTGCTGCACCTGGTGGTACGGCATCCAATGTGGTTTGTTATCTCGCTCGCGGGAATGTTGCCCTGTCCGTCACCCTGACCAGTTTATCAACCCTGCTGGCCGTGGTACTGACACCCCTGCTAACACAGCTGTATATCGGCACCCGAGTCGACGTGCCTGTCATGTCCATGCTCAAGAGCATTTTTTTACTGGTAATAGTGCCGGTGTTGTTAGGTAGCCTTATCAATACCTATCTACAAAAATGGATGCGCCCCATCAGAAACCTGTTCCCCCTCATTTCCGTCATTGCCATTGTATTTATCATCATGATTATTCTTGCTCTCAACTATGCACGCCTGCCACAGCTCAGCATTCTACTAACTGCCGCGGTCTTACTGCATAATCTTGCCGGCCTGACCGCAGGCTACTGGTTGAGTCGACTGGCCGGACTCAATATCAAAGACAGTCGTACCCTGGCGATAGAAACGGGCATACAGTACTCCGGGCTGGCGGTTGCCCTGGCTATTACCTGAATCCGTGACTTCACTACGGCACAGAGCACAAGCTCCTGGTTTCCGCATTGAAGTCACGGATTCAGGTAGAAATAAACACCACCGCAACAACGCTTGAATTTTTTGCCGCTACCACAGGGGCAATCCTGTTTACGGGTGATCGCACCCAGGTGCTTCAGTTCACCATCCACGTATAACCACTGCTCCTGCCGCTTTAAAAATCGGCTGTTTTCCAGCAAACAGGCGGGCTGGCCCTGGAATTCGTAATAGGCAACAAAGCAGACATACGCCTCATCTTGCTGTTTGCCCGGCTCGGTTACCAGAATCTTCAGTCCTTTCCAACCGTGAGAATCCAGTTGTAATTGCTGCGGACGCGTCTCCGGATGCCAGCTGGTCAGAAGATAATCCACCTGCCCCAGCACATACGCCGTATAACGTGAGCGCAATAACGCCTCAGGCGTAACCGCTGACATCCTGCCGTCAAGAATCGGTTCACAGCAGGCAGCGAATAAATGACCGGAACCACAGGGACAGACATTTGGCGTTAATTTCCCGTTCGTGGGGCACACGACTCTTTCCTTTAAAATACATGCACTTAGGGCATAAGAATATTTTTCGTTGACAAGTCCATAGCATGGGAGTAACGTAAGTGAACGATCACTAACAAAGATCTAAAATCCAACCTACACTTTATCATAAGGAGAATTGCTATGAGTTTTGATGCTGAATTAGATGCCAAAGGTCTCAACTGCCCACTGCCTATCCTGCGTGCTAAAAAAGCAATTGCAGACCTGTCCAGCGGTCAGGTTCTGAAAATCGTTGCAACTGACCCGGGTTCTGTTAAAGATTTCGAAGCATTCTGCAAACAGACAGGTAATGAACTGCTGTCCAGCGCAGAAGCCGGTGGCGCTTTTGAGTTCATGATCAAGAAATCCTGATCATTGAGTAAACCGATACGGGCTGCATGGCGCGTATCGGTTTTTTTATTGGTGTTACACAGAAACAGGAACAGAGGTTTTGGTTAAGCGCCTCTCAGCAGATCAGTGACGTGAATCCATCATCGAGGTTGCCAAACGGCTGTTTGCTCAAAAAGGATTTCACGGTGTCTCTATCGACGAAATCGTCAAACAGGTAGGTGTCAGCCCTGCCATTCTATACCGCCATTTTAAATCCAAGGATGAACTTTACGAGGCGGTCCTGCACGAATACTCCTGCACTCGGGAAAGCTATGTCGAGACCATCGTCGGCGATGACATCACCTTCGAAAAAGTACTGCGTGGCATGACCCTGGTGTTTGTAAACAGTATTATTAACCAGCCTGAACTGTTACAGATGGAAATGCATAGCCAGCTGGAAGGCAACGAAGCCAGCCTTGAATTTTTTCTGAACCGCTGGAAAAGTTTTACCGACTATATTGAATACAATCTGGCTGAACTTCAATCTCAGGGGAAAATCGAACCGGTGAATGTTAAGGCGGCCAGCCTGCTTTACCAAGGCATGATACGCGAACTATTACTGCTCAAGTGCCTGCAATTGACTGACCGCTTTTCTGAATATAGCGTGGACCAGCTGGTGGATGAGCTGGTTGTGTTATTTATGCGCATTGTGACCTATAAAAAACAGAACTAGACCATGAAAAAAATATTGCTACTGATCCTGACTTTAACCCTGTTTGCCTTCAACACGCAGGCCGCGGAAAAACCCAAAGTACGACTGGTCACCAATATGGGTGAAATTGTACTCGAACTGTATCCGGACAAGGCCCCCAAGACTGTCGAAAATTTTATGACGTATGTGAATGAAGGTTTTTATAACGGCACCATATTTCATCGCGTCATCAAAAACTTCATGATCCAGGGCGGCGGATTCACTTCAACGTATGAACGCAAGACCACCCATGATCCAATACCCAATGAAGCTTATAACGGTTTAAAAAATGATCGTGGCAGTATTGCCATGGCGAGAACCGGCGCTCCCCATTCCGCAACTTCACAGTTCTTCATCAATACCGTTAACAACGACGGCCTGAACTTTTCCGGTAAGACCATGCGTGGATGGGGTTACGCTGTATTCGGTAAGGTCATCAAAGGCATGGATGTGGTAGATAGTATTCAACGGGTCGCCACCGGCTCAGGCCCTATCGCCCCCCAGGACATGCCTCAGGTAAATGTTATTATCAAGAAAGCAGAAGCCATCTAAGAAACAAAGGAAACTCTGATTAATTCAGAGTTTCCGCAGCACAAGGCTGTGCTGCCATAATCAATGGCTGTTAAGCCATTGATTATGAAGAAAAAGGTAAAATCGCATTTTACCTTTTTCGTGCTCTGATAATTTACGGATGAATTAATCAGAGCTTCCCAAAAATGTAGCCTGGGAAAACCCCACAATTCAGCTCAATTATTTATCGGCAGGTATATCAGGCAGGAAAAACTCGCTCACCAGCAGCTTGCGTTTACGCAAGGTAAACACGGAACGGCGCCCCCAGACTTTCCCTGGCAAATCCCGTAAATGGCCTTCAAACACACCTGCGCAAGAGGGAATGCTGGCTATTTCGATCTGACTACGACGCATGGTTTTCTTGCTGAAGAGAACCGCACCTAGAGGTCGGCTACCCAAACCGGTTAAGGGAAACAATGGACCTGTGCGGTTTTTTAGTGGAATAATCGTCCTGGCATAAACCCACGGGGAATCTCCACAATGGAGAATCACCTGCCTGACCAGGGCATGCTGACCGAAGGGTAAACCCAGCGCCCTGGATTCATCTTTCATAGGTTGCTCAATATCAACCGAAAGCACTTTGACATGAAATTTTTTGCCGCAATGATCAATCAGACGCGCGGTTAATGAAGAGGTGTCAAACAGCCAGGGAGTCAATTTCGGTGGTATATGAGAACTATGGCACTGCCTGCGGCTAGCCCATTTTGGAAGATAAAAACTGCAGGTCATGGAATGAAAAGATCTCAATTAAATCAGGATATGCCGGTTACGTTCAGGTATGCAACCACCGTGACAGGGCCGTTTTCAGTTCAGTAATTTTAACAGGTTTTGCCACGTAATCATCCATTCCCGCCTCGATACATTTTTCCCTGTCTCCTTCCATGGCATTGGCGGTCATGGCAATCACCGGAATATGTCGGTCATCCTCTTCCAGGCGACGAATTTCAGCAGTAGCCATATAACCATCCATCACTGGCATCTGACAATCCATCAATACCAGGTCGAAATCAGCATCCTTTGCCATAATATCCAAAGCTTCCTGACCATTGTTTGCCACGCCATATTCAATACCGACTTTTTCCAGCATCTTTTTCGCGATTGTCAGGTTCACAGGGTTATCTTCAACCAGCAATACTCGACCGGATAACTGCTCATTCAGTTTAGGCGTCTTAAGTTGCTGTTCCAGTTCAAAACCTTGGAGAATTTCGAATGCCAGTTCCACCCAGAAGCAGGAACCCTTGCCAGTTTCACTTTCTACTCCCAGGCGGCCGTGCATCATGGTAACCAGTTGCCGCACGATCGCCAGCCCCAGTCCCGTACCACCGTATTTTCGCGTGGTAGAACCATCCGCCTGGGTAAACGAATTAAACAACCTGCGTTTAGCATCCTCTGATATACCGATACCGGTATCGACGACTTCGATTCTTAATCGTACACTCCGGTTATCCTGATCCAGTACTTTTGCACTGACAGTCACACTGCCATTGTCAGTAAATTTAATTGCGTTGGTCATCAGGTTGGCGATAATCTGCCGGAGCCGAACCGGATCACCTTTCATGACCTCAGGTAACTCATCGGCTACTGACACATTCAGTGCGATAGCTTTCTCTTCAGCCTTGTTAGTTAATAATACCTGCAATTCCCTGATCTGCTGTTTGAGACTGAAGGGAATCAGTTCCAGTTCCATTTTACCGGCTTCGATCTTGGAAAAATCCAGGATATCATTCAACAGGGCGAGAAGCGATTCGCCGGAATTATAGGCAATAGAGAGATATTCTTTTTGTTGCTGATCCAGCCGGGAGTCACGTAGTAACTGCAAGGTTCCCAGGATGCCATTCATGGGGGTTCGAATTTCATGGCTCATATTCGCCAGGAATTCGCTTTTTGCTTTGCTCGCCATCTCTGCCTGCTCTTTGGCTTTCTGCAATTCTTTTTCTGTGCGACGACGCCGTTCGATTTCTGATGTTAGCTCATCATTCAGGTCTTCACTTTCATTGCGCGCCTGACTCAGAAATTTAACCAGCGATTCATTATGAAACCGTAATTCGATATTTGCCATCATGGACTTGTAAATACGGAACGCGGCCAGAGTCATTCCAAGGAAGAACAGGAATACCAGAAATGCCAGGTAATGGTATTTTTGATCGATTAGCATTAAGTGTATGCCGAACGGAACCAGCACGATTCCAATGTAAATGACATACACCCGTATAACCGCTGTCAGCACCGGTAGGGCGCCGGCCACGACCCCGGAGATAATAAAGCCCGTCATAAGTTGATCAACAGGATCATGGGGGAACAGATAATAGCTCGCCAGCCCCCAGCCGGTTGCAGTTAATAAGATCGAAATAACCACCCAACGACCATACAATTTATTGCTGGCAGGATCATGCGTGTGACGGCTATTCATATACAGGACAACTGCGCGGAATACAGCAATCGCCGCCATATAGACTACCCAGCCGGTGAGGAACGACCGATTTTCATTATTCACTAAAATAAAGCAGAGAATACACACCAGCACCATGCTGAAGCGGTTACTGACAGCCGCGTTCTGAGAGACGAGATGCACCTGTTCGCGCCAGATTTTGTCGCGAGTTTTCTGATTATCGACCTCTTTTTCTCCAAATATGTCGAGCATGGGAATCCAGCGTAAGTGTATTACCTATTCATAGTTCAGCCAGACGCTGATTACCATTCCCGACTGCGATAAAAGCCGCAGCCAGATACAGCATTATCCAATTTCGCCATATTGCTGCATCTTGCCCAGCCAACGATGTATCAACGGCTCGATAATATCACGGTGATGTTGCTGCACTATATCGGCAGTTTGCCTGACTGGTTCCAGCAGCGCTTCGTCTTTTATAATATCGGCAATACGAAATTGCATAATACCGGTTTGCCGGGTACCCAGGATTTCTCCAGGGCCGCGAATTTCGAGGTCTTTACTGGCAATTTCAAATCCGTCCGTGGTCTCCCGCATAATTGCCAGTCGTTCCCTGGCCGATTGGGATAATCGATCTTTGTACATTAGAACACAATGACTTGTCTGGCTGCCACGTCCGACCCGTCCACGCAGCTGGTGTAACTGGGACAACCCCAGGCGCTCCGCATTTTCGATGATCATCAGGCTGGCATTTGGTACATCCACTCCCACTTCGATAACGGTCGTGGCAACCAGTAAATGAATATTACCCTGCTTAAATGCGGACATAATCTGGTTTTTCTCCGCAGCTTTCATGCGTCCATGCACCAGGCCTATTGCCAGCTCCGGCAGTGTCGCCTGTAATAAGGCATAGGTATCTTCCGCCGCCTGGCATTGCAGAGCTTCCGATTCTTCGATCAGGGTACAGACCCAGTAAACCTGCCGGCCTTCCTGGCAGGCGTTCATAACACGCGCGATCACTTCTTCACGGCGCTGTTCCGGTAGCACCACGGTAGTTACCGGTTGACGACCTTCGGGTAATTCATCAATGACCGAATAGTCCAGGTCGGCATAGGCCGTCATTGCCAGGGTACGAGGGATAGGTGTCGCGGTCATAATCAGCTGATGTGGCACGGTTGACTGTGACGCGCCCTTGTCCCGCAAGGCCAGGCGTTGATGCACACCAAAGCGATGTTGCTCGTCGATAACAATCAGGGCCAGCCGTTTAAACTCCACATCTTTCTGAAACAAGGCATGCGTACCCACAATCAACTGGGTCTCACCGCTGTGCAAACGTTCCAGTACCTGCTGGCGAACCTTGCCTTTCACTTTTCCCAGCAGGAGATCGCAACGGATGTGTAGTGGCTGCAGGAACTTTGTCAGGGTCTCAAAGTGTTGCTCTGCCAGAATTTCTGTCGGCGCCATAAAGGCTGCCTGGCAACCTGCTTCAATGGCTTTCAGGCAGGCCAGTATGGCCACCATGGTTTTACCTGAACCCACATCACCCTGGACCAGGCGCATCATGGGTCGCGCTGATTCCATATCCTGCAACAGGGTATCCGTCACTTTTAATTGCGCCGCGGTTAATTCGAAGGGTAATGTTTGCACCAGCTGATGGGCCAACCGATTACTGGATTCCAGTGCAATCGCCTGCTGATGCCTTACTTCATAGCGTTTCTGCAACAGGGCCAGGTGATGCGCCAGTAATTCTTCAAACACCAGCCTTTGTCGTGCCGGGTGCGTTTCCGTACCCAGTAATGCCGTCTGATAGGTCACTGGTGGGCGGTGGATATATTGCAACGCCTGAGCCAGTGACATTTGCTGGTGTTCCTCACTCAGGGATGCTGGCAAAATTTCATCCAGCACCAGACCCTGTTGCATCATTGCCAGCGCCTGCGCCGTCAATTTACGTAACAGCAACTGGTGAATACCTTCGGTGGTGGGATAGACCGGGGTTAAGTGCGACTCTTTGGGTCTGGCCAACGGTTCATTCGACAATTCATATTCCGGATGCACCATTTCCAGGCCTTTCGGCCCCGGACGAACTTCGCTAAAACAGCGGATCCATTTGCCTGCACTCAACTGGTTTTGTTGTGCCTGGCTAAAATGAAAAAAACGCAGCATTATTGCGCCTGTACCATCGGACACATGACACAATAGCATGCGTCGGCTTTTACCCGAGCGACTAAACGCCAGTTGGGCAAAATCTATGCTGCCTTCAATCACCGCAGACTGTCCTGGCATAAGGCTGCCAATTGGAACTATCCGGGTACGGTCTTCATAACGGTGGGGTAATAGAAACAGCAGGTCTTCCAGGGTATTTACACCCCAGAGATGGAGTTTTTCTGCCATCCTTGGCCCAACACCTTTTAACTGTGCTAAGTCCAGATGTGTGTTTGAAACTTTTCCATTCACAGGTCGGGTTAGAGTTCCATGATAGCATCCATTTCAACCGCCGCTCCCTTGGGTAGCTGGGCCACACCAATGGCCGCACGCGCAGGATAGGGTTCTGTGAAATATTCAGCCATCACCTGGTTAACAGTAGGAAAATTATTCAGGTCAGTCAGGAATACATTGAGTTTGGCGATATGACTGAAGTCACCACCTGCTGCCTGTGCCACAGCCAGCAGGTTATCGAATACCTGGCGAATCTGCTGTTCCACCGAACCATCTAATAATTCCATACTGGCAGGAACTAAAGGTATCTGGCCTGAAAGATACACAGTGGTACCTACTTTGACAGCCTGGGAATATGTACCAATTGCCTGGGGTGCTTTATCGGTGGAAATGATTTCACGTGCCATGTGTCTACCTTTGTGATGAGTTTTATGAGACAGAAACTGTAGAGAATAAACGACTGGAATAAGTGTGGCAATTACTGCACACGCCAGATACGCATAACCGCTTTTATGCGACGTAAACGGCGCATGATGCGCGCCAGGTGTTTGCGGCTTTCCACATTCACCATAAAGGCAATAGTAGTGGACATACCATCTTTATCTTCCACTTCAACATTGTCAATATTGGCACCTTCATCCGATATGACCGTTGCCAGCCGTGCCAGCACGCCGCGTTCATTGGTAACACGCAAACTGATCGGACAGGTATATTCACCCTGCGCCTGATCTGACCACTGCACATCGATAATACGATCCAGTTGCAGACGTTCGTTAACAATATTCTTACAGCCTTCCTGGTGAATCACCAGGCCCTTGCCTTTGCTTAACACACCAACTATCTGGTCACCGGGGATGGGATGACAGCATTTGGCATAATTCACCACCATGCCTTCGGTACCCTTGATCGCCAACGGTGCCAGGGTTTTCATTTCCCGTGAGTTATGGGTGTTTTCATCTTCGACTTCATCGGGGAATACCCGACGTACCACCAGGCTGGCAGGACGATTACCCAGACCGATATCTTCCAGCAACTGATTTAAAGAACTAAAACCGTATTCTTCCATGACGGCATCGAAAGTATCTTCCGGTAATTCTTCCAGGGTAATGTTACGGCTCAGCAGGTAACGGGATAACAGGTTCCTGCCCTGGGCGATGGCCTCGTCACTGCGCATGCTCTTGAGATAATTGCGGATATTGGTGCGAGCTTTCGCGGTAACCACATAGTTAAGCCACGAAGGATTGGGGCGTGCCGCTCGGTATGTAAGTACTTCTACCGTCTGGCCGCTATACAACGGTGTATTCAACGGCGCAAATTTGTAATCCACTTTACACGCGACACAGGTTTTACCCACGTCAGTATGCACTGCATAGGCGAAGTCTACCGGGGTTGCATTACGAGGTAATTTAATAATATCGCCATTGGGCGTGTAAACATACAGTTCGTCCGGGAACAGATCGGCTTTCACATTTTCCAGGAACTCCACCGAGTCCCCGGCAGCCTGCTGCATTTCCAGCAAACTGGTCAGCCATTCCCGTGTTCGAGCCTGGACATCGAATTTCTCACCCTTAGTTGTATCTTTGTAAATCCAGTGTGCAGCAATACCGGATTCGGCGAACTTGTCCATTTCCACGGTGCGAATCTGCACTTCGATGGGTATAGCGTGAGGGCCGTACAGGATGGTGTGCAAAGACTGATAACCGTTTTCCTTGGGTATGGCAATGTAGTCCTTGAATTTACCCGGGATCGGTTTGAATAAATTGTGCACCACACCCAGCACCCGGTAGCAGTCGTCCACCGAATCCACCGTGACGCGCATGCCGTAGACATCAAAAACATTTTTGTAGGACAGGTTTTTGTCCTTCATTTTTTTGTACAGGCTATAGGGGTGTTTCTGGCGCGCCTTGACGTCCGCCTCTATTCCCATTTCATCCAGACGCGATGTCAGGGCGGTGTGAATTTTTTTGGTGATTTCCTTGCGGTTGCCACTGGCGGCGGATATGGCTCGCGACAGTACTTTATAACGCATGGGATACAGCGCACGAAATCCCAGGTCTTCCAGTTCCAGGCGAATATGGTTTATGCCCAGACGCCGTGCCAGGGGTACGTAAATTTCCAGGGTTTCGGCTGCAATGCGACGACGTTTCTCCGGTCGCATGACACCCAGGGTGCGCATATTATGCAAACGATCCGCCAGCTTGATAAGAATGACCCGAACATCCCGCGCCATGGCCAGCAGGACTTTCTGGATATTCACCGCCTGCTGTTCTTTTTTATTTTTAAATTTGAATTCGGTTAATTTACTGACCCCGTCCACCAGGTTAGCCACTTCATCGCCGAACATTTCACCGATGGTTTCCTTGGTCACTGCCGTGTCTTCAATCACATCATGCAGGATGGCGGCAATAATGGAGCTGGTGTCCATGTGCATTTCCGCCAGAATGCGGGCCACGGAAATAGGATGGTAAATATACGGTTCGCCGGTCTGGCGTTGCTGGCCTTCATGGGCCTGTGCCCCCAGCAGGTAGGCACGGTAAACGTTCTTTACCTGGTCTTCACTGAGGTAATCTTCGAGAATGCGACACAGATCGGAAATCAGGAACCGGGACGGCTGACTGTACAGATCGGTTACTTCAACATCGGGATTTTCTGGATTGATTGCCATCGTATTCAGTCTCTGAGCAACGACTGGCGGTAGACGATGGCATTCAGGGTATGGCAGCTAAACAGACCGGCTAAGTCAGCTCTGACACATGTCGCTGATGGTTTTGTCAGAGCTAGCTTCAACCTGGGGGTCATGATCTGTTACCTGCCAATCATCAGAACTTAGATTTCCTGTTTCACTTCATCCTCGGAGATAATACCGACGCTAAATTCTTCCATCTCCGGACCCTGGTCCAGGATTTCCGGACCGACTTTTTCTTCGGCAATTTCGCGTAGTGCCAGTACCGTGGGTTTATCGTTATCGATCGACACCAGTGGTTCCGATCCCATAGCAATCTGGCGTGCCCGTTTGGCGGCTACCAGTACCAGGTGAAAACGGTTGTCCACATGGGGGAGACAATCTTCTACAGTTAATCGTGCCATTCCTAACCTCTATCAGTTTAATAATTCAATCAGTAGTTTATCCAGCGAGCGCTCCTGCTGTTCCTGCTGGAGACGGTTTGCCTGAAAAATACAGTTCAGTTGCTGGAGTGCGACATCAAATTCATCGTTCACTACCAGGTAATCAAATTCCCCGTAATGGGACATTTCGTTCACGGCATTCTGCATGCGCCGATCAATAATTGTGGCATCGTCCTGGCCACGGTTTTCCAGTCTTTCCCGCAAGGCCTGTTTCGATGGCGGCAGAATAAAGATGGAGCGACTGTCCGGCATAATGCGGCGCACCTGACGGGCTCCCTGCCAGTCGATTTCCAGGATCACGTCCCGTCCCTGTAACAACGCCTGTTCCACATGCTGTTGCGAGGTGCCGTAATAATTATCGAACACCTGGGCATATTCCAGAAACGCACTATGGCTGGCCATGTCCAGGAAGGGGGCTTCATCGACAAAATAATAATCCACGCCGTCAACTTCACCGGGGCGCATTTTGCGCGTGGTGTGAGAGACAGATACCGTGATACTGGATTGTGATGCCACCAGCTGTTTGACCAGACTGGTCTTGCCCGCTCCGGAGGGGGCGGACACAATATACAGTGTGCCTTTGCTCAAGCCATGTTCCTGTGAATGCAATCTTAAGGAAACGCTGAATTAATCAGAGTTTCCTTAAGAAGAATACCTCATTTAGGCTTGAATTTGGAGCATTCACTTCGAATTGTGCTGGAAAAATCCCTGAAAACCCTGTATTTACAGATTTATTCACACGGCAGTCCAGAACCCTTATAACTACGCCAGTCTCACCGGCTGCCGACGAGACCCCCAGGTTCCCGGTTTCGCTTCGAACACACCCGCCAGCGGGGTACCGCACTGGTTACAACAGCCGTTGGCATCCAGGTTCCATGCTCCCAGCTCATACCAGTCCCGGCTAATCAGTTTCTGGCCACACTGGTGACAATAGGTGCTGCCACCGCCGGCATCATGTACATTGCCGGTGTAGGCATAATGCACGCCATTATCCAGGGCAATCTGGCGCGCCCGGGTGAGGCTGGCCGCCGGCGTCGGCGCGATATCCATCATCTTGTAATCCGGGTGGAAAGCGGTGAAATGCATGGGAACCTCATGGCCCAGGTTTTCCACCACCCAGCGCGTCATGTCCTGCAGCTCCTGGTCCGAATCATTCTTGCCGGGTATTAGCAGGGTGGTTAATTCAAGCCACACATCGGTTTCATGCTTGATGTACTGCAGCGTATCCAGCACCGGTGCCAGATGACCACCAGTGAGCTTAAAGTAAAAATCCTCGGTAAATCCTTTCAGGTCCACATTGGCGGCATCCATGTGGTCATAGAATTCCTTGCGCGGCTCGGGACTGACATAACCGGCGGTGACCGCAACGGTTTTCAGGTTCCGTGCATGACAGGCCTTGGCCACGTCAATGGCATATTCATGAAAAATGACCGGGTCATTGTAGGTAAACGCGACGCTACGGCAAGCGTGCTTAAGTGCGGTTTCCGCGATCATTTCCGGGCTGGCGTGATCCGCCAGGGTGTCGATTTCCCGGGATTTGCTAATATCCCAGTTCTGGCAAAATTTACACGCCAGGTTACAACCGGCAGTCCCGAAGGAAAACACCGGGGTGCCGGGCAGAAAATGGTTCAGGGGTTTTTTCTCGATGGGGTCGATACAGAAACCACTGGAGCGGCCATAGCTGGTGAGCACGATCTCGTCGTTTTCATTCATGCGAATGAAACACAGGCCACGTTGGTCCGATTTGAGTTTGCATTCCCGCGGACACAGGTCGCATTGCACCCGACCGTCATCCAGCTTGTGCCAGTATTTCGTTTTGTGTGTGTATTGATCCATTTCAACTACCTCTGCATAAATAGATGGTGCCACCGGAGAGGGATTGCAATGTAACGATTCATCCGCATATTGAAATTACAGGAAGTGGTGGGCTGGAATGACATCTTCTCTTCATCATACCAATCCCGATTTTTTCATACCAGTTACGGATATGCTTGAGGTAATATCATGAAAAACATCCGACCCCCGGCAGTAGCAGGCCAGTTTTACCCTGCTGACCCAGCCGAGTTACGTTCCCAGATCCAAACGTTTATGGCGCAGGCCCACCCCGCTGACCAGCCACCCAAGGCCCTGATCGCGCCCCATGCCGGTTATATCTATTCCGGACCGGTGGCAGCCAGCGCCTATGCCAGCCTGTTGCCAGTGAAACACCAGATTCGCAAAGTCATACTCCTGGGCCCTGCCCACCGCGTACCATTTATCGGCCTGGCAGCGCCCACCTCGGATGGCTTCGCCACACCCCTGGGCATTGTGCCTATCGACCAGCAGGCCATTGATACGATTGCCGACCTGCCCCAGGTGAATCGCATGGACCTGGCTCATGAGTATGAGCACAGCCTGGAAGTCCAGTTGCCTTTCCTGCAAAGCCTGCTGGATGATTTTTCCCTGGTACCGCTGGTGGTCGGCAATGCCTCCGCCGCGGAAGTCGCGGAAGTACTGGAACGGCTCTGGGGAGGGGATGAAACCCTTATCCTGATCAGCTCGGACCTGAGTCACTATCACGATTATGACACCGCCCGGCGTATGGACAGCGGCACCAGCCAGGCCATTGAGCAGCTGCAGGAAGACAGTATCACCCATGACATGGCCTGTGGCGGCACGCCTGTGCGCGGCCTGTTACAGTTGGCGCGAAAAAAAGGCCTGCATGCCAGAACCCTGGATTTAAGGAACTCCGGCGATACTGCCGGCCCGCGGGATCAGGTCGTGGGTTATGGTGCCTATGCAATCAACTGATCTCACCCCGGAAATCCGGCAAACCCTGCTGGATGTGGCGATGCAGTCTATCCAGCATGGACTAAGCCAGGGTAATCCGGTTGTGGTTACTCCAGGTGATTATCCGGAACTGCTGCAACTTCCCGGTGCCAGCTTCGTTACCCTGAACAAACATGGCAAGCTGCGTGGTTGTATCGGTAGCCTGGAAGCCCACCAGCCACTGATCCAGGACGTTGCTGAACACGCTTTCGATGCCGCCTACAGAGATCCCCGTTTTCCGCCTTTATCCGAGCATGAAGTGGCACAGCTGGATATCCACATTTCCATCCTGACACCTCCCGAACCCATGGAGTTTGATTCAGAAGCCGACCTGCTCAAGCAAATCCAGCCCGGTGAAGACGGACTGATTCTGGAATATGCCTATCACCGCGGCACTTTCCTGCCATCCGTATGGGACAGCCTGCCGTAGAAACAGCAGTTTTTACAACAGCTGAAACGGAAAGCCGGCTTGCCTGCAGCTTTCTGGGATACCGGGATTCGGGTAAGTCGTTACCATGCGCTGATGGTGGAATGAGTGAAATTGAACGGCTCTTGTGGGCTCTTGCCAGTGAGTGCAACTCGCGAATCCATCGCCCGCAGGGCACAACTGCGGAGCGTGAGATCTTGAATATCTGAAGAAGCAAATTGGTAGGAGTGAGAGGATTTGAACCGCACTTGCGTGTGTGAGCGACACGCAAATCATTGGTCCCGCAGGGATTCAACCGCGAAGCGCTAGATGCTAGATAAACCTGAATCAGTAAATGGTCGGAGTGAGAGGATTTGAACCTCCGACCCCTACGTCCCGAACGTAGTGCTCTACCATGCTGAGCTACACTCCGATTTACTGCTTGCTGATGATACTAGAAAACCCGGTCCACGGAAAACTCTGCCAGCACTTTTAGCGCCTCTTTGTAAGGTGAATTCGGCAGGTACGCCAGTTGCTGCATGGCATGGGCCGCCTCCTGGCGCGCGATTTCCTCAGTGTACTCGATCGCATTGGTATCTTTAATCGCCGCCATCACGCCATCGATATATTCCAGCCCGCCTTCTTCGATGGCCTTGCGCACCAGGGCCGACTGCTCCGGCGTGCCGCGGCGCATGGCATATATCAGCGGCAGGGTGGGTTTGCCTTCCGCCAGATCATCACCAACGTTCTTGCCCATGGCTTCGGAAGATGAGCTGTAATCCAGCACGTCGTCAATAAGCTGAAACGCGGTACCCAGATGCATGCCGTAGGCCGCCATCGCATCTTCCTGGGCCCGGCCCCGTCCGGCCATAACCGCACCCATGCGGGTCGCCGCCTCGAACAGCTTGGCAGTCTTGGCATGGATCACATCCAGGTAACGTTGCTCGGTGGTGTCAGCATCATGGCAGTTCATCAGCTGCATCACCTCGCCTTCGGCGATCACATTGGTGGTTTCAGCCAGGATCTGCATCACCCGCATATTGTCCACTTCCACCATCATTTCGAAGGCGCGAGAATAGAGGAAATCCCCCACCAGCACACTGGCGGCATTGCCAAACAGGGCATTGGCGGTATCCTGGCCACGGCGCAGGTCGGACTCATCCACCACGTCGTCATGCAACAGGGTGGCGGTATGGATAAATTCGATAATCACCGCCAGGTTGTGGCGGTATTTGCCGTCATAGCCATTGGCATGGGCTGACATCAGGGCCAGCAACGGCCGCAGACGCTTGCCGCCGGAATTGATAATGTACTGGCTGAGCTGGTTAATGAGCACGACTTCGGACGACAGGCGCTCCTGGATCAGGCGATCCACGGCTTCCATGTCATCTTTTACCAGTTCTTTGATCTGCTCAATATTCATAGGCTAAGGGGCTGGAGGGACTCATAAAAAGAGGCGCATTATCATGCATCATCTGCCTGCCCTCAAGCCAGATTCGGGACTATCGAGCCAATATGACAAAAAAACTCCCCTAAATCACCTAATTTACTAAAAATTCCCTTGAGACTTGGGCTGTAACTCGCTAGAATTTCCGCCCTTTCTCGATACACAGAATTTTTTGGAGTATTCCGCTCATGTATGCGGTAGTTAAAACCGGTGGTAAACAATACAAGGTCACTGAAGGTGACTGTCTGAAAGTTGAAAAACTGGATGGCAACGAAGGTGATGCAGTTGAACTGGACCAGGTTCTCATGATTGCAGATGGTGACAAGCTGACTATCGGCACGCCCATGGTCGACGGTAGCAAGGTAACTGCTACCATCAAATCCCATGGCCGCGGCAAGAAAATCGAAATCATGAAGTTCCGTCGTCGTAAGCATCACCAGAAAAAAACCGGCCATCGCCAGTATTATACTGAGCTGGAAATCACCGGTATCAAGGCTTAAGGAGTAAACAATGGCGCATAAAAAAGCAGCGGGTAGTACACGTAATGGCCGCGAATCCCAAAGTAAACGTCTGGGTGTGAAAAAATTTGGTGGCCAGCATGTTCTGGCTGGCAACATTATCGTGCGTCAGCGCGGCACCCAGTTCCACCCCGGCGTGAATGTCGGCATTGGTCGTGACCACACCATTTTCGCGACCGCGGAAGGCCAGGTGGTATTCGAAACCAAGGGTCCGAAAAATCGTAAGACCATCAGTGTCGTAGCTGCCTGATCGAAGCGGTTTCAAGCATCCCAAAGCCCCGCCTTTCAGGTGGGGCTTTTTTTTGCCAGTGATGTAATATAAACCAGCATGAAAACCTCCCGTTTTCGTTTCACACCAGAATCAAAGGATCAGTATGCGATTTGTCGATGAAACCACCATCAAGGTCATTGCAGGCAACGGTGGTAATGGCATTGTGCATTTCCGGCGTGAGAAATTCATTCCCCGTGGCGGTCCGGATGGCGGTGACGGCGGCGATGGCGGCAGCGTGTACCTGCTGGGCAGTCACGACCAGAACACCCTGGCGGACTTCCGCACCATTCGTACCTACACGGCAGAACAGGGCCAGAAAGGCCAGGGCCGCAACATGACCGGTAAAAAAGGTCAGGACCTGACCATTCCGGTTCCGGTGGGCACCCTGGTATACGATGAAGAAACCGAGGAACTGATCGGTGATATCACCGAAGATGGCCAGTTGCTACTGGTAGCCCAGGGGGGGTTCCATGGCCTGGGCAATACCCGTTTTAAAAGCTCGGTCAACCGTACCCCGCGCCAGTGCACCGAAGGCAGCAAGGGAGAACGACGTGACTTGCGACTGGAACTGAAAGTACTGGCAGACGTCGGCCTGCTAGGCTTGCCTAATGCCGGTAAATCCACTCTGATCCGGGCAATTTCCTCGGCCCGTCCCAAGGTCGCCAACTACCCCTTCACCACCCTGTACCCCAACCTGGGGGTGGTGGACGTGGATATGAACCAGAGCTTCGTGGTGGCGGATATTCCCGGCATTATCGAAGGCGCTGCCGAAGGTGCCGGACTGGGCATCCAGTTTCTCAAACACCTGAGCCGCACCCGGCTGCTGTTACACGTGGTGGACATTTCCCCCTTCGATGGTAGTGACCCGGTGGATAATGCCATCAAGATTATTCGCGAGCTGGAAAAATACAATTCCGACATGCTGGAAGAACCCCGCTGGCTGGTGCTGAACAAAACTGACCTGATGGACCGGGAACAGACGGAGATCGCCTGTCGCAACATTGTCGAACGCATGGACTGGAAAGGACCGGTGTATGAAATTTCTGCCCTGAGCAAGCTGGGTACCAAAGAGCTGGTTTTCGATATTATGAATTACCTGGAAAAAGCGCATGAGAACGCGACAACAACTGGCTGAATCCGGCCGCTGGGTCATCAAGATTGGCAGTTCCCTGGTCACTAATGACGGTCGCGGCCTGGATCAGCTGGCCATCGCCAACTGGGCTAACCAGATTGCCGCGCTGCGTAAACAGGGCAAGGAAATCGTGCTGGTATCCTCCGGTGCGGTTGCGGAAGGCATGGCCCGGCTAGGCTGGCCTGAGCGCCCCAGCGCCCTGCACGAGCTCCAGGCGGCTGCAGCGGTGGGGCAGATGGGGCTGGTGCAAAGTTATGAATCCTGCTTCCAGCAACAGGGCCTGCACACCGCGCAGATACTCCTGACTCACGACGATTTGAGTAATCGCCAACGCTACCTGAATGCCCGTAGCACCCTCGGCACCCTGTTGAACCTCAATACCGTACCCATCATCAATGAGAATGACTCCGTAGCCACCGATGAAATCCGATTTGGCGACAATGACACCCTGGGAGCCATGGTAGCCAACCTGGTGGTGGCGGATTTACTCATCATCCTCACCGACCAGCAGGGACTGTTCTCTGAAGACCCCCGCATCAACCCGGATGCGGAACTGATCCAGCAGGGCATGGCCAATGATGCCGCCTATTTACAGATGGCGGGCAGTACCGGTGGCCGCCTTGGCCGGGGCGGTATGAGCACCAAGATCAATGCCGCCCGGCGCGCAGCCCGTTCCGGCACCGCTACCCTGATAACCAGTGGCCGAGGCGAGAACGTGCTACTGGCGATAGCCCGGGCCCAAAACAACGGCACCCTGCTGCTGCCAGACAAGGAACCCCTGGCGGCACGCAAGCAATGGCTCGCCAATCAGCTGAATGTGTGCGGTAGCCTGACCCTGGACGAAGGCGCAACCCGGGTGCTAACCCAGTCCGGCAGCAGCTTGTTACCGGTGGGTGTCAGTGCTGTCAACGGTGGGTTCGTGCGCGGTGACATGGTGTCCTGCCTGAGCCCGGATGTCCGGGAAATCGCCCGTGGGCTGGTTAACTATGACTCCCTGGAAGCGGTCAAGATCATGGGTAAGGCAACCCGGGATATCGCCACGGTTCTGGGCTATATTGACGAGCCTGAGCTGATCCACCGGGATAACCTGGTGATTCTTGAATAATGCCCGGCCGCTGGCCGGCACTGAAAATAATTGACGGACACAAAAAAACCGGCTTCCGCCGGTTTTTTTGTGTCCGTGCAGACGGCCTTTATCAGACCATTGCACGAATGCGCGCGTTCAGACGGCTCTTATGCCGAGAAGCCTTATTCTTGTGAATCAGGCCTTTGTTACACACACTGTCGATGACCGGAACAGCACTCTTGTATGCCTGTTCCGCTTTGGTTTTGTCACCGGCTTCAATGGCATAGACGACCTGTTTTACATAGGTACGAAACATTGAGCGCTGGCTGGCATTGTGTGTGCGACGGTTGACTGCCTGGCGTGCGCGTTTACGAGCTTGTGCTGAGTTAGCCAAAATACTGTTCCTGTTGCATATATCTCAAAGGGCGCATAAAGTGCCAGTTTTGTTGCCATTTGTCAACCGGATTTAGGCTAGAATCGCAATAAATACCTATTAACCCAAGCATTGAAGAAAAGCACTCGATGGCAGATAAGTCCGATTTTAAGGTAAGACTGGGTGAACCGGTACAATTACAGTTTATTCCCGATGACCGCGAACGCCTGAATGCCACAATTATCGGCCATGCACCCCACAAAAGCCTGATTATCTCTGCCCCACGGTCAGCCAGCGGCAAGTTACCCATACTGCGTGAAAACCAGCATTTTATCGTGCGCACCCTGATCGGAAGCCGCATGATGGGCTTCGAGTCCGAAGTCCTGAAATATTACACCTCACCCTACCCTCACGTGCATTTGCGCCAACCTGAAAAAATTGAAACCATTACCGTACGTAATTCCCGCCGGGTAGATACCAGCCTGGTCGTTTCAGTGCAACTGTCTAAAACCAACCATAGCCTGTCGGCAATATTACTGAATACCAGCTCTTCCGGAGCGCTGATTAATACCCCGGAAAAACTCGGCGACATCGGGGACAAGTTGATCCTGTCCCTGGAACTACCCGTTAGCGGCCTGACTAAATACCTGCGTATTGAAGCCATTATCCGTAACCTGATTGAAGCGGATACGAAGGACAGCCTGTCTAAACACGAATTTCATTATGGCGTCCAGTTCGTCGAACTGCATGACGACAATCGCCTCATGCTCAACGCCTTCGTTAACGAACTGGCTGTTAAACAACTAGAAGAATAACCTCCCCGATGAAAATAAGCCTGTTACGCTCCACCGCCATTGTTGGTTTGATGACGTTGCTATCCCGTATCCTGGGGCTGCTGCGGGATATTGTCTTCGCCCGCTATTTTGGCGCCACCGGCGGCACCGATGCTTTCTTCATCGCGTTTAAAATCCCCAATTTCATGCGCCGGCTATTTGCCGAAGGCGCCTTTTCCCAGGCGTTTGTGCCGGTCTTCACCCAGTACAAGGAAACCCGTAGCCCGGAAGACCTGAAAGACCTGATCAACCACGTGGCGGGCAGCCTGGGCGGCCTGCTCATCATTATCAGCTCGGTAGGCATGCTGGCCGCGCCGCTAATGGTGTACCTGTTTGCACCCGGTTACTGGGACAATCCGCAGCGTTTTGCCCTCACCGCTGACATGCTGCGGATTACTTTCCCGTATATCTTTTTCATGGCCATGACCGCCTTTTCCGGTGGCATCCTCAATAGCTATAGCAAATTCGCCGTGCCTGCATTTACCCCGGTATTGCTCAACCTCACCCTGATCACCGCCGCCATGGTGTTTTCCTCCCGGTTTGAGCAACCCATCATGGCTCTGGCCTGGGGTGTGGTGATTGCCGGCCTGCTGCAGTTGCTGTTCCAGTTCCCGTTTCTGCTGCACCTTAAACTGATGCCGGTGCCGGCCATTCGCCGTGGCCATGAAGGGGTGAAACATATTATCAACCTGATGCTGCCCGCCATCGTGGGTTCGTCAGTGGCCCAGATCAACCTGCTATTCGACACCATCATTGCTTCTTTCCTGGTAGCCGGCAGCGTCAGCTGGCTGTACTACTCGGATCGACTGGTGGAATTTCCCCTGGGGGTGTTCGGCATCGCCCTGGCTACCGTGATCCTGCCCAATCTGTCGCGGGAACATGCCAACCAGTCGGCAGACGGTTTCAACAAAACCCTCAACTGGGCGCTGCGACTCATGTTGCTGATCGCCCTGCCAGCCGCCATCGGCCTGTTTATGCTGTCCGGCCCCCTGCTGGTTACCCTGTTCAGCTATGGAAAATTTGATCTTTACTCGGCCCAGATGTCACAGCTCAGCCTCATGGCTTACACCCTGGGCCTGCCTGCCTTCGTCGCCATCAAGATTCTGGCGCCCGGATATTACGCTCGCCAGGACACCCGCACCCCGGTCAAGATTGCCATCCGCGCCATGCTCTCCAACATGGTGCTGAATGTGACTTTCGTGGTTCCCATGGTAATGTTGCACATTAACGGTCCCCATGCCGGCCTGGCCCTGGCGACTTCAGCGTCCGCCTATATGAATGCGTTTATGCTGTACCACGGGCTGAGGAAAAAGAACATCCTGTACCCGGACAATGGCTGGCCAATCTACTGGGTGCAGCTGTTGCTGGCCAACCTGGGGATGGCGGCATTTCTGTTCTTTATGAATCCACCACTGGAACTATGGCATGCCTGGACACTGCTGGACCGACTCCCCATCCTGCTGGGTTTTGTGATGCTGGCGGCCGTCATTTATATTGCGCTGCTATTCGTGATGGGTCTGCGCCCACGCCATTTTAGACATTAAGGTATAATGGCGCTTTTGCCAAAACAGACCACCATGAAACTAGTCAGGGGCTTACACAATCTGGCGCAAGCATCCCAACCATCGGCATTAACCATCGGTAATTTCGATGGCGTTCACCGTGGGCACCAGGCCATTATCCGGCAGCTCACCGAAGCAGCCCGGAAGCGGAACCTGTGTTCACGCCTGATGAGTTTCGAACCCTTGCCGCGGGAATATTTTATGGGAGACCAGGCGCCACCTCGCCTGAGCAGTTTGCGCGAGAAATGGTGTGCCCTGCACAACCATGGCCTGGACGAATTTATCTGTGTGAAGTTTGATCACAGGCTGGCGGAATTATCGCCCCAGGCATTTATCGATGAGATCCTGCTGCAACGCCTCAAGGTCAAATACCTGGTGATAGGCGATGACTTCCGCTTCGGCAGAAACCGTGAAGGTGACTATGCCCTGTTGCAGGCAGCCGGCAAAACCGCCGGTTTTGAGGTCCACCCTTTCGAAACGGTGCTGTGCCATAACAACGAACGCATCAGCAGCACCCGGATTCGCGAAGCCATGCAGGCCAACCAGCTGGAACTGGCAAACACCCTGCTGGGTTACGATTACCAGATCTGTGGCCGGGTTGCCCATGGTGACAAGCGCGGTCGCACGATTGGGTTTCCCACCACCAATATCCGCTTACACCGCCATGCCACACCCTTGAGCGGCGTGTACGCCGTGACCATGACCGGGGTGGATGAGGAACCAATTACCGGTGTTGCCAATATCGGCAAACGTCCCACGGTGGATGGCCAGCATTTACAGCTGGAAGTCCACCTGTTTAATTTTCATAAAGAGATCTATAACGCTCATGTTTGTGTACAATTCAAACACAAACTCAGGGATGAACAACGTTTCGAGTCTTTCGACGCCCTCAAACAACAGATCCAGGTGGATGCGCAACAGGCGCGCGACTATTTTGCACAGCATAAAACGGTATAACAGTGACTGATTACAAACACACCCTCAACCTGCCCCATACAGAATTTCCCATGCGCGGTAACCTGGCCAAACGCGAACCGGAAATCCTCAAACAATGGCAACAGGACAAGCTTTATGAAGTCATAAGAAAAGCCTGTGCCGGGCGCCCCAAATTCATTCTGCATGATGGCCCCCCGTACGCCAATGGCGCCATTCACCTGGGTCACTCGGTGAATAAAATCCTCAAGGATATTATTGTTAAAAGCCGTACCCTGGATGGTTTCGATGCACCCTATGTGCCCGGTTGGGACTGCCACGGCCTGCCCATTGAACTCAATGTCGAAAAGAAAGTGGGCAAACCGGGTAAAAAAGTCGATGCGAAAACGTTCCGGGATAAATGCCGCGAATATGCCCGCACCCAGGTGAACGGCCAGCGCGAAGATTTTAAACGCCTCGGGGTTTTTGGTGACTGGGACAATCCCTATCTCACCATGGATTACCAGTCCGAAGCCGACATCGTACGCTCGTTGGGAAAGATTATTGAAAACGGTCACCTGCATAAAGGCAGCAAGCCGGTGCACTGGTGTCTGGATTGTGGTTCGGCCCTGGCGGAAGCGGAAGTGGAATACCAGGACAAATCGTCCCCGGCTATCGATGTGGCATTTCGTGCCGTCGCTCCACAGGTGTTCTTCCAGGTCTGCGAAGCCGAGGCGAATGATCATCCGGTCGCCGTGGTTATCTGGACCACCACGCCCTGGACACTACCTGCCAATCGCGCCGTTTCGCTGCACCCTGAGCTCACTTATGTACTGGTTGAGGCGACTACCCATGCCGGTACTTTCAATTTTGTACTGGCCGAAGCCCTGTACCAGTCCGCACTGGAACGCTACAGCGCTGAAGACGTAAAACTGCTGGGCCGCTGCCAGGGTGCGGCGCTGGAACATGCGCTGCTGCAACACCCGTTTTATGACCTGCAGGTCATAAAACGGGTGTTGCAGCAGCGCATGTTCCAGCGCCGCACCCTGG
>Ga0114931_10000291_pt1 | contig 58636 bp, 54 predicted proteins | sample 2SBtaG_FD_89579 | JGI IMG/M metagenome (GOLD analysis project Ga0114931, IMG submission 89579) | Deep subsurface microbial communities from Kolumbo volcano to uncover new lineages of life (NeLLi) - 2SBTROV14_V59a metaG | ecosystem: Environmental > Aquatic > Marine > Volcanic | place: Kolumbo... | reverse complement strand
TATCTCACCAATCATCGGGATAAAATGCAGTATTACAAAAATGTCGATGCTAATATGCCAATCGGTTCCGGTATCACCGAAGCTGCTTGCAAAACAATTGTAAAACAACGAATGTGCAAAGGAACGGCTCGATGGAAAGATCAAGGAGCAACCGTAGTCCTGACCCTACAAAGCCTTCACATGACACCTACAAGATGGGGCCAGTTTTGGAACAAATACTCACGATATGGATTTCAATAAGCTGCTTAATGGTACATCATATTAAGAGATATTTTATACCCACCGGCGTAAGGAACGATTGCTAAAACCCTCCGGGGTGATGCTGAACAAACACAAAGCGTGCATCAATACCATCACGCGTGGATCCCCGAACGTCAAAGCGCCGGCACGTTGCCATCCAGGGTTAAAGGGCGGTTGATTTGATCAAAGACTTGCTCCCCAAGCTGACAATCCTGGCTGATTTTCTCCACTTGTCATAAACGCCGGTTGGCGTTGAAACCCAACTCGCGCAATTCGGATAGATTGCGCAACAAGCGCCCGATACCAAAGTCACGGGTATTGTTGATCGTGGTTTCGGTGCGTAAAGCCCGGTTGTCTTTGAAGTACTGTTTGATCTTTGACTATTTGTAGCTGACATGCAGTGAAGGCACGACGTCGTCGGTGATCACGGTAGTGCGAAATTGTCCAGGGGTTCGTTTCGTGACGCGCCGGTTAACGATTAAGCCGACCCGCTGCGGTCAACCCAAGTCCAGGTTCTCCCGGATCAGTTGTTCGAATAAACGCCGTTCGCTCAGGCAACCGATGAGCCTCAAGCGCCCGTCGAACGTCGGGCATCGATGACCTGGGCACGGCGCCTCAAGCGCGTCTTCAACATCAACGTTGAAACCCGCCGTGAATGCGGCGGCGCCGTTAAGGTCTGCCTGTATCGAAGACCCGGTGGTGATCCGGCAAGAAAATCATACCGCAATGGTTATCGCCACCGGAAAGAACCTGGATTCCCGCCTATGCGGGAATGACGGCGCCGCGTGTTTCCGGGACAACGTGGCATTTCTAACTGAAACTGAAAATGAAAATTAGAAAGCAGAATACGGGGGATAATGGAACGCCGTTTATTTAATAACCTCAAGCCATGATTTCAATTAGCAAATGTCTCGATTTGACGCCAAGAGAAAACAGGGGTTCTGTTTAAAACATTGAAATATAGAACCCCACCGTCCAGGTGATAGCTCCATATTGACTTTTTCCTCAATCGCCCCTGATAGACAGCACCGAAGGAAAAAAATATTTTGAACTCACGGATTCAGGATTATGTAAACGGCATCCCCTATATCTATATCTATATCTATATTTCATAAAATTCATTCTATCCGACGGCCAACTGACCGATGCCCAAGGTCGAACCGTATCGTTTTGCAACACCCTTATCATCGGCACCTCGAATCTCGGCACCGACGCCTTGTCAGCGGACAAACGACCCATCGGTTTTCTGCAATCGGCCACGCCCAGTTACAATGAAGCCAAAGAGTTGGTTATGCAGGAAGTGAAAAAATTCTTTAAGCCCGAGTTTCTCAACCGGCTTGATGACACCATCGTCTTTCACTACCTGGAGGCCGAACACGTCAAACAGATCACCCGACTGTTTATCCACGAACTGACACGGCGTATGCAAAACAACGGTATTACGCTCAAAGTCGATGATGCGGCATTGGCGAAACTGGCCAGCGACGGTTTCGATCCGGTATACGGGGCGGAGCCAGGCCGCTGCGGCGTGAAAGCGAACGTCAAGTGGAAAATCCTCTTGCCAAGAATATTGTGCAGTGTAAGTGCCCTCCCGGCAGCACCGTGACCATCACGGTGCATGGCGGGTTCTATAAAATGGCTAACCGTATACCCCCGTATACCCCCATCCCGGTATACCATGTCCCGATTCGGCACACTGTGCACATGCGCAGTCATCCACGAAATATACCGCGGTATACTGGTCGCCGTGTACACCGTGGCCGGACTATGAGACTCCCCTTTCATTATCAATTTATCCTGGTACCGTTTATCATTGTGTTACTGTTGGCGGGATTGGTCGGCTATACGCTAATTGAATTATCACGCATCCACCGGGAAACCGAAATCAGCCGGCAATGGGAAATCACCACCGACCGTGTTCAGACCGCTATTGTCAGCGGCGGCCAGCTGAAAAACCTTGCCGATGACCTATCATCCACCGAATCCATACAAGATAACGATAACTTTTTCAACTACTTGGAACAGGCCGCCATTTTTGTCGACAGCCTGACCGACAGTTATCTCTTTGAACGGCTGCCCGCCTCGCTGCGTGCCGACATTCAAAAAAACCGGGACTTATTTATAGCACCCGAAAGCGCCGATCCCATGGCGGTCAGTCAAACCGTCACCGCCCTTCTTCCGGCCCTGGAATATCAATATAAAGTGCTGGCCGCCAAGCGGCGTAGCGCCTTTATCCATACCCATCGGATTCTGCTGGCGATCAATTCGCGAATGACCACGGTATTGCTAAGCTCGCTATTGCTGGGTATTGCAGTTTCCAGTGCGCTGGCACTTTGGTTACTGACCGTGATACGCAAGCGCCTAAAACTGCTGACCCGGCGATCCCTGGCGGTATGCGCCGGCGATCCCATACCGGCCACGACCACCCTGACCTCCCGTGATGATCTCGATGAACTGGAACGATGCCTCACCACCATGGCATCGCGCTTACTCCACGTCATTCGGGTTGAAAATGTTCTGCGCGGCGCCGAAAATGAGCGCCGCCGTATTTCCATGGATATTCATGACGGCGTACTCGCCGACCTTACCGCCATCGATCACCGCCTGGATACGCTTTATAACAAGCTTGATGAAACCGATGCCATCGCCGTCGTGCGTGCGGAAGTTGACCATGTTATCACCAGCCTGCGCCTTATCATCGATGATCTCCACCCCCAGGTATTGGAGACATTAGGCCTGGAGTCGGCACTGCAATCGTATATCGAGCGGCATGCATCTGGCGCGGGATTTCCCGGATACCATCTGGAGTTTGATCAGCGGCTTGAAGATGCCATACCGTTTGAATGCAAAATCAGTCTGTATCGCATCATCAGCGAAGCCATCAACAATGTGCTTAAACACGCCCACTGCGATCGCTTTGAATTGTCGGTTCGCGTCGTTAACCCGAACCTTGTGGTTACCGTGGAAGACAACGGCACCGGCATGCCGGACAAAATCAACGGCGGCCATGGCTGTACCAATATCGTGGAACGGGCAAAACTGATTGCCGCGACGGTTCAATGGCGGGCTTCACGATTCGCCCACGGAACCTGTTTTGAAATGAGCTTACCCCTGGAGAAGGCCCCATGACACAGCTGATCATCGTCGATGACAACCCACGCGACCGTGGGTTTTTGTGTGACACATTCAAACAATTTAAACCGATTGCCGCCGCCAATGCCAAAGAAGCGGTGGCCGCCTGTGACCGCTTCACCGACCCGTGGCTGGTCACCGACATCCAGATGCCGGAAACCAACGGTATTGAACTGGCCAAGCAAGTGTGGTCGAAACATGCCGGCGCAAGACTATTGTTCTGGTCCCAGCACAGCGATGAAACCTATGTACGGGCGCTGGCCAAAATTATTCCGCCGGAAACCGTTTACGGCTATGTATTAAAAAACAACAGCGCCGATATTCTGCTCCGCGCGGCTCAATCGGTTTTTGAGGATTGTCAATGCTGGATCGATCCGTTAATCCGCAGGATGCGAGCACGCGGTAGCCGCCGTGACGACAAATTTACCGATGCGGAATACGAAGTGCTGATCGACATCGCCCTGGGAATGACCGACCTGGCTATCGCACAACGGCGTTTTCTTTCACGGCGCGGTGTACAGAACCGTTTACAGTCCCTCTATACAAAGCTCGGTGCAAACATCACTTTACGCAGTCATCCCGGTGAAAGTGAGTTGCACAATGTTCGGACTCGGGCGGTGTCATTGGCGTTTCAACGGGGTTTAATCAATGCCTATGAACTAAAACGCCAAGAAACGCTGCTCGGACAGTGGCTGCAATCCTTAATTGACAGGCCCTAATGTTCTTCAGCCAGCCCTTGTCACAACCTAAATCATCGCAGGCCACGCCGAATGCTGCAACACCGTTTGACAAACGGTTGAAAACCTGAAAGCCACCCCCAGCGGTTAGCCCGGTCTCGGCTGCCGCGGTTACGTGCCTTGTACAGTGGGGACAAAATATAGTAAGTTACCGGCTTCCATTTACGCCGGGAACCGAATAAGACATGACAAAAGTAGATCAATTTGAAAGTGTTTTCCGCTCCGCGATCAAGGACGTTTTTCAATACCGTGATATATGCTGTCAATCCGTTCTGGTGGTAAGTGATCTGGAACCGCAAATGGCGAAGAATTTCCTCGCCGACGTTCAAAAATTCGCAACCGCCCTTGACATGCATGACGTCACCGGCTGGAAAGTCCTTAACGGCAACGATTTTACCACCACCGTGGACCTGCTGGCGATTATCGATTCGGTCAAACCCGACCTTCTATTCACTTATCGAAACCTGCACAGCCAGGCGTGGCGGCATCCCCACAGCCTGGGTGAACATACCGACGTCATGTTGAACAAAACCGATGTACCCGTGGTCGTGCTGCCCAATCCCCATGCTCACACCGCTCACGATCATGCCATGATCGATACCAATGTGGTGATGGCCCTCACCGACCATCTGTCCAACAGCCATGATTTGGTCAATTACGCGGTCAGGTTTACCGAGAATGATGGATTACTGATGCTGGTGCATATTGAAGATGACAATACATTTACCCGTTATATGGACGTCATATCCAAGATCGAAAGCATCGATACCGACGAAGCCCGGGAAAAGATCAAACATCAACTCATCAAAGAACCGACGGAATATATCGAAACGGTCAAAAGCATATTAGCCGAACAAAAATTACCCATAGAAATCCATGAAATCGTGACATTCGGTCACCGCCTAAAACAAATACGCGATTATATCGAACAGTATAAAGTCGATTTACTGGTGATGGACACCAAAGACGAAGATCACTCCGCCATACACGGATTGGCTTACCCGCTGGCCGTGGAGCTAAGACAAATACCGCTGTTATTGATGTAATACCGCTCGCGCAGGAAAAATCACATGCATGAAACCGCTCACACCGCCCAATCCGTGACATTTGAAATCACGTTATTATTTCTCGGCATACTGCTGGTCATGATAGTCGCGCTGGCCCTGGAAGAAAAAATTCACGCCAAGAAATCCATCATCGTCGGCATCATGGCCGCCGTTTGCCTGTTACTGGCCGATTTTTACCAATTAATGCCGTTAGGCGAAATCCTTTTGCCTGGCGGGCATAAAATTGAAATGCCCGTGTACATTCCGGCCGTGGACTGGGGCGTTATTACCATTATCCTAGGCTCCAGCTTGTTTGTGGACGTCACTTCCCGATCGGGGCTTTTCACCTGGATTGCCATTAAGCTGACCAAGACATCCGGCGGTGACCCGCTTAAACTACTGTGGTTTTACTGTGTCATGACGGTATTGTTTTCAGCCGTGCTCAATAATGTGACCGCCATGATTATCGTGGGCTCACTGACCGCGGTTTCACTGGCAAAACTGGAACGCCAGCCGTTGTTATTGGGATTTCTACTGACCGAGGGATTGCTGACCAATATCGGTGGATTGCTGACATTGATCAGTTCCGTACCCAACATCATCGTCGGTAATGCCGCCGGCATCAGTTTTGTGGATTTTTTTATTAAAGCCAGTCCGTTTGTGGCGGTTGCGACCGTTATCACGGTCATGATGAGCGCGCGAGTCTTTTCCATCAGCCGCTTAAAGGACAGCGACGAAAAAGAGCACGCGGCGTTTCTGGTTTCCAGCTTTGACGAAAACGACGGTATTCAAAGTCGTGGATTCTTCTGGTTTTCCGCCGCCATGCTGATTCTGTTTATTTTAGTCATCGCCTCGACCACGGTACTTCCGGTGGCCAAAGATTTAGGCATGGGATTTGTCGCCATGTTTTTCGCGGCAATCATGCTATTACGGTACAAATCGGAGGTGGACCGATTTTACAAAGCCATTGACTGGGATCTGATCGCGTTTTTTGTCGCCCTGTTTGTGGTCATCAACGTCATGGAACACGCCCAAGTGCTGACGCTAATCGGCAAAGGCATCGGTATCCTGATCGGTGAACAGCAAAACATACCCGGCACCGGATTGCTATTGATAGCCTCGGCTATCGCCAGCTCGGTCACCGACAATATTCCGTTGTCGGCGATGCTGGCAAAAATTCTCGCCGCCAATGGCACCCCCGGCGATTCCCCGCTATGGTGGTCAGTGGTGTTTGGGGCAAACCTGGGCGGCAATCTTACACCGATTGGCAGCGCATCAACTCTGGTGGCCGTAACCATCATGCATAAACACAAGCTGGGCCTGTCGTTTATGGGCTTTGTAAAAAAAGCATTTTTATTTGCCGTGGTGCAACTGATTATCGCAACGGCGTTTGTATTAGTGGTATTGTATTAAGCACGGGACTCGTATAACCGGGTGGTGCGCCGCGATCAGTGCACCTCGTCATGTAGAAACAGGCACAACACACCGCTGTAGGCAAACAATCGTTGTCCGGATAATTCACCGTTGGCGTAAAAACCGATAATCGGAACATCAAACGCTTCCTGGACCCACTGGCATTCGCGGCTGTTTTCACCAAACAGTGAACGACCGCGTCCGATGCAAGTGATGTAGATACCACCTTTGACGCGGCTGTGGATTCTTTTTTTCAGGCCCTGCAGCATGCGTTGCAAATCCTTCATGGCGGATTGGGCGTCCCGCCGGCAAAACATCAGCGGATCACCGCGCTGCACGTATTCACCGATGGCCACGGCTCCCTGGCTTTCATCAAGTTCCATGATATTTCGCACCTGATAAGCACCCCGGTCATCACCGGGTACCGGTACCGCGGCAAAAATCTGCCCTTGGGTTTTACGTAAATCCGTGGCGAACGGCTCGCCTATATCCTGTTTGAAAATTTCCAGGGCATTATGATTATCCAAGCTCAAAATCACATTCTCATCGCATTCCGTGATTTCATGCTGGGCACCGATCAACGAACAACCTTGTGTTAAAGCGGTGACAATGGACACGTTTTCGCCGAACAATACACCTTCCACGCTCGATTCAACATCCTCCGAATCGGTATGGGCACCGCGTGTAGATGCCAGTCCACCCAGCATAAAGGTATTTTCCAGGCGCTCGGGAATCCGATAGATAAAATCCGCCAATTGATGCCAGCGCGGATCGGCATGGCACAAGGCCACTTGCAATGAACGGGAGCTTTCGCATAAATCAAACAATTCATCGGCGCTGTGGAAAAGCTTAAATCCCGCCGGTTCGATATCCAGCAACATCACCGCCAAAGCCGGCGAGTCATAGAATTCCCGGCCACCGGCACAAATGCCCATGCCGACAGCACCGGTCCAGTGCGGTACACAGGTATGTTCCCGCAAGCTTTCAACGATAGAGCCGAACTCCTCCGCCAGTGCATCGGTGGCATAAACCACGCCCAACGCGGCATGGTGATCGCGCTGCAAGTTGCGAAGGCACGATGACAAAGCCTCTCGAGCATCGTCACCGTATCCATAGGCCATATCAAAATTCGACACGTTTGCTCCCGTATTTAAAAACCCGCCGCCGTTGCCGGCCCAAACCGGTGAAGACAGAAGTTATTAATCTAACTAAACTCTCCCCCTATTGATAGCAAATCAGGCCGCTGATGACAAATAAACCGCCCCAAATGACATGTTGGGTCAGGGGTTCATGATTAAACCATTGCCCCAGCATTAAAGCACATATCGGCGTTACCAGGGTTACCAGCGCCACCTGCGAGGCACTGCAGCGCTTAAGCAGATAAAAATACAGGCTAAAACCCAACACGGAACCTACCACGCCCAGATAAATGAATCCCACCGCCGATTTCAACGGAATGGTATCCGGCAGGCTGCCATCACTAAACCACCAGGTTAACAGGTATAAAGGCACCGCAACCAGCAGCCCACCGCTGGTGGACGCCAAAGGATGCAGGGCGGCGCCGAACTTTTTTACCGTGACCGCCGATAGCGCGTGAACCATGGCTGCCAGTAAAACCAATAATACACCCAAGCTACGCGCTGTGCCGTTGTCGTCACCGTGGGTAAAAATAATACCTAATCCGAATACCCCCAACAATGCGCCGGCAGCCATCATAACGGTAAACTTTTCCCGGATGATAAGCATGGCGATTATGGCCGTCATGATGGGTGTCAGCCCGAAAATTACCGATATCCATCCCGAGGGTATCCATTGAGAGGAAAAATACACCAGTGTCATGGCTGCATACAGACCCAACCCACCTCCCACGTAGGTAGCCATGGCGCGCTTTTCCCGCGGGAATTCAATACGAAACAAACGCATAATCAGCAAGCATAAAATCAGGCTGATCAGCATACGGGCGCAAAGGCCGAACATCGGGCCGACACCGTCACCGCTCCACTGAATGGCCATCGGCGTGGTCGACCAAATCAAGATTACCGTTAAATAGGCCGCAACAAGCGCCATAACTCCTCCTGGCAGGCAAAAAAAAAGGGCCACGGTTTTTGTAACCGTGGCCCTTTTTTTCGAATGATTTGTGATGGATTAAAGCATCTGAATCCCCGGGCGCACAGTTACCGTCGCGACTGTCAGCCAGCGCCGCCGAATAAACTTATGTGTGCCTGTGGTCATCATGGTTTCAATTCTGCCGGTTGTCATAATGAGCGGTCAAGTAAAATTATTGTAACTATTCAGCCCTGCTGAGGCGCTATACATGAGCAATGGTTTTCTACCCAAGGCGGGTTACGCTATCGCTAACCCGCCCTACAAGGGCCGCTGGCACCAAAACGGCTGAGTAGTTACAAATTATTAACCCTTTTCCGCGGGACACGCAACGATACATGCGGCCGCAGCTTTGGCGTTATTACGGGCCTGCTCCACATTGTCGGCATGGGCCAGTGCCACACCCATGCGTCGTTTGACAAAGGATTCCGGCTTGCCAAACAACCTCAAATCAGTGCCCGGTATGCTGAGAGCCTTGTCAATGCCGTCAAAAACAATGCCCTTGGCGTCGTGTCCCCCGTAAATGACCGCGCTGGCGCCAACGGCCGAAAGCTTGACATCCACCGACAGGCCAAGCACGGCCCGTGCATGCAACTCGAATTCACTTTGTACCTGGCTGATCATGGTAACCATACCGGTATCATGCGGTCGGGGACTGACTTCACTAAACCACACGTGATCGCCCTTGATAAATAATTCCACCCCAAAAATGCCCAGGCCTCCCAGGCTGTCGGTGACACGGCCGGCAATTTTCCGGGCTTCGCTGCGAGCCCTGTTGGACATGGCCTGGGGTTGCCAGCTTTCTACGTAATCCCCATCCACTTGCACATGACCTATAGGCTGGCAAAACTGGGTAGCGATTTTGCCTTGCTCGTGGCTGCGAACGGTCAACAAGGTAATCTCGTAGTCGAATTCAATACATTCCTCCACGATGACCCGTTGTTGATTAACCCTGCCGGCGTCAGCGGCATAGCGCCATGCCGGCCCTATTTGCTTTGCGTCTTGCAGCCGACTTTGCCCTTTACCCGATGAGGACATTACCGGTTTGACAAAACAGGGAAAACCGATGCGTTTTACCGCCTCGCGCAGTTCTTTTTCACTGCCGGCAAAGGCATAGCGGGAGGTGGGCAGCCGCAGTGTTTCAGCAGCCAGACGGCGAATACCTTCACGATTCATGGTGATCTGCACCGCCGACGCGGTCGGAATGACGGTGGCAATATGGTCTTTTTCGATCTCGGCCAGCACATCGGTGGCGATAGCCTCAATTTCCGGGATGACAAGCTGCGGTTTTTCTTTGAGGATCAGCTTGCGCAAGGCCGCGGCATCGGTCATCGGCATGGTAATGCTGCGGTGGGCCACTTGATGTCCCGGCGCGTGATCATAACGATCCACGGCAATGACTTCCACGCCCAGGCGTTGCAGTGCAATGATCACCTCCTTACCCAACTCCCCGGCTCCAAGCAACATCACCTTGGTGGCATTCTGGCTAAAAGGTGTTCCGATTCGCATTGCCCCTCCAAACGGAATATAATGATGTAATTTTCAGCATGTTAGCACAGTCAATATGGCGAAACCATCAACAACCCCTTTGTTGTGCCCATGCGGTTCCGGTCAAACCCAGGCTGAATGCTGCCAGCCTTTTTTGTCCGGTGCCCGGCAAGCCCCGACTGCCGAAACGTTAATGCGTTCACGCTACACCGCCTATGTCTGCGGTAATGCCGATTATCTGTTACAGACCTGGCACCCACAAACACGTCCGGCAACCCTGGACCTTGGCGGCTCACCGGCACCGCACTGGCTTGGGCTGAAAATCATCACCACCAAAGACGGTGCATTCGGCAACCACCAGGGTAGCGTGGAATTTGTGGCACGCTATAAGCTAAACGGTAAAGCCCTGCGGCTGCATGAATGCAGTGAATTCAGCTATGAAAACGGATGCTGGTATTACATGCATGGCCAGCAACGGAAAATACTGCCTAAAAAACCGGCTAAACCGCTTTAATTATGGTGAAATACACAAAAACCCATCATAACCGCGCGCCGATCATGTCTTTCCGAACCCAATATTTATGCCCTGCCGGGGTTTAGCCGAAAACTATGGCGATGACAGCTAAAAAACTTTACCGGGCACGCCTGCCCGCCAAACCCGAACAGCTGAAAAAAATCCGGGACGCGGTAAAATCGGTGGCCAGTAACCTGTATTGCAACGAGGACTTGCAACGCGAGGTGGTGCTCGCCGTGGATGAAGCCTGTTGCAATATTATCCGACACGCTTATGGCGGCGGTGACGGCGATATCGTTTTTGAAATATTGCAGGAGGACAAACATTTGTTATTACGCATTCAGGACTTTGCCGCGCCAATTGACACCAAGCAACTCAAGCCCAGGAATTTGTCCGACCTTCGTCCCGGCGGGCTCGGGCTGCATTTTATGCGCCAAGTCATGGATGAGGTACGATTTTCCACCGCACCCGATGGCAGCGGCAATATTCTTGAAATGCGCAAAAAACTAGGATGACAGCATGAGCTACCCCACCCGTATTGAAGATCGATTTACCATTTTGGAACTGACCGGTGAAATTGACCTGCAATGTTCACCCAAAGTCCGCAAACAAGTACTTGAATGCATTCAAGCCTATCACAATCTGTTGGTGGACCTTGCCGCGGTGGACTATATTGACAGCTCCGGTGTCGCCACCTTGGTTGAAGGATACCAGATGGCGAAAAAACGCAAACTGGAATTTGGATTGCTGAGCGTCAGCCGCGCCGCCATGCAGGTTTTGGAACTGGCGCGCCTGGATCAAGTGTTTCCTATTTTTGAATCGTTCGAAGCGGTTAAGTGAAAGCCCTGCACAACGTTCAACATATCGCCCATCATGTCGGCCAGCGATCCGTTAACGTTGTCGATGAAACCGGTTATCTATGCAGTCTGTTTTTCGAGTGCCTGTATTGGACGGTACTGGGGCGTCGTAACCACCAACCGGTTCGCCTATCCGCCGTGCTCAAAGAAGCCATGCAAATCGGTATTACCGCGCTGCTTATCATCGGCATATTATGCATGGCCGTCGGCGTGATGCTGGCCATCCATTCCATTGATTTGTTACAACGTTACGGTCAAGAGTCGCAGGTTATCCTGGCCATTGGCAAATCCATGAGCCAGGAGTTCGCGCCGCTGATTGTTGCCATCCTGGTGGCCGGTCGCTCAGGCTCGGCGATTACCGCGCGTATCGGCTCCATGTCCGAGTCCCAGGAAATCGACGCACTTCGCGTCATCGGTATCAATCCGGTGCGTTTCCTGGCCGCCCCCATACTGCTGGGCATGCTGTTAATCGTTCCCTGCATTACCTTATTCGGTGATGTCATGGGTATCATGGGCGGGGCCTTGTATTCCATCACCCAGTTAAAAATGTCGCTGGCTATCTACCTGGAGCGCACGCTAAAGGTATTGGAAGCCGCCGATATTTGGAAAGGATTGATAAAAAGCTTGGCATTCGCCGTGCTTATTGCGCTGGTCAGTATCGGTCAGGGATTTCAGGCACGCGGCGGTGCGGAAGGTGTAGGCAGGTCCACCACGCGGTCAGTGGTTGTATCGATCTGCTGTATTATTATCACCGATATGTGCATAACTTTTATGTTAAGCCGGGTATGACCGACAACCTCGACAACCGCTACGCTATCCGGGTGGAAAACCTGGTCACCCATTACGGTAAGCGTAAGATACTCGATGGTGTCACTATCGCCATCAGACACGGCGAGATCATGTCGGTCATGGGCGGCAGCGGTTCGGGAAAAAGTACCCTGCTCCGCCATATATTGGGCCTGCACCGACCCACCTCGGGCGATATCTGGGTGCTGGGAAAAAACCTGCCCCGTTTGCGCCAGACCGAGGCGTTTGCGCTACGCAGGGAAATGGGCGTGGCGTTCCAGGGGGGCGCTTTGTTTGGGTCCATGACCGTGGGGGACAATGTTGCACTGCCGCTTCGCGAACATACCAAACTGGACGAAAACACCATCGGCATTATCAGCCGCATGAAACTGGAAGTGGTTAACCTGGCCGGCTTTGAAAAACTTATGCCTTCGGAACTCTCCGGTGGTATGGTTAAGCGAGCCGCCCTGGCACGGGCCATCGTCATGGACCCGCCGTTGTTGTTTTTTGACGAACCGTCGGCGGGACTGGACCCGGTGGTGGCGGCGGAATTGGACGAATTGATACTACGCCTGCGTGATGCCATGAAAATGACCATCGTGGTGGTGACGCATGAACTGGACAGTGCGTTCAAAATTTCCGACCGCATTACCGTTTTGGATCAGGGTCGGATTCTCATGTCCGATAGCGTAGAGGCGGTGAGAAACAGTGACCATGAAAGGGTACAGGATTTGTTGAACAGGCGACCTCGTCAGGAAGAAATTGACCCGGAAGCATACCTTAACCGGCTTACCGGAGAAGACGTCTAACCCATGCGCCAGGATCATGTGAACTATACTGCGGTAGGCGGTTTTGTACTGGCCATGGCACTGCTGCTGGCTTTTGTCATGTTTCGTATTACCGGCAGCGGCGGTGACGTGGATACGTATTATGTGGATTTGCGCCGTATCGCCGGTATTAACAACGGTTCCCAGGTGACCTTCAGCGGCTATGCCATCGGCCAAGTCGAGGATATTGTACCGGTACGCATTGAAGGCCGTACACGTTACAAACTGCAGATTTCCGTGCGTGACGGCTGGCCGATTCCGGAAGACAGTTTTGCACGCATTGATGCTCCCAGTATGCTGTCGGAATTTGTGCTTGAAATCACCGAGGGTAAAAGCACGGTCACATTAAAACCGGGGCAATCCATCAAGGGCAAAGAATCGTTGAACATCATGTCGACCATCAGCGCCATGGGCGCCGAAGTCAATGATTTATCCACCAACAGCCTACAACCGCTGATTGACAATTTAAACAATCAGCTCAGCGCCATCGGCCCGAATATTGAAAACGGCATTCCAAAGGTGCTAGACAACGTCAATGGACTGCTGCATCGCCTGCAAACGGCCGCGGAAAGCGTGCAGTCATTGCTCAGCGCCAAAAACAAAGACCATTTAGACAGTATTTTCGCCAATGCCGATAACCTGTCCACCGAATTGTTGAAAATGTCCAATACCTTTAAACGGGCGTCGACACAACTGAACGATCTATTAAAACAATCCAATGCGCTGGTTGCACGAAATAATCCCAACATTGAACACGCCGTTAGCGAACTGCGCAATTCCCTGGATACGGTTTCCGAAAGTATTCAAAGTATTGTCTATAATTTTGAAACGACCACTCGTAACTTAAGCGAGTTCAGCAGGCAATTACGGGACAACCCCAGTGTGCTGATAAGCGGCAAGCCACCGCTTGACAAAGGGGAGCAACACCATTGAAGGTATATGTCAACGCTTTTGCACTTACCCTGCTGACCGTATTGCTCGGCGGTTGTTTGAGCGCGTCGCGCGTACCCGAAGATCATTTTTACAAACTGCCCGACATCGAACAGGCGCAATGCGGCTTGAACACCGAAGGCGTCATTGCGGTGGCGCCCCTGCATGCGTACAGCCTGCACGGTGAACGCGCATTGGTGTATATTGAAACGGACAAACCGCTCGAACTGAAACGTTACCACTATCACCATTGGATGGAATCTCCCACCCGCCTGATACAGTCCCATCTCATGGATTTTCTCGAACGTTGTCACGCCGGTGCGAGCATCATCGCTTATGCACCGGGTGAAACGTACGACACCCTGGTGCGCGGAAAAATACTGAATCTTGAACGCACCATCAGCCAAACCGGCAGCGAGGTGGTGGTCGGACTGGAATTGGAATTTAGTGGTAAGAACATGCACGGATTTCACCATGAATACCGGGTTCGTCTACCGGTCAACGGCAGCGGTGTACACGATACGGTCAGCGCGATAGGCAAAGCTTTGCTTGAAGTTTATGGCAAGTTCACCGCTGATTTGCAGACCCGGTTAGGCCGAAACCCGACACCGTAAACGTCGCCGTGAACAAGACCACAGGGCGACAGCCGATTCTGCGCAGCATCCCCATTCAAAAAAGCCTGTTTACCGGTATAGTCATACTTGTTAGCGTATTGAGTTTGGGCATATTTGCCGCTACCTATGTCAATACCCAACAAATCAAAAAACGCATGTCCCGCTCCATCATCAATCACAGCATCGATGAAATTACCGCGTCTATCGACAGCTTCTTTAAGCCCGTCGATACCCAACTGTCCACGTTACGCGATTGGGCCAGGGAAAACGTTTTGCAAATCGAAAATGGTGAGTTTAACAATCGGTTGTTAACACCCATACTGCAGAACAACCCGCAGATCTCTTCGGTATTAGTCGCCGACAATCACGGCGCGGAACACACGTTGTTGCGGATGCCCGATCATTGGCTCAATCGCCAAACCCGTCGCGAGCTATGGGGAGGGCGCAGCCGTATCGTCCAACTAAACCACGACGGCAGCACGGAAATACGCTGGCAGGCATTGGGTTATGATCCGCGGCAAAGGCCCTGGTTTCAAGGCGCCATGGCTGCCAAAGACAACACCTTGTTCTGGACCAAACCGTATGTTTTTTTCACCACCAAGGAACCCGGAATGACCGCGGCGATACGAGTACCCGTGCAGGATCGTCAATTGGTCCTTGGATTGGATGTGCTGTTAAGCGATATCACACGGGTCAGCTCCGGCATGCGGGTCAGCTCGCACGGCAAAGTATTTATCTTAACCGACGACCGCAGGGTCATCGGACTGCCCCGTGGTATTGATGCAACCGCCGCGAAAAACCTGTTGCTAAAACCACCCGAACGATTGGGCATCGCCTTGATTGCCGATGCCACCCGCGCTTACGACGCCCTGCCCGCGGGTTATCAAGGACCGTTTCAATTTGAAAGCCAGGGGGAGAAATGGTGGGGTGGCGGGAAAGCCTATCCGCTGACCGAACAACGTACTCTGTGGATCGCGGCCGTACTACCGGAGTTCGATCTACTTGCGGGCATTGATGATTTACAAAAATGGTTTGGCGCTATAATCAGTTTAGTACTGGTGTTTTCCATGCTGGCGGCGGCGGCCCTGTCACACCGTTACGGCAAACCCATTCGACAATTGTTGCGGCAAAGCAAGCGCATCAGACTGGGTGAATTTGATGTCGCTGAAGACATTCATAGTCCTATCCGGGAAATTAATGAACTGGCCCAAGCCCAGGAACGCATGCGGAAAGGACTGCAGTCACTGTTCCGATTGGAAAGGGACATTCAGTTGGCCCGGCAAATACAATTAAAAACCTTTCCCGAACAGTTACCGCAATTGGCTCGATTTGACATCGCCGCGTGGAGTTTGCCGGCGGAGGAAACCGCCGGTGACAGCTACGATATCATCGGCTGCCGTGCCCAGCCGAGCGGCCACCAGACCATCAGCGAAGACGAACCGGAAAATCTGGTGGTGATGCTGGCCGATGCCACCGGACACGGAATCGGCCCGGCCCTGTCGGTAACCCAAGTCCGGGCCATGCTGCGCATGGGAATCCGGCTGGGTTGTGATCTGGAAAACATGCTGGGCTTGATGAACGACCAGCTTTTGCAGGACCTGCATGGCGGGCGCTTTATCACCTTGTGGATGGCCATCATTAACGGCAACAACGGTACGATTACCAATTACAGCGCCGGCCAGGCACCGCTGCTGCATTATGAATCGGCAAACGGCGTCTGGCACGAAATCAAAGCCCAGGCCCCACCGTTGGGCGTGGTGGACAACTGGCAATTGCAACATAGTCACGTGATTGACATGCACGCCGGTGATATTCTCGCGGTCTTTTCCGACGGTGTTTTCGACCGCAACAACACCCGGGGGGATCGCTTCGGCCTGCAACGAGTCCAGCACTGTATGGCGCAAAACACCACCCGCGATGCCGATGCCATGTCGGCCTACCTTCGCCAAGCGTTAAATGATTTTGCCGATGCCTGCCCGGCCAAGGATGACCAAACCGGTTTAATTATCAAATGCCTGTCCTAAAGTCTTTTATTCCACGGTAAGCTTGCGATAATAGCCCAATCCCAACGCATTATCAGTACCCGACCATTGGCGTCGGTAACTGCCTGCGCAAGTCAACGAGCCGGCCCGGCCGCGGCATAACGCAATGGTTGACGTATAAGCTTGTAGTGGACACAATAGATTTTTCACACGCGGCAATCACCATGAGCCAAACGCCCGAATACGCTATTTTGTTGGTGTGCGCACCCGATAAAAAAGGACTTACCGCATTTCTAACCGACATGGTATATCGTGCCGGCGGCAATATACTGGACCTGCAGCAGCATGTGGATAACAGCGAAGGGGGTTTTTTCTTACGCTTGGTATGGGATTTGAATGACTTCCAGATACCGCGCGCCGACACCGAATCCTGGCTGAATAAAACCATACCGGCCGACATGCACATGCGCTGGCGGTTAAACTATTCCGATGATCGCGCCCGCATGGCGGTGTTCGCCACCCGCGAGTCCCATTGTTTATACGATATTCTTTCCAGGATTCATGCCGGGGAATGGGATGTCGACTTATCACTGATCATCAGCAACCATGCCTGCCTGCAATCCATTGCCGAGAGCCAGGGAATACTTTACAAAATTTTCACCATTGACAAAGCCAACAAAGCCACGCAGGAACAAGCCATGATACGGTGTCTTGACGAACACCGTATCGACTTTGTCGTACTGGCCAGGTATATGCAGGTGCTAAGTCAATCTTTTACCGAAAAGTACCGCGACCGCATCATCAATATCCACCATTCATTCCTGCCAGCTTTCCCCGGCTCAAAACCGTATCACAGCGCCCATCTGCGCGGTGTTAAAATCATTGGCGCCAGCAGCCATTACGTCACCGCCGAACTGGATGCCGGACCTATCATCGCCCAGGATGTTATCAGTGTGAGTCATTTGGATACGGTGGACGATTTTATCCGCAAAGGCCGGGACATTGAGAAGATCGTTCTTGCACGGGCCATTAGCGCACACCTGCAGCATAAAATTCTGGTGTCCGGCAATCGCACGGTGGTTTTTTACTAACCGGTTCGGTGTTCGAACCGTAACAACCCACCACCGTTCCAAGGGGGCGGGTTGTACCCGTGGATACGGCCGGGGTTAGTAGAAACTGTATCGCAGTCCGACGCTAAACTGATTTAGATCAGTGGCTTCACCACCGAGATAACGCATGAATTGCAGATTGATGGCGCTGCGCGGTCCAAGAAACAGATCCAGCCCCATACCGTAACTGGCACCACTGCGTTCAAATCGATCGTTCTGCCAGATCTCGCCGAATATATCTTCACCGACATATTCACTGGTTTCAAATTCAAAGTTGCTGTATCCCAATAATCCGTACAGCTTATGCCGTTCCAATGGCAAATTGGCGCGAAAAAACAAACCGGTAAATCCGGCTATGCGTTCCTCGTAATGGGGATCACCGTAATTTTCCCAATCCGATCCACCTAAATGGGCCTCCAACGCAATATGACGATCAAGATCAAAACCGATTTTCAAGGCCGCGCCGACGAGCCCGTCTTCACTTTGACTGTTGGAAAACGCACCCACATTGGCGCCCAGATACATACCGGTTTCGTTATACGCATAGTCGTAATGGCGATGATAGCGCCCGGCATTGGCCACCAAAGGCAGCGCCAGCAATAAAACAGAAAGCAACACTTTGTTCATGGTTCTTCTCCGATCCAAATCACACCAGTGAAATCTGATAGGCACTATAGCGCCGGTATGCTGAACGGATACTGAACGCCGGCGTGCAGTAAAAAACGCCATTGACGAAATCACCAACACCGATTGATTTTCTTAATCATTGACCGAACACGGGCATTAAGTCGGTTGACAGCCCGCAATGTAATCGGTATATATATAGCGCCAGCATTTCAGGTACATAAAATAGAAGGAAAAGGAAAAACGATGAGAATGATTAAGAATCTATCTATTATTACAGTCGCTATTGTCTTCTTTGCACTCAGTGGGTGCGCCATGGTCGCTTCACCGACCAGCGGCGCCCTGTACACCAGCGTTAAATATGCCGGAACCGCTACGTCCAATGCCGGCGCCCGTAAACAGGGTGTGTCATGTGCAAGCAGCATTTTAGGTATTATTGCCACGGGTGATGCAACGATTGATACTGCCAAGGCAACCGCCGGTATTTCAAAAGTCGCTTCTGTGGACATGGATGCGTTCAGTGTACTAGGCCTATACGCCCGTATCTTCACCATCGTCAAAGGCGAATAATAGCGATCCAAAACAAACAGGGCCTTACACGAAGGCCCTGTTTTTAAACAACTCTTAACCATCAGACTGCAAATTTAATTTTCGCTTCCTGGGCTTGCTTGGCCTCTTCTTCACTGTAAGCGGCCCCTGACCACAACATGTCATACGCTATTTCTTCATTGCCGTTTTCGCACAGTTCCAACAATTTCTCGAACAACGGCTGAAACGTGTCACTCTTGTGGGATTTTTCATGGTCGTTAAAACTACGCCAAAACGTGACGATCAGCGCCTCTTTACCCTTCATGGGGCTCTCGACCGCCTGACCGATCGTGCTTCCCTCGTTGGAGATGGCGCCACTGTTAAGCGCCACAAAACCACCGACAAAACCCGTGGTCGAGTGAAAGGTCTTAACGTTTTCACACAGCATCGCAACCCGTTCCTGGAGATCATCAACAGTGTATTCGGGTCGAATAATAACGCGATTGATAGTAACCACACCGTCATGGGGAAAGTTATGGATTAAAGCCATTTGCACACTCCGTAATATAGTAGATTTTTATAATATACTAATATATATTAATCCAGTCAACTTTCATTTACCGGTATTTTTTAGGTAAAATGTTGATTTTTAAAGGAACGTCAATGATTCGCGGTCGCTACGCCCCCAGCCCGTCCGGCCCCCTCCATAAGGGCAATCTGCGTACAGCTTTACTGGCCTGGCTGCAAACCCGGTTATGCGCGGGTCAGTTCGTGTTGCGTATGGAAGACCTGGACAGTGCCCGGGTAAAAAAGGGCGCCGCCGAACAGATAATGGCCGATTTACGATGGCTTGGCCTGGACTGGGACGAAGGACCCGATGTAGGCGGACCGTTTGCACCCTATACCCAATCCCAACGCCTGGTCCATTATGAGCGTGCCGTGGCCGAGCTACACCGCCGGCAGCACTTATTTGCCTGCTATTGTTCACGAAAAGATATTCAACAGGCCGCCAGCGCGCCGCACGGGATCGTACCACCCTACCCCGGCACATGCCGAACAATTACCCGCCCAACAGCCATGCGAGCCTCCCTGCGGTTTTCCGTTGCCGATACCACGATTTATTGGCATGATCGGCTTGCAGGAAGCCATTGTCAGCAATTAGCCTTGGAGAGCGGTGATTTTATCGTCCAACGGGCAGACAAAATCTTCGCCTATCAACTGGCGGTCGCGGTGGATGACGCACACATGCGGATCAGCGACGTCGTGAGGGGCGGCGACCTGCTGCATACCACCGCACGGCAAATTACCCTGATGCAGGCATTAGGCAACCCGGTTCCTGATTTTTGGCATGTTCCATTAATGATGGACGCTGAAGGGCGCCGCATGGCTAAGCGCAACCGGTCCACAAGCCTGGAAGTACTCAAACAACAAAACTATAATCCCGCCAGGATCATCGGTGAGTTGGCGGCTTCCGTGCAATTGGTTGAGCCGGGTAGCTGTTTGTCTGCCCAGGAACTTCGACAAAGCCTTGATATCCAAACATTCACGCAAAAAATACAGCCGATTATTCAAGCCAGCGAATGAACAAGGTCCCATCTTCACTAATTGTGAATAAAGTCTACGAATTTTCACTATTCAACGGATGCAATAGCCTTTCACTTGACCTGAGGTACGAATAGGTCAATAATAAAACGGTTATTTTGGGAATTATTTCCCAATTATGAGAAGGCTTTGGGAGTTTAGCCATGCGAATTCCAACCATCGGTGGTGACTTCGACAAAATTGCCGTCGACCAATGCACCGGTCCCGATGTCGGTGTTATTGTCGTATTGAATGGTTAAGTTGCCGATGGAAAATGTCATTCCCTCAGTAAGCACGACACCTTGGGTAAGTGCGCCGTCAATAACGGTGTCTTGGTTGCTGATTACCGTCTGACCCATGACATTGAGGGTGAGGTCGGGCGCAGTGCCTTCAAGCGCTAAACATAACGAAGACGGGAAGTCATGCAAAACGGTAGTAATTTTACACGCCGGATAGTGTGCGTATCGGGGAGGGAAATACAGGACGATGTAAAGTACAAGGATGTACAACCTCCTGGATTTTTAGTAAGCAAATTTTTATGACTGTGTTAATCTGGACAATTGCGGGTGGCTCACTATGCAAATAGATCATAAACATTTACCGCGGTTTCCAGAAAAATCCATGACAACACAACAGCAAAGCTCGGACGAACCCATATTATATATTGACACAGCAGCACAATTGGAATCGTTTTGCGCGAAAGTTGCTGAAACGTCCGACTGGGTTGCGATCGATACGGAATTTATCAGGGAAAAAACCTACTATCCCCAACTATGCCTTGCACAGATCGCCACCGAACAACTGGCCGCATGTATTGATCCGCTTCTGATAAAAAATATTGATGCCCTTCTAAATATCATTTTTGATGATAAGCTTACCAAAGTGATGCACGCGGGCAGGCAGGACTTGGAAATTTTCTATCACCACAGGGGTTACTTACCGCAAAATATTTTTGATACCCAACTGGCGGCACCCTACCTGGGTCTGACCGAACAAATGAGTTATGCCGCCCTGGTGCAGGAATATACGGGGGTTAAGCTAAATAAGGCGATGACTCGAACGGATTGGCGCAGCAGGCCATTATCGGAAGAACAAATTCAATACGCCGCCAATGACGTCACCTACCTGGCACAAATTTATTTAATTATGCGCCAACACCTTAAAGACAAAAACCGCGAGCACTGGCTAACCGACGAAGTCGAAAAGCTGATTGATATTCAGCAATACAGACAAGAGCCTGCAAACATGTGGCAACGCATCCGAGGCCACGACAAACTCAATGGCACATCATTGTCCGTGCTGGTGGGTCTGGCAGCCTGGCGGGAAGAAACCGCCAAAACCATTAACTTTCCAAGAAATTGGATTATACGTGATGAAGTATTGGTGGATATCGCCCGAATTTTACCAAAGCACAAACAAGGGCTACGTAAGATTCGCGGTATGAACGAAAAAACTGTGCATCAACACAGCGAACAATTGTTGGGATGCATCAATGAATATCGTTTAAAACCGCCCCCCATAATTTCACATAAAAAATTCAAAAAATTAAGCACCGAACACAATGCAATTGTCGACATTTTAATGTCGCTGGTAAGACGTTGCGGCATCGAACACGAAATCAATCCCTGTGTCATCGGCACACGCAAAGATCTGGAGAATTTTACAGTTAAATCACCGTCTCGGATTATGGATGACTGGCGCTATGAAATAATCGGCAAACAGTTGGAAGCTATGCTGAACGGTGAACTGTCGGTTAAAATCATCAACGATCAAATCGAACTTATTCCTGATCATTAAGCAAGTGTATAACCGAATCTTATCTGTGCGTTTAAGTAGTTTATAAATATTTTATATTGACAATCATTAATATAATGAATAGCATTAGCGCCATGCCGAGACCCCAACGAATCGAATTCGCCGGCGCTTGGTACCATGTGCTTAATGTAAGTCAACAAAGCACGTTTACACGCCCGGTTCTTATTAAACGCTTTATCGAAGTGTTACAGGAAACTGTTACCACATACGGCATAGGTGTACATAGCTTATGTGTATTGCCTAACCGTTATGATTTATTGGTTTCCACGCCGCTTGCCAATTTGAGCACGTCTATGCGACACATCAATAGTGTTTACACGCAAGACTATAACCGCATTCAGCAAGCGGAGGGCGGTTTGTTCAAAGGCCGATTTAAAGCGGTACTTGTCGAACCGGAGCTCTACGCATTGCCGGTAAGCCGTTATATCCATTGCTTGCCGACGCAGTTAAAACGAATCAAGGCGCCACAGGACTATGCATGGAACAGTGTACATTGCTACCTTGAGCGGAAATGTTTCGCGCCGTTTATAGATTCCAATGCGTTATTGGCCATGTTAGCCGGCAAGGACAAACGCCGCGCCTACCGGCAGTTTCTCAAACAAGGCGTGGATGATTACGTGGCACAGTTCTATCGGCGCAAGAACCTGCGTTCGATTTTGTCATCCCCCGGTTACCCGCGTAAAAAGGACCGCGTTAACGGTGTGCACAAAAAACTTCAATTAAAAAAAATCGCCAATACCACGGCCGATTTTTTCAAAGTGGACAAAAACAGTCTGTTTGAAAGTATGCGCGGACCCCAGGGCGGCAATATTCCCCGCGCGGTCAGCATGCTCATGGGTAGAGAGATCGGCCATTATACGCTCAGGGAGATTGCGGCATTTTTTAATGTTGACGACGTATCCACCGTTTCGGTAACCATCAAGCGCCTAAAAAACAAAGTTCAGGATCACGATCAACTACTGAAAAATATTAAAAAATTAAAAATCAAACTAAACGATACGTCCGAGCAAAAAAAGTAATTAATTCGGCATCGAGGGCCGCTGCCGTCTTAATCGCGGACGACTAAAAAAAAGTAATAGATAAAAGACAACAATCACGGCCGCGCTGCAGCATACCGCGCCAAACCACGAATGCCACAGCGGCGAAATCCAACGGTCATACACTGACACGCATATTCTGCGACCTTGCCCGGGCGCAAATCGATCAATATGTTTTCGACAATCCAACAACAACGCCAATTGCCAGGTATTGGTCGCCACATAATGACCGGTGGCAAGCCAGATTACCAAAGCCCTGCGGATGCCCGACTTCCAGACCAGGGCATGGGTAAAACACAACAACGGATACAGTCGAAGTTTGTCGGCGTGATTCTGCTCGCGATACCATTGCCCCGCGTGCGCAAAGAAAGGCTCAAAACCTATCGCATCGAAGTTGCATAAAAAGGCATTCAGCAACTGTCTTGTAAACAGACCTTCCACTTCAAAACGGCGCGCCGAGCTAAATAACTCGCCGGGTAGAACCACCCATCGGCCATACGTAAAAACCTGCCGGGCAAACCTGGCATCCTCCATATAACCCAGGGACTGGTCGAAGCCACCGAGTCGCCTGAAAAAAGCAACCGACAACAACATGCCCTGATCACCGTTGATGGTATCAAACCGATTGGTGTGGGTTTTCGATTCATAGAAGTAATACGCAAAGCCATAGCGCTTGTAGTTGTAAAATCGCAAAGGGAAATGACCGGCAACCGGTTGACCGCCCGCCGCCAGACGGGTAAATTCCAGCAGCGCCCGACTCAATAAGCGGCGATCGTATAAACGGCTGTCGGCATGCAAAAACAGTACATAGGAACCGTTGGCCCGTTGTACGCCGGCATTCATTTGCCGTGCCCTGCCCGGCTCGTTTACGATCACGATTCCCCGCAGTGCATAACGCCGCATAAGTTGGCGACACTGCTGCACGGTACTGTCCGTACTTTGGCCGTCGACAATCACCAACTCAAAACGAACAGCCCATTGACGGGATAAATCACGCAACAGGAACGCCATACTATGGGCCTCGTTGACCACCGGCACGATAATCGATAATAACGGATCGTTCACTGCGCGGTGACCATTTTACGATAGAACATGGAAAACACCTGGTTGAGCGTCATGGACCACAACGATGGGTTCAATTAGCGGCGGCGCCGCACTGCCTGTTAAATCAGGGCTGTACGCCCACGGCGTACGAGTGAGAAAGCACCCGCTGGGAATTACCCATGTATTTGTCAGGAAGGGTACCGCCAATTCGGGTATACATCAATTTGTCATTATCGGGATGTTTGTAGTAGGCCATGACCACGGTATCTTCCGGCGGCCGGCCTTTGAAGTGTGTACTGACGGTAATCGTGCCGTCGGTATCCCAATGAATGGAATCCATCATATGGGCGATATCGGGACGCTGAGCGAGCAGAAGGTCCCATGACACGGGCAATTGCTGCTTGACCGCCATATACGCGAGGATGGCCGTTCGCAGCTCGATCAAATCCTTGCGCAAGTTGGTTAAATCAGAATTGTCCTTGAGACTTAAACCGGCCACCCAATCCCGGAAGCTGGCATCCAAACGAGCATTTTCAATTTTCGGTACGGTGCTATCAAAAAACAGGCGGTATTTTTTGATTTCATCCTGAATAAACTTGTCGGACAGGAATGCCGGAATATACTTGGTTGTTTTAGCGTGCAAGAAACGCTGATATTGCAGCCAAATAAAGTATTTTGACACTTCGTTAAAGACTATCTCACCGATCAGACTCACATCATTGGGTCGAAACTGGATTTCCTTGACCATTTGCAGGCTCCGTTTTACAAATCCCTCCATTTCACGCTGCATCCGTGTAATAGCCCGTTTATCAGTTTCGATAAGGCTGGTGGGATAATCGGAGCGGATACGTCCAATGGCTGACACGGAATCCAGAAACGCCATTTTTTCCGACATTTTTTCGATTTGGAATCCTCCCCAGATGGAAAATCCCAAAATCAACACCACCGGCAGTAAACGATGGTTTTTAAATAAATACTCCTGATTCTCAGCATTGCGGTTTCGCAACATCATCATGACGGCCAGCCCCAGGAAAGACGTAACACCCAACATGGCAAGTTGTTTCGGGTAGCCTTTAACCTGCGCCAGATAGTAAAAGCCAAAACAAAACCCCAACAGCGGTACCAAATACGGATACCGCGTGATATCGATAAACTGTAGCTGAAGCAGGAAATCCACCAGAAAAATGACGATCAGCAACACCGCGGCGATCTGCACCCCGGCGACGGCACGTTGTTTTCGAATCCGATTCGGGTCTTTTTTGGCGGCGGTGATATAGTCCAAGGTCATGGTCATGTCCTCGGTTTGCTGGCCACCCAACCTGGCTTTAAATGCTCGAAATTTGGCGAAACTGATGCCGCAATTTCGACACGTGTCATGTATAGTTTGGCGTGTACCGCAATGCTCGCAAACAATGTGCCCCGCCGTACTGGTTTGCTCGACCGGTAGAGGGGGATCGAAATAGCACTTCACACCAATCTTGTGCATAACCTTTTTGTAGCGCTTGGCCTTGGCCAGATCCATGCCTTTTTTAACAAAGATTTTCTTGCCTTTGAAATAAGGCCTGATACGCGAGCGTTTGACTCCGAACAAATCGGCAAATGCTGTTTCGACATCCTTGACGTCATGACCGGGCAGAATTTCGCCACGAAAGATCAAATTGTACATAAAAACAAAAGTTTACGGTGGAATGCTAGAAAGCGGCCAACAGTCTCGTATAGGACGGCATCGCCTGCGATTATCATAATAATTACTTTCCCATATATCTATAAGTCGATATAACGCGATAGTTGATGCCTGTCACAGTAAGGAAAGAACCTGATTTTTGGCGAGCATGCCATTATAGTTATAATTCCACATGTATTCAACGGTTAATCAGCTAAGCTTTTGATTCAAATAATCTAACACCCTTCCATCATTTCCGATACCGCCTGTAGCCATTTTTTCTCCAACACCAAGCGGTTGGGGGGGGCGGACCTGCCGGGCAAAAACACCGATAACTCGACATTTGACTTGATTACCACTTGATCGCTATGTACCGCAAATACGGCATCAGCAGACAAAACATGATAGTCCTGGCACTTACCCGGCGTTTTATCCTTGGTAACCAGCACATAGGCAATGCCTTTGTAGGATGGCAACAAACCGCTTACCAGCAGGGTTCTTTCCTCGCGCTTGGGTATACTGCGGTGCAGTTTGACGGTAACGGACCGCGGACAGCCGGGACGGGCAGTGGTCTTGTCGACTTCCACCTTCAACAGGGCATCGGCGCGGTTAATCAAATCCTCCAAATTCACCGGCCCAGCCGCGTTTGCGCCCGTGTTAACAGCGAGCATGTATACGATAAGAATCAACCGTGTTCGCATAACGGATAGGGTTCGAATCAGACGGTGGATTGAGCCGACAGCGTTTTATCGGCATCGGTGATTTTCTTCACCTCGGTAAACGGCATATACAGTGGGTTAAAAAATTGCGTGCTGACTTCGTCGGCAAAAAACCGTCCTCGTTTGGTCATACGTATATACTGCTCGGTTTCCTCGATTAAATCGAGCTGCTTCAAATGCGTAAGCTCCTTGGTAAAAACCTGTTCGGCATGCACGCCGGTGCGTTGCCGGTAAAATGATTTATCCACCTGGGTATTTTTCAAGGGCAGAATAAAACAGCGGCGCAACTCATCATCCGTGGTGCGGACTTTTCCACGGTCGATGGCCACTTGACCGCGATCGATATAGGCATAGTAGTTTGCCAGGTCGTGGTCTCCAATATTTTGTGCAAACACACCACGCAAGTTGGTCCATGACGATACACCGACACCGCTGACATCGTGTAAACCACAACACCAGTCACGCAGATAATGGGAAATATTTTCAACCTTTTTTGAAAAAATTCGAGTTTGATGCTCGCCGTAACCGTGTTGTTCGGAAATAAGTATGCCGAGGTTTTTCATTAACAATATGTCATCAACATCCGCAAATCGTTCAGGATGGTTGTTAAAATGTTTGATGATGCTGCCCTGACGATCGCCATGTTGCTTGATTCGTAACCGGTAAAGCTGATAACCGTCAATATCATGATTGACGGCCTGCAGCATGTTCCGAGCCCAATCGTCCACGTGCTGATCGGGATAACCGTATATCAAGTCGATAAAAACCACGGGTATACCGGCCTTACGAATCAGCTCGATGGCTTGAAAAGCCTGGGTACTATCGTGCGCCCTGGCCATGTACTTCAATACATCATCATCGAACGACTGCACACCCAGACTGATGCGATCAACGCCATAGTCTTTCAATACTTGCAGCCTGGCCCAACCCTCATCATCCAACAGGGTTGTCGGCTCAGCTTCAACGGAAAATTGCGTGCATTCGCTTAGGTCAAAGTGACGGTGAAATGCCTGCATGAGGCGCTCCAGCTGCCGCGCATCGGGGTAGGTGGGTGTGCCGCCACCAAACAAAACCGACTTAATGGGTATACGTTGCAATCCCATCTTCGATTTAAATAATTCCATTTCCCGTTCCAGATGATCGATATAAACATCGACTTCATCGTGCTTGCTACGGGTTTTGGTTATCCAATGGCAGAAAGTGCAGCGGGTCGGGCAAAAGGGAATGTGTACATAGGCGCTCAGTGGTGACGGCGAACGGTTTTGAAAACCCTCAAATACCGGGCCCTCATTCATATCCCGGAACATCGTCAGTGGCGGATAACCAATCACCGGAAAAAATTTTTTGCCATCATCAGGCAATATGCCTGATTGTTGCAATTCAGCTATGTTCATGGCCAGCAATTCCTGCCTGGCCTGCTCAATCCACTCCGCGGTATTCATACAGCATCCCCTGCGCCGAAAGGCGGCGGCAGTAACTCATCTGTTAAGAACATGAAAATTAAGAACATACCGTGCTTGTTAAACCGAAGTATAACAAATACTACCGGCTATGTATAGATTGGGCCTGTGGCCGCATCGATTCAAATCGGTAAGTTGTCTTTATAGTGATAACCGATCACCGCAACCGCCATCAGTAATACCCGTACAAACACGCCGATTCGGTTTAAACGACAAAACGCCAATACGCTGCTGCGAAAAAAATACAACAATACCGGTAAAGCCACCATGGCGACTGTCAGGCGAAACCCGATGACTTGATCCACGGCGCCGGACTCGATGATAATCGGCATGCGTAACTGCAAATACCACACACTGCCGGAAAGCGCCCAAACCATCATAAAAAGGGTCAACGAGCACCCTAACCGGCTGCCTTCCCACAGTAAAAAAGCGGCGCTTACGTTTAACACCATCAGTATAATCAACTGGGTAAGCGTGGGTGACAGCAGAGCGGCATCGACTTTGCGCAGAAATTCCTGGAACCCTTGTACCGCCTCAAGCGTCGGCGTCGCAAAGTGCAATGCTATCATCAGCATCCATACAATGCTTGCAAGTAACATGGTTGCGCAAAACAACGCCAGGCCCCATGGGCGTTGTATTTTTTCCACTTTCTTATCAATGGAATAAGTGTATTTGTAATTATAGACCGACGACTCAAACGGATCCTCGGCAATAAAGGGTTCCAGCCGCGGTTTCTCACCATTATTTTCCATGTGATCGAACTGTATAATTTGCTCGGAGTCGGATAGGTACGCCATCGGTTGATTATACCGCAACTATACTCAAAAAATTTGAGCGCTTGCGCATTTTCAACTCAATAGTAACCCATCCGGTCGAGCAAATCACGCGCATCCCTGCCTCATGACGTCGTGTAAAGGGGGCATTCAATGCCGCACGCCCGTCAACGGTTGCTGAAACCGCTGACGGCGCCATTACGACGATTAACGTATCACTAGAAACAATCCGTTGTTACCGCGCCGGATGTTCAGCAGTATCCTGCCTCGGTTTCCATCAAAAGCCGATTGCATTTCCGCCAGCGAGGTTACTGGATTTCGATTGACCGAAACGATGATGTCCGCCTCGCGAATACCCGCGTGCCAGGCCATCGATCGTGGTTTAACTTCCAACGCCTCCACGCCCTGAATACGTCCTGCCAAAGGGTGACCCGACTCGATGGAACCAAACACGGCACCCTGTAAACGCCGGCTTAATTTCTCGCCGGATAGTTTGTCGTGCTTGGCACGGGCAATTTTAACCTTGATGGGTTTGCGCTGGCCGTTTCGGACAATGTCCAATTCGACCACCTCACCGATTTCCTGCAATCCGATGGCGTTGCGAAGTTGCGCGGCATTAGCGATGGGCTTGCCGTTGACCGCCACCACCACATCGCCGGAATGTACACCGGCTGTATCGGCCGACAATCCTTCCACTACCTGGCTGACGACAACCCCTTTGCGCAATTTCGCGCCAAAAGCATCGGCCAATTCAGGGGTCAAGTCTTGTATAATTATACCCAATTGACCGCGGCGTACTTCACCATAGCGGACCAGTTGGCTCATTATTTCCTTCGCCATATGGCTTGGGATGGCAAAACCGATGCCGACGTTACCGCGGTTGGGACCGAGAATCGCTGTATTAATACCGATCAATTCGCCGTTTAAATTCACAAGCGCACCGCCGGAATTGCCGGGATTAATGGATGCGTCGGTTTGAATAAAGTCTTCATATCCTTCGATGCCAAGCCCGGATCGGCCTAACGCGCTGACAATGCCGGAGGTAACGGTTTGACCCAAGCCAAAGGGATTACCGATTGCCACCACGAAATCACCAATGCGCAAGGAGTCGGAATCGGCGATGGGTACCGCCGTTAAGTTCTTGGCGTTGACTTGCACCACGGCCAGATCCGCTTCCGGATCGGTACCGATGACTTTGGCGATATAATCGCGACCGTCACGCAACGTGACCTTGATTTCATCGGCGTTGTGGACCACGTGATTGTTGGTGAGTACATAACCATGCTTGGCGTCAACCACGACCCCGGATCCCGCGCTTTGCAGTTCCCGTTCCCTCGGCACGTTGGGTACATTGAAAAAACGGCGGAAAAAGGGATCGTTGAACAACGGATTTTCCTGCGCTCGAACCCGTGTCTTGATGGAGATATTGACAACTCCGGGCAGAATTTTCTCTAACATCGGCGCCAACGTCGGGGGGTAGGGTTGACCGGCCAGATGGGGTAAAGCGGCAAATCCCGGACTGGCCAAACTCAGGCAAAAAACCAGCCAGGCAAAAACTACTTTATGATTGTTCAATGTCGTCTCCATTATTATCAAGAAAGCTCGTCTGATTTGTCTGCAAAACAACCAAAAGTTTCCCTTGTCGATGCAAGAACTTCGCCGCCGAACCATGGTCAAATTTTTCTTGGCGCCTGGTATAGTGTCTCACCTAAAACGCCCATTCACAGGCGATAGACTCGCGTTGGGTGCCAACGATTATAGCTTGCCCAACGGCGGCCATAATTGCCGCGTTGCAGACTTTGGCAAGCTAGACGACGACACATGCCCGACGGTCTGCGCCTTACACTCGCCCGGCACATAAATGCCGGCACAGCCTTGTGCCACGCCCGCCGATGTCGCCCTCCCAAATGCATAGGGGTACGACTACCCGATCAGCGAGTCTGGAACAGTCTTCCGGTCCGTGCGTACCGAACCTTAAACAGTAGAAATCCCCCGCGACAACGTTTATAAAACAACCCGACCGGCATCGCTGTCGAAATTTGCGCTGACGCCAGGAAAAAAGAGGGTTGGACAACCAACCCTCCACAATGGTTCGCTACTCGATTTCGATGGTACGCCGGGTGGCTTTCTCAATCTTGGGCAGGATTAATTCCAGTATGCCATCGTGCAGTTTGGCTTTTGCCTGATTGCCGTTGACCATCGCAGGCAGCGCCAGTGTGCGGGCAAAACTACCGCGACTCATCTCACGGCGATAGTACTGTGCTTTTTTGTTTTCCAGTTCCTTATTGAATTCACCACGTAACGTAATGGCGTCGTCGGTTACGGTCACTTCGATCTGATCTTTACGCAAACCGGGTACTTCCGCGCGAACAATCACTTCCGAGTCGTTGTCCACCACATCGACTTTCGGCATCGCCTTGGTAATCGTGCCTTCCAGATCCTGCCAGGACGTCGGCCAACGCGGCCAATTACCACGATTGAGAAAATTGTCGAATAGTCGTTCCATTTCATCAAACGCGCCTAAAGCCCGTGTTTTCTTGGACTCCACGCTGACAGGTTTGTCGTTGTTCTCGGCCATGATCATATCCTCCATCAGTTATTCCTTCGTTTATTTATAGGCTCACCTATACAAAATATCAATACCCCGCGTGCTAGTGTCGTGTCTCATATAAAACGCACATTTAGACGAGATAGACTTGATAGTGGCCTAAAAAATCAATCTCGCTCTCCAGGAAGCCACTCAAGGTGCGATTGCTGCGTTCCAGACCTTGGAAAGGTGACCTACATTCGGCGGTCTGCGCCTTGCACTCGCACCGTGAGTGGCTTTCTCAATGCACATTTTATAGGAGACACTGCACTTGGCTAGGACTAGGCGACGGTATATAAGCCGGCGAAAATCGACCATGGTTTACAGGGTTTCATACCCGGCAAGGGATACAAAAGCGTATGCCAGTGGGCGGGTGGTTTAGCAGCGATGGCGGACCCGCAAATGCATATTTCCAAGCACTGCGACGGCCAACACCAATGAACCGACAGCCTGTCGTCTTGGCATCGGTAGTGGCTGTGCGGTTCAGATTCAGCGAGTAAGGGTATGATATGGGTATGGCGCAAATGTAACATGGTCCGGATCGCGCGCAGCCATGCCTGTTGTTCTTGGTCGGGCGGATCAAGCTTTGCCTGGGTAAATGTTTGCCCGCGCCAGGGCAGGGCAACATGTTTTTTTAGCATACGCGCCGAGATACCGGTCAATGCCGCCATTTCATGCAATCGACCACGCTGTGCGATGTCCCGAAAACACGGCGACAAGTCACTGAAAAAGGGAAACGGCTGATCCGCGCCCCATTCCTGGCCCATAAAAAACAGGGGTACCGCAGGCGCCAGGCACAATACCGCGGTCAGCCCCAGCAGAAGTTCGCTGCGGGACAAACGCTGGGATTGGGGGCGGTTTCCCACTTGATCATGATTTTGCAGGTAGTGAATAAACGACAGGGGTGAAAGACTGCGGCTGTCCTGACCGCGGGCTCGCCCCCGAAACGCCGATACCTGCCCTTGATAGACAAAGCCTTGTGACAGGCTTTTGGCCAACGCGGGCAAGGGATTTGGGTAGTCCTGATAGTAGCCGAACTGCTCGCCGGTGAGCAATACATGGCAGGCATGATGAAAGTCATCGTTCCATTGCGCCCTATAGCCATGCGTTAAATAATCCACCCGATTATCGTCATTTTCCAGCATCAAGTGGACATGCCGGTCGGTAACCGATTCCGACACGCTTTCCGCGATGTCCGCCAATAGAGGCCTGTCACCATCAGCGATCAGGTATTGGACCGCGTCAAAGCGCAGGCCGTCCAAGTGATAGGACTTTAACCAATACAATACATTTTCGATGATAAATCGGCGTACCGCCGCGCGATCGATGGCGATGCAGTCCCCCCACGGGGTATGACAGCCACGGCGCAGGAAGCGGGCGTAATGAAAAAGAAAATTTCCTTCCGGTCCAAAGTGATTGTAAACCACGTCCAGAAATACCATCAGGCCGCGGTCATGGGCGGCGTCCAAAAAAGCTTGCAACTGCTCGGGACGTCCGTAACGGTGATCCGGCGCGTACCATAGCACGCCGTCATAACCCCAATTAAAACGACCGGGAAAATCCGCCAGGGGCATAAGTTCGATGGCGGTAATGCCGAGGCGCTGCAGGCGATCCAACTGCTGTATCACACCGGCATAGTCACCCTGCTCGCTGAAGGCTCCTACATGTAACTCATAAATGACCGCTTCATGCCATGGCCGGCCCTGCCATGAATCATCACGCCAGCGCCACTGGCCCGGGTCAACGACTTCGCTGGGACCGTAAACATCACAGGGCTGAAAGCGTGATGCCGGATCCGGTACCACACGACCATCGATACGCAGCTGATAGTGTGTGCCGGCCGCCGCGTCGGTGCATGCCAGGCTGAAAAAACCGCCCGACTCTTTGTTCATGGGTAATAATAAAAACGGCGGGGAACACAGTTCCAAAACCACTTTTTTCGCCCGCGGCGCCCATACCCGGAATGCCACGCCGTAGGGCTTTACATTCGCACCGAATGTGCAAGCCGGGCTGGTGTTCACAATGCCGTGGCGTTCTGTTCAGTATCCTGGGTCAACAGGACCATTGCTCTGGCCTGCAGCGGATAAACACTGCCCGCGGCAAAAAATTGGCCGAAAGTAAATCCCTCCTCAATACTGGTGTCGAGAATCAAGCGCCAATTCATACGGACCGGCGTGGCAGGCAGTTTAAACGGGATAGGCTCGTGATGGGCGTTAAGCAGCATCACAAAGTTGTTATCCATTTGTCGCCGCCCTTGTTCATCCACTTCATCAAGGGCTTCACCGAAAGATAACATACCCAGGCAGCGGGCAAAATGCTGATGCCATTCTTCATCACTCATTTCCTCGCCCTTGGGCGTCAACCAGGTAAGGTCCTTGACTCCGACACCCTTAATCGGCCTTCCTTGAAAAAAACGCCGCCGTTTTAGTACCGGATGTTGCCGGCGCAAAGCAAGCAGTTTCTCCACAAACGACAGCAGTAATTTATCGTCCTCACGAAGTTTCCAATTCAACCAACTGATATCACTGTCCTGGCAATACGCGTTGTTGTTACCACGCTGGGTTCGGCCCATCTCGTCACCGGCGACCAGCATCGGCACACCCTGTGAAAGTATCAACGTGGCAAGGAAATTACGTTTCTGCTTCCTGCGAAGTTTGTTGATTTTTTTGTCCTGGCTGGGGCCTTCCTGACCACAATTCCAGCTCAAGTTATGATTATCCCCGTCACGATTGCTCTCGCCGTTTGCCTCATTGTGTTTCTCGTTGTAGGCAACCAGATCATGCAATGAAAATCCATCGTGCGAGGTAATAAAGTTGATACTGGCATAAGGACTTCGTCCGCTCATGGCATATAAATCCGATGAACCCGTTAATCGATAGGCCAGTTCACCGATGATGCCACCGTCACCCTTCCAGTAGGCTCGCACCGTATCCCGGTATTTGCCGTTCCACTCGGTCCAGCCGACGGGGAAATTACCGACTTGATAACCGCCTTCGCCCAGGTCCCAGGGTTCGGCGATCAGTTTAACCTGCGATAACACCGGATCCTGGTGGATGATATCGAAAAACGCCCCTAAACGATCCACCTCATGCAATTCCCGCGCTAAAGCGGACGCCAAGTCAAAGCGAAAGCCGTCAATGTGCATTTCCAACACCCAGTAGCGCAGGCTGTCCATAATCAATTGCAGCACACGGGGATGCATCATATTGAGGGTATTGCCGCAACCGGTATAGTCCTGGTAAAAACGGCCGTCCTTGGTGAGGCGGTAGTAGGCCTTATTATCAATACCTCGAAAACACACGGTGGGGCCCAGGTGGTTTCCTTCGGCGGTATGGTTATAGACAACGTCCAGGATGACTTCAATGCCGTGGCTGTGCAGGGTTTTGACCATGGTTTTAAATTCGTTGATATGCCCGGTGGCGGAATAGCGCAAGTCCTGCGCGAAAAAACCGATGGAATTGTAGCCCCAATAGTTGCGCAGACCTTTTTTCACCAGTATCCGGTCATCCACGCTGGTATGCACGGGCATCAACTCCACCGCTGTGATACCCAGGCGTTTAATATGCTCAATAAACGGCGCGCTGGCCAGCCCGGCATAGGTGCCGCGTATATTCGGTGCGATAGCAGGGTGTGCGATGGTGCTACCTTTTACATGTAATTCATACACGACCGTGTCATGCCAGGGGACTTTTGGCGGTTTGTCGTCAGTCCAGGTGAACGCTTGATCGATGACTTTGCATTTCGGCATGCCGGGCGCACTATTGCGGCGATCAAACGACAAGTCTTCCTGTTTATGGCCGACCCGGTAACCGAAATGGGCATCGCTCCATTTTAACTGCCCCACCACGGCTTTGGCATAAGGATCCAACAGCAGTTTATTGCTGTTAAAGCGGTGTCCATGCTTCGGCTCATAAGGACCGTGAACCCGATAGCCGTACAACAGTCCGGGACGGGCTTCAGGCAGGTAGCAATGCCAGACGTGATTGGTTTGCTCCGGCATGTCAATGGTTTGTACTTCGCGCCTTCCCTTTTGATCAAACAGGCATAATTCCACCCGCTCGGCATTTTCCGAAAACAACGCAAAATTCACCCCCTGGCCGTCCCAGGTAGCTCCCAAAGGATAGGGCTGACCGGGCCATATGGCATAACGTTTATCCATGAACCTCCCAACCCTTTCAATAGGGTATCCACGTCCGGTCATTAACTATGACTTCAGACTGTTTTGTCAACTCTGTGGCTGTAAACCCGCCGCTGCCGGGCTTCGGTGCATAACCGTAACCCTGACCGCAACGGGCCGCAGTCTCGGCATGGTGATTTAATGAAATAAGCCCAAAATATGCCGTCGTCCGGGTCGTCGCTGAATCATGGGATAATGATCGGGTAACTGCATGGCATGGGTATGATGATCAAAATGCGGTGATTGGGCCAATGCCATCAGCCGCTCAATACGTTGCTCCGTTTGCGGATGGGAACGCAACACCGAAGGCTCACTTTGTGATGACGGGCGCAACAATCGTTGCAGAAAACTGCTGCTTTGGAACTCCAGTTTCGCCAGCGCCGAAGCCAAGGCTTGCGGATCACCCGTCAGACGCGCCGCATCCAAATCGGCGTCGAACTCCCTTGTACGCGACAATGCCATTTGCATCAATGCACTGACCATGGGCGCAAAAACCAGTAGCATCACGCCGACCCAAGATATCGTCACGTCGGTCATCACCGCCAGTGGAATGGCCAGGATCAATAAAAACTGACCGAGCAAGGACAGAATATTGGTCATGCGACTGACAAAATCAGCCAATGCCATCACCCAGACGTCATTGTTTTTGATATGGCTCATTTCATGACCGATGACACCGGCCATTTCACGCAAACGCATATGCCGCAGCAGCCCATCGGTTAACGCGATCACTGCCTGATCACCATGGCCCACACTGAGGGCATTCATCATGCGCGAGGGAATATAGTATAAACTCGGCGCTTGATTTAAACCCGCCCGCAAGCTTAGCAAACGATTGATTTCGTGTAATTGCGGCGCATCGAGCACGGTCAGTTGGCGGGCGCCGTACAAAGACAACACCATACGCGGGGATAACCTTGGCGCAAACATAAACGATGCCACGGCGAACACCATTAGCCACAGCATCAATTGGGGCCCTGCCAATAGCCAGCCCAATAATGCAAATAAGCCTGCCATCCCGACTAATAACAGGGTGGAATGGAAAAAATTAAGCCATTTATGACGGCGTATCAGTTTCTGATGCATAATTCACGCGGTTAGTTTCCAGCCAGCATCCGATCAAACCCCGATTGAATGGCCAAATCCGGCGCTGCCGTCAACCGGCTGACTGCAGTGATTCCAATCCGGACGCAAACACGTAACCGGGCAAGCCCAGTCGCAGCCACTGGCTCATATCGGAAGCGCCGGCACTCAGGGCAGTGGTCCACCGACCCAGGCAACGGCCGCCAAGAAAATAGTCACCGGCCGTATGGGTATTGCGGAAAGCCAAAAACCGATCCCCAACACCACTGCAAGATAAACAGAAAACTCAATGTAATCATTTGGTTACCGAATAAATCCCGGTCTCCGACCATATTCATACATAGCTTAACATGGTTAGTCTTGGCGTAAAGCTTGCGAGTGTATCGCCGATACAGGGATCGAATCGGTGCCAAAAGGACGGTCACGATGACAAAACATGTTTACGAGATATCCGTGGAAATCAAACCCATGCCCGGCAGCGGCATGCCGGATGAACTGGCCGGCGCATTTGTCTATTGTTATGTCCCGGCGGACAACCTGGAAGATTCCATTGTCATCCTAAAAGAAATTCTCAACGAAGATCGATACCAGTTGATCGATATCGAGTACGCCACCCGCCTGGACCTGCAAGTGTGGCAACCGGTGGACACGCAGTTTCCGAGCAGTACCCAATTGCAGGATCTTGAACAGGGTGAGATCTACTACAGTCCTTTTTACGGCTACCCGAGTCACTACCAGCATTAGCAGGAAAGCCCTTCACGTACCCGTACCCGGAAGATTAGTCCTTCAACGCTGATTACAGATGCGACAGTCAACGCATCTTTTCGTATTCCGGAATTTTTGACTGGGCGTATTCGCGTCGCTCCGTGGCTTGTTCAGCGCTACCGCCTTGAGGATGCAGATTCAGATAAGCTCCGACTTCAGCAATCAACTCGTTTAAATAACGAAGCTTAAGGGAGATACTGGGGGTATCGTTGTACTGCTGCCATTTTGCATCGACATAGCCATAATCCTTGGCATCTTTTTCCCTGGCCGATTCGTTTTCCCAAAACGGCAACACCGCTTTTAATTGTTCATTGTCCGGAAAGGCCTGTAATGCATCCTGTAAGTAATATAAAGTGGGCGAAGCGTCACCGGCTTCAATCTCGGTTTGGCTGAAATAGGCCTCCAATGCCTTCTGCGTATGACCCAACATAATCACTCCCATACCGCCGTTAAAAAAACTTCCTGAATTGACATGTAGCATGGTCCCGTCTTTAACGGCTTCGTCCATGGTTAACCGGTATTTATCGTCACCCAGGGGTATGACATCAAAGTGAACCGGCTCCATTTGGACGACAATCTGCACCGGTCGCAATTCAAAATCATAAGCACGTTCGGAAAAATCTTTTTCAAAAACGGTTAACTCCAGCCGGTTGTCCGCGCGTTCGACATAGGGAATTTCATGCAGGAATTTAAAATCCACAAATCGATCGATATGATCGTAGGCACCGACTTTAACATAGCCATTATCAGCATGGACATAAACACCATAGGACTCTATGGTTGGTACGATTTTTGGCGTATACGGTTTTTTCTTACCCATCGAAAATCCTCTTCATAATCCAATGGATATACCATCGGCAATTCAAATAACAAAGCCTGCTCAGCCTTCATTCAATTACACAATTTTTTCCCGTTTGCCGGGCGTCGCCAATTGCTCATGCGCGAGCGCGGCATTCTTCAATGGGTACTCTTTATGTATGGACAACTGCAGGTCACCGTGATTGATCCAGCGAGCGCAGGTCTGCAATATTCCCACCTGATGCTTGATGGCACAAGTCATGTTTTTCAAAAGGGGCGTCAGCATTAAAACAAACCCCACTTGCACATTTCAATTCCTGGCCTCTTTCCACTCACCGTCGGCGGGTTCCAATAAGGTCACCAAGCGTCCATAACATTTGAGCCGCGACATACTGTGTTGGAACAGTTCACCGCCCACGGTGTCGAAAACTATATCGACGCCCTCGCCCGCCGTCAATGGCCGACAGCCTGTCAATGACTTTTTCCGCCCCAAGATCCCGCACCCATGACAGGTTTTCCCGCGATGCCGTGGCGCACACCCTGGCCCCAAACAAGCGAGCCAGTTGCACCGCCACATGCCCCACGCCACCGGCACCCGCGTGAATCAACACGGGTTCGTATCCCATCGGGAACGATAGGATCAAGGCGTTTTATAAAACTTTCCAAGGCTATGTGTATTTGGCGGAGAGGGAGGGATTCGAACCCTCGTGGGGCTTGCGCCCCCAACGGATTTCGAGTCCGCGCTCGTATGGCCACTTGAGTACCTCTCCAAAATCGTTCCGGCCCGGTTGTCGGCCAAAAACAACCGTCAGTCGGCAAAACCGGAATAAAGTCTAGCATTTAATGTGACGGAGTTAAAATTTTTTATGCGATGTCGCTAACACTATCAGCTAACTCAACGGGAGTGCGTAGTCGTGAGAAAGCTGGTTACAGTGATTGGTTGTTTGTTATTGTGGGCTTGTCAAACAGAATCCGATGTTATCGTCAAAGACGTGCGATTTTTCCCAAAATCCGCCTTCAGCGATAAAATCCCCCAAGAGTCTTTGCTCGAGCAAATAAAGCGTGATAAGAAACTGGTGATTGTTACCCGTAACAGTCCGACGACTTATTACTTGGATAACAAAGAGCGCCCCACCGGAATCGAATATGACTTGGCCAAGAAATTCGCCGATAGTCTTGGTGTTGAGTTGGAAATCATCACGGCATCGAGTTTTTCCGATATGGTACCGCTACTGGCCCTTGGTAAGGCCCATATTGCCGCGGCGGGACTTCTGGCATCCCCGCAACGGGCGGAAATCGTTCGTTTTGGACCGGCCTATCAGTTTGTCTCCAACACCGTGGTTTACCGTATTGGCAGCAAGCGACCCCGGAATCTGAGCGAATTGCATCAAGGTATGCTGGAGGTCGTCGCCGGCAGCAGTCAGGAAGATCGCCTGCACGAAATTCTGCATGACTATCCTGAACTTAAATGGGCGACCAGCTATCACAGCAGCTCCGAAGATCTACTCAGCATGGTTTGGTCAAAAGTTATCGACTTCACCATCGTGGAATCCCATGAACTGGCCATGAATAACCGTAACTACCCCGAACTTCGGGCTGCGTTCAATGTTTCCGCCCCATCGCCTTTAGCTTGGGCATTTCCGCCGAGCCTGGACAAAAGCCTTTATGTCGCCGCGCAAAAGTATTTCAACAAGATCAAGCAAGACGGTACGTTGCATGAGCTGCTGGAACGCTACTACGGTCACACCGACGAATTCGATTATGTTGGTGCGGTAAAATTCATCGAACACTCCCGGCAACGCCTGCCACGGTACCGCCAATGGTTTGAAAATGCCGCGGACAAGGTTGGTCTGGACTGGCATTTACTGGCCGCTATCGGCTACCAGGAATCGCATTGGGATGCCAAAGCCGTGTCGCCCACCGGCGTAAAGGGCCTGATGATGCTAACACGTCGGACTGCACGAGCCATGGCGGTCAAAGACCGTGTCGACCCCAAGCAAAGCATTTTCGGCGGTGCAAAATTATTCCGAACTATTCTCAAAAGCCTGCCGAGGACCATTCAACGCCAGGATCGCATGTGGATGGCCTTGGCTGCCTACAATGTAGGATACGGTCATTTGATGGATGCGCGCTACATTACCGAGCAACGTGGTGGTAACCCCGACAAATGGTTTGATGTCAGGGAAAACCTGCCCTTGCTAAGCCAAAAACAGTACTACACGCAAACCCGATACGGGTATGCCCGAGGCCATGAGCCGGTCACGTATGTGGAGAACATTCGTCGCTACTACGACACGCTGACATGGATGAGTGAACGTAAAGATGAAAATCGTCCTTTAGCACTGGCGCAAGTCATGCAGTGAACTACGCCCCCCCAGCCCCTATCGGCGCAGCGGTGATGAGCCGTTCGCGCCGAATTTTTTTGAACGGTTAACGCCGCGACTTAAAAAACGACTGCAGCATCTGCCGGCACGCCTGTTCCATCACACCACCGCACCACTGCACCTTGTGATTGACGAATTCCGCATCAAGTAAATGGTGCACGCTGCACACTGCGCCGGTTTTCGGATCCGTGGCGGCAAACACCAAACGCTCGACGCGCGCATGTATGATGGCGCCCACACACATCATGCAGGGCTCCAGGGTCACAAAAAGCGTGGTATCCACCAGGCGGTAATTGCCCATGGCCTGGCCTGCTTTGCGCAACACCAGGATTTCAGCATGAGCGCTGGCGTCGTTTAAACCAATACAAGCATTTCCCGCCTCGGCCATGCAAGTATCGTTTTTGACCAGCACGGCACCGACGGGAACCTCTCCGTCCAATGCCGCGTTTTGCGCGCACCGATAGGCCCGTTCCATCCAATACTCATCACGTTGAGGGTCGGGTTTTATTGCCATTCGGTTGGTGACGAGCACTTTTTTGTATGTATTTTCATGTCGTTAGGGTGGTCGCTGACGTTCATACCATATAACACCGTGTTCGGAAATCTCTTAAAATTCATCCCATCGCTGCATTCGATGATCCATCGAGCAGCGCCGGGGATCCCACCCGATACGTTGCGGCTAACGCGCAACGTATACCTATTTGTCAGGTGATTACCCCGTGAACGACCACATCCTCGCGTGTGTAATAGATCTCCAAATAATCCTCCCCGCCAAGTTCCTTGAAAGAAATGGTTTCAATTTTATCCCTATACAAAGTCTCGTGTGTATTCTTGAAAAAACACCAACAAAATAATTTAATATGCGTTTTGTTCAGTCACACGCAATCTTCGACTGGCCTATCCCTTTAATCTTGGAATGCAGTATTTCATAATTCAGTGGTACTACCTTAGTATCGTATGCCTCCGGAAACCAAAACCGTATCACTTCAAGCCCGGCATCAATTTCTGACATGCAGTGAACAAATGGATCGCCTGAAAGTCGAGAATGTTCAGGTGCAGATGGATTTATCTCGAAGCTTGGGTCTCCCACTTCACCCGTAGCCCCTTCATAAGGAGTCGAATACACAATAGTCCTCGTTAATGTTCGCCTAACACCAAAATGCAGTCGTGCGTTTTCGCGTGATGATTCCCGTTAAATCAAGGATTAAATCAAGGACACATCCGGTTATCACGCGACTTGTCTTTCATGTTTTGTAGGTGTACCGCATCCAACTCCTGAATGCAAGCGCTTGTGGTAGTAACATGGGTTGGTGTCGCCATGGCGGGCAACACACAGTTCCCGCATCGTGTTATATAGTAGACGTCCACGGATAAGTGCTGCTTGCAAGCTATGATAAAAGGCATATTACTTCAGCGGTATGGATTGGCATGCTAGTGTAGTGTCTCATATAAAACGTGCATTTAGAAATGCCACTGAAGGCGCCAGTGCAAGGCGCAGACCGCCGGGTATGTGTCGTCTACCTTCCGAGGTCTGCAACGCGGCAATCGCGCCAGCATGGGCATTTTAGGTGAGACACGACACTGGCCCGGCTATGTCATAAATAAATAATCTGCTGCGCCCCCCCATGAGGAGCTGGTATGGAGGAACTGGTATGGCAGCACGTTCACTTTTCGGGCTCAGCATGCCTTCACGTATGCATCCTTCGCTGCGTATACGGCACATCCTTGTGCCATGCCGATCGCGTCGCTGTGCCGACCGCACATTGAAACGCACTGAATATAGTACGCTAAAGTAGCGCCTTGCTCATAGCCGCATTGAGTTTAATACCATACACTACGTCATACGTCAGTGTCTGCCCTATTTCGCTGCTACCGGTGCGAGACGTTTACCATGGGGAACGCGCTCGTCGGCTTTATGCACCATCGTGTAGGCGTAGTCGACGCCCATTCCGTACGCGCCGGAATGTTCCCGCACAATTTCCAGCACCGCGTCGTAAGTATCTCGCTTTGCCCAATCACGTTGCCATTCCAAAAGTACTTGCTGCCAGGTCATGGGTATCACACCGGCTTGAACCATCCTATCCATGGCGTAGTTATGCGCTTCCACAGAGGTTCCTCCGGACGCATCGGCGACCATGTAGATTTCATAATCGGTATCACGCATCGCGGATAACGCAAAAGTGCAGTTGCAGACTTCCGTCCACAGGCCTGAAACAACCACCTTGGTACGACCGTTTTTCCTGAGTGCATCGCGCACTTTTTGATCGTCCCAGGAATTCATTGAGCTGCGTTCAAGCAGGGGGGCTTGCGGGAAAACAGCTAACAATTCAGGATACGTGTGGCCGGAGAAACTTTCGGTCTCGACCGTCGTAATTATTGTCGGAATACCGAAAACCTTGGCGGACTTGGCAAGCGCCACAGTATTGTTTTTCAATATTTGTCTATCGATTGATTGCACGCCAAACGCCATCTGCGGCTGATGATCAATAAAAATCAGCTGGCAATTGTCCGGCGTAAGGATTTCCAGTTTCTGTTTGCTCATGCGATGTCTCCCTTTGAAGGTCTATGGGTTGTAAGGCGTAGCATTACACCTTCCGTTCTACGTGAGTGGGCACGTTCTCCCCGTGCAGGAGGCGTGCAGTTATCAATTCCCTGACTACCGTCATCCTGGGTAGCCGTTTTTCTTTCTGTCCAGCAGCTATCGAATTAGCAGGTCCATTGCGACAAACCCCAATGTCATCGCCACAACCAGCAGCGCACCCACCAGCTTGGGTGGCGCCGGCAGTGGAATATCAAACCAACGGCACGCGGTGCCGATGCCGAGTCCAAGCAGTACACCGCCGATCGCTGTCACCATGGTTCAACCCTCCTTATTGGTGGTGGAACCGGTCGGTCCACCGCACAAGTGTTTATGACTGTTGGGTCGCTTCGCCGCATAGCGTCCCATAAAGTGATAGCCGATCGTCATGGCCACGACCAACGGTGCGCCAACGATGGCGGGTGGTGCGGGGACAGGAATGCCCGCTACCCGGCAAATCACGCCAATAGCGACCGCCAGAAAAAGCCCCAGCGCGATTTTCATTCGACATTCTCCTTTTCGTTTTCGGGTACTCGTGGCGCGACGTAGTGAGTGACCGTGGGTTGACTACCAGCTACCAGCAAGTCGAACATGCCCGCTTGTAGCACGCGATCCGCATCCGTCACGCGTTCGTGCTGACGCAAGTGTTCTAACCAGGAATCGACGTTGAATGACTCGATATAGTGATGGGGCTTTTCGGTGTGCTCAAAAACACTCCAGGCGAACGCGCCGTCCCGCCGGCGATGGACACCCAACTCTCGAATCGCGCGCAAAAATTCAGCCGTCTTGCCCCCCCTAACGTCGTATTGAATCGTTACCAGCACTGGACCCTGATCATGGGTAACAGCGTCACTGACGATGGGCGCCGGCCAATGCATGGAGGGGCTCAAATCGACTTTCTCGATTCCTCCAATTCGCCACCGCGAGGTAAGCGCCACGCCGACCACGGCACAGGCGGCCGCGATCATCAAAGCCTGGCTGATACTGGAGACTTCGGCGACCTTGCCCCACAACAGACTGCCCATGGCCATGGAGCCCATAAACACCGTCATAAAAACAGCCAAACCACGCGACCGGACCCAACTGGGAAGCGCTAACTGTGCGGCAATTTGCAAACAAGACAACACGGTGATCCAGGCAATACCCGTGATAGTCATCATTAGACACAAGGGAATCAGTTGATCCAACGCCGCCAACCCCAACATGGAGCCGGCATATAAACATGATCCGGCAGCAACCAGTGTGTCACGCGACAGCACCTGTCGAAGCTTTGGTAATACGAGAGCACCGCTCACTGCACCGACGCCAATACATGCCACCAAAAGACCAAATGCCTGGGGTCCACCATTAGTCAGACTCTTGGCGACCAGCGGAAGCAACGCCCACAAGGCTGACGCAAACAGGAAAAAGCCAGCACCCCGAATCATCGCCGCTTGCAGGTCGGGAGCATGGCGTGCAAATCGAAATCCCGAGCGCAGGGCACTAAAAAATCGCTCACTGGGTAATTGACTGATGGGGGCGTCGCGGCGCCAGTGCAGCAGAACAAAAATGATCCCAAGATACGACAGCGCATTGAGGACGAACACGGCACCCGTCCCGGCCAAGGACACGATGACACCAGCCACAGCGGGACCCAATGCGCGCGCGATGTTCACGCCCAAGCTGTTGAGGGCAATCGCCGGTTGCAGTTGCTCGCGTGGTACGAGTTCCGGGGCGATCGCCGCCCACGCCGGCATCATCATGGCCGAGCCGATGCCCATTGCAAAAGTGAGAGCAATCAGGGTCCACACGTTGGTAACACCCATTAGGGTCAGAAACCCCAGCAACGCCGCCACCAAGCCCAGCCACACTTGCACGGCGATGAGAAACCGGCGTCGATCCACCATGTCGGACAGCGCCCCCGCCGGTATGGCCAACAAAAAAATGGGCAGGGTCGTTGCGGTTTGAATCAGCGCCACCATGACCGGCGAGGGCGACAGCGAAGTCATCAACCAACTGGCACCGATGTCATGCATCCATGTGCCAAGGTTAGACGCCAGCGTCGCGATCCAAAGCATGCGAAACACCGCAATCGTTAGTGGCGACCAAGCAGAGGTAGACGGGGCGCTCATCGTATTTTCTATATTTGGCTTTGTCCCTGGCATCAGATCACCGCTGCTTAGAATGCAAAGCATGTGCAACCGAGTGGACCCCAGAAGGGATCCTTCGGTGCGCGCACGATAGCCGGTTGCGAATGATTGTGCCCGTGTTCAAGACATTGATGCGCCATCGCGGCCGCACCAGTTGACGCCTGGTAGTGCCCGGCATACTTTCGCACCGGTGACCAATCCGGACTCGCCGGCGGCAAGGGCGGTGCCATGTCACTAAAGTCGCCGCTACCGTGTACCACACGACCACCCACCATGGTCAAAACAGACGTGATATTCTTAATCGCGTCATCCGGGATCGAAAGATAGTCGGCAGATAAAACGGCCAGGTCAGCATAGCCGTCCACAACAATGGCGCCTTTAACCGCTTGTTCGCCCGAGAACCAGGCACTGCCCTTGGTCCAGAGTGAGAGCGCTTGTTCGCGGTCGAGCTGTCGCTCTTTGGGATAGAGGCTTAAACCACCCAGCGTTTTACCTGTTACCAGCCAATACAACGATACCCACGGGTTGAAGCTCGCCACCCGCGTGGCATCGGTTCCCGCGCCAACGGGTAAATCGGCCGCCAACATATCGGTGACCGGCGGTGTGAATTGTGCCTCGCTGGCACCGTAGCGCTCGACGAAGTATTCTCCCTGGAAGGCCATGCGGTGCTGAATCGCGATGCCTCCGCCCAGTGCCTTGATGCGTTCGATGCTGGCGGGTCGAATGGTTTCGGCGTGATCGATAACGAATCGCAGCCCGTCGAAGGGCGTGTCCTTGTTGACCTTTTCAAACACGTTCATGAATTGCGAGATCGATTCGTCGTAGGTGGCATGGATGCGGAACGGCCAGCGGTGCTCTACAAGCAAGCGTGTTACGCGTTCGAGTTCCTTGTCCATGTCGCTCGCAAGACGGGGTCGCGGTTGTAAAAAATTCTCAAAATCCGCCGCGGACCACACCAGGTTTTCCCCTGCGCCATTCATACGCAGCATGGCGTCGCCCTCACCCGGCTTAACCATCGACGTCCAGCGTTTGTAGTCGTCAAACTCGGCCCCGGCTTGCTGTGCGAACAAATTGTAGGCAATGCGCAGGGTCATCTCACCGCGCTCGCGCAATGTTTGAATGACTTTATAGTCTTCGGGGTAGTTCTGACCGCCGCCGCCTGCGTCGATTGCACTGGTGACACCCAGGCGATTTACCTCACGCTGGAAATGCCGCGACGAATTGAGTTGGTCTTCAAACGATAATGCCGGACCCTTGGCAAGCGTCGAATACAAAATAAGCGCGCTGGGTTCGGCGAGTAACAGGCCCGAGGGCTTGCCTCGCCGATCTTTATAAATCACACCACCGGGAGGGTTAGGCGTGTCTTTGGTAAAACCGACAGCACGTAGCGCGGCACCGTTCAGCAGTGCCCGGTTATAGAGGTGCAGGATGAAAACCGGCGTGTCCGGGGCAGCGGCATTGATCTCGTCCAAGGTTGGCATCCGTCGCTCGGCGAACTGGTATTCGCTCCAGCCCCCAACCACCCGCACCCATTGCGGCGCAGGGGTACGACGGGCTTGTTCCTGGAGCATCCGCAATGCGTCAGCCACGGAAGGCACACCTTCCCAGCGCAACTCCATGTTGTAGTGCAGTCCACCGCGAATGACATGGGTGTGTGAATCGTTTAAGCCGGGAATAACCGTATGTTTATTGAGATCGATAACTCGAGTATTCGCCTCGCGGAGCTTCATAATATCGTCATCACCGCCCACGGCTTTAAAAAGACCGTCTTTAATGGCAACGGCGCTCGCCTTGGGTTTGCGGGGATCGAGCGTGGCGATTTTCGCATTCATTAATATGGTTTCTATCATCGATTTTCCTCGCTCTGATGGTTCAGATACCGGGAGATACGAGACATCAGTGGCCAAACTGCAGCCACCGCATTGTTAAATGAAATGTCTACGACCCGGTTGGTACCGTTGTTTCGAAGGATTCCGCATTCGGCACTCGCTTGTGCTATCCCATATCGAACAGCAGTACTTCAGCATCCGACGGGCCTGCCATAGAAAGGTTACCCGGCTCATCGATGGCAACGCCGTCACCCGAATAGAGCAGATCGCCGTTGACCTGCACGGTGCCACTTACAACTTGCAGCCAGCCTTTACGACCGTCCGCCAGAGTGTGGGTGACCGCTTCATTGTCCGCGAGTAACGCTGCATACACGTTCACATCTTGATGGATAGTCACCGAGCCATCACGACCGTCACGCGAGCCGATCAGGTGCAACCGCCCTTGTTTGTCCGCACGCGAAAACGTTTTCTGTTCATAGCTCGGTGTAAGCCCCTCTTGCTCCGGCAGGATCCAGATCTGCAGGAAGTGCACGGGTTCGGCTTCGGAGTGGTTGAACTCTCTGTGACGAACACCGGTGCCGGCGGACATGCGCTGTACATGACCGGATTGAATAACAGAACCGGTGCCGATGCTGTCCTTGTGTTCAAGCGCACCTTCCAGCACATAAGAGATAATCTCCATGTCCCGATGACCATGCGTGGCAAATCCCTGACCGGGTTGCACACGATCTTCGTTGATCACACGTAGCGGGCCAAATCCCATAAACCGGGGGTCGTAGTATTGGCCAAATGAGAAAGTGTGACGGCTATTGAGCCAGCCTAGATCGGCCGATCCGCGGTCTTTCGCATGCCGTATTGTCTGCATGATTGCCTCCAAGGTAGTTCGTGATTCCTGATTGACAACAATTCTGCTACTCTACTAATTAAAAGACAATTAGCAGAAATAACGACATTGCGTCGCCAATTTGACGACAATAGGAGTGATTGATGGACATGTTTGAGAGTCTTCGAGCCTTCACCAAGGTAGTCGAATCCGGCGGGTTTGCCGCGGCGGCCCGTACGATGGGGTTGTCCCGTTCATTTGTGAACAAGAGCGTTATCAACCTCGAAAATGCACTTGGCACCCAATTGCTTCGACGCAGCACCCGCCAGGTCACGCCTACCGAAACGGGTCTCGCGTTCTATGATCGATGCATCCAGATTGTGAGCGAACTGGAAGAAGCCATCTCCGCGGTTACGGAGCTTCAAGAAACGCCAACCGGGAACTTACGGATCAACGCACCCATGTCTTTCGGCACGCTGCACCTGTCGGATCTCGTCGCGGAGTATATGGGTGCGTACCCGGACGTCCACGTCGAACTGGTGCTCAATGATCGGTTTGTGGATCCAATCGAAGAGGGATTCGATATCACGGTGCGTATGGGTTTACCCCACCCATCGACCAGCCTGATCACCAAGGAAATAGCCCCCGTGAAGCGGGTACTTTGCGCATCGCCTACCTACCTGAAAGCAGCTGGAGAGCCGGTTCACCCAAATGAATTGAAAGCACATCGGTGCCTGCACTACGGCTATCAGGAATCGGGTAATCAATGGCGGCTGCACAACTCGGATGGGGAGTATTCCGTATCGATAAACTGCGTGATGTGGTCAAACAACGGACAGGTGCTAAAGCATGCCGCTGTTAAGGATCAGGGCATCGTACTGCTACCGACCTTTATCGTGGGCGATGCACTCCAACAGGGGCAGTTGAGAACCGTGCTAAACGACTATGCCCCGGTCGATATTACTTTGTGTACACTCCATCCGCGCCATCGGCACCTATCCGCGAAAGTGCGTCTCTTTATTGAATTGCTCAGCAAGCGCTTTGATGATCGACCGTACTGGGATTGGGTTCAGTACGACTGAGCCGTCGCACAACAACAACGCTACGAACGGCTGCCAGCAACCACCATGCCCAATACTCGAGTTCACATCTCGAGTTCAACCCGGTTACACGACGTTGCATATCATGGGCTATGATGTCCCGGCTAGTCATGATCGTGTAGGTTGTGTTAGCCCTATTTCACAAGTTTCGCCAACCCGTCGATCATGGGATTTACAACAACAAAAGTACAATCTCGTCACAATGTATCCATCCCATGGCGCGATTTTATCACTTATTCACGCCATATCATAGGTTATTATTGGCGTGATCACTGGCCATAATCACGCCATACAAGTTTTTACCGCGCTATCGTACCGCCTGGTACGCGACTCCTGATTCCACCGTTGCGCAAGGCCATGGCTGTGGCTGCTGGAACGTAGCGGTTGGATCGTGCAAATGCATACAACCCGGGGGCACTCTGGCTCAGCGCCTAAGAAACAAAATGCCATTGAGAGTGAATTCGATCAGCATGACGATTGAATTTAATGATTTGGTTGAGAAGAATTCTTCGGTTGCAACAATTGCCTCACCATCAGTTCCAAAGTGGGCGTGACAGAACGAAGCTTGAAACTAGGATTGAGTATCGCCCGACCTTCTATACCTTCGATAATTGAAATTAACAGCTCCGCGGTAGCTTCGGGTTTTAAGCTGGCATTAACCGCGCCTTTTTTAATAGCTGCCTTAAGCATTCGGATCAAGAAAGCTTTCATTTGTTTGTCGTTAGCCATGAAACGTTTAGCGACTTTGGGATTACGGGTTACCTCGGCTAGTATTTCGATAGTCAAGGGTGCATAATGTTCTTTTAAAGCGGTATTTATCCTGGACATGGTCGCTTGTATAAACCCTTCAATAAATGAATCATGTCGCTGAATCTCAGCAAGAAACTCCTGCGTTTCACGTTGATCCTGTTCAGCAATCGCCTCGATAATTTCTGCCTTACTTTTAAAATAGCGATATAAAGCACCGGGACTCATACCTGCTTGGGCGCAGATTTCCTGCATACTGGTCTGGTGAAATCCTCGTTTAACAAAACATATCGCTGCCGCCTCCAGAATTTCCAGACGTCGTCGATAATGGAGTTCGGGGTCAGCTTTTCGCATAGTGAAATGGCCTATAAGTCAAAATGGGTATCCATTTGGAAAAGGTATCATAAAAAACATGCAACCTCGAATACAGTATACCTATCAAAGCGGTTCGAGCGGACCTTATGCAGAGGGAGCATCCATGGTCGTATTACATATATGCTAAAACTGTATTATACAAAGTACTGATTTGATCATGCCACCAAAGTGGTACTTTATCAAATTTGAGCATAGGTTTATACACGTTTATACACTGCAAGAAATTATCTGACATGTCATTTCTCCTGTTATCAATTATTACAGCTGGTCCATACATTTTGAAACAATTGTTTTGGGACGTGACCAGGTCAGCATCTGACCCAGCCGTTCATACTTCGGATATACTCGTAATTTAAGTTCCTTGCCGTTCCTTGCCCTCTCGCCGCAGATTAAGGTTAAAAGTCGACTGTCGTTCCATGTCATAAAGCCAGCCCCGACTTAGGGCCGATGTCGTTTTAACCAACCCGCCGATCAAGCGCGTATCACACAGGGGTCGTTCCTCAAGCGATAACGGTGGTTCATCACCGTCAAAGGCAACCGGGTAACCACATTCCGCTGTTACCTTCCGACTGATTGTTACGTTCATTGTCATTCACCGGGCTATAAACCAGAGACATTATCAAACTGACACCTTACCGGTTTTGTTTTGCCTGCTTTTAGGTAATAAAACGAATATTCTTTCTCATTATTGTTGACACCCCGGTGACTGTCAACCATTATTAGAAAGAATATTCGTTTTATGAATTAAAAAAAGTGGAGGATTAGAATATGCCGATAAACAGGATGTACCGAGCAGCATTTATACTGTCTTTATCCGGTGGCCTGGTCACACCAGCCATGGCTGGTAACTGGAATATTGGATTCGGCGGTCATGCTGCCCCCAATCCCTAGGATAGAATAGGGATCCATCAGAAAATAAACTGGGACATCCATTATTTAGAGTCGCTCTAGAACACTAGCAGGAAATTAGATCGGAAAAATTCCAATACCGGCGCGGCCGTTATTCTACTGAAAGCCCCAGTGCCGCCATATACTCGTCCGCAATCCGGGTAATCGTGAATCGATCCGCGCCGATACTGAGCAATTCAGCGGGCGGTGGTCGCCCCATGACTTTCTGCATGGCTTGGGCCAAGGCCTCACTGTTGCCAACCGCCACCAGTTCCCCGTATTTACCGTTATCAAGAATTTCCCTCGGACCGTTTGGACAATCCGTGCTTACCAGCGGCGTACCCACCGCCATCGCTTCAATCAGCACTGTAGGTAATCCTTCCCATGCGGACGACAACACAAAGAGATCAGCATGCTTTAAAAATCGAAACGGATTCGGATCAAACCCATAAAGCAAAACATCATCGGCAATACCCAACTCCTGTGCAAGGGATTGAAGTTTCATTCTATCTTCGCCCTCCCCCAAAATCATCAATCGCGCCGTCTGATGTCGACGCACGAGAGCGAATGCCCGCAACAAAGTGGCAAAGTCCTTCTGGGCGCTCAACTGGCCGATACTCAATATCAACGGCACCGTATCGGTTAACCAGGCATGATCCACACCGGCATCTGCTTTGGCATAAAGACGGTCTGAAACAATGGGATTGTAAATAGTGGTAAAATGATCGGCTGCCAATCCGGAAAATTGTTGAACCGCGGTCGACAACCCCCTCGATACGGTAATAATTTTATCGGCTCGCGCATAATCCGTACGCATTCGCCAAATGAGACCCATGCGTTTGTACCACGGCAGGCAAACATAGTCGGAATTATGCATACTAAGCATCACGGGTAATTTACGATACTGCTTATCTTTTTTTAGCGCGGCGGCGATTAGATTGTCCCTATGCCCCCGCGCGGCAAGCAATACGTCCGGGTGATGCTCGTCGACATAATGCTTAAGCTTTTTTAAACCGTCGCGCTTATTTGACGAATTAAAATGATACAGGCAAAGATTATCACCGATCGATTCCACCTGCGCACTACTACCACGCATGCGAATGAGATCAACTCGAATTCCTCTTTCACTAAGCGCCTCGGCCAAATTGGATACACACAATTCCACACCACGAAAATTTTGTTGATTACGCAGGTACCCGGGAGCAATAACCGCTAAATGCCTTTTTCCCATGTCATGGTACCCGTGCTATGATTTTCGATTTCTCATTTCGTTCAAGTCATTAAGGTAGTCGGTGTATACGAATTCTGCATCAGCGGCTACGTTCTGGTTGAGACCGAGATAATGAAGGTACTGTTCAACAATACTTTCCTGGACAAAAAAACGGCTGCGTTCAATGAGAAGTTCCGCCTGTGGTGGTTCATGCAGGGTATTGACAATCGCAGTTGCAAGGGCCGCGGCATCACCCGGTGTCACCAGCGGACCATACTGTCCACCCGCCAGAACCTCCCGGGGTCCGCTTGGACAATCAGTGGAAACCACCGGTGTACCCAAAACCATCGCCTCAATGAGAACCATGGATAATCCTTCCCATTTTGACGACAACACCAAACAGCTGGCGTCGCGAATCAATGGAAACGGATTTTCCACCAAACCGATAAAGAATACCGATTCAAAAATGCCCAACTGCTTCGCCAACGCTTTGAGTTTTTCCTCAAGCATGCCTTTTCCCAAAATAACCAGTTGCAGATCCAGGTATTTGCGCACCTCAACAAACGCCCGCAGCAATGTGGGATAATCCTTTTGTTCTTCCAATCGACCAACGGCGACAAGATAGGGTTTACTAAAATCCTGATACTCGCTCAACACGGGATGTTCGGACAATTGCTTAATGTCTTCGATATTAACAGGATTGTAAATGACTTGAACGCTTTTGTGGTCGATTTTGAGCAGGTTGATAATGTCGTCGGCTACGCCTTGAGACACGGCAATGATGCCATCGGCATTCGGGTATAAATACCGCATAAGGGGATATCGAAACATCCGCTTATACCATGCCAGACGCTTCGAGCCCGCGGAAACGTTTTCATGCACGCTTAAATAGATCTTTTGTGACGGTACGAAGTGTTTGGCAATGGCCGCTTGAGTATTGTAACGATAGCCGGCTGCAATCAATCCTTGGGGTTGGCAGACTTTCAGGTACTTCACCAATTCCCTGGCGGAGCGCCACTTATGGTAACCAAGATTGATCAGGTTAGTGCCGGGGATAATATCGTAATCAGTTTCGTTAATGGATCTCGCGTTAACCAATAGGTCGACGGTTACACCACTTTTCACCAAACCCGAACACAAACTCATGAGCCAACGCTGAATGCCCCCAATTCCCTGATGGTGAAGAAAAGGCGTCAGGAATGCCAAACGAGACTTGGTAGGGGTTGAATCACTGGCAAAAGTTTTCTGGTTCATTGTCCAAATTCTTGGTTAACTAAATCGTCAAACAAACTCGGTCATACCCGGGTGAAGACCTCGGCAAAATCACCTTATAGGCATCCGGCTTGGCATAGCGGAATTTCATCAGGATTTATCCATCGATGATTTATTCCTGCGTGCCATCCGGCGACGGTCTCGAATCCAGGCAATAAACCCCTTCGGCAAACCCGCCAACCAAAATACTTTGGATGGTACTTCCATCCATTGACGGGATAATGTCACGCCGCTGTGCAGGGAATAACGAATATATCGAGCATAGTTGATAATCAAATAACCCATACTCATATCATTTTTATGCAGGCTGATATCATCAAAATGATACATTCGCAATGAACGCGGTACGCGCATCCGCAGCGCAAAACGGTCGGACGTCAACCCGCCGGGCTGATATTCCTTGAACTGTAGGACCTCATTAATATGCCTTGTTTTATAGTGATGGGCGATGCGCTTAAAAACATAGGCTGGTGGCATGTGATTTTCCCCTTCAACAACAGGGTAAGGGAATTGTCTAAGAATCGCTGTCAAAATGGCGTTGCATTTATCACCGCGTATATGGTGTTTCATACGCACGCCGAGGTAGTCGCAATCAAATATATCTTGCGGATACTTGTCACCGGCCACCTTACCGTCACCCATTGCACTTAAACCTTCAACACCGGCATAGTCTTCTCGGCGTAATTCTGGAATGCTTTCCCAATGGTATCTTATCCGCTCTAGGGTATTGTCGGAAAACCAATCGTCGGAATCCAGAATAACCGTCATCATGCCGCGAGCCGCGGCGACGCCCGTGTTGTGGGCCGCGTGTTTGCCTTGATTTTCCTGATAGATATAATGCACGGGGAAATCCACGGTCGACCGCCAATGCTTGACCAATGCCCGTGTACCGTCCCCGGAACCGTCATCCACGATCACTACCTCAAAATCCCGAAAGGTCTGTTTTTCCAGGCTGGTGAAAGTACGTGGCAGGGTATGAGCACGATTATAGGCCGGAATCAACACACTAAAATAACAAACGGGATTACCAGGATTGTGCATTGTCGTGCTACTGCGGCTAACCGGTTCAGCGCTGAGAAACAACTAGTTTTTCCCCTTCCGCCTCGTGTTTTCCTATCACCAATTGCGAAATCTTGCTTGCCACCGCCCGGTAACTTTTCTCACTGTGATCTTTCCATGAGCCGTGGGTAAAATAGTGCCAATATAAATAATATAGCAGGCGATCAATTTTATCTTTGTTAACCGGCTCGGTTAAAGCCCGATGCAATTGTTCCGGCAGTTGTTCCAGATTTTCCGGGTGTCGGATCACACCATCAACATTATAAAAATTCAACCCCAACGCTATGATCGGCTTGTAGTAGATAAGTGCCTCCAAACCCACCGTGGAATTGATCGTCACCACCGCGTTGGCGGATTCCAGTAGCTTTTTTATAGAACAATTCTTCACCCATATCACGTCGGGATATTTCTTTTTCAAACAGTTATAGTTGACTTTGCGTAAATCTGCAGGATGGAGTTTCACCACGAGTTTGTGATCGGGAGCCACTTTGCGCAATGCGCTATGACAGCAGGATAAAAACTTCTCCATATCATTCCCGACCAGAGGCGAATACAAAATAACTTGACTGTCGGCGACCACTTGGAATGGCAGCAAAACATATTTCTCAGGTAGATTTTCAGGCTGGTCAGAAAACGCATTGTTGAAATTGCGCGGTCGAAACGTGCGTCGCCAATTAAAGGTTTGAATGTCGTTGACGATATGGGACCATACGCTGGCTTTCACCTGTCGCGTCGGTTTTTGGTACTCGGTCACCCGATTTGCCTTATATTCGGAAATCAACGTTTTCAACTGCAGTACTTTATCCGGATCCATGGCAATTTTGTCGTAACGACGGGATACGACTTTGGTGACTGAGGACTTAAAATTGACCCCTTCCGAATCGATTTGAATCGTATGGGGAAAATAACCGTTTTCCCCGAAAATAATTTTTTTACCGTGCTTTCTTGCCAGACAAATGGCAATACTGGCAGCCAGCCCGGAGCCGTTCCAGACGAAAATCGCATCAATCCGGCACTCCTGAAATAAACGTTCTAATGCCGTGAAATGGTAGGAAGCCTGGGCCTGTTGGCGACGGGAGTCCGATATACTCACACGCAGCTTGCCATTGACCACCGCATCGAAAATCAATTGGGGAATAGGCTGAGGTGAAATGGCTCTCTTCCGTTCCGGGAACATGTGCCGACCCAATTGCTCCAGCTTGCTTCTAACCTTGGTTTTGGTGGAGTAAAAGACCGGCGAAATCTCAGCGTCGAGCATCCGGCTGGATTCACAGAAATAGTGAACCAATGACGACCCCAGTTCGATAAACGCAAGATTGGGCATTAAATACCTTGAATATGTGCGGATATGTTAGAAGAAGCTTATTCTACAGGAATTTGTGGTATCTGTTAACCAAGAACTCGGGCTTCACGGGGTCCGGAAACAGATTGTAACATTCAAGCCCCGGCACGATCAGCGTCCCCTAAACTCATGAACCGATTAACCACGCCAGGCAAGGTCACTGTCCGGGCGGAAAGTGCTCCTTAAAGGTAAATGCCTCGGGGGATGGACCATACAAACGCAGGCAACGCAGTTTTTTAGCAGCCTCTTCCAAACTGGGAATATGTCCCTCGGGAACCCACCAAAGCACCGAGTAGACTTCCGTCATGCGTGTAAACCACTCTTTTCTCCGGCTCATAACAAGGGCGTGGGCGCTGTGATAAACAAATTTGGCCAACGCCTCTTTGTCCGTCCAAATGCTCATATTTACCAAAAACCCGGTGCCGAAAACCCTTGCACTGCCATTGTCGTTTTGCTCAAGCATTAACCGCCACACGAATCCCGGCGCTTGATCAGCCAAGGCATCGAATCCAGACTGCCGACAAAATCCGTCATCCCCGGCGAGTCCAAGGGAAACTTCATGTGCGCAATATTTAACTGTGCCAGGTGAAACCTATGGCCAAGTACACTTTCAATGGTTCCAACATCGTAATCTAACTGCCCGTAAATTAGTCCACTCGTACGTTAACATGGTAGCTCATGGATAAAGTTGAATCAATGTAGTTGCCGTCGCCCCTTGGTGCCGCGCTGTTGTCCTTATGATAAAATCGACACCGACAAATCATTGGCCTATGACTTCCCCTGTCGGATTAATGCAACCGCCGTAATTTAAAACCACCGTGATCCAAGCTGTTAAGCTGCGTCATGCCAAGGTGGAAATTAAAGCCGCTGTCAAAATCCAGCACGCCATCGGCACTGATACTTACCGGTGTAAGATCATACAGACTCGGGAAACCGCCGCACGCTTCACCCGTATCGCAAATATAACCGTCATTGTTGCTGTCACTGCCGGCCACCAGAAAGTATTCACCGGCAAGCATGTCGGAAAAACTGTAAGCATAATACCCGTTGCCGGCGGTAACTTGCAGTTGAGCGACGGCCGTGTAATCGGTGGTGCTTAATAGCAATACATAATGTAACCCGGCATCACCGGCGAGGGGATCGCTGGTTACTTGCATGATCGTGTCTACAGACTGGTCGTTGGTGCTGGAAGTGATACGTATGGTTGCGCCGTAGGTTCCCACATCCAGCAATGACCTGTCCACCGTTACCGTATAAGTACCCAAACCACCACCGTCCACTGCATCGTCAGTGACGCTCATCCAAGCCTGATTGGCAGTGATTTGATCAACCAATAATTGACCGCCGCCGCCGTTACCCACGGTAAGCGTCAACGTGGTTACACTGCTGCCGAAATTCAATGCTCCCGGCGACACGACCAGCACGGGGTCCGGCTCCGGTAGCGGCGAACCGCCGGCCAGGTTGGCGGCCTCAAGCACGGCTTTATGGGCGTCTATTAGACCATTGCCGAATTGATCATCCCGTCCCGCCTGCCCCAGATCTTCGGTGATACTACCGCTGGATAACAGTGCATCAAAGTCCGAGGGCAGCAATTGAGGATTGACGGATTTCATCAACGCGGCTACCCCGGCCATATGGGGGGTGGCCATGGACGTCCCCTGGTAGAAAGCGTATCCGAATCGGATAAATCCCTGGGAGTCATTGCCAACGGTGGATAGCACACCGTCCCCGTAACCGTCCCCATTGACATCGGAACGCATATCGCCACCGGGCGCAGCAACATCCACCATGGCACCGTAACTGGAGAAATAGCTCAACCCTTTGCGCAGGTTGACTGAACTGACTGAAATGACGTGGTCGTAGGATGCGGGATAATGCAGTACGCTATTTCCGGCATTACCGGCCGCGGCGAATACCATAACGCCCCGGTTATAGGCCTCGGAATAAACCGCTTGCGAGATTGACGAGTAACCACTGCCACCTAAACTTAAATTTATAACATCGGCGGCTTTGTCGGGTAAAGCACCGGAATCATTACGCATACCGGCGGCATATCGAACGCCTTGAATCACATCGTAGCCGGTTCCACCCCCCACCCCCAACACGCGCACCGGCATGATGCGAGCATTCCAGGCAACACCGGCAACGCCGACACCGTTGTTACTGGCAGCGGCAATGGTGCCCGACACATGGGTACCGTGAAAGCTGCTGGAACGGCTGCCGCCGCCGTCACCGGGATCATCAGGGTTGTTGTCAATTCCGTCACCGTCATTGGAAATACTGGTTGACGCGATAAAATCATAGCCGGAAATCAGCTGTCCCTGCAGGTCGGGAAATCCCAACAACACACCGGTATCGACTACCGCGACAACGACATCGCCGTCACCGGTAGTCACGTCCCAGGCCTAAGGCAAATGGATCAAAGGATAGTGCCACTGCAATCCGTAATATTCGTCGTTGGGCACGGC
>Ga0114931_10000290_pt1 | contig 58636 bp, 52 predicted proteins | sample 2SBtaG_FD_89579 | JGI IMG/M metagenome (GOLD analysis project Ga0114931, IMG submission 89579) | Deep subsurface microbial communities from Kolumbo volcano to uncover new lineages of life (NeLLi) - 2SBTROV14_V59a metaG | ecosystem: Environmental > Aquatic > Marine > Volcanic | place: Kolumbo... | reverse complement strand
GGCCTCCTTGCCCAAGTATCAAGGATTATTTTCCAACTGCTCTTGATACCGGCAAGGCGGCTCCGTTTTGTTTAACGAAAACGTTCGCGAATGGCCCTCAAAAAGGGCAAAAGTCGAGCTTAGCTTGCAGGCGGTTGCCTCAGGGCGTTCGACTCGATTGTCTCGGAAACCGTTGTCATGAGCTGGAGAAAGTCAGCCTGGGTTTTGAGGAGTTCCTTGAGAACGTCGTTGCCGATTACCTTCTCGTGCAAGTCTTTCAGTTTGTGCTTGTCCTGGGGTTCGATGGGTTTCCCGCCGGCCTGCAATTCCGTCACCTTTTGCTGGATTTGTTCGTAGTCAGCGATGGTTTGACGCGCCTCTGCGTTGGATTCAAGCGTTTTGCGTGCTTTGGAAAAGGCGCGTGTGCGCGGGTCGTCGGCGATGCGTTTGCCAAGCTTTGCCGCCAGTTCTAGGATGTCTTCCATGCGTTTTTTACTCCACAGTCGGCGTTGGCGATAGCTACGCTTCCAGTTGCTTCGTTTATCGGGAGCATTATATGCCCAGTAGCGATTTTGCCGAACGTGTTCTGCGTTTCGTCGCAGCCAAAGGATACGAACCCCAGCGAATCGAACAAATCGCCATCGCATTGGGGATTGCTGAAGGTGAACAAGGGGACTTTCATGACGCCTGCAAGGCGCTGCGAAAGTCGGGACGGGTCGTTCTGGGTACGCGGGCATCGCTCACGCTTCCCCCGCCACTTCCGCGATTGACCGGTCAGTTCCGGTCGAATCCGCGCGGATTCGGGTTTGTCATTCCGGAAGAACCCAATTCGCACGGCGATCTCTATATTCCGCGCGGTGGCACCGGGGGAGCGATGACCGGTGATCGCGTCGTCGTCTCGGTCAAGAAACGCGGAAAGCGCAAAGGGACCATGGTCTACGACGCGCGTGTCGTTGAGATACTCGAGCGTGGGGAGAATCGATTCGTCGGCGAGCTGAGAGACGACTTTGGCAAGCTGCTTGTTCTACCGGACGGCAACACGTTTCACGCGCCGATCCTCGTGCCCGATGCGCGTGCCAAAAACGCCCAACCCGGGCAGAAGGTTGTTGTCGAGGTAACGCAGTACCCACAGGATCGACGTCCCGCGCGTGGGGTGGTCGTGAAGGTGTTGGGAGCGGTCGGCGAGCCCGGGGTCGAAACACTGGGGGTTATTGAACAATACCGACTTGAGACCTCTTTCCCGCAATCCGCCGAAGCAGAAGCTGCGAAGCAAATTGCATCCTTTGATGTAAAGACGGAACTGTCCGACCGAGAGGATTGGAGAAAAGAAACGATCATTACGATTGATCCCGCCGACGCGAGAGATTTCGACGACGCGATTTCGCTGCGAGTGCTGAAACGCGGCGAGGTTGAACTTGGCGTCCACATTGCGGATGTCGCACACTTTATCCGACCGGACGGGGCACTCGACCAAGAGGCGAAAAAGCGGTCCACAAGCGTCTACCTGCCTCGTACCGTGATCCCGATGTTGCCCGAAGTTCTTTCGAACGGTCTTTGTTCGTTGCAGCCGCGTGAGTCGCGGCTGACCAAGAGTGTTTTCATTACCTATGACCGCCACGGGGGCGTATGCGCAACGAGACTCGCCAATTCGGTGATCAAGTCGACCAGGCGTCTTACCTACAAGCAGGTGACGCAGATTCTGGGCGGAAAGACTGGTCGTACAAGTGCGAAGGTCGTGGCATTGCTAAGGGAAATGGAGCGTCTCGCACGTCGGATTCTAAAGCGTCGCCTACGCGAGGGGATGCTGCGACTCGATCTGCCGGAAGCGAAGCTGGTCTTCGACAGCGCCGGTCGAGCCGTTGACGTTGTTCCGGCGGACACCTCTTTTTCGCACACGATCATCGAGATGTTCATGGTGGAGGCCAACGAGGCGGTCTCGGCAACACTGAGCGAATCCAACATTCCACACCTGCGGCGAATCCACGACGCGCCTCGTGAGCTTTTCGATGGTCGTTTGCGGAAATTCCTGCACACGCTCGGGTATGATCTCGAGCAGGGGGCGGATCGCTTCGCCCTTCAAAAGCTGTTGGATCGTTCCAGGGGAAAAGCGGAATCCCTTCCGCTTCATTTTGCCATTTTGCGATCCATGCGACAGGCGGAGTATTCACCGCTATGCGTGGGGCACTTCGCGCTTGCCAGCGAACACTATTGCCACTTTACCTCGCCCATTCGCCGCTACCCGGACCTGACCGTTCACCGACTCGTCGATCGCTGGATCGAGGGGGGGGGCAAGCACCGCGGTAAGCGAGGGGACATTCCCCGTGCGGGGGACTTGGCTGAATTGGGAAAACTTTGTGGCATCAATGAGCGTCGCGCCGAAAGTGCTGAGCGGGAATTAAAGATGATTCTCATTCTCGGTCTTCTTCAAGACCGCGTTGGTGAGGAGTTTCCCGGGATCGTAACGGGCGTGGCGAACATGGGTTTTTTCGTCCAGCTCGACAAGTACCTCATCGACGGACTTGTGCGTTTCGAGGCATTGCCGGACGACTGGTGGGAAGTCGATTCCACCGGTGGGGCGGTTTTTGGCGAGCGAAGCGGCGTGCGGATCACGATCGGTCAACGCGTCCACGTTGTTTTGAGTCGCATCGACGTTCGCAGTCGTCAGATGGACCTGTCACTTGGTGAATCCTCTCTTCGAAAGATTTATGGCGGTATAAAACCCGTCTTGCGTAGTCCCAAAGGCAAAGTCAAAAGACCGGGACGTGGGCACGCCGCTCGTGGACGAAGAAAGCGGCGCCGGTAGAACTCCGGGGTAAGCGCGAAGATAAAAGCTTTCTAATTGTTGCAACAGTACTTTACATAATGCTCGTTAGAACGTGCGTGCGAAGCTCTTGACCGAATGACACCCGGGGCGCGGTTCGACGAAGTCCGAAAAGAGGCTGTTTCTCCGCTCCCTCACGGTTGCGGTCCTATTTGTTCCCATCCCTACCACACTTGTTCCGGGACATTGTCGTTGTGGTGATGGGATTGTTCCAATCGATTCCCAAAAGGTGACCGTTCAATAGATCAACGGGTTGCGGGAATGTTACGCTAATCGCTTGCCAATGTCTGTGAATTGCATACCCTTTTCAACTGTCAGGTGGGCTATTGGTGTCCGCCGCTTCATCAGTTGTCACTTGGAGTGAATGGAAAATGGCACGTAAGAAGCTGAAGTGTCCGAAGTGCAGTCGTGTGTTTGCGCTTCCGGCACATCTGGGAAGGCACATGAATGCGATTCATGGAGCCGGTGGTGCGAAGTCCTCGGGAGGGAGCGCAACGATTCGCCGGCTTGCTTCGCAAAGTGCGTCCACAGGAGCGGGTCGAGTTTTGGGCGAAATGCAGACTTATCTGCACGAGCTTGCGTTGCAACGCAGTTTGATCGACGAACAAATGGAGGGGATCGAAAATGCGATGCGTGCGCTGGGTCAGGTAAGTATTATTCTACCCGGGCAGCGCAAGCGCGGGCGTCCAAAGGGTTCGGGCGGTCAGGAGGGATCGCTCAAGTTCATGATCGTCAAGGTGCTCAAGGCGGCGGGAGGACCGTTGAGCCCCAAGGAAATCTCCGACGGAGTGCTGAAGGCAGGCTACAAAACGGCGGCAAAGAATCTCACCAAGGCGGTGAGCAATGCACTTCCGGAAATGCCCGTCCTGAAGAAGAAGGGACGCGGGTTGTACTCCGTATAGCTTCACGAAACGTATCGACGGACGGTCCTGGTCTTTGCAGACCTCGACCGAAACGTGGGGCTTGCGCTTGCCGGCGCGCCGTTTGGGTTGCCCGGTAACAGCGCCTGGAGTCCGCCGGATATCCGTGGATGTCGAATGCCCGCAAGGTTGGTTCCTGCGGGCATTTCTTCTGCGCGGAAATGGTTTGTGGTACCATTTCCCCCGATGAGCTTCAACGAGCTTGAATTCGTAGAATGGATTTCCCATCACGCGCCCGGTTCACCCTTGCTCCGGCAGGGGATCGGCGACGACATGGCATGTTTGTGCATTGGTGGCGAGGAAATTCTCCTCTCCTCGGATATGCTGCTGGACGGGATTCATTTCGACTCGAGAACCCAGCCGATGGAGCGAATCGGGCAAAAAGCGCTCGCCTGTTCCCTCAGCGATTGTGCTGCCATGGCGGTTCGCCCATGTACGGCGACAATTTCGGTGGCGTTTCCCTCGGCCCTTTCACTGGATGATGCGCAGTGTCTGTTCCGAGGAATCTTCTCTCTGGCCGAGAAGTTTGACGTTGCGATTGCCGGTGGGGACACAACAAGGGGGAGTGCGTCGCTTTCCATTGATGTGGCGGTCGTGGCGACGCCGTGGAAGGGATTGCGACCGGTCCTTAGATCGGAAGCGCGAGCGGGCGATCGACTCTACGTTACGGGATGTCTGGGTGGAAGTTCGGCGGGCAAGCATCTTCGATTCGTTCCCCGCGTTGCGGAAGCAAAATCGATTGCGGAATCACTGGGAAGTCGGCTGCACGCGATGATCGACATCACCGACGGTCTATCGTTGGATTTGTGGAGGGTTTGCAAGGCGTCGCGCGTTGGGGCGAGACTGGACGAAGAATCGCTGGAGCGCGTGATCAGTCAAGACGCCAAAAGCATGGCAGCGGTTGAGCGGGTTGCACCGCTTTGGCACGCGTTGCAAGATGGCGAGGACTTTGAATTGCTGTTGGCTGTGGATGGCGAGGCGGAGGTGCAAACCTGCCCGTTGTTCGAGATCGGTGTCGTGAAAGAATCCGGATTCGAACTGAAACGACGCGACGGAACGATCGAAACGCTCGAGCCCAGGGGGTTTGTTCATTGATCCACGGGGCTCCGACATTGCAGCTTCAGACGGTTTCGGCGCAACAGACGCTTGAGGTGGGAACCGGGCTCGGGAAGTCTCTTGTTGGCGGGTTGGTGATCGCCCTTGTCGGAGCTCTTGGCGCCGGCAAGACACAATTCGTGAAAGGAATGGCGATCGGAAACGGCGCGTGCGACGCGCGTTGTGTTACAAGTCCGACGTTCACGCTGATCAATGAATATGCCGGACGGTTGACGCTTTTTCACCTCGATGCGTATCGGTTGAGCGGACCGGTTGAGTTGTTTTCGCTGGGGTTTGATGAACTGATGGCGCCCGATTCCGCCGTGGTTGTGGAGTGGGCGGATCGTGTTGCCGGTGCCATTCCTGCGGAGCGTTTGCAGGTCCATATTGAGGCGGTCGGTGCGAGTGTGCGTGGGCTGTCGTTTTGGGCATACGGGTCTGCCGCGGAATCATGTCTCGGGGCGCTTTGCAACCGGTAAAGCGTTTTCGCGTGGCGTTGTCGGGCTACGAGAGGGTGTCTTTCGTCCGGACGCGCGGACTGAGGTCCGCGGTTCGCTACGCAAAGGGTTATGTTCTGGCGGGGGGGCGGAGGTGATCTACGATGAATGGCGCTTGCGGGATCGTTTCTGCGGCTTTGTAGAACGGTCCAGCCAACCGCGCAAGTGCTCAGCAAGCAATTCGGGTTTGTTCTGCGCGACAATGTGTTCGACAATACGTGGAGAGATTTTGAGATTGTTCATCGCGGAGGCAGCCTGTTTCCACAACCTCTTTTTGGTTCCTTCCGCGGTCGCTAAATAGAGATCGGTAACGATTTCCTGCAACTTCGCGAGCATGATCGTGTCGCGGTTGTCGTAGTAACGATCGATAATCTTCTTTTGGTGTTTTGAGTATTCCGCCACTTTTCCTTTGGTAGCCCAGGACCGGCGCCGAGTCAATGGGCTTCTTTAATACACGCGGACGAGTCGCGCGGTCGGATAATAAAAACGGAGGATTTCTCCGGCATGTCTGCCAAGTCGCGCCTGCCCCTCCATGCCCCATTGGCACAAGCCCAACCCGTGCCCAAACCCCCTGCCGTTTTCGAAGACAACGTCGTGACCGTCGATGCGAAGGTGAAAATCCGTACTCTTGATGATGCTTGGTCCAAGCACATGACGCACGTTTTCGGCCAAAAGATCAAGCGTATCTCCGGTCGAACCGGTGATGCGAAGTACAAGGGGTCGCTTTGTTTCTGTGCGCGCGGAGACGGTCATGGACGTGATGCGTCCGAGTTTTCCTATTTTTTCGTATCGTCCCGCGAGTTTTTTTTGTACAGAGGCAAGTGACATGCGAACCGGACCCCATCGGTACGTATCACCCGGTGCGATTTTGCAGTAGTCGCAGCGGACGTTACCGCGAAGCGGTGGGACATCATTTTCCGAACCAAAGGGGGCTGCCGATTGCGATCTGCCGCCGCAGGCTGCGCTGTAATACGCGCAGAAAATATGGTCCTTTTCTCCGTCGTTGTAAACCAGGATGACCCCTCGCGTAAACTCCACAGCCTCGTTGACGCGGTCCGCAAACGAGTCACTTCGAATACCCCGATACACCTGTGCTCCCTGCGTTGCAGACAAGTCGATTTCGGCGTAAGGGTCGCGCGTCATGTGATAGATAACGAATGTTCTTGAGACGATCGCTTGACCGCGCAGCGCTTGATCGTGAAAAGTCGGCCAGGCTTCGGCTGCCACAACGCCCGCCACATAGTCCTCGACGTCCACATGGTTGATGACGTCGAGACCGTTGCCGTCAGAAGAGATGATTCGCAGCGACCCTTCGTAAATTCCGAGCTGTTGAAACTCACCTTTTCGATAGACTGACAGGCGAATCGGCTGTCCGGATTCCGGTTCGAGCAGCAACGCACCCTCCGCGCGAGGCCCGTCGCCGACGGCGATTGCGAACCCGCGACCCGGGCGAATGTCTACCGGGGAATCCGCGATGATCTCTGCGAGTTTTTCGCCGTCGTCATCGCGGACGTCGATGATGCCATCGGATTCCACTTGCAGTCTTTTCACCGCGTCTGCAATGAGCACCCGGACATCGCGAAGCGGAGTCGGTACGCGCGACACCGGCAGCGCCGCTAGGGCGGAGGTCGTGAGGCAAAAGGAAAGAACTGCAAACCCGGCGGTCGGCGACCCTGATCGCACCGGCGGTGCGGGGGATGGATTGGTCGGACGAATCATCTTCACACACCACCGTCGCTTGATCGACCCGCTTGCGGGGGGCGCGGGCCGGTATCTCGCCCGAAGGTTTTAAGGCGACCCTTTGAGGCTGATTCCGAACTTGGTCAACTGTTGTCTGATTTCTTCCAGGGAGGTCAGCCCAAAGTTCTTGATGGTCATGAGCTCCGCCTCCGAGTGAGAGGTCAATTCGCCGATGGTTGTGATACCCAAGCGCTGAAGCGCTTTTCGCGATCGCACGGAAAGTTCGAGTTCAGCAATGGATCGCTGAGCGGCGACGGGTACTTCGATCATCGGGGTGGTCATTTTCCTAACGATCGAGGGAGGCATGGGCAACGCCGCCTGTCCCAACTCAAGGCCACGGTTTTTCAACATCGCCTTAATCTCGGAGAGCGAGGTTTCTCCGAAGTTGCGATAGGACATCAACTCCGCTTCCGTCGTACGAAGCAAGTCATGAAGCGTTCGGATGTTCATCTGGCGCAGGCAGTTGCGGCTTCGAACGCTCAACTCGAAATCGGAGATGGGTTGGTCCAGGATCGCATGATGACCTTCCCGGTTCCGCGAGGAGTGATCGTCAAAGACCATCGACGCCGAGCTTTTGGTGGATTTGAGGATTTGTTTGGCGCGCACATGGTTGGGGTGTTCGTTGAGGACCGCGGTTGCGAGCGCCTCGGCTTCAGCGTATCGCTTCGACTCCTCCAACAAGATCGCCAGATTCAGCATGGCACTTACGGGGGTCGGTGTGACCTCGATACATTTTTTGTAAAGTTCAATCGCCGCCTCGTCATCGCCATACTGGTCAAGCAGAAGCGCGGCGCGAAACGTTGCGTCCGCGTGATCGGGATTTTCCTCGAGAATCCGGTCGTAGATCTCAAGGGCACGTTCGCGATCGTACTCGCGCTCCGCGATGTACCCATCAATAAAATCCAGGTCTTGTTTGCTCACTTCCGACTTGGGTGCGACCGAAAGCGCCTGCCGCGCTCCGTCAAGGTCACCGCTCCGGATCTTTTCAACAATAGGTTCGAGTATTGCTTCCATAAGAGTTCCTGGCGAAAAGGTCGCGCCTCGATCTCGCCGGCTTGCCCGGTCCGCACCGGAAGCCTCCAACGACGCGATTGCTGATATCATGGCGAGCCGGCCGATCTTGCGGACGGCGCGAGCCCAACAGTCTAAGAATCCACCCTGATATTGGCAAGATCAACACCCGCTGTCCAGGGCACGCAGAAATCGGAAATCGAACATCCCCGCGTTGTGACCATCCGACCAATCGAACTGAATCGCGTAATGACCGACCAATCGGGCGGTAGTGACCCGAAGGGAAGCTGGATCGGACTTGAGGATTTTAAGGGGATTGGAGGATGCCTGTTCACGCTCACCGCGACAAGTCGCACAAGGACACAAGGTCCGAAGCTTGGCGAGGGGATAAACGCTGGTCTTGCCATCCGACCACAGAATGGTCAGTTTTTGCTCCGCGATCTGGAGTTTCAGGTCCTTGGGCACGTCGCTGTCCGGAGCATCCGCATTGGCTGATTGTCTCTCAGGTTCGGGGCACATGGGCTCATTGTAACACCGTTGGGGGCTGGGGCGAGCCGCGTGCAACTTTGATCAGGAGACGTGGGCGGGCAGGACAACGGGACGGGTCGGCGAGCGTTGGGAAGTGCCATCGGGTTGACCCGTGGGAATCGGCGGGGTTGCCGCCACATCCGCCGGAAGCACGGTTCGTCGGACCTCGACCGTGGGCGTCGTTGCGTTGATTGCTAGATGTTCGTCAAGAAAGCGGATCACACGCCGCGCGTACTCGTCCGGGCAAATCGAGATCGCCCCATTGTGTTTCGCCCCACGAACCATCCAGAGCGTCTTGGGTCCGCGTGCGCGATCGTAGAGGATTTGCGACTGTTCGACAGGAATGTAACTGTCCTTTTCGCCGTGGATCAGCAGGATGGGTTTGGGACCCAGCTTTGCAATCGCTTTGCGGACCGAAGGGAACCGGCAGTTAAACTTGCGACGGCATTCTCGAAAAAGCAACCACCGCAGAAAACGCCAGAAAACGGGTGGATGATTTTCGGCGACGATTCGGATCCGGGCGAAAACGGTGGCGAAACGGCGCATCAAATACTCCAGGGCCGTGTCGCTGCTGAATGCCCCGTCCGTAACGATCGCCCGAACGTGGTCACATCCAACAGCTCCGAGAACCGCCGCTCCCGCTCCGCGCGAGATACCGAAAACCCCGATACTGCAAGGTCGACCACGCCGCTTGAGATGCGCCGTGATAAAATCAATGGCACCGCTCATGTCGGCCTGTTCCCGATCGCTGACCCATTGGCGCGGTTTGTAACCCTCCTCGGACGGTGACGCGCCATGACCTCGAAAATCGAAAGTGAACACGTCGTACCCCGCTCGAAGCAGCGGGCGGCAGTAACGCATGCAACTGGTGCGAACACTACCGAATTCATGAGCGAAAACGACCGTTCCGCGATAACGCTGCAACAAGTGCGGCGCGACCGAATTGTGCTTGCCGTTTCCGTTGTTTCCATTTTTGCCGTTGAGTGCGACCTCGAGATGCTGCTGACGGGCGGATAGAATCACGCCCTCCAGAGGATGTCCGTCTCGCGCGCGAAACGCAACGGTCTCGTGGACGAGGGACAGACCGTTTCGATTGCTGCCGTTGTCTTCGACTTCGGCGTGCTCGTCCAGGATGTTGATCATAATCCGAACGTACTTGCGCAGAACCATCGCGGGGTAGACCAGCAAGATCGAAACGGCAACGATTAGGGCGGCGGCGGTCGCCATGGACTCGCCCCAGCTCATGGCCAAGGTATTGCCCGCCTGAACGTCTGCTAAAAAACTCATCATGTAGCGGTCACTCGATTCCCGACCCAACGAAAAAGGTTCCGGTTGGGACTCCCGGCACCGTCCCGCCGGAACAAAATCAGATTGTGCCGCTTCCGCACCGAAACGACACCGCTGGTTTACCGATCGACCGAGTTTCTTTCAAGTCTTTAGGCCGCTTCGTGTGACGGTTATTGCAAAAACATGGTGAAAACAGATGGACACGCAAACATTTCACAGGGTGGCGGGGCAGCGCGGCGGTTTTCCGTCCAATACACCGAGGACGTCGTCCACAACATCATCCATTTTGGAAAGTCCGTGATCCGTGCGTGCGCCGATGTGCGGGGTCAAAATCGTGTTGGGTGCGGACAACAGTGGATGGGGAGGGGAAATGGGCTCGGTTTCAAAGACGTCCAGACCTGCGCCACCCAGTTTTCCGGACTGAAGGGCTGCTGCCAGGGCTACATTGTCCACAACCGGTCCGCGGGCGGTGTTGATCAAAATGGCACCGGATTTGAATTGTTTGAGTTGATTTTTCCCGATCAGGTGTCGGGTCCGGGAGGTAAGCGGAACATGCAGAGAGAGGATATCCGCGTGGGCATAGAGATGCTCCTTGGAAACGCAGGAAGCAGCTACGTCGAGAAAACCTGCTTCGCGGATGTCGTTGTATAGGACCGTCATTCCCAGCCCGTTGCGGCACCGTCTTGCCACCGCCCGCCCGATACGCCCCATCCCGACGATTCCCAGGGTCAGGTCGTGCATTTCGCGGTCGTAGGCTGCGCTGCGAGCGTCGGAGAAGCGACCCTGACGCACCATTTGGTCAGCCCATGCGAACCGTCGGGTCAGCGCGATCATCATGCCGACGGCGAGGTCCGCCACGGCATCTGTTGCGGAATGGGGGGTATAGACCACCGTGATGTTTTGCTCGCGGGCTGCGTCGAGGTCGATGTTGTCAAGTCCTACCCCGCCGCGTCCGATTACGCGAAGGGATTTCGCCGCTTCCATCACGGTGCGCGTTACCGGTGATCGCGTTCTTACGACCAGCGCGTCTGCATCTTTCACGGCTTCGATTAGTGCGGCTTCTTCGTGGGAACCAAGAATCGTAACGCGACCCGCGCGGCGCAGTTTGGTTATGGCTTGATCTTGGTACCCCTGCGACACGACAATCTTGAAACTCCGCTCGCTCATGGCATCGGATCATCACGTGGACAAATCGACGCGTCAACCGATGATGAAACGTTTTCGGTGTCCATCGCTTTTGATGGTCGGGAACAAGGGGCGCGTGTGTGGTATCGAAATCTTGCCTGCGGAAAAATCCACCGGGAAGGACGAGACAATCGCCCCCGGTTTTTGGAAAAGATTGGTTATTCGATGGGGTGTGACCAAAGAATCGCCAATAGAAACACGAGGATAGCGATGACCCAAAAGCGACCGCGTTGATGGGTCGCGGGGGACACGCGTTTGTTCAACAAGAGCGGCATGGTTGAGGGTCTCTACGGGCCTTTCGCCACCACCTCAAAGTCTACAACACCGACCCGGGGATCGCCAACTATTGGGTGAAAATTCGGCCGTTGGGAATACATGATTTCGGAAATCCCGACATGGTGTATCATCGCCGCCATGGCAGGTCCGCTTCATACAGAGATGCTGCAACTGGCGACTCGTCTGGCAGTCGAGTCGGGCGCTCTGGCGATCAACGCGATGGGCACCGTCCGGGCGCGGCGCAAATACGACGAAAGTGTGGTGACCACAACCGACCACGCAATCCAGGATCACATTGTTGCAGCCATCCGCGAGCACTTTCCCGACCACGCCGTAGTCGGCGAGGAGACCGCCGGCGATTCGCAACACGCGTCCCAAGGGTCCCACCGGCGGTATTGCTGGGTGATCGATCCGATCGACGGTACGCGCAACTATGTTTCGTCGTTTCCCTGCTTTGCCACGTCTATTGCGGTGCTCGATCGTGCAATTCCTGTTGTCGCGGTGGTGCGCGAGCACAATACCGAGCGTCTTGTCTGCGCGATTGCAGACGCGGGGACCACCTTGAATGCGGCGCCGGTTTCCCTGAATGATTCGATCGCGCTGACCGATACGATCGTTGGAGTTCCGTCGAGCAAGGAGCCGTTGACCGTATCGGTTGTTCAACTTCTTGCGTCTGCCAGGGGAATCGTTTTGCGCGACGTGGGGGCAACGACGGTTCACCTTTCATTGGTGTCGTCGGGGGGGCTGGCAGGAGCGTTTTGTCAGCGTGCGAAACTTTGGGACGTAGCCGCCGGTTCGCTTCTGGTCAAAGAGGCGGGCGGGTTGATCACCGGGGCATTTGGTGAATCTTTTTTCCCATTGCCGCTTGACGGCGATCACGATCAAAACGTTCCCTTTCTTGCCGCAACCCCGCAAGCTCACGCCCACCTGCTGGAATTCATCAAACCGTTGCGGGAAAAGGTCGAACGCAGCGGGCGTCGGGATGCAGACATCTCGCCGGAATGACACACCGTGGTCGCGGCGAACGCGGTGGATGAGGCGGTCGCATTTTTTCAGGGGTGGTTTTGCACCGCTTCGGTGATGAGGTGCAATTGCCCCTTCGCTTCAAAGGCCAAACCGGCATCGATTGCTACGAGATTGCGAATCTCGGTCAACTCGCCGAGGTTGGTGGCGCCGCCGCGCCTGGGAATCAATCCACTCGCGTTTCGATGATCGTAGAAATAGGCGCGGGCAACTTTTCCGGCGAGACGCTCCGGTACATCGACGGCCAGCACGTAGCGCGATGTCATAAGGCGAATGGTCAGGTTCGCACGATCCGGGGTCGTACCGCGCCAAAGGGTCATTCCATTCACGCGATCAACGGCGAGGATGTCAGTGGTGGAGGTGACGATCAGGCTGTTGCCCGCTTCGTAGACCGTTAAATCGTCGTCGCTTTCAACGAGCTCCTCGTTGCACCAGCGTTGTTTCCCGTCGCCGAGTTGAAGCCTGCACAGCGTCCGGGCATTTTGCGAAAAGTAGACCGCGTCCAAATCGAGAAAGAGGGAGGAATCTCGGATGAGTCCGTCCGACGCGAATCGCCACCGGCGTTTTCGGGTGGACGCGTCGAACAGTGAAATCGACTGCGACGTAACCAGGACGATTCGACCGTCGATGGTTACAAAGATTTTCTCGACGGGTCTGGTTTCCCGGGTGATGGTTGATCCGATGAAGTTTCCCGTCCCGGCGTCGAGCACACAGAGTTTGACGTGATCGGACTGCCTGAGATGGTACGCAATGAACGGACGCGTGATGTGAACTTGGCCGACGGGGACATCCTCCACCACGCGCTTCCAGTCCACGGTTCCATCCGGCAGAGACACACTTCGCATTTCTCCGTCGTCATAGGAAACGATCAGTTGATCACCGTCCAACGCAACGCTGCGAATAGCCCCGCCTTCTTCCCAGTCGCCTCCGGGGTCACGAACATGGGGGGGCGTTTGGCCAAGTGTCCAGAGCAACGCTCCGGAGGCGGGATGGATCGCGAAAATCTGGTAGAGCGTTTCCACAAGAACCACATCGTCACGAACAAGCAGCAGTCGGGCGTCGCCGGGAACCTTTGCGGCGATGGGCCACACGTCTTGGCCTGTCCGTGGATCGATCGCACGAATACCATCCGCGCTCCCCAAAAAAACAGTGGTCCAGCTCGACCCCGGCAGCGGTGCCATCACCGGGGAGAGCAGCGACGAAGATTCCGGCAGGTCCAGCGTTGCGCGATGCGACAAGGGGAGGTGCAGATCGGGGCGAACGCGAACGACGCGATCGCCGACGTGTTGCAACCTGCGGCGGTACTGCTGGAAATCGACGACCCGACCCGCGTATGAGAATTCAAAAGAGGGAAAATCGCGCATCGCCTTGGTCAACCATCGGTAGGCGTGCTCGGGCGACCCTGCGTGTTCATGTGCATCGGCGATTTCTCGCATCAGCACAGGGGCGAGGTTGCGATCGGTATTGCAATGGTACGCTTGGGTGAGTTGTTGGACGGCGTCGTCGAAGCGTCCGTGCTTTGTGAGCCATCGACCATAGGCGACCATCGTTTTGCGAGCGGCGATGCTGTTGGGAAATGTTTCAATAAGTCGAACAAACAGCCTTTCGTCCTCCGTTTGGCGTGTCCCTTTCAACCAGCGGTCGGCCTGTTCTTCGAGTTGGGCGTAGACGTCTCGACCGTGTATTTCGATGAGCTTGGCGATTTTGTCGGCTGCCACGGCGGATGCGTTTTGCGATGAAACGTCGTCGGGGGCGATCGACAGGCTGCGAAGGGAGCGGTCGCCTATGATCTGATGATAAAGCAAGACGGCGCGGCGGGGAGACCCGATTCGTTCAAACAAGCGGGCAAACTCCAAGCGATACCGCAATCCCGCTCGCACATCCGGTGCGTGACGCGACGCGTCGTCCAAAAGCCGACCCAACGCCTTTTCTTCCAGTTGATCCCGATCCACGAGAACTTTCGCGAACTTGCAGACGTCGTTGAACAGGCGATCGCGGACCGCGGGATCGTTTCCGCCGGTCGAACGAGCGAAACGCTGGATCGCCTCCTCCAGCACGACGAGCGCTTCTTTGTGTTCACCGGCGCCGATTGCGACTTCGGCCATTTCGATGGCTGGTAGCGGATCGTCGGGCGCTGCGGTCATCGCCGCCCGCAGCGAGCGCCAAATGTCGGCCTTTCGCATGTAGGCGGTTACTTCGTCGACCCCCGCGACAATAAGCACGTTACCCAACGGCAATAGATTTCCGCCTTCGCTCGTCGCCTCCCAAGGACTTTCGTCCAGGGCGCCGTCGGAGGTTGAATATCGCGCGAGCTGGTGACGAAACGGAACAAGCAGGTGATTGTCGGTTCAAGATGCCCGACCAAAAAGATTGCGGCCATCGGCCATGGCGGCGGTCCAGATCGGGGCGTGCAACGTCGCATCGAAGCAGGAAACCTCTTTGCCGACTCCACACACAACGTCCCGGTCCACGCCCAGAAGCGTGTCCATTCCACCCAGCTCATCAACAGAGATCCGATCGATGGGACGGCCATCGCTGGGATCAAGAACGAGAAGGGCTGCGGAATCCGTTGGGAGTGCGTACAGTCGATCGTCGGCGTAGATCATCGGGTTGAATTGCCAGGGGCGTACGTCACGCGAGGAACGCCGCACGGATGCGCTGTCGTCTTCGCGCAGGCGTTCGTACAGCGTCAACCACTTGACGTTTCCGGTATAGGCGGAGACCGCGGCAATGGTTCCCAACCCTGAGTTCACATAAATTGTTCCCTTGTTGAGTGCGGCAATGGCGGAAGTCGCGGTGCGTGATCCGAAAGTCGCGGTGGAAGCACTCGCGAGGTGAACCCGCCCGACCAGGCGCCCATTGGAGGCACGAAAGCGGTAAAGATAGCAGTCTTCAAAACCGAACGATCTTCGCCGTCGCCCCACAATAAAGAGCCTCCCATGGTCCACGACCGGGGCCGAGTCAAACTCAAGTTCGGAGCCGAATTCACCCACCGACGTTTCTCCGCTGCGCCATAGAAGGTTCCCCGATTTAAGATCGAGGCAAACAATTTCGGTCTCGCTGCGCGAAGGGTTGTAGTCATAGTAAGCGACATCTTCGCTGGGAAGGGCGGCATACACCCTGCCTCGGTGAATCGTGACCGAGTCCCAACCGGGCGGTCGATCGTCAAGGTAGTTGTCCGGTTCGGTAGGAAGGGCGTCGGGGCTGAATCGCCACGCGAGGGCGCCGGTTTTGCGATGCAACGCGAACACCTCCCTGAAACGCTGCAAGACGACCAGCCCGTCGCTGACAACGGGGAAAATGGTCAAGTCGCGCGACGCTTCATGCGCTGAGCGCTCCGGAATTTCGACATGGATGTCCCCTTCGTCGTCTTCGCCCGGTCGATGAAAACGATATCGCCAAAGCAATCCCGGTTCTTCAACGCTACACTGCGCGATGGAGGATCGTTGGTAGTTTCCGGCGAAGACGGGCCAGGCGTTGTCGGGGGGCATGGATTTCGGTCGTTTGAAACGCGTTCGAATCTCTTTCTCCACATCCGCAATGGATCGATCGTGACCGAACCAGCGAACGTTCTCCTCGATTTCGTTTTTTGGAGCTTCTGTCGCTCGTTCGCCGGCAAGCACACGTGCGATTCGAAGCATCGTTCCGTATTGCGACTTGTAACGATCGGCGTCGGGGTGCGAGCGCAACACGCGATCATAGACAAATACGGCCAGGTCGAAGTCGCCGGATTCGATGGCGAGTTGCCCGATCGTGGAGGCGGAATCGGCGGCGATTGTCGTGCAAAAAAAAAGGTCGAACAAGGGTACGAGTTTGGTCACATCCCGCTGCCTGAGTGCGCGGTCGAAAGCAGCGCGGGCGTCGTTTGCAACGAAGCGGCGGTACGCGGACAGGCCCGTCTTCGGCAGGTGCGCGATCAAATCATTGATGTAGTTGCGCACGCTCGTGTACCTTCCCGAATGGGTGCGAATGAGTTTTTTCCCTTCGGTTTTTGAGGTGGTATCGAGGAGTTCGACGGCCTCTTGCCAACGCCCCAGTTTCGCCAGTTTCGCGATGCGGTTGAGCGCGTCGACGGTCTCGAAGCTATCATTGAGATAGACATCCCCGGCTTGCTTCTCCGCGGGGGTTGCCTTGATTGCCCGGTCTTGAACACGGTCGCCGGGTTGCTCCGCGCGCAGTTGCGGATCTCGAAAAGCAACCAAGCCACCGAGGACGACCAGCGTCATGGTAAGAACGGAATGGCCAAAGAGGCATCGCATCAGCTTAATGATCGGCGAAATGGTGACCGATTAAAGGTTGTAAGCGGTCACGGATGGCCGGATCGACCCGGTCTCTGTCGGACCAAATCGCCATTTCCAGAGCGTTTTGGCATGCGCAGGCGGGGGGTGGTCCGTCCATCATGGCGAGCGTTTCATGGATCAGCGCGACGGCGTTGTCACCGGCTTTTTTGAGATTTCTCATGATCTCGCTGAGAAGCTCGTCTTTTTCGCGTCCCCGTCTCACCGGTCGCCAGCAATCATAGTCCGTCGGTAGAGCAACAAGAGCGTAGCAAATCTCCGCTTCGCGTGCCAATTTTGCCTCGGGCATACACGTCATTCCGATCAAGTCGCCGCCCCACTGCCGGTGCATGTTGGACTCGCTGCGCGTGGAGAACTGTGGCCCCTCCATGCAAACGTATGTGCCGGAATGATGTACCGTCGTCGATACGCGCGCGGACGCGCGAATCAATACATCACGAAGCGTCGGACAAAAGGGGTCGGCGAATGCCACGTGTACGACCAGTCCCCGCTCATAGAAAGTATTGGCGCGCCGATTCGTTTTATCAATCACCTGGTCGCAGATCACCAGGTGCCCGGGCACGATGTCCTCCCGCAGGCTGCCCGTCGCACCGCTGGCGATGATGGCGGAGACTCCGAGTTTCTTCAGCGCGAAAATGTTGGCGCGATAGGGAACGCTTGAGGGATTCAGTTGATGCCCCTGACCGTGTCGTGCGATAAATGCCACGTCCACACCCTCCCAGTTGGCGAGAATGGGGGGGGCGCTGGGCGAACCGAACGGCGTTGTCACTTCCGCCGGGGTTCCGCCCGCCTTTTGCATCAGCGTGTCGCCGAGTCCCGTTCCGCCGATGATCCCTATGGTCGCACGTTTCATCCGCCCACTCCCCCGGCACAAGCCGGTGCGCTGCAATCAATAACCGGAAGGTTTTCCGCCCTTTCTCGGATCGGAAACGCCGACCCATTGTGTTGCGTCCCATTGGATCGCCTGCACCGCTGCCCCTTTTCTGATGTCAGAGATTTTGTGACCTCGCTTTTTGAGAGCGGAAACCAGCGACTCGGGCGGCGTCTTGTCGAAAAACACTTCGTTGGGTTCCCACTGGTGATGCGGTCTGATGCGCTCGATCGCGTCGGGCAACGACAGTCCGTCCGAAAGGACACCGAGCACGACGTTGAGAACGGCCGTGATGATGCGTGGACCGCCCGACGCGCCCAGCAGGAGAATCGGCTTGTCGTGTTTCAACACGATCGTGGGCGACATGCTCGAAAGCTGGCGCTTGCCCGGGGCGATCGCGTTGGCCTGGGATTGGATCAACCCGAATGCGTTGGGTTTTCCCGGGCGAGCGGTGAAGTCGTCCATTTCGTTGTTGAGAACCAATCCCCATTCGTCCACCGCAACCAACGAGCCGAATTCCGTGTTGATTGTCTCGGTCGAGACAACCACTTTGCCCTGCTCGTCGGCGACGCAAAAGTGAGACGTTCCAGAGTCGCTGACCAGTCCGTGTGTGCCGTATTGCTCCTGGGGTCCAGTGCGATCGGGGCGAGTCTGAGACACCTTGGTAATGAGATACCTTCCGGACAACAGTTCGCGGACTGGAATCTTGGCGAAATCGCTGTCGCCCAGGTATCGCGCCCGGTCGGCGAAGGCGTGTTTCATCGCCTCGATGCGATAGTGAATGGTTCGTCCTTCGTCGACGTCTCGATACGCAGGAAACATACTCAGCATGGAAAGCATCTGCGCCAGGGCTATTCCGCCGGAGGACGGCGGCGGCATGAGCAGAAAATCGTATCCCACAAAACTGGTTTTGATAGGTCTGCGCTGCCTGGGTTTGTACGCGGCGAGGTCTTTTTCCGTCATGATTCCGCCGTGGTTGGTCAGGGTCTTTGCGATTGCACGTGCGACCGGACCTCGATAGAAAAAATCGGCTCCTTCGCTGCCGATTTTCTCTATCAGGTTTGCCAGGGCGGGTTGTTTGAGCGTGTCGCCCACGTGGAAAGGTTTTCCCTCGTTGAGAAAGGTTTTCCAGATGTAACCGGCGGTGGTTTGAAGTTCGCGGTGCGCCGTGAATTTTTTGGTCAGATGGTTTGTTACTCGTACGTAGTCTGCATCGACGGGAAATCCCTCGCGTGCCAGACGAACGGCGGGGGCGACGACTTTTTCCAGGGGCATCGTTCCCCATTTGGAAAGCGCCTGCGTCCGACCCGCCACCAGACCCGGAACAGCCACGGCGAGACCCCCGATTTGACTGGGGCTAAGCCCACCGGGTGGGGTCTTTCCGGCGAACATGTCCCGCGTAGACGCCGCCGGGGCTGTCTCGCGAAAGTCTTGGACAACCACCTTTTTGTCGCCCAGGTGTGCGATCATAAAACCCCCGCCGCCCAAACCCGTGCTGTAGGGTCTTGTGACTGCCAGGGCGAACGACACGGCGACCGCGGCATCCACCGCATTGCCTCCATCCACAAGAATCTGCTTGCCGATTTGAGAGGCAAGCTGGGAATCCGTTGCGACCATTCCATACGCCCCGCGTGCGACCCAATCCGGATCGGCGCTCATCACCGAACCCGGTGACGAGACGGTCGCGATGAGAACCGCGAGAACGACGGAAGTACGCTTCGTAACCAAAGTGCAACATCGAGAACGCATCGGTTTATCGCCTCCTAAATGAAAACATGCAACAACCCACTCCAAGGGATTGGTATGACACCGTTTCCCACCCGCGAGTTGAACGGATTGCAAACCGATGCCGCACTCCTTTCTGAGGGGATCGGCGCCAAGACTCAAGGATACACGCCTCGACCGGGATGTCTACTTGCAACCATCGCGGCGACTTTGATAATCAATCCCGTGACAGACACCTTTATAAGCGACGACGACGCCTGCAAGCGGCACCTCATTCTCGGTACAGCCGGGCACATCGACCATGGCAAAACTTCGCTCATTCGCGCCCTGACGGGAACCAATACCGACCGTCTTCCGGAAGAGCGCAAACGCGGGATGACCATCGAGTTGGGTTTTGCCGAACTGCTTGCGGGTGCGTTTCGGTTTGGGGTTGTGGACGTACCCGGTCATGAGCGATTCGTTCGCACGATGGTGGCGGGGGCGACCGGGATCGACGTGGCACTGTTGGTGGTCGCGGCGGATGACTCGGTGATGCCCCAAACCATCGAGCACGTCGAAATCCTTCGGCTTTTGGGAATCACCAATGCGGTTGTTGCCGTCACCAAAATCGACACGGTCGACGAAACGATGGTCGAGCTTGTGATCGAAGAAGTTGGTGAACTGCTCGCAGACACGCCCCTGGCCAACACCCCAATTTGCCCGGTGTCCGCGGTCACGGGCGCGGGGTTGGACCGATTGCGTGCGCAACTGGAGGCGGCGGGGCAAAAGGTCTGCGCCCCCGAAACTTCCAACCCGTTTCGCATTGCGATCGACCGTGTGTTTGCCGTGCAGGGGCGCGGAACGGTTGTCACCGGGTCGGTCATGCGCGGAAAAGTGCAATCGGGGGACCAGCTTGAAGTCTTTCCCGGTGGAACCACGTGTCGCGTGCGCGATTTGCAAGCGCACGGCGTGTCGCAGGATCAACTCGTATGCGGTCAGCGCGCTGCGATCAACATCAGCGGAATTGATCGAGACCGGATTGAACGCGGAAGCGAACTGGCTACGCCCGGTTACCTGACGCCTTCGCCGATGCTCGACGTACGCCTTGACTGTCTTTCTTCAATGCCCAAATCGCTCAAATCGACGACAAAGATTCGCCTGGAGCTTGGCACAACGGAAGTTTCGGCGCGTGTCGTGCTCTACGAAGGCAAGGTGCTCGAACCCGGCGCGTCCGGGTTGGCACAACTACGATGCGGCACCAGGATCACCAGCGCATACGGTCAGCGATTCATTGTCCGCGATGAATCAGCCTCGAGGACGATCGGGGGCGGGATCGTGTTGCGCCCGCTGGGATCAAGGCGTCGCCGTGCGGATGAAAAGCACATCTTATCCCTGCAAAAACTGGAACACGGATCATCCCTGGATCGCGTGGAGCAGGTTTTGCACCACCACCGATTCATTCGCCCAGACGATTTATCCCTTTGTGCGCAGGCGGGTGTGGAACTGAACGAGATCGACAAGCTGTTACATCAACTCTCCGCGACGCAAAGGCTGATTGGCGTGGCGGGAACCGAGGTCACCGCGACCCCCGACACGGTCCACGACGTCGCGCGACGTTTGGTTCGGTGGCTCGAACGTCACCACCGCGCACACCCGGAGCTTCCCGGTCGACCGATCGACGCGGTCGTTGGTTGGATCGGGCGGCTTACGGGGCATCACGCCGTTGCCAAACCGCTTCTTGATCAATGGGTCCGCGAAAAGATCGTCAAATACTTCGGGAAATTCGTGTGCGCCCCGTCCTTCGCTCCCGAATTGAGCGGCGCAGATGAAAAACTGCTGGAGGCGATGATCGCGGAAATCAAAGTCGGCGCGTTTCAACCGCCGACGCTTGACGCACTGAAGATCACCGCACAAGCCGACAAAAAACGCATTTTGCGACTGGCAACCCTCGCTGTCGCGATGGGCGAACTGGTGGGAATCGCGCCGAAGATGTATCTTCATGCCGAAAAGGAAGCCCTTTTGCGGGTCAAGGTTGCGGAGTTGATCGAACAATCGGGCGGTGTAACGGTTTCGCAGGTACGCGAAGCACTCGATTCGAGTCGCAAATATGTCGTACCGTTTTTGGAGTACCTGGACCGTGTGGGATACACGCAACGCGACGGCGATTGTCGCGTGCTGGCGAAACACAAAGGCTAAACTTTTTTCAACCGAGATCGAGTCGGATGGCTTCGTTTCGGCGGCACGCGCGGGATCGGCGTCTTGCGGGCGGCAGCGCGCCGACATGAGCCGCGCCGAACGGGTACGGGTGGACAGTCCGCTGGTGTCGTAAGACGCACGCGATCAAAGCGCAGTAACCTATGAAAAAAGCCGCGAAAAACCTTCTGCGATCACTCCCGTCGGTTTCGACCATACTCGGAACCGACGAGGTGGCTGATTGGTTGCAGGGTTTGCCCCGCCGCCTGGTAGTCGCCGCCGTTCAAACTGCCATTGACGACGCGCGGCGGCGGATTCTCGATGGAGATGTGGATGAGGCGTTTTCAACTGAGGAGATTCTCGTCGCAGCCGAGGAAGAACTCACTCGCCGTTCCCTTCCATCGCTTCAGCCGGTTGTGAACGCAACCGGAATCGTGCTGCATACCGGGCTTGGGCGAGCACCGCTCAGCGAGGTCGCAATCGAAGCCGTCGTGGAGGGGGCTTCGGGATACTGCAATCTTGAGTTTGACCTGAAAACGGGCGAGCGGGGGAGGCGGTCGTCGCACGTCGGCGAACTGCTTTGCGAGCTCACCGGGGCGGAAGCTGCCACCGTGGTCAACAACAACGCCGCTGCGACCTACCTGATCTTGCGCTCGCTCGCTGTTGGAAAAGAGGTCGTCGTTTCTCGCGGACAGCTCATTGAAATCGGCGGTAGTTTTCGCCTCCCCGACATTTTTTCCGCAAGTGGGGCGATCTTGCAAGAGGTTGGAACGACGAACCGAACCCGGATCGCAGATTACGCACAGGCCGTCAACGAAGAAACTGCGATTCTTATGCGTGCCCATCCGAGCAATTATCGCGTGGTCGGATTTACGGCGGAGGTTTCAATTGCTGAGCTTGCCGACCTTGCCCACGATCGCGAGCTGATCGCGGTGGACGACCTTGGAAGCGGCGTCCTGATCGATGCCAAAGCGCACGGCCTTCCCGGCGAACCATCGGTGGCTGATTCGATCAACGGGGGGGCCGACGTTGTCTGCTTTTCCGGCGACAAATTGTTGGGCGGGCCGCAATGTGGAATCATCGTCGGTCGAGAGCGGTACATCGCACGGATCGAGTCACACCCGTTGATGCGTACATACCGGGTGGGCAAGATGACGCTGTTGGCGTTGGAAGCAACACTGCGTCAATACCGCGATGACACAGAAGCGGTTGAGACCGTGCCCACTCTGTCGATGCTTCGGCGATCCACCGAAGCGTTGGCGGGCGCAGCGCAAAACCTGGCTGAAAAACTGCGAAAGACGGTTTCGAGCGAGGATTTTTTCGTCTGCACGGACGTGGGGTTTGCCGGTGGTGGTGCGATGCCCGGACATGAGTTCGAGACGGTCGTTGTACAATGGCGACCGAACGAGTTTTCGGTTACAGAGGCTGCGGCGGCGCTTCGGGCTGCCGAAGTGCCGGTCGTCGCGCGAATTCGCGATGAAGCGGTTTGCTTCGATCTGCGAACCCTTCGCGAGGACGACTTCGATGCGATCGCCGACGCGGTGTTCGGGATCTCGATCGGCGAGGAGGGCGACGAGGAGGGCGGCATGTCTCTTCCGGTGCTCGAGTGAAGATCGCGCGACGACACCGCGTTGCTTGCCGAAATGTCCGTCATTGGGAACGCCTGGGGGCGGGCGACTCCACCGCCGGCGTTGGCGCGTCAAAAACGGTGAATTGGGACGACGCCGGCTCGGTTGGCGGTATTCTGTGAAACCGCTACAATGCCGGACCCGGGTCGCCAAGGGGTGACCCGAACGGATGTGAGCGGTCCGGTCGTTTTTTCCGTGCCGCGTCGAAGTCGTCGAGAAACAGAGAACAACAATGCCCAGACCAACGAAAGCGTTTCGCCGTCAGAAGATCAACGCCGCCATTGAGTACAAGCGCGGCAACAAAAAAGAGGCTTACAAGCTCTGGGAACAGGCGTCCGCCAGTACCAAAGAGCACGGATACAAGAAGCGTAACAAGAAAAAAATCGCCGCGGAAGAAGCGGCTGCCGCCGCGGCAGAGGTTGCTGCCAAAGAAGCCGCCGCCGCAAACGCCGACTCCAGCGATTAGCACGCCGCCTTTGTCCTTTTCATCTTCTTGACTGTCTTGCCGGGCGCACCGCGGTCTGCTCTTGCGCTGGCAGCCACGTGTGGGCACGGCTCTGATGCGCCGGGCAAGAGGGTCATTTACCTACACCGTCAGAAACCGTGGGCGCGGTTGGAAAGACAGGTTACAAGCACAGTCACCCAGGCGTGAACCATGCCACTCGCTCGGTGCACGGAAACAGCCCCCACCCAGCAGCCCGTTGAACAATGGTTGCTTGTGTGAGCGGCACCGGCATCTTGCCAGGGTTTTCACGTGCGAAAGGTCCGCGCTACAACCGTTATGGGCTCCAAGTTCTGAGGCACCCCTACCGGGTTCGCAGATCATAACAAAGAAGCCTCGGACCTGTTTGGCTGGTTCTGTCCGGCGCATTTTGGCAAATGTACAGCAGTCCTCGTGAGATAACCGGCGGTGTCCAGGTCGATTTCGCAAAGAAAAGTGGCGTGCTTGCAAGCTCGCGTGCGCCGCTTCGCGAAAGGTCGAACCAAGCCAATCGGCCCATTTCAGTTTGGCAGAGAAAATCGCCATCGGCCAGTAATAGCGAACCGCGCCCCACTGAAAAAGTCATCTCCTTCGGTTTACCGTTTTGTTTCACGGTTCGCTTCCATTCCGGTTGAAAACTCCAGAGCTGTTTGCCGGTTGTGGCATCGACTGCCACCATGGCTGTTTGCCCCTGCCCCGATCCATCGAGGCCATAGATTACCCCGTCGCGATCAATGGGCGTGGCAAAATGGGATCGAAGGGCTTTGCTTTTCCAGAGCACGCGTCCTTTGTTGTTTTTTCCGACACCGACCAGAACACAACCCGTCCGGTAGGACGTTGTTAGAAAGACCGTGTCGCCGATTGCCAGCGGACTTGCGGCATTGATCGAGATGTACTGTTTGCTGCGAAAGGGGAAGCGAACGTCGATATTTCCGGTCGCCGGATCGATCGACAACAATCCCCCGGTCGGCGGATCACTGTCACCCCCTGCAAAAACCAGGACGCGCCGTGCCCCGTCAATCATCGCGGGAACCGGAGATGCGCAACTTGGACCCCATTGATCACCGGCGGACCACTTTACTTTTCCGGTGTATTTGTCGAACCCGACCACGCTGGGTCCGCCCGGCGCGCCCACGTTGACAACGAGCACGTCGCCATCCACAAGCGGCGTTGAGACAACGCCGAAAAAGTCCTGATGCACTTTGTACTCGCCGTTGATGTCACGCTTCCATACGAGTGAACCGTCTTTCATCCGCAGGCAGTGCAACATCCCTTCGACGCCGAAAAGGTAAACTCGATCTCCGTCGATCACCGGGCTGCATCGTGGTCCGGGACTGAATTCGTAGCGATCTTCGTAATCGCTTGGGTACGTAAACCGCCAGATAGGTTCGCCCGTTTGGGCGTTAAGACAATCAACGGTGGCAAGCTCACCGACCTTGTGAAAAAAAACCAAGCGGTCGTTGACCACAGACGGTGCGGCGTACCCTTCTCCTGTTTTCATTTCCCAAAGGAGCTTCGGACCACCGGCTGGAAACTTCTTCAGAAGTTTGGTCTCGCGAGTCGTGCCATCATGATTCGGACCCAAAAAGCGAGGCCAATCGGCCGTGACGGCATCCGAAGATAGGGGGGATGGTTTCGTGTGCGTGCGTACCTCGGGTTTTATTGGGGGGGCGATTGCCCCATAAGCAGAGACCGCCCCCGGCAGACTTGTCAAAAGGACAACGCAGAAGACGTGTGACGCGGACAGGGTGGAGTTCCATCCGCTTGCGACGCTTTTTTGCCGAAGGTGCGACCTGTTTTTACTCATTGAAATATATCCCGTGCCGAAAGACAGAAGGCCTGTTCATCTGCTGGATCATCATTCGTAGACGACAATACATCGTCGAAGCGGAGTATGGTACGCCCCAGTAGGGTTGCTCTGCAAGCGCGACTCGCTGCACCACTGATTTTGTCCCCCCACTCAGTCTCACTACGCCCCCTTCCTCCTTTCTTCGTCTCCCCTTCGTCCGACTGCGCCCCTTTTTATGTCTCCCCTTTACAAGGGGGGATGCAGGGGGGGACCGAGTCCGCGCAAGCGGGCGAAGAATCTCTCTGCGCCGAGAAAAGAATCTTCCGGCGTCCCAATCACGTTACGATTGCGCCGTTGAGATGCTTCGCTTCTGCCTGTGCGTCCCCGCACGCAGACAGGGCGCTTCGCATGACAGATCAAGCTATGCTCGCCATGACAGATTGGGGGTGAGAAGGCCGCCCCAACCGTTGCGGGGTTCCGCGGCGTGATGCCTGTTTCCAGGCCGGTCAGACGGCTTTGAAATGCTCGAACGATTGATGGCAGGCGTGACAGTAGTGAATCGAACGGCAGAGGGTCGGACCGAACATCGACTCCATTTCGGTATTGGACGAGTTGCAATACGGGCAAGGCGTCTTTTCGATGTCAGGCGTGCCGCCCTCACATCGCGTCGCCGGTGGGGCAAGCCCGAACTTTTTGAGCTTGCGCCGACCCTCGTCACTGATACGTTCGGTCGTCCAGGGCGGGTCGTACACAATTCGGACCGTCGCGCCGGTCATCCCCGCGCGGGCAAGTGCGTCGATGATCTCCTTTTGGATCAATTCGAGTGCGGGACAGCCCGAAAACGTCGGCGTCAAGTCGACCGCGACAAGGTCGTTTTGCTCGCGCACACGCACGATCATTCCCAGTTCGACGATGTTGAGGGTGGGGATTTCAGGATCGGCCACGGTTTCCAGCGCGGTCCAGGCGGACCGAATCCGGGATGATTGCAGCCCGCTCGTCGGGGCCTGCGGGGATGCGGGTCGATGTGCCTGTTTCCTTGCCACGGTCTACCACTTTGCACTCGGGTCGATTTTGTAGACGAGCTGCAACCCTTCAAGAAGCTGTGCCAATTCGGCCGGGTGCTTACCAACGCGCCCTCCATAAACGGGTTTGCACGACGCGGGGATCGTAAGGCCTGCGTCCGCAAGCACAGGAGCGACGGCGGACTCCCACTGGCTTTTCAACTCGTTCTCCGTCGGACAAATCCCGGCCTGCAACAGCGGTTGGCAGTACTCACTCGGTTCGAAAAGGCCCGTCGCATAAGGGTACGCTTTGTCGAGCGCCGCCTGCATTTTTTCGTGGCTCTTTTCGGTCGGGTTTCCGAGTCGAAGTATCCAGGATCGCCCGTGCATCATATGGTATTTTTCTTCACTGCGCAACTTTGTTGCAAGGTTGGCGAGGGGGGAATAATTGCACGCCGAAAGTGCCGCCAGGCGGACCTGTTCCGACGCGTCGTACAGAAACTGGCGAACGATCGTAAAAGCCCAGTCGTTTTTGGGGAGGGAAACAAGTGCGGCACATCGATACGCCCGCTGTTTGCGACCAAAGGCCAGCGTATCAGGGTCCGCTTCGCCGAGTTCGTGCAAAAGCTGGTAATAGACGTGTGCATGACCGATTTCGTCCTGGGCCATCGAGGAAAATGCGATGTCCTCTTCCAGGATCGGCGCGTGGCCTGTCCACTCGGAGTTGCGATGACCGATCATCAATTCATCATCCGCCATGCGGTAGAGCAAGTCCACGACGGCCTCTTTGGTGATGACCGACAGCGCTTCGGGCGTCTCAATCGTCGTCACGTTTTGCTCCTTCATCCTGGGATGCGCGAATGGTTTTGGGGGTCTTGTATCCCCAGGATTCGCGGTAGCTTTTGTCGGTGGCACGATCAAAAATGTCTTCGTCCGCGTACTCGGTCGCAAGAATCGCCGACGCCGGAACCACCCATAGATTCACGCACGCTTGGCGACGCGCATACTGTTCTTTGGCGAGCACCAACGCCATCTCAGCATCGGGCGCGTGAACCGAACCGACGTAAATATGTGGATCGCCGCGCGACTGCTGATGAAACACCTCGTAAACTTCCCACTGTGTGTCGGCCATTGCGTGTCACCTCGATTCAAGTGTTTTTCCCGCCACGACCCAAGTCCTACGAACGAAGTCGGATTCCGGAACGATTCCGCGACCTCCGCCGGAAAAGGCGGCGCTTCGCCCGTCAGCGCCATCAAACATCACGCGAGAAGGAACCTTCATTCGCCGGTGGCATCGGGATCGGCCTGTTTTTCGCCGCCGCTTCGAGCGCTTCACGGACCCAGCGACCATCGACATGCGCAAGACGCCTTGCTTCGACGCGTTCGGCGGATACGGGACCGCCGTTGTTGATCACCTTCTTGAACACGCTCCAATCCGGATCGTCGTACAACCACACGTCGGTTTTCTTGTCATAGCGAAGACTCTTGTCCGGAACGGTCAATCCCAGGTCGTACATCTTCGGGACAAACTGCCGCAAGAACTGCTGGCGCTGTTCATCGTTGGTCTTGAGTTTCACGCGCCAGCGAACCAGCAGCTCCGTGTGCTTCGAGACTTTGTCCGACGGACCGTGGAACATCATGATCGGTTCCCACCAGCGGTTGATCGCGTCCTGCAGCATCGACCGTTGCACCTTGGTTCCCGTCGCCAGGACGACGCACATCTCGTAACCGTGTTTCAGGTGAAACGCCTCTTCGTAACAGATACGCTTCAGCGCGCGTGCGTAGGGACCGTAGGAACCTTCGGCCATCATGACCTGGTTCACAATGGCCGCTCCGTCTATCAACCACGCGATCGCCGCCACGTCCGCCCATGTCTCCGCCGGGTAATGAAAAACATTGGAAAACTTGCTCTTGCCGGAAATGAGTTCCTCCACCATCTGCTCGCGCGACGGTCCCAGCGTCTCCGCCGCCCGGTACAGAAGTTGTGCATGACCCACCTCGTCCTGCACCTTGGCCAACAGTGCGAGCTTTCGCTTAAAAGTCGGCGCGTGGGGAATCCACTTTCCTTCGGGAAGTGCGCCGCATATCTCGCTGTTGGCGTGAATATGAATCAGGCGGATGAGCTGGTCGCGATACGCGTCGGGCATCCAGTCCGCCGGTTCGATCTTTTCCCCCCGGTTGATGCGCGCTTCGAACGCCGCAAGCTTCCGGTCATATTCCGTCTGGGACAACCCAGCGGTGTTTTCGTTCACAGCTACCACGATACACTTTCTCCAAAACTTTCAGGGCACAAACCAGGTGCCGTTATGTGGCACCGATCTTGTCGATGACCGAAGACAGCATCGAGTCCAGGTGTGACACCACCCGATCACGTAAGACCTCGTGCGCATTGCATACCTACGTTCCCGCCCGACGCAACCCGTTAAAAAGAAGATCGGTAATGCGCCGTGCGATATCCTCAGGTGTCATGGGACCGTCCACGCGATACCATTGATAAATCCAGTTGATCGACGACAGAATAAGCAACGTCGCAAACTTCTCATCCACGTCTCCAAACGCCCCTTCGCGAATCGCGCTGCGAACCATCTGCCTGAAAAGTCGTTCGTATTCGTCACGTCGCGTGGCAAACTGGGTTCGGTGCGGTTCGGTCAGGTGCCGCCACTCCGTCGAATAAACCGCAGCCGCCTGGACGCTGCTGGTAATCACCCCCACGTGCGCCGCGATGGCCCGACGGAGCTTCTCGGTCGTTACCAGGTCCGAGTCGAAGATGGGGTTGATCGCGTGAAAGAAACGATCAGCGCAGGCCATGAGAATCTCCCACAGCAAGTCCTCTTTCGTTTCGATGTGGGTATACAGACTCCTGCCTGTAGCTTCATCGCGTCGGCAATCTCGCGCACACTGGTCGCTTGAAACCCCTGCTCTGCAAAAAGCTTCAACGCGGTAGCGTGCAATTCGTCGCGCCGCTGAACACCCTGCTCGCTCATCGAATCAATTCCAACTCAGACCAAAACGCCAAAGTGGCACCGGTGAGAGTATACCTAACAAGCGCTAGCTTGGCAAATGATCGGGGGTAGCGGCCTGTACCGGGGTCCGTGCCGGAGTCGGCTGTCTTGCCTTGCGGTGTAACAATGGGTGTTTTGTCCCGATTCTCGTGTCATTCCGAGTCCGGCCACGGTGTCCTTGCCTGTAGCCGTCGAACCCGCCGCCGCGCGGACGAAGCTGCGCGAACCAAGGTCCGTGGCTCGCTACGTCCCCCCTTTGCAAGGGGGGATACAGGGGGGGAACCGGGTCCGCGTAGGCGGGCGAAGAATCTCTCTACGCCGAGAAAAGAATCTCCCCGCGTCCCAAACGTATCACGATTCTGCCGTTGAGATGCTTCGCTGCGCTGGGTATGACAAAACATCGACTGCCAGGAAACGGACCGGCAACAACGCACGTCACAACTCCGCGATAGGCACTTTGCTCTCAACCGGGTTTTCGTGTGGCTCGTACTCCGCCGATTCTGTCACACGCCCCTATGGCCGCAACTCGTCAAACCTTACCGTCATCTCGTTCGACAGTCGCGAAAAACGGCGATACAGTCCTCTTCGGAGGTGGTTTTTGGCTGCCGAAAAGAAGCGAGCGAAAGACGAAATGTACCGATCCGATCAACTCGATCCCGAACTGGCGATGGTGTTGGTTGTGGACATGCAGGAAAAGCTGCTGCCGCTGATTCGCAACCAGAAGCGCATCGTAGCTTTTGCGCGGAACCTGCTGGACGGGGCGAAGCTCTTTGGGCTGCCGGTCGTGTCCACAGAGCAGTACCCCAAGGGGATCGGCACAACCGTCGGCGAAATCAGCGAAAAGCTGGCGACCTGCCGCGCGACGACGATTGAGAAATCAACGTTTTCGGTATGGGGTGAGACGTCCGCCCGCCGCGCAGTTGTTGATTTCGACAAGCCGCAGGTATTGGTGTGCGGAATCGAGACCCATGTTTGCGTGCAGCAGACGGTGCTTGACCTTGTTTCCCGCGACTACAAAGTATACGTGATGGCCGATGCCGTTGGGTCGCGCGGGAAAACGGATTGCAAAACGGCGCTGTTGCGCATGGCGCGGGAAGGGGCACTTGTTACGACCGTCGAAAGCGCCCTGTTCGAGCTTTGTTACCGCTGCGACTGCGACAGGTTTAAGGGGTTGCTCGAAATCGTGAAACGCTTCCCACCCGGGTAGCGTTCGATGTCTCGTTGAAGAGCGCGAAGCTGACAATGACACACTACGACGAACCGGACGACGAATGGGTCGAGGATGACAACGCGGACGATCCGGAGGCGGAAGTCCTCGTCTGTCCGTCGTGCCGGGGCGATGTTCACGAGGACACACAGCAATGCCCACACTGTGGCGACTGGATCACGCCGGTTTATCCGCAGAGTCTGTTCTCCCGGTGGCTGATCGTTGGTGTCATCGGGTTGATGATTCTCTCGATGTTGATCGTGGCGATTCTGTGAGAGAAAATGATCCCGTCAGACATTCCCTTTGCTTTTTCGGCCATGCACCTCGAATGGTACAGGCGCGGCGGATTCATCCCGATCGCAGGAACGGGAAACGAGAGAAGGATCGTCGATCGTGAGTGACGCCTGCGACGATCCATCCCCTCCCGCAATTCCTTGTCCCGAATGCGACTACAATCTTCACGGATCAACCAGCGACCGCTGCCCCTGGTGCGGATGGAGAATCGACGCGGAGGTGTTGCTCCACCAGGCGCGTTTTGACCCGACCGCGCGGCGAATCAGCGCTGGATTGACAGCTCTGATCATCGGTGTTCTGACGTTTACCGCTCTTGGTGCCCTGATGATTCGCGCGCGACAGCTTTCGTTGTTCGATGTTATCGCCGTGGTTGGAGTGGGACTTGGGGCGGTCGGGCACATCGTTCTTGGTCTCAGCATCCTGTTTGCGGGCGCGCGGTTTCCGCTTCGTCGGTCGCTGACCGCCGATCTTCTGCTGCTTTGTGCCTGCCTTTCAATCGTAGCCGGGATTGTCGGGGCGATTGGAGTTTGGACCAGCCCGCCGGTGGAGCGAATTGTTCGCGGCGTTCAAGTCAGCGGCGTTTTTGAATTCGGTGTCACTTCGACCGCCTACGCGCTTCCAGGATTGCTTCTATTGGCCATGCGCGCCGTGTCGTATCGACATCCACATTCGCCGCGCAAGAACTACGCTCCTCCAACCCGCACAGACAACGTATCGTCGGCCTCATTCTCCGTGGACGCACTTCGTGTCTTTCACCCCGGCGAAATCTCGCAGGCGTGGAACGGCGCGAACCGGCCCACAAGTCCTACGGTAGAACGATTCATTCGCCAAGCGTGGGAAGCCCAGACCGCACTGGCCGCCGAAAACCCCGGGTCCCTTTTCAACGGCGATCTGGTCCGCGTGATTCGCGTTGTGGTGGCCGAAAAGAAACTCCACTTTGATCTTGGATCGACGTGTTTCCGCGATTTTCTCGGAACGAATCTTTTGAACGCTTCGACGGTCATCAAGAGCGACGCCCGCTATCTCGCCGATGCGTTGGGCGTCAGTTCGATCGTTCTTACCTCGGATGGGTTTGTTGCGCTGGGACGGCGTAGTGATCTTGTTGCCTATCATGCGGGCTTTTTGCACACCTTCGGCGGTTTGGTTGAAACAACCGACCGGGACGAATCGGGTGAGTTCGATTTTTTCGCAGCCGCCGTTCGCGAGATGGGTGAGGAGCTCAACATCACTTCCAAAGATATTTCCACCATCGTGGCCATGGGGGTTATTCGTGATCGAAAAATCCATCAGCCCGAGTTGCTTTTTGACGTAACGATTTCCCTCTCGAAAACGGAACTGTCTGCCTGCTTTGATTCGCACAGTCCGGCGCAGGAGCACACGGGCATCGAATTCGTTCACGACGATCCGGATGCGGTTCTTCCGTTTCTGAGCAGAAGTGGGCCCGTTGCCCCGGTCGCAGAGGCTGGACTGCTTATCCACGGGCGACGCCAATGGGGAAGCAACTGGTACGAGCAAGCATGTTATGTGCTCTACGGCGAGCTGCCTGCGGTTGATTGCAGCGCGTAGCAACTTCGCCACTGTCGCTCTTTATGTATCGCGTGCGCCCCCTTTCGTATACAGATGGTGAAGAAGAAAACAAGAAGTCCGCCGCGGCGAACCGTTGTTTGCTCAAGACCGTTATGCAGCGGTTGCCTCCGGACGAATCACCAATCCGTTCGGGACAGCCGCGCGGACCAAAGTCTCGCTGTGTCCTCCCTTTACGCGGCTCGCCACGCAGTAACGGACTTTGCTCAAAAGAGCGATCATATCCCCAGATGCTTGACCTCGCGCTTGTCGTTGAAACCAGCCCGTGCCACAACGCCCGCGTACACCCGTGCGGCGCCCGCCCGACGAAGAACCCGCGCGCACTCGTTCAATGTTGCCCCCGTCGTACGAACGTCGTCGATCAGCAGAAGCGTCGGACCTTTCAGTGTGATACCGGGTGCCGGGGCGAACGCTCCGCGCACGTTCTCAGCCCGTTTCGTGTAGGAGAGTCCAACCTGATAAGGCCCACCCCGTATTCGGCGCAACGCCGGAACCAGCGGAATTCCAAGATGCCGCGCTGCCGCCCTTGCGAGTGAAGATGCCGCATGGTATCTGCGAAGCAAGTTCCTCCGCCAATGCGTGGGGACCGCGACAACCCCCTCGATTTGATCGTGCCAAGACGCCGCAAACACCCTCCTGGACAAAAGTCCGATCAAAAGCGGCTCGAGTTCCTCACGGCGTCGGTACTTGTAGCGACGGAGAAGTTCGCCCACGATCGAACGGTACGCACCCGCGCGGACGATCCCGCTAAGAACGCGCGGTTCCTTGCGGCAATGGTGACAACAACCATCCGAAACGGCGTATTCCGCGACATTGGCCGCGCAGTTCGGACAGCAAGGCTGTTCGACGCACGATTCGATCGCAGTGCGACACGGGTCACAAAGACTCAACACCGATCCTTCCGAGGGTCGGTCGCAGACCGGACATCGCGGCGGAAAGACAACGTCCGAAATCGAACCCAAGACACGAATGACTTGTGCGTGGCGAGTCAAGCGATGAGCGTTCTTTTTTTCCTTTGTTTGCGAGGTCGGCCATGACATACTCAAAATGTTACCGACAAACAGCGCGACGGTCTCGGTGACCGGAAAAATTACCCACAGAAAACTAACGGTCCCAATCCGCACTTGTCTACTGGTGCGAACTTGCGGTTTCGCCAATGGTTTGGCGCGAGTATTTTTCCTTGTGTTTTTGCGTGTGACACGTCCGTCGTACGCTCGCGAAACCGCATGGACTTTTGTGGACGGATCTGCGACAAGACCCGACCTGGTAAAACCAAAACCCTGACAGATTGGAGAATTCCCGATGCGAAAACTGGCTGTATCGCTGTTCGCCTTGATGCTTGTGACACTCGGATCAGGCTGCCTGATGGTCATTGCCACCGACGGGCACGAGGGGACCGTTCCCGGCAAGCACCATCATGTCGTGATCGACGGGACCACGTATGATATCGACGTCGAAACCGGAACTGCAAAACCCATCGACGTCGATGAGGCGGTGCATGTCGAGACCTCCGGCGACTGACAGTTCGTCAAAAAAGGACCTCTTACGCGCGTGGCACCGGGTCTGCGGCAGTTGGGGGGCACGGAGTGAGGAGTCCGATTGATGGCCTGTAGCTGGTCTTATACAGACTGCATAAAGCGGCACCGTCACGGCGGCGCCGAGGAGGAACCCCATATACATCAAAGCGTTGGGACGAACGAGCGGCGTTTGCCCTCTGGGTTAGGCAGAGCCGGATAGCCTGCCTACGCCGGAATATACAGACTGTCCAATCATTGTTCGGTGGCCTGCGTCGGGGCCCTGGTATGAATAGCATCTGGGGAGACGACGTCCTCCCCCCTCTAGCGGAAGAAGATCGATGATGAATCACTCAATCATAGAATCCTTGGCTGCCGTCGCCGTCCTCGCTGTCGCATCCGTCGGCTTCCAAACGGCGTTGGCACATCAGAATGCAGGAAAGAACGCGGAGCCCCAGGCAGCGGCAGCGCTGCAGCTAAAGCGTACCGTAGTTCTTAAATCGGATCTACAAGGGATGCCTGGGAAGCAAATGCTGGCTTGGGTTGCCGAAGTTCCACCGAGTGGAACCAGCGGTTGGCACTATCACCCGTATGACGAGTTCGTCTACATACTTGAGGGTGCCGTTACCATGCAAATAAAGGGAAAGGCGCCCGTAATCGTGCACGCCGGTGAAACTTTCCACGCCCCGGCAAAAACTGTCCACAGGACTACGAACGCGAGTAACAACCCAGCAAAGGGGTTGGTCTTCGGACTCACATCAAAGGGCGAGCCGCTTGCCGTCCCGGTGGAAAAGTAACCTGTGAGGTACGAGGAACGTTAACCGGCTTTGAGCGGATGCCTGCTCTGGCGGAGGGTCCGTGACCGCCGATTCTGTCACGGACCCGCCGCGGCGGTCTTGCACCCCGACGGGGGCGGTTCAGGTTGGACGCATCCGGTTCTCTCATTCAATGCCAACTCGCCGCGTGGCTACCAAGTCCGGGGCGGAGGAACCACGGCATACAGAGAATCAATCCTCCACCACCCATTGATTGAACCGGTTGAGTACGAAATGAAGCACGGGATCGTCCCGGCGTTTTAATTCGCTGTTTTGCCCGTTGATTCGAATAACCACCAGCCTGTTCCAGTCGAGGTCAACGTAGCGTGTGTCGACAGCGAAGCGAGTGATCGCGCGGGTTTTGATCGAGAGTCGATTCCGCCCGGCGCTGAAATCTCCTTCAACGAAACCGCCTGTGGTTCCGGGTTCAAAACGCTCCACGTAAAGCCATCGCCCGGTTTGATGATTGTCGAGCGTTTCGCGATGCCCTGCGCCCGGAGGCACCGGCTGCGTGTGCGACGACCGGCGCTCGCGGTGCCCTGGAATCGGTTTCGTGTTCTCAGCGTGAGACCGTACGACGGTGGGATGAACGTCTGATTGCCGACACGCATTGACAAACCACATCGCCAACCCGATGGCGAGCAGTGCGAGCCAAGTCGCCACGCCTTTTTTTCCCGCGTCATTCACCACGATGTCATCCTAAATCCCCAGGGCAAATTCCGCCAGATGCGCCGGTGTACACTTTGGTCGCGGGGTCCGTGACACAATCGGCGGGGGTCACGACCGTCCGCTCGGCGGCTCATTCTTCGCCCTGACTCTCCGCTTGCATCTATGAAGCCAGGTCTGTATCGACGATTCGTGTCAAAACGGTTAAACCGTAGGCACGATGATAAGCGTAGAACAGGCCCAGCACGAAGTTCTTTCGAGAATTCAACCGCTCGAGATGGAGACGGTGAAGCTTTCTGAGGCGCTTTTCCAGACCCTTGCCCGGCGCGTGACGTGCGACATGGATTACCCGCCCTTCGATCGCTCCGTCATGGACGGGTTCGCGGTTCGGGCGTCGGACGTAGCCTGCGCTCCCGTAACACTCCGCATCGTGGCACAAATCCCGGCGGGGCGCATCGTCGACCGGGCTTTGCAAGCCGGCGAAGCAATGCAAATCAACACGGGGGCAGCCATTCCCAGAGGCGCTGATACGGTCGTGCGTGTCGAAATCACAGAGCCCGTGGAGGGTGGACGTTCGGTTCGAATTACCGACGTTGTGCCCGGCGGAAAGTTTATCACCAAGCGGGGTGCGTATGCCCGCTGCAACGACGTTGCGCTGCGGGTGGGGACGCTTATTACGCCGAGCGAAATCGCCGTGGCAGCAACGGCGGGAGCTGCGAAAGTTGTCGTATATCGCCGCCCGCGAGTCGCTGTCCTGGCTACCGGGGACGAACTTGTGGACATCGACGCGGTGCCCACCGGTGCGCAGATTCGCAACTCCAACCAGCACACACTCTGCGGTCTGATTCGCAACGCCCACGCAAACGCGATTGCGCTTCCGGCGGTCGGCGACCACCGCGATCATCTTCGAAACGCCATCCAGCAAGGGTTGGACTACGACGTGCTTTGCTTATCCGGGGGTGTTTCGATGGGCGCGTTCGATTTCGTTCCCGAGGTGCTTTCTCAATGCGGCGTTTCGTTCCATGTTCGCAAAATGGCTGTCAAACCCGGACGCCCCACCATTTTTGGAACGACCGACCGTGGAACACTCGTTTTCGCCCTTCCGGGAAACCCGGTCAGTGCGTTGGTGGGGTTCGAGCTGCTCGTACGACCCGCGTTGTCGGCTTTGGTCGGACGGGGTCGAATCCCTCGACCCGTGAAGATGAAGCTGAACGGACGGTTGGAAGCGACGACGAATCGGCGAAGCTACTTTCCGGTTTCGGTTCGTGTCGATGAGGACGGCTCGCTTGTGGCGACTCCGCTTTGTTGGGGTGGATCGGGAGACCCGGTGGGAATCGCGGGGGCGGATGGACTTGCCACACGCGCTGCGGACTCGCCCGCGTCGGAAGATGGAGATATGATCGACGTTTTGATGTTTGGATGGCGATCATAGTGCCAAGTCATGGACGAACGACGTTGAGCAAACGCAAGGCTGCGAAAAGTAGATCGAACCGGCGGACCTCCGCTACGGCAGCCGATACCGGGACGATCCTCACGCGACACCGGTCACTTTTTTTTCTCTGCGCCGCGAGCTTCCTGCTTCAGAGTCTGATTTTCGAGCCGATCGGGGTGTGGCTGATCGCGTTTTTCTGCCTCGTTCCGTGGTTGATTTTCGTCGGTTGCTCGCGTCTTGCCCCGAGGGTTTATCTTTGGAGCTACCTGTTGGGGCTGGCGTTTTTCGTCTGGAACATGCGTTGGATGTACCACGCGACGGGCATGGGTTATCTTGCGCTTTCGGTATACTTGGCGACGTACTTTCCGCTGATGGCATGCCCGATTCGCCATGCGGTGCGTCGTCGGGGTCTGCCGCTTGCGATTGCGGTTCCATTTGTATGGACCGGAGCGGAAATGCTTCGAGCGGTCGTGATATCCGGTTTCCCCTGGTTTTTTCTCTCGCACAGCGTTTATCAGGTTCTCGGACTGATTCAGGCGGCGGACCTGGTGGGAGCGTACGGGGTTTCGTTTGTCATCGCGTCGATCAACGGGGCAATCGCGGACCTGATCTTTGCAAAGCTCAAGCCGAATCGCGACCCCAAATCGAGCGCTGCGTCTTTGCCCTACACCCGGCGTGCGCGGTGGGGAGTTGGGTTCGCCTTTGTACTGCTTGCTTCGACGTTGGTTTATGGACAGGTTCAGCTCGGTCGTAAAACGATGCAGCCGGGTCCGAAAGTCGGTGTGCTGCAGGGTGATTTTTTGATGAGCGTGACCGACGAAGAGGCTAGCGACGCCGAAAAACGTCGCATCTATTTTTCGATGCTTGATGAAGTCGCGAAATACAAGCCCGACCTAGTCGTTCTTCCCGAAACGCCCTGGATCATGTACCTCAACGCGCAGGCACGGGGTTTTCACCCGGTCTGGCGAAACAGCTATGACCGGTTTTCGCGATATGCTCAACACACCGGGGCGTACGTGCTGGCGGGTGCGGCTTCGATGATTACGGATGAGTATGACATGCTCGCCACGGAGCGGCGATACAATTCGGCATTTCTTTTTTCTCCAGAAGGTGGCGAACCGCGTCGGTACGACAAGGTCCATACGGTCTATTTCGGTGAGACGGTCCCGTTTCGTTTCGGACGGTTGCGTTTTTTGTATTTCTGGTTGAACCGGCTGATGCCGTTTAGCGGTCCCGACGGGGATTTCGAGTACTCCATCTTTCCCGGTACGAGCTTCCGGACGCTCGAAATGAAAACCAGGGGCAACGATGGAAGAACCTATCATTTTGGTACGCCGATTTGTTACGAAGACGTGATGCCCTATGTCGCCCGCAGGTTCGTTGGCGCGGGGGGCACGCATAAAAGAGCCGATTTTCTGGTGAATATCAGCAACGACGGATGGTTCAGCCGGGGTCTTCAACAACCGCAGCACCTGGCAATCTGCGCGTTTCGTGCCGTGGAAAACCGCGTGGGAATTGCCCGGGCTGTCAACACCGGAATCAGCGCCATCATCGACCCGGATGGTCGGATCCATGATCGCGTGAGGGGCGACGCGACCAATCCCTGGCCGCGCGATTGCGGTTTTGCGGTGGCGACGGTGCTGACCGATTCGCGTTTTACACCTTATACAAGGTTGGGAGACTGGTTCGGCTGGACTTGCACCCTGCTTTGGGTTGTACTTTATCTGGACTACTGGACGATCCGCGCACTGGGTCGCACGGAGGAGTAGGGAAGACATGAGAGCGAATCTCGGATTGTACTGCCTGGTTTTGTCGATCGGGGGATCGCTGTCGATCGGCTGTGCAAGCAGTTCGCCGGAGGGCTTGACGGCGGCGGATTTCGCGGCGTTTCGCAAACTGGCAACGACGACCGTTCGCGCGGGATTGATCTACCGAGAGAACGCGGCTGTTCGCGTTGGCGCCATCGAGGCGATGGAATCCATCGAAGATGAATCTAAGCTTCCGTGGATCCGTTCAGCCCTCACCGATGACACGCCCGCCGTTCGATTCGCGGCGTGCGTCTCGTTGGGGAAAGCACGCGATGCCGTTTCCGCAAGGGCGATTGGTCGATTGTCGGGGGACCCTGATGCGAATGTGCGAATCGCTTCGTATTTTGCGCGTCATCGCCTGGGCGACACGAGTATGACGGGTAAGCTGGCAACGTACTTGCTGGAAGACCAAGATCCGGGTGTCCGGCGAAACGCCGCGCTTGTTTTGGGAATGATGGGCGAGCCGGGAAGTATTCCCATTCTCGCGCGAGCCGTATCGGATGAGGATTCGGGTGTGCGGATGCACGCGTTGGAGGCGATGGCTCGCCTGGGAAACCGCGAGGCGAAGCGGGAACTGACGTTTCAGGCGAATTCAGGCGTGGGGGCGGAAGAAACGTTTGCGGTGGAAGCGCTGGCGGAGACGAGGGACCGCGGCTACGTCGATACGTTTCGGTACAAACTCTTAAACGGTGCGCACCTTGAAACGCAGTTGGCGGCGGCGCGGGGACTGGGCCTTTTGGGAATGGATGACGGGTTTGATCTGGCAATGAAGGCGATTGAATCAAACACGAGGCGGATTCGCGATCGCGATGATCCCAAATCCGACCAGATTCTTCGCGCGCGTCAGCTTGGTGCTTCCGCGTTGGGCGCGATCGGCCGCGTTGATGCACTTTCCAAACTGGCGAGACTGCTTCGGAAATCGACCGACCCGCGCGTGCAGATATCATTCGCCCATGCCATCCTCGAAATCCTCGCCGTTCATCGGACAAGCTCCCTTCCCTTTGCGGCGCACTCGACATCGAAAAGGTCTGCCATCCGATGATCTGGTTCGTGCATGCGTTGATTCTGGCGATCGGTCTGACGTGTCAGTCTACGGTGGCTCCGTTTGTCGAAGTTCTGGGCGTTCGTCCTGACTGGCTTTTGCTGGGGGTGGTATTTCTGGCGTTGCACGCCCCGGCGAAGGAAACAATCCTTGCCGCGTGGATTGTGGGTCTTGCAGCCGATCTGATGACGCTTGAGCAGTTTGGTTTGTTGGGGTTGTCGTATGCGGTGGCGGCGTTTTTGGTGCTGGAGGTGCGTGAGTATCTGTTTCGATATCGTGCGTTGGCGCAATTCGGAGTCACGGCGAGCGTGGCTTTATTTGTGCAGTGCATGTGGGCGTTGTACGTTGCGATTCGTTACGGTAGCCACGATGGGTTGACTCATGCGGTCCTGGTTCGTGCGCTGCCCGCAAGCCTTTATACGGGATTGTGGGCGATCCCTGCGCACCGTGTGCTTCTTTGGATTGGACGTCCACTTGGTCTTGTACGTTCCCGGGGTATTTCGCGTGGGGGTGTGACGGTTGGGCGAAGGTATGTTTGATCGACGTCTGCGCATTTTGACCGTGTGTTTCGGCGTGGCTCTTGCGATTCTTGTGGGGCGACTCTTTCAGATTCAGGTCGTGGAGGGATCCTACTACCGTCATCGGGCGGAGCGTGCGATCGTTCTTGCACCTACGCCGTTACCATTTGTTCGCGGGTCCATTCTTGATCGAAACGGTGAGGAGCTGGTTTACGATCAAGCCTGCTGGGATTTAACGCTCGATTTTCAGACCATCGCCGCCGACGCAAGCGGCGAGGTCGACGCCGTTGTACGTGAGATCAAACGATGGCGGCGGGTTCAACATTACCCGCTTGAGATGCGTCCCGCCGCGTTTTTGGGCGAGCTTGATGAGATGTGGACTCGGCTTGCGAAGTTCGCCTCGGTTCATCGTGCCGTCGATCCGAATGAGATTCGCCGTCGCGGAGTCGACGTTTTTGAGCGAGTCAGGCGCGTTCATGCGGCGGTAGCCAGACGACGAGGTTTTGACGCACCTGTGGCGGAGGAAAGACGGGCGCATACGATCCTGGCGGCGTTGACCCCGCAGCAGCAGATTCGAGCGCGAGCGTTGGTTGAACGCTTTCCGTGGTTGCACATCGAGCCTTCGTCGGTTCGCAAGATCGCTCCCAACAGTGAATCTTTCGCCCACGTACTGGGGCGTCTTGGAAAAGTCGACGCGGAAACGGTTGAGCACGATCCGGAGGCGGACAATCCTTTTGCGAGGTACGTTGCCGGAGAGCGGGTGGGGATTTCTGGCGTTGAGTATCTTGCCGAGCGGAAGCTTCGCGGGCGGCGCGGTCTTTTGACACGGGATCGAGATGGCTTGATCGTTGATGAGGTCGAAGCTGAAAACGGCGCATCGGTTCGCCTGACGATTCTGGGGGAGCTGCAAAGGCGTCTCTATCGTTTGCTTGGAGAGACGGTCGCCGCGCACCCCGCGGCATCGGGAGGTGCGATCGTGGTGCTGGACGTTTCGACGCGAAACGTTTTGGCGCTGGTTTCCTACCCGGGGTACGACCCTGCGCGATTTCGTGAGGAATATGCGAAACTGCGGGAGGATACCGACCATCTTCCACTACGGTTTCGTGCTGTTGCGTCGCGTTATGCTCCCGGCTCGACACTCAAACCGCTCGCCTGTCTTTCCGGGTTGATCAATGGTGTGATCACCGTCGATACGCGTGAAACGTGCACCGGATATCTTTTTGAAAACGTTCGCAATGCGTGGCTCTGCTGGCAGATACAAGGAACGGCGCAGCGCAAGGCGCACGGAAGCGTCAACGTCGTCGAGGCTTTGACGGGTAGTTGTAACATCTTTATGTATCGCCTTGGGCAGAAGCTGGGCGTGGATCGACTTTGCGCGACGTTTGACATGGCGGGGATCGGGCGTCGCACGGGGATTGGATTGCGTGAGGAAGTTCGAGGGATCAATCCGACGTCAAGCTGGCTGATGACGAATCGCAATACGCCTGTGACGCCGGGGAAATCGCGTCTTTTTGCGATCGGACAGGGCGAGGTTTCACTGACGCCGCTGCAGGTGGCCAATGTGTTTGCCACGTATGCGAGCGGAAGATGGCGACCGGTCTCGCTGCTTCTTGGCGGAGAGGAAAGCCCGCAGTGGAAGCTGCCGGCGACCCCGGAGCAGTGGAAGGCGATTCGAATGGGCATCTACGGTGTCACCAACGACCCGCAGGGTACGGCCTATCATACGGCCCATTATGAGCGCGACGGGTATGTCCTTTGTGGAAAAACGGGCAGTGCAACGGCGAAGCCCTGGCCAACGGCCTATCGGATTCCCTACACCGACGCGAATGGGGTCGAGAACGTCGCTACGATACGGGCCGGCGCGAGGGGGCCTGCGATTGAACGGTTTTTACGGGAACATCCGGGGGCGACTTTCGATGTCAATCGAATTGAAGTAGCACAGCGCTGGCCAACCAGCGCGCCCGAGCACGGGAGTGAACACAGTCACGCGTGGTTGGGGGGATACCTACAACGCGTTGGTCCGGACGGGGCGCCTGATTTTTCGATCGAGCCGACGGTGGCATTTGCGATTCTGGTGGAGTTCGGTGGTAGTGGTGGTCAAACCAGTGGTCCACTTGCCCGGAAAGTGGCGGATACGTTGTTGGACGCGCTGGGTCCAACGTTGCGTGTTTTTCCGAACGAATCGGAGGGGACTCCATAATGAAACCGGGCACGATCCGTCTCACACCGGCCGGCTGGACGATCGCCGCATCCGTCGCCGTCTTGACCCTGATTGGAGTGGGATCGATTTATGTAACGGACACGCACTATGTGGCGGGCAACGACGGACCTGCCAACGCGGTCAAGCAACTGGTGCGTGTGTTGGTTGGATTGGTGCTTTGGGCGGGGGTGATTCGACTCGGATATCAAAACGTCGGGCGTTTTGCGTATGGGCTGTTTGTCGTCGCGGTCGTTGCCCTGGTTCCTCTGTTGGTTGCCAAGATGATGCACTCGGGATTCGGCGGTTTGATCGCACCGCGCAACGGCGCGTATCGATGGATCAAGCTGCCGGGATTCTTGTTTCAACCGTCCGAGCTTCTCAAGATTGCATTCGTCCTTGTGCTTGCGTGGTATCTGAGATTCCGCAAGAACTATCGACGGTTTTTGGGGCTGTTGCTTCCCTTCGCCGTGTCGACCATTCCCCTGGTTTTGATTCTGATGGAACCGGACCTTGGTACGGCCCTTCTTCTGCTGCCGGTTCTGTTCGTCATGTTGTTTGCCGCCGGTGCCCGCGTCTGGCATCTCGCTGTGATCGCGACGGTCGGGATCGCGGTGGTTCCTTTTGCGTGGAAACATGCGCACGACTATCAACGATTGCGTGTAACGTCCGTCCTGCTGCAGTCCGACCGACTACGCCAAGAAGTGATCGCCCATCCTGACTCGTACGGGTCTCTTGCCACGAAGCGTCAAGCGCTGGAATGGGCCGGTAGTTCGGGATATCAACTGGTCCACTCTAAAAACGCCTTGGGCAGCGGGGGGATTCTCGGCAACGGGTGGGGGCGCGGAATCTACGCGAAGAACAACCTTTTGCCCGATCGTCACAATGACTTCGTCTTTGCCATGATCGGGCATCAATGGGGACTGGTGGGGTGTGTGATAGTTCTGTCCTGTTATGCCGCGATCGTTTTGGCCGGGGTCCGAATCGCTTCGGGAACGCTTGAACCATTCGCCAGGTTGTTGGCGGTGGGGGTTGTGACGCTTCTTTCGTCGCAGGCGCTTATCAACGTGGGGATGTCCGTGGGATTGCTTCCCATCACGGGGATGACGCTTCCGTTTGTTTCATACGGTGGAAGCAGTTTGCTTTGCAACTTCGTAGCCGTTGCGCTCTTGGTCAGCGTTTCGCAGTATCGCCCATTCCTTTTGACGCGATCACCTTTTACGTTTCAGCGCGAGCACACAGAATCACTCACAGCACCGCAACATGTCGCCGATCAACAGGAAGGTCCGTCCGTAGCGGTGCCGGCACGTTCGTGATGAAGTACCCCGCAACGGACGAAATCGTGCGCATCCGAACTCGCTCGCTTCTGTGACTGTAGGTCGTGCGAGGGTTTGGTGCCCTGGGGCAACGGGGCTGCGCTTAGTCAAGAGGGAAAGACAGAGACCCTCCGTTGGGTTGCAACGGGGTTTTTGAGAACTGAGGCCCATTGGGCCCAAGAGGACCGACATGGATGGTAACACATTCGCACAGGATGTGCGGGTCCGTGACAAAACCGGCGGTCTTTTCTTGTAGTGTAACGGTTGATACTTTGTCGCGTCGTCCGAGCAGCAAAAGAGAGCGAAACCCGAAAAGTCCGAGTGCCCGCGGACTGAAGTCCGCCCGAATGTGTCCACCCCGCCTGAAGTGTCATGGACCCCAAAACTGACGCGGCTCCATGCTTGACAGACCCCCTTCAGACGTATATACTTGCGCGTATATGACAATGATGCTCGCCACGACCCCCGACCTGTTCCGTGCGTTCGCGGACCCCACGCGGCTGCGGATTCTCAATCTGCTGCTGGAGGGCGAGGTTTGCGTGTGCGACCTTTGCACCGTCCTCGAAGAGATTCAGCCGAAGGTCTCGCGCCATCTGGCCTACCTTCGGCGGGTGGAGCTTGTCACCGTGCGAACGGAGGGCAAATGGAAATACTACACCGTCGCAAAGCATCCGAAGGGGCTGCAGCGCACGCTCCTTCATTGCGTCAAATCGTGCCTGCGTGAGATGGATGAGTTGCTCGGCGACCTTGAGCGACTCCGCACAATGGATAGCGGCGACTGTTGCGGTTGACAGACAGGCGCAGCGCGAAGCAATCGCCGTAAGGAGTTGAGTACGAATCATGACCGATGGATGCCCGAAACGACTGTCTTTTCTCGACCGTTTCTTGACGCTGTGGATTTTTCTGGCAATGGCGGTTGGCGTCGGGGCTGGGTACTTCTTTCCCGGCGCGGAAGGGTTCATCCATCGCTTTCAGGTCGGCACGACGAACATCCCCATCGCCATCGGGTTGATCCTGATGATGTACCCGCCGCTTGCGAAGGTGAAGTACGAAGAACTCGGCGATGTGTTCCGCGACTTCAAGATTCTGGGCCTGTCGCTTGTTCAGAACTGGATCATTGGACCGATCCTGATGTTCGCGCTGGCGGTGCTCTTTCTCAGAAGCTATCCGGAGTACATGGTGGGGCTGATTATGATCGGTCTAGCCCGCTGTATCGCCATGGTCATCGTCTGGAACGACCTAGCCAAGGGCGATACTGAGTACTGTGCCGGGCTGGTGGCTTTCAATTCGATTTTTTAGGTGCTGTTCTACTCGGTGTATGCGTGGTTGTTTATCACCGTTCTGCCGCCGCTGTTTGGTCTCAAGGGCGCGGTGGTAGCGATCACCATCGGTCAGATCGCCAAGAGCGTGTTCATCTACCTCGGCATTCCCTTCCTCGCGGGCATGTTTACACGGTTCGCGTTGCTCAAGCTCAAGGGGCGTGATTGGTACGAAAAAAAGTTCATCCCGAAGATTTCGCCGATCACGCTCATCGCGCTGCTGTTTACGATTCTGGTGATGTTCTCGCTCAAGGGCGAGTATATCGTGCAGCTTCCATTCGATGTTGTTCGCATTGCGATTCCCCTCTGCATCTATTTCGTCGTGATGTTTCTCGTATCGTTCTGGATGGGCAAGAGGATCGGAGCTGGTTACGCTAAGACAACCACCATCGCCTTCACCGCTGCGAGCAACAACTTCGAGTTGGCCATCGCGGTGGCGGTGGCCGTGTTCGGGATCAACTCCGGCGCAGCGTTCGCGGCGGTCATCGGGCCACTGGTCGAAGTGCCCGTGTTGATCGGCCTCGTGAATGTGGCGTTTTGGTTTCGGCGTCGGTACTTCGGCGCGGAACCCCAAGAGTCGCTGGCCACCGCAGCGCAACAAGCATGAAGAAGCGAGTCCTCATCCTCTGTGCGGGCAGTTCGTGCCGATCACATATGGCTGAGGGGATGATGCAGTGCGCTAAGCGACGGCCGGTGGATAGCTTTCTCAACCACCCTGTGTTGGGGCTTGGATTGCGCTCATCAAGCTCGGATTATGTCTGCAACGATTGGATACCGTCCACGACGATCGCCTCACGTCGCCGGTCGGTGCTGACCGACGATCGGAACCACAAGAGCGACACCAGAGGTTCGGGAGTTTCTCCCGCAGGAGACGACGGGAGAAAGGGGGGTTATAAGCCCGGAATGATGGGACTGAACAAGAAGGAAAGTGTGGCCGACTCAGCCAAGCTGAGAAACACAGGTGCCAGTCCGCCTGTACATCCAACGAACTGGAACATGACGAGGCCTGTTACAACCAGCCTTACGAGGTGATACGTCTGTTTGCGACTCATGTTGGCAGCGATCCCGACTAAGAGCCTGTCCCAATAACCACTGTATCGCGGAGTTTCAACTCGTGAACACCGGCAAGACATCGGTGCTGCGCGTGCCATCGAGGCCTTTTCAACAGGTTGCCAAACCCGGAGTCGGGAAACAGCCGATTAAGCCTGCGATCGCCGTCGCTCTTACGGGCAAAGGTCGATAACGGTTCCCAGCGGCGGGTTGCCGGTCCCGCACTGCCCGGGGACGCTACACTCGGGATCAATGCACGGATCTCCGAGCGCCGAGTTATTGGCGGCGAAACTTCCGGGAGTGCAGTTGGCCAGGAACGTCCCACAGGGGTCAATGAAGTTCGTAAGTGCAACGAGGCGATTGTCGCAGTTTTGGATGAACTGCGGCAGTATCATTCCCGACCCGACGACCACCGCCCAACCAATCATCCGTCGCCGTGAAGATCCGATTCTAGTCATACTCGTGTCTTTCCTTCCAAGTGTCAGCCGTCGCGTGCTTCCGCGCGGGCGATCCCAGCGAGCGAGCTTGGATCATTCTCCACAGTCCGATGGCCATTTCCTCTCGATCTCGCGCGAGGGGATCATGCGTCCCCATCGCGTGAGCGGATTAGTTAGGGCAGTCCGTGAAAAGGGGCTGGGCGTTGTCGCCCTCGACCGTCTGGTTGCCGCTTCCAATTCCGCTGCAAGGGTCGATCGTGCCGCCCAGCAACCCGTTCTGGCAGTCGAAAATGAAGCAAAAATCGGCAGCAACCAGCGCGCTTTCTCCCAGAAAGCTCGTACACCCGGTATTCGGGCTGGCCATCAGGTACCCGCCCAAAGCGAGCGACCCTGCAATGGCAGAGATCTTTTTCATCCGAGAAGGGGTCTTTGTCACGTTGAAAACTCCGGTCTGAGGGCTGGTGGTTCGCACGCGGCGACCGCATCGCCATTGCAACCACCCATGCATCAACCCGGCGGAGTATAGGTTCCGCCAGCTACTTTGGCAAGCTCGGCCCGCGCCAAGGGAGCCCGCACGACGGGACACGAAACGGGCTTACACCGTCGGCGTCCTACCGATCGAGTGCATTCTGGCCCGCCATAAGTGTCTAGACAAGGCCGATCAAGACTGTCAGGTCAAAAGGGCGGCGATTTTTTCTCGCGACGGTCGGTCGATTCGACCCCGATCGGTGATGAACCCTCGAATTAGCCCTGCGGGCGTCACATCGAAGGCGGGACAGTAGCAAGCAACGTCCGCCGGTGCGGTGAGAGAACCGAACCCGCGACGGATTTCGTCCTCGGATCGGTGCTCGATTGGAATGGCCCTGCCATCTTCAAGATCGAAATCGAACGTGCTGCTGGGGGCGGCGACGTACATCGGTATTTGATGGGCCGCTGCCCAGAGCGCCACACCGTAGGTGCCGATCTTGTTGGCTACATCACCGTTGGCAGCGATTCTGTCTGCCCCGGTGATTACGATATCAATTCGGCCACTTTTCATCAACGAGGCGGCCATGTTGTCGCAGAGGACGGTGACATCAATTCCGGCCTGTCCAAGCTCCCACGCGGTCAGGCGCGAACCCTGCAAAAGTGGGCGGGTTTCATCCGCGTAGACGCGAAACGGCCGCCCGTTGTTGTGCGCCACATACACCGGCGCCAAGGCGGTTCCAAACCGTGCGGTGGCCAGGCTGCCGGCGTTGCAGTGCGTCAGAACGCCGCATCCGTCCTTGATCAGTGATTCTCCGTGGGCTCCGATCGCGCGACACATGGCTTCGTCTTCGTCACGGATTGCCTTTGCTTCCGCCAGAAGGGCTTGCTTGATCGCTTCGATATCAGTGCTAGCTTGCCTTGCGACGCGACGCATTCGATCGAGGCCCCACGCAAGATTGACAGCAGTGGGTCGAGCAGAGACGAGGTGGTCACAGGCTATTTTGAATTCGCTCCGCAATTCATCCGGCGAGCCGGTAAAGTCACGAATTGCCAGCACCGCACCCATCGCACCGGCAATTCCGATAGCCGGTGCACCGCGTACCGACAAACGCCGGATCGCCTCAAACATTTCGTGCGAGGTGCGAATCTCAAGGAACGTCAATTCTCGGGGAAGCTTGGTCTGGTCGATGAGTTTCGCGCAGCCATCGAGTTCGCCGGTCCACTCGATGGTGCGCGGCGGCATGTTCACGCTTACGACCCTATTTTCCGTTGAAGCGTTTTGTTTTTTTCGGCCACCCTCGCCGCCTGCTTTGCTTTGAAATCCTTAAATGCGGCGGCAAGCGTTTCATCCCTGCGGGCGAGAATCTGGACCGCAAGCAGTGCCGCGTTGGTCGCGCCGGCGGGACCGACCGAGACGGTGGCGACGGGCAATCCGGGGGGCATTTGTACGGTGGAAAGCAGCGCGTCGAAACCGTGGAGCGTGCCGGAACCGAGCGGGATGCCGATCACCGGAAGGCAGGTGTGGGCTGCGACCGCTCCGGCAAGGGCATTGGACATGCCTGCGGCGGCAATGATCACCTCGAAGCCGTCGCTTTCGGCGCTTTGCGCGAACTGGACCACGCGGTCCGGGCTTCGATGGGCGCTCATTACCTCGACGTGGTAGGGGACGTTGAAGGTTTTGAGCTGCGCAACGCAGCCTTCCATGACAGGCCAATCAGAATCGCTTCCGAATACGACCGCAATGCGGGGTTTGGACATCGAACGGGTCTCCAACACGTCGGATTCGCAGGCGGGCCCACGATGCGGCGGCACTGTCCCGCGACGCAGTGGTCGCCCACGAACTTGGGACCATCTTATCAGTACGAGGTTTTCGTGAAAGCCCTTTCACCTGACACTATTTCCGGCATGGAGAAGACTCAACACGTTCGTTACGTGGTTTTCAAGCGGGACCGCCGACGTCCCGAGCGTTCGGGTGGCTGTCGAATCAACGGGGGAGTGCTTCATGTCCGCGGGGTGGTCTCGTGCGGAAAGATGTTCCTGTGTGACGAGCAAATGAGAGGGGGGAGTGGGGGATTCCCGCCGTTTCTGGGGTCAGAGCCTATCTCAATAACGGTTGCAGCGCGGACCTTTCCACGTGAAAACACCGGCAAGATGTCGGTGCCGCACTGTTTGGGGATTGGTTGCTAGCGATCAGCGCGTTCGTGTAGCGGGGTTGGGTCAGGCGGAGGCATGTCTGGTCCGGGATATCCGCGTGGAATGAAGTCTGTGGCTCGTCTTACGAGGGAGGACAACGCTCTTGCAGCGTCAAAAACCCGGTTTCCCGTCATGGTTCGATCTTCACTTCGCTCCGCTGTCGTCCGATAGATTCGTGCGGCGCGCGTGTGCGAAGTCCGGTCGTCCGTTTCTCAAAAAGATGCCGGTACCACGCATGATTCCGAAGGTACCGGTTCCGCGCAGGGTTGCCCGGCGCATTCGCGATAGGGAGATCGCGTTGCACGCGAGCGAAAAGAAACGGTAGCGGTTTTCTGTGGCCGACCATTGCGCGGGAAAAGGACGAAAGCTATGACGTCTCCAAAGTCCATTCGGATTCCACTTCTGGTGATCATCGGGTGTGCGCTGGTAGGTATGTGGGCAAGCGGAACTCTCTTAGTCGGGCACGACGGGTCATGGGATACGACGCACAGTGGGGTCGCGTCCATTCTTGGGCTTTGCGAATCCATCAGACTTCCCGGCGCGAGTTGCTCGGAGGTCGTCGGAAGTAAGTGGGGTTCGATCGACTTCACGCTGGGAGGCAAGTCCTATTTGGTTCCCACGTCGTTTTTGGGAGTGTCCTACTTCGGTGCGATCGCCATATGGTTCGGTGTTCTTGGTTTTCTTCGTGCCGGAAGTCGACGCCTTTGGGGATATAGCATCTGGGGGATCGCTGGTGGGGTCGTCGTTTCCGCCGCACTGGTGGCGCTGATGTTCGGTGAGTTGGGTCACTGGTGTCCCCTGTGCGGTGTCGCGCACGCGGCCAACATCGTAATTTTTGTGGCAACGATTTTTCTTTGGCGTGGCGCGTCAGTTGCCCAGATCGCTCAACATGAGTTGAACGATCCACGCAAGCGGCGATCCATGACCAGGCGCACAATCGCGGTGGCGACGGTTGCCATCGTGGGCATGACGGTTTTGAGTTGGTTCTACTACGATGCGATGCGATCGGCCAAACGCCAATGGCACAAGGTGATCGCGTATCGGGAGTTGATCGACCAGATGCGCAGTGATCCCAAGTTTCTCCTGCGCGAGTATTTTGCACAGCCGGTGGTGGAGTTGGGTCCGGCCACCGCGTCGGCCGGTGGCGTTGTGAATGTGACCAAACCCCAGCTGGTGGTTTTTGCGGATTTTTCCAGCAAAGCTTGTGCGTGCTTCACCAAGAAATGGGATCGGACTTACCGAAAGGCATTTGCAAACGACGTTTCCGTGGAGTTTCGACACGCCGGTGTTTTTGACGCGGCGGAAGAACCAAGCGCCGGCTCTTGGCATGGGGGACCGATTGCGGAGGCGCTGGCGGCGGAGGCAGTGCGTTCGGTCGCCGGGGAGCGGGCATACCAGAAAGTCTGCCGCATATTGTTTGCCCATCGCAAGGATTTGACCCATGACACCTTCGATGCGGCGGCGGCGATGGTTGGTTTGGACGAGGACGAGTTTCTGGCAGAAGCCGCGAGCGAATCGGTCCTGCAGAAGGTCGAAAGCGACATGGCGCTCGCGCGAAGACTCGGCGTGCGCAGACCCCCAACGGTTTTCCTGGACGGTCGGCGTGTTCCGGATTTGTGCCTGAAGAGCAAGACCTTTTGGGATGCCGTTGCCGCGGCGCTCAACGGGCGGGGGGAGGCGACGGCATCGTTATCGCCTGTGGGCGGTTAGCACCGCGAGCTGTGACATGACAATCGCCACGATCCAAGATGTTTCGGTTCGACCACGTGAGACGAACGTGGCAAGTTCGACGACTGCGCGGAGCGAAGCCCTCGCTTTCGGGCTGTGCCACGTCGATGCCTGCGTGGCATTTCGCAACCTCCGCATGATGCGTCTGCTTGTGCGAATCGGTCGGGCGTTCAACAAAGCCGGTGTCGATGTGCTCTTGCTCAAAGGGGCTGCGCTCAATCTGACACTCTACGAACGCGCGGACGATCGCCCGATGGACGACCTTGATCTTCTGGTTCGACCTGCGGACGTTGAAGCGGCTTGCGCGGTGCTGGAAGCCCTTGGGGGATTACGGGGAAAGTCGCAGGTGCGTGAAGACTTTTTCCCCAGGTTCCACTACGAGATCGAGTACACGCTGGGGCACGTTTATCCGGTCAAGATCGACCTGCACGTTCGACCTTTTCGACCGCTTCGCTACGCGCAAACCGTTGCCGACGACGCGTTCTGGGACGACGCGCAAGCGATCGACGTTGATGGTGCGACCATGTTGCACCCTTCCCCCGGCGACATGCTCATTCACTTGGCGACGCACTGCGCGATTCACGGGAACGGTCGGGATTCATGGTTGACGGATATTGCAAGATGGATCGAGCGATACGGCGGCGAGATCAACTGGGATCGGTTTGTGCAGCAGGTATGCGCGTGGCGACTGGTATTTGCGGTCGGTTTCGCACTGGACGCGGTCGAGAAGAAGACCGGCGTATCCATTCCCGCCGATGCCAGAGACTCGATGGACCGTCAACGAGTGACTTGGCGCGACCGCCTGACGGTTACGCAGGCTCCGCACGACGCTTCCCGTCCGGCGAGGCACGTTTTCGTAAGCGCCGTTTGCACGCCGAATCCGTTTTTCGTCGCTTCGTATCTTTGGTCGATGGCGTTTCCCGGGCGGACCCATATGGCCGATTGGTACGGGCGGTGCCATTTTGCGTGGTTGCCTGTGGCCCATTTCTTTCGCGTTTTTTTCCCGGCGTTTGGGGTGTTGCCGCGATGGTCGAACAGGCTCAAGCGCGTGGAAGTGCGTAAGAGCAAGGTTCACGGATTGGGTGTGTTCGCCAGGTGCAGTCTTGGCGGGGGGGAAGTGATTAAGCGTTTCGCGGGTCGACGTATCGAGCGGGGAGGGATGTACGTTGTTCGGCAAATGGACGCGAACGGTGTTTCGCAGCGTGTCGAGTTGACCGGCGATTTGCGTTATCTCAACCACTCGTGCAGTGCCAACGCCAAGCTCGAAAGGTTCGCGCTGGTCGCGGTCAAGCCGATCCCGGCGGGCAAGGAGATCACCATTGATTACGGTCCCGGGGCTTGTTCATGCCGGGAGCGGGCAATACACACGCGCCATACTGATGGCTTTTCCAAGTCGTATAGACGGGAGTGCAGGACAACGTGATTGAACAGCGAAACGGATACGAAAACAGCGACGATTGCATCGAGACGCACTCGTCGCCCCAAAGCGATGGTTCGCGTCGAGATTTTCTTCGCAAGACCGGTCGGCGTGCCATGTACATGACGCCTGTTGTATTGTCCCTGGGCGCTTCGGCGAAGGCGGCGGTTTCCGGGTTCGACTCGACGTGCGGGGATGTCGGGTCGCCGTGCACGGCGGACACTGATTGTTGCAGCACTCTTACTTGTGTTGCCATGTCTTGCACGTAACGGGACGACGATGGACACGACTGCAAGCCCATTTTTTCTTGACAGGAACCGTTGCCTTTGCCCGGTGAAGCGCAGGGGAATCCGCGTCCATGTGATCGAGGGCGAGGCGGTTTTGTACGACGAGTTGCACCACACCACGTTTCATCTCAACGAGACGGCTTTTTCGATCTGGGATGCTTGTGACGGTCGTCGAACCCTCGACGAACAAGCCGAGATTCTTCAGGGGGGTTACGAGGTTGATTCCGCGACTGCCCGGGATGATGTTGATCAGATCGTCGCGTTTCTTGCCGACGCCGGGTTGATCGGTGTGGAGGTGCCCCGTGGTTCGAGAGACACCTGATCCCCGTGCGCTCCCTGCGCGATACTACGCGGGCGTTCGGTTGGGGGAATTCAACATCGCCGTCGCAAGCGACTTGCCCGAAGTCGTGAGCGATATTCGGTCTCTTTATCGGGGCGCACCGACATCGCATCGTGATCAAAAAGGGGCGCTAGCCGTCGAGGTGCGCGCGACGCATCGCTCGGTCCTGGGCATTTCTCGCTACGGTGTTTTCTGCGACGGTCGACCACTGCGAACCAGGATTCGCGCGGCGCAAGTGTTGCCCCATGTCGAGTGGGGAATCAACTATCAAATGATTTCCAAGCGCCGCGACCTGTTGCAATTGCACGCGGCGACGCTTTCCTATCGCGGCGTGGGTGTGGTATTTGCCGCGCCTTCGGGGTGTGGAAAATCCACGCTGGCAGCCGCGCTGTTGGCACGTGGTTGGCAGTATCTTTGTGACGAATTCGCCCTGATCGATCCCAACAATCTTGAACTGCAACCATTTCCCAAAGCGCTTTGCTTGAAGTCCGGGTCGTTCGAACTTGCCAACGTGTTGAGGCTACCGCTGGCGACAAGGCGGTGTTACGTGAAAGGCATCAAAGGACAGGTCGGGTACATCAATCCCTTTGCGCTCGGGCAACAGGCGATCGCGAGGCGCAGTCCGCTGGAGTTCGTCGTTTTTCCCCGCTACCAGCCGCATGGTGACGTGCGCATCTGGCCTGTCTCGCAGGGGAAAGCTGCCTTTAACCTCGCCCGATGTGCTCTGAATCGCTACGAGTTTCGAGACAATGCCGTGGATCTTTTCAGTCGCATCGCGTCCAAGACAAAGGCGCTGGCGCTACAGACCGGGGAGCCGGAAGCGACCTGCGATGTGCTCGAACAAATGATCGAAGGGGGCATCAAAGATGGATAGCTGCGGCGCGCGTGCGAACATTTCCGTCGTTATCACGGTCCGCAACGACCGGACGGCAACGGGGCAGACGCTGGACGCGCTGATCGGTCAGACGCGTCCTCCTGATGAAGTGATCGTTGTCGATGGCGGCTCTGCAGATGGAACCGTCGAATTGCTACGGCAATTCGAAAAAAAAGAGTCCAGGGTAAAGCTCATCGAAGCACCGGGCGTCAACATCGCCGCCGGTCGAAACATCGGTGTTCGAGAAGCGATTGGCGAAATCATCGCAACGACCGATGCCGGGTGTGTGCTTGCTCCGAACTGGCTGGAGGAGCTTACGAACCCTTTTCGCAGCGATCCGAGCGTCGAGTTTGTCGCCGGGTTTTACAAGGTCGAAGGAAAGACGCTGCTTGAGCGTGTGGTTGGATTGTCCACGATGCGGGGTCAGCTAGAAGCCGTTGATCCGAAAAAATTCAACCCCTCGGCGCGGTCGATGGCGTTTACAAAAGAGGCGTGGCGACGTGCGGGGGGGTTTCCGGAATGGATTCGATATTCGGAGGATACGCTTTTCGACCGAAAAATGCGGGCGATCCGGGTCGAGTGGCGGTTCGCGCCTGAGGCGGTTGTCCTCTGGCGTCCGCGGTCTTCGCTCCGTTCGATCGCGAGGCAGTTTTACAACTATGGAACCGGGCGAGGGCATACACAAATCGACGCGGAGAGCTTTCGTTTTAACCTTCGAAACGCCGCGCTGACGATGGCTTCGCTGTGCGCGTGTCTTTTTACACCGTGGGCGATTCTCTCGACCATGTTTTTCCTGTTTTATTTTTATGTCGTCGCGTTTCATGCAAAAAGTATGCGCGTGGCACAGAGGCTGAATCGCGGGGTGGCGTATCCGGTATGTCTGGTCGTGATGTGGGTGGTGGTGGCATCGAACACCGCGGGCTTTGTTGTGGGAACATTTCAGAGGGTAACCGACGACGAACGATATCGAAAGCGTATGGCGGGTTACCTTGCGGTGCCGTACGCATCTTGAGTCAGTGCCGAGCTGCTCCCGCAGACATGGCTGAATCGTCGGGTTGATGGATATGTCGATGTGTCAAAAAGGTAAGGGCGGAGAACCCGCGCGGCGCCGGTGGCTTTGTGTTGCCTATGCGTTTGCTCCGATGAACCGAAGCGGAACGCATCGGACTGTTGGCTTTGTCCGGCATCTTTGGGACCACGGTTGGGATGCCACGGTGATGACCGCGACGCTCAACGGGGAACCGAGCGACGATGCGTTGGTGGACCGCGTCGCCCCTTCCACCCGGGTTGTGCGCACACGATGCGGTGATCTCGTTTCACTTGCCAAAAGGGTTTTACGATTGGGAAAACCGCTGCCGCCGCAAAGCTCACGAGATCACCGAGAGGTGCCCGTCGGCACGACGGCGCCTGTGGATCGCCGTGGATTGCGTGAGTGGGTTTCGCGACTTCTTCAGACTCCGGATTCCAGGATTGGGTGGATCCCATCCGCCGTGCGAGCGGGTCTTCGAGTGATTCGTTGCGAAAAGCCCGAAGTGATCTATTCGACCTCGCCGTACGCAAGTGCTCATTTGATTGCGATGATCCTGCGGTGGTGGAGTGGACTTCCGTGGGTTGCGGATTTTCGCGACCCCTGGGGCGACAATCCTTTTCGCAAAGGAGGATACAAAAGCCTTGACCGGCTCGATGGGTGGTTGGAGTGGATGGTGCTCAGGAGCGCATCGCACGTCGTGATGAACACGGATACGGCGCATGACGCCCTTTGCATTCGTCATCCGCGATGCGCGGTCAAGAGCTCGACGATTACCAACGGGATCGATTTTGATCTGATCGAAGCAGTTGCTCCCAAACGGGTCGTGGCGGAGGATCGTTTTGCTCTCACGCATTGCGGTCAGTTTTACGGGTTGCGAACGCCTACGCCGTGGTTTGAGGCGCTTGGGCGACTGCGTTGTTTCAATCCGGCGGTGGCGAATCGCGTGCGATTCGTCCTCGTGGGGGGGGACGCCTACGAGGGGCGAATGTTGAAGGAGATGGCCGCCGAGTGCGGTGTAGACGACCTCGTTGTTGTCGTGGGAAAAAGATCGCACGGTGAGGCGCTTTCCATCATGGCCGGTAGCGACGCGCTGGCGCTTGCGACCAGCATCGGACCGGGAGGCGAATTACAGGTTCCCAACAAGCTGTTCGAGTATTTGGGAATGGGCAAGCCGATCGTAGCAGCCGTTGATGCGCGAAATCCCTCCAAGAGACTGCTCGAGGATTCCGGCGCGTCGGTCGCCATTTGCGCGACCAACGATGTGCATGCGTTGGCCGATTCGATCCTTGCGTGCGTCACGCGCGGGCCAACCGCCACGAATTGTTCACGCCCGACCGGAGTACGAAAACTGGGTCGAGCGTTTCAGGCGGCCTTGCTGGCTGGGATTTTCGACAAGCTGGGAAACTCTCGTGCGTCGGCGTCTTCTTTGACGCTTGCCGACCCTTCTGAATCTTCCCCCGTAAAAGGGCGACGAAAAGAAGTTGCCTGTTGACCCTCCGGGAAACGGGGGAAACGAGGTTGCATCGGAAAGCGCGGAGGCGACGGCTTGCCGCTTTAGATTCCGTGGAGGATAAAGGGGTTGGTCGTTCGCTCCCGCTCGATCGTGGTTTCGGGTCCATGTCCACATAGCACGCGGGTCTCTGCCGGCAGGGTCATAAGGTTTTCGTGGATGTTGTGCATCAGCCTGTTCCCGTCGCTGTGTGGAAAATCAACCCGTCCTACGCTTCCGGCAAAAAGGGCGTCGCCCACGATCGCAACACCGAGTTTTTCGCAATAGAAGGTTCTTCCTCCGGGTGAGTGCCCGGACGTATCCAGGATCGTCCAAAACGTCTGGTCCAATTCGAGCGTTTCACCGGGAGGCAGGTCGCGCGGATCGGTCACGTTCGTGACGATGCTGCGTCCCATCAGCGCCGAAAGATTGGCCCGCCCATCGGTCAACATGTCCCACTCCTGGCGAGCGAGGTACACGGGGATGTCTCCGAGTTCGTCACGGACCTCATCAATCCCGGCGATGTGATCGGGATGGGCGTGTGTGAGCACAATGGCCTGGCACGTGAGCGACTTTTGGCGGATGTGTTCAAGGATTTCTTGCGCCTGCGGGGGAAAGCCCGGGTCGATGACCCAGCATGGTCCCTCGTCACGCAGGTAGATCGTCAATCCGTTTTCCATATAGACCCCGTCGTTGGTGACGTGAATCAAAAGTTTTGATTGGCTCATCGTTGATCCTATGGCGAGTTGATGGTCTGTCTGGTGATCCCTCTGTTTCGTTCGCGTGTGGGATCATACCCTCCTGGCACGAGAATCCCAATAGCGAGAACGCGTTGCCGCTCGGAGCCGCTACGTTTTTGGAACAAAGCCCGCTGTCGATGGGGAGCTGCGAACTTTGGCCTGCGCGGGGTTCCCGGTTTTTCCAGGTGTTCTCACCGGCAAGATGCCGGTCTCACGCGGAAACCGATGATTCCGAGCATACCCCTCCGCTTCTGTCATGGACCCGGGATGATCGGGCTGTTTTGGGGATGGTCCTCGATTGCGTGGCCATGTTGATCATCGAGATGCTTCGCTGCGCTGAGCATGACAGATTGGAGAATCGCAGGTCTGGGGAATGAGGAATTGGGCACGACGAATTGGACGCTGCGGGGCTGGCTCGACTGTTGCAGACCGTGGTGGGCTTCTTTTTTCCGACCCCCTTAACAAGTGGGGACCAAAGGGGGAGGATCGATTCATCCGAGTGCCCGAGTTGCTCGAGCTTGACTGAATCGTTGCTTCGCTTTCCGGGTTGAGTTCTTGCCGAAGATCGCGCTGCGCTCTACAATCCGGCGAGGAAATCGCGTGGCGTGTATTTCGTCTGCGCGGAGGCGAGACCTATGGCACTTCGTCATGATTTGAAGAACGGGCTAGGGCGTTGCGTACTGGTTGTTGGTGTGTTTCTTGGTTGTGCGCTCATGGCGTTGCCGGGGTCGGCCCAGCAGGACGGGAGCGCCAACGTGCCTGCTTCAAAGCACAACGCCGCCATTCTTTCCCTTCATAGTGATATCACCGACATCACCGCGGCGAGTCTAACGCGGCGGGTAAAGATGGCCAAGGCGCGGGGCGCGGACCTGATCGTGTTTGACCTCGACACGCCCGGGGGAATGGTGACCAGCGCGATCAAGATTGCCGACTTGATTCGGAACATGACTGACGTCAAGACGGTAGCCTGGGTCAATCCCGATGCCTATTCGGGGGGGACCATGGTAGCGGTGGCGTGTGATGAGATCGTGATGGCCCGTTCGTCCCGCATCGGCGATTCGCAGGTCATCATGATTGGTCAGGGCGGAGCCAGCGCAATTCCCGAGGAACTCAGACCGAAGGTTTATACGCCCGTGCTGCACGATTTCAGCATGTCCGCAAAGCTCAACGGGTACAGTGAGGTGTTGAGCGAAGCGTTCGTGGTTCCCGAGCGTGAAGTTTGGTGGCTTGAAAATACTGAAACGGGTGAGCGAGAATTCGTGTTTCGGGATGAGAAAGTGCGTCGGATCGGTTCGACCGACAAGAACACTGATATTCCGTGGAAAAAGGATGAACCGACCGCTTCGTCGCTGAGTGGGAGTCCGTGGAAGCTCGTTAAGTCATACTACGACATTGTGCTGGAGAAGGAATTGCCGTTGCAACAACCGGTTGTTTCGGATACGGAGCTTTTGCAGATGTCCCCCGGTGAGGCGCACGCGTTTGGTTTCTGCAAGGCACTCGTTCCCGATCGCAACGCCTTGATCGCACGTTACAACATCGGCG
>Ga0114931_10000289_pt1 | contig 58854 bp, 54 predicted proteins | sample 2SBtaG_FD_89579 | JGI IMG/M metagenome (GOLD analysis project Ga0114931, IMG submission 89579) | Deep subsurface microbial communities from Kolumbo volcano to uncover new lineages of life (NeLLi) - 2SBTROV14_V59a metaG | ecosystem: Environmental > Aquatic > Marine > Volcanic | place: Kolumbo... | reverse complement strand
TCCATGAGTTTGAAACTACATTCAAGATGCTTCGGATCATGTTCCAAAACTTTCATATATGCCTGCAAGGCCATATCCAAGGTATTGTAATCAGAGACCTGCGGATTATCTAATTGTTCATAGACACCCGCCAAGTTATACCACGCGATCGGATCCTCCGGCGTAATCTCAATCAACCGTTCAAAAAAATCCTTGGCCTGCATAAATTCTTTCTTTTCACTGTACAGCCGACCAAGATTAAACAAGGCTAAGACATCATAACCATTCAGTTCAAGCGCACGCTTGAATTGAGACAAGGCGTCATCGACCATCCCTTTGGTCCCATAAATGGTCCCAAGATTTGAATAATACATGGCCAAAGAACGTTCCATTTCTGATCGGATGACCTCTGCCATTTCAATGGACTTTTTGACTTCCGTCAGCGCTTCATCCAATCGGCCTTTATTAAAGTACATTTCCCCTAGCCGACAACGAGCTTGAAAATCTTCCGGCTCCTTGCTCAATAAATTTTCCAGCTCTTGGATTTCCTCCTCCGGGGTCAGAGGACGCTCGTCTTCGCCGATATCACTTGTTTGTTCCACAGCCGCTTCACTGGTGACATTTTGCTCGCTCATTGTTTTATAGACTCACTTAATCTTGTTTGACCAACAACTGGCCCAATAGGTTGATATCCCACCTTCAGATTGATTTTATCTCGAAGTTTCCCCAACGTTCCATGTTTATCCATATTCATCAGTAACAAACCCAATACGACCATTAACGTAAGATGCGATAATTGAAGCGCATAGCCCGCCATAAACATTAATCCCAGTCCATAACCGGCCAACCGTCCGATGATCACTAATTTAATCACCGTATAAGACCAGCAGATCAAACCCAGGACATAAAAGGCAAAGGGGAGATAAAAGGTATACCCCATCCCCATCTGAAAAATCCACCCAATCCCTTCCCCTGCTTTTCGTACCTCTCTTGCGACTTCCGCACTATACCATGACAGGAAAAAATCAAGAAAGAGAAGAAGGAACAACACAAGACCTCCACTGAGAATGAGCGTCAATCCCCACCGCCGTTGCTGTTTATTTTTTGTCCGGAATGAAGTCGTTCCATAAGCCCAAAAGGTCAAAATACTCGCTAGCACCATAAGGGCTTCACCCAATCGACTGACCGCATTGACCAGAGGAGGGGAAGTCACAATACTGAAAAGGCCATACGTTGTGGTCATCGTCTGGTAATAGAGCCAACTGCTCGTCCCTATAAAAAAACACCCAAGCATAAGTCGCTGAGTGAACACTCTATGGGTTTTCATAAACTCCATCATCAGGATAGCGAAGACCGTCAAGGACAAGAGATTATACACCACGGACCCAAGCATGGCAGGGGGGAATACTAAAAATATCAGAGTCAACGCAACCAAGAGTGCAAGGATTGGGACCAAGAGTCGATCATAGGAACCTTTCCAAACGGATGTTTTTATTTTTTGAATAAGAACGATAAAAATAACTAAAAAGGCAAGAATGGCCGTCACATTCAGGAGCAAAAAACCAATAGACGAGAGTCCTTGAAACGTTAGACGGACGGCTTCATATTTTTCCGACACTTTACTCAGGTGCATCCCCAGTCGAGAAACAAGCCGGTAGAGCACCAATTCCAGGAATGCGGACCCCAACAAAAATTTCAAGGCATATTCAAAAAGAAGACCTACCTCTTGAGAGGTAGTAGCGGAAGATGGTTGGGGGTTGGTCATGATAAATTGAAGTATTCTGAATTTCTGCCACTTGTAACAATGGGCCTCGCTAGGAAACTGGTGTTGGTGCAGTCACCTCCAGCCTCTCACAACGATTCAGGGTTTCGTTATGCCGGGCAATATACAAAAGTCCATCACCCATGGAGTAATTAAAAGGCAACTCACACACCACGCTACTAATTTTTTCATAGACCTTCTGATACACGTTCTCGGCTTGCTCCGGCGTCATCCCTTCCTTCACTTCGTAAAAGAACCCCAGGCTTAAATCCTCAGAGGCCGGCCTCATGATTCGTTGAACTCCATAGCCGGAGGGATCACTCATGATCGGAGCTTCCTTTTCAAGATCAAACAGACAAGGCTGACAGGAAAAACCATAGGACGAATGCAATTTTTTATTATTCGCAATAAAATTCATGGTCTCCAGCGATTCATCTTCGGTCTCCGTTGGAAAACCAACGATCACATAACAATGAACCGCAACTCCCAAATCCACACAGTCCGAACAAATGCGATCCACATTTTGCTGGGTAATCCCCTTCTGCATGAATTCCATCAATCTCGCATTGTAGGTTTCCAACCCAAAAACAATTTTCTGACAGCCCGCGTCTCTCATGAGAGATAATAATTCTTTTGACAGGTTTTTTTCAAATCGAAGTTCCGCCGTCCATTTCAACTCCACACCCCGCTTCAATAATTCCCGACACAACCGCCTTGTTGGGGAGAGAGCCAAACATTCATCCGTGAAGAAAAAGAAGGGGGTGTGATATTTCTCTGAAAGATATTCTAATTCATCAACCACTTTATACGGATCTTTTTGTCGGAAATTTTGATGGTCCAAGGTTAACGCACAAAAGGCGCAATCCTTATAATAGCACCCACGTGAAAATTGAACAGGAAGAACCGTATGTGGCGCCAGATAGCGATCAAGGGGAAACCCATCATAATTGGGAGCAATATGATGGGCCAAATTTTCGGAATAAAATGGCTGATTGACCACCACTTTATCCCCTTGGCAATAAATTAAATTGGGGACTTTTGCAAAATCTCTTTTGCCCTCCAATTGATTGACCAATTCGGTCAAAGCCTTTTCTCCTTCAAACACGATAAAATCATCGGTGATTTCAAAAAGCCGTCGACAGCGTCTGAGATTATCCACCAGTCTGGTAAAAATACTGCCTCCAATTGTGACGTGAATGCCAGGATTCGCTTCTTTGATCAACCGGCACAACGTCAGCCCGGGGATAATTTGAGATGTCGCGGTAATCGACACACCAATGAGATCTGGCTGTGGGCTGAGAAGAACCGATAAAAAATACTCCCGATAGAGGTCAATATATGGATTTTGATCCTCATCCCTGATAGCGGCCATAATGTCCCGAGAGGAGTAAATAGAATAGGACAGTTGATTATCAACAACCGTTAACCTGGTGGGAAAGTATAACGATGAAACCACTTCCAACCATTGATCAATTAAAAATAAACACTCCCGATATCGATCCATGTCGTAAAATTCTTCATTCCGAAGAGAGCATTTTGCAGGTTCAATTTCATCAATCAAAGAAGGAAACCGGTCAAGAGATTCCACGATCTTTGCGTAATGTTCTTTACTTCCCGGACCAGTCTCTCCCATCGAGGATTGCTCTAAACAGTTCAGTTTCTTGACCAGTTTTTCATAGACCGTCACCCCATACGTCCTGGTTAATATCCCATCCAACATTTCAATATTAAAATCATGTTGGGTTTTATCTTCGATTCCCGCTCGATCAAGAGCCGCACTTAAACAAGGAAGGCTTAAATAGGGTTGTGAAGGATGCCAGCTAGGAGGAAAAACCAGGGAGAGTTTCATCGTTCACCTCTTACACCATGCAAAGCCACCGAAAGTGAGGTGGAATTGAAGAGAGTATTTTAATGAAAAAAAGCGACCCAGTTCAAATGAACCAGGTCGCTTTTTAAAAAGGAATTCAATTCCCTCTTTTTATTACTTGCTTACCTTATGCGGTTTTTGATTTGAATTGGGAATAGTTCCTACAATCGGCGTCCCATCCGGAAGCAGAACATCATACAGCATAGCCCTGGCTTGCGGCCAACTATTCTGATCCATCGCCTTCTCAATGGGGGTTGATCGAAGGCTGGCAACACTCACCGGATGGTCAGGCGTCCCTGCATCATCCCGAACTGTTTTCACTGAAGTTACGACACGATGGTTTTGTTGCGTCTCTTGAACGACAAATTCAATTTGCGTATATTTTGACGCCCGCGTATTCGTCATAACCGCTTGACTTTGAGAGTCTTTCCCCAGGGACTTTAGTTGATTCCATACCTTATCATTTGCCGGATAGACCTTCAGGCTCTTTCCGGGGTAATATTTTTGCCAATAGTAGCCGCTCTCAGCAGTCCCACCAAACAAGGCCACATTGATCCATGCTGCCTTGTCATAGGGATCAACAACGGCCACCCTTCCACGAAGGGTCGTTGGTTTGCTCAAATCACCCCACTCAAAGCGTTCTTGAAAGGCTTCAATCGCTAATGCTGTGGAGACCAACCCGACAACCACAGCCATGGAAGCGACCATAACCCATGGAGCTTTTCTCATTTTCATCATCCCATCCCTCCTCTATGGAAATTCATTCAAATAAAAAAATACTCGATTTTCATTTTTCTTGGTACTCAGATTTAATCATCATCAGAAGAAAGCACTTTGAACCCGGTCACGGTATTGCCACTGAGTTGCACTTCCATAGCAACCAAGTTTTGCGAGGCTTTGGTCAGCCTATCCATTAATGATTTATCCTTTACACGAAGGCGAACCGTTGTCTGAGGGTTATACCAGCCCGCATAGACTTTATTATTCTCAACCTTCCCCATATCTCTATGGGCGCAACAGAGAAGATCATCCGGGACCCTCACATTCATGGAATCAGATGCTCTGCCAGGAGGATTCCCTGCCTCAGCCACATCACTGGTGTTCCAGTATTGAATACCAAACAGGATCTCTCCATCGGGATTGTCAGCCCACCGAGCATACACACGACCTTTCAGGCTGCTTGGCATCCCTTTGGCCTGAAACGTCTTGTCACCCTGCGTAGCCACCATGTTGGGATCCTTCTTGGCTTTTGGGTTCACATCAGCCGGGCCTTTTTGGGCAAAGCCGACACCAACCAACCCCACGGTGCATAAACCAACCACCAAAAGACCTACCACTCTTCCACGAAACGATGATTGCATCATTTCTTCCCTCCTTACAGTGTTAGGATAACTGAAATGAATAAGAAACGAACAAATTTCCTTTTTGAAATTTTGTCTTTCCTCTTACACAAGAAACAAGACCGCTCTTTACCGACAATGTCTTTTAGTCTCATCAATAATCCTGGAAAGCCCATGCTAACCATCCAAGACGATGTTGTCAAGGGATTATTTTCACTTCTAAAGAATTTATTCCACATTCAGACAGAAACCATTTTGGGGTCAACCCTGCCCAGAACGCTCACCGTTAGGGAGTCAAAATCAAAAAGCCGGCGACTCAGCGCTTGTATGCGATCAACTGATACCCGATCAATTTCCTTCACCATTTCCCTCAGAGAAATATGACGGCCTTGATACAGTTCATCTTTCGCCAGTTTGGCCATTCGTCCATAGGTCCCTTCAAGTCCTAACATTAAATTCCCTTTTAATTGTGTTTTCGTTCTCTCAAGTTCCTTCGTCTGCACTGAATGCGTGCAGAGTTTCCTGATTTCACGGCTCACGATTTCAATGACCCCCTTGACCTCAGCCGGCTTGGTCGCTACATAGACGGTCAACAACCCTCCATCAGAAAAACCTGACAAATGGGAATAAATGGTATAGGCCAATCCACGCTTCTCCCGCACATCCTGAAATAACCTGGAACTCACTCCGCCACCAAGAATGGTATTGAGCACATTGGCCACATACCGATCAGGATGTCCAATCGGAAGTCCTTTAAATCCTAAGCACACATGCACCTGCTCTAATTTTTTGACATGAAGAAACCGCCCCCCGGCAATGTGACTTGGCCATGACACAACATTCGCCGGCTCGGAAGGAGACTGTGGCTTGGCCCAGGTTCCAAAATGATGCTGCAATAGGTCGATCATTTTCTGCGCATGAAACTGACCCGCCACTGCAATCACGGTTTTTTCAGGACGATAATGCGTTTGAATAAAGCGGATAAGATCTTTTCGACGAAGACCTCGCAGATGACGAGGTTCCCCAAGGATGGATTTCCCTATTGGATGATTTCCAAGAACATCTTTTGCGTGCAATTCATGAATATAATCCTCAGGATCGTCCTTGGTTGTCCGAATTTCCTCAAGGATCACTTGCTTTTCTTTTTCAATTTCCTTTGGCATAAATCGGGAACAATGGAAAAGATCCGTCAGGAGATCGAGGGCCGGCACCGCTCCCTGATCCAACACTTTCGCATAAAACGATGTCGCTTCGTGGGTCGTAAAGGCATTCATCTCACCACCCAGAGCGTCAATTTCATGTGAAATTTGACTGGCAGTCCGTCTTCGAGTTCCCTTAAACATCATGTGCTCAGCAAAATGAGAAAACCCTTCTTGCCCATGAACTTCATAGCGACTGCCCACATGAGCCCAAATTCCCATGGCGACCGACTTGATTGCGGACATACGTTCTAACACAATCCGGACCCCATTATTGAGGACGACCTTCTTATACATGGCCTAATCCTCCCCTAGCCCTTTTCTTGTGTTTCATCAGAAGCCTCCAATTCAGTCATCGCTTCCTTTCGACTGAGGCGAATTTTACCCTGCCGATCAACTTCAAGAACCTTGACCGGTATTTGTTGGCCTTCAGATAATTCATCCGAGACGGCCCGTACCCGGTACGGGGCTAATTGAGAAATGTGTACCAAGCCATCGACATTGGGAAGAATTTCAACAAAGGCCCCAAAATCCACGATTTTTCGGACCGTCCCCTGATAGATTTTCCCCACTTCGACTTCTTCAACCAATTGCTCAATCATCTCTTTCGCCTTTTCCAACGCCGCGCCATCCGTTGCCGCAATGGTGACAAGACCGGAATCGTCAACATTCACCTTGACCCCACATTCAGCAATAATATTACGGATGACTTTTCCCCCAGGCCCAATCACATCCCGGATTTTTTCAGGTTTAATTGAGAAATTAAAAATTCTTGGCGCATAGGAAGCCAGCGACGATCGAGAATGCGCGAGCGTCTCATTCATTTTGTTCAGGATATGGAGACGACCGAGCCGTGCCTGCTCAAGCGCTTGACGCATCAGATCATGGGTAATGCCGTCAATTTTAATGTCCATTTGTAAAGCCGTCACGCCCGTCTTGGTCCCCGTCACCTTAAAATCCATGTCCCCGAGATGATCCTCAAGACCCAAAATATCCGTCAGGATCATCACCCGGCCTTTCTCAAGGATCAGCCCCATGGCAATGCCGGCAACCGGTTCCGTAATGGGCACCCCTGCATCCATTAAAGCCAGGGAACCTCCACAAACCGTGGCCATGGACGACGACCCATTCGATTCCAGAATATCGGACACAATTCGAATGGTATAAGGAAAGGCCTCTTTTTGAGGGATCACCGCCTCTAATGCGCGTTTTGCCAATGTTCCATGGCCGACTTCACGACGTCCCGGTGAACGGAGCGGCCTGGTTTCACCAACACTAAAAGGAGGAAAATTGTAATGCAGCATGAAGTTCCGAAAATACTCTCCCTCCAACGCATCAATACGTTGTTCATCATCTGAAGCGCCAAGCGTAACCACGGCCAAACTCTGTGTTTCCCCCCGGGTAAACAAGGCCGACCCATGCGTTCGGGGAAGCACCCCGACCTCACAGGCAATCGGCCTGATATCAGTGGGGCCCCGTCCATCCACTCGCACCTGTTTATCAAGAATCATCTCCCGAACTTCGGAGGACTCAAGATGGTGATACACCGTTTTAATCTGCCGTTCCCGATCAGGATCTTCTCCTGAAAATTTTTGAATGGTCTCCTGCAACAGAGCATCCACTTGTTCCTGACGCGCGGTTTTATTGGGGATATACATAGCTTTCTTCAGTGAATCCCCCACCGCATCACGGACTTGGGTTTCTAACTGTGGGTCGATAGAGTCTATCTGAATCGCTCGTTTTTTACGCCCGGCCACGGCCTTGAACTCAAGAACCTTACCAACAATCTTTTTAATTTCGTTATGCGCGAGTTCGATCGCCTCAAGCATGACATCTTCCGTCAAACCTTCCGCCCCCGCCTCCACCATCATCACCGCCTCATTCGTGCCGGCCACGACCAAATTCAATGAGCTGGATTCCAGAGTCTTCAGATCGGGATTGACAATAAACGATTCCCCTACTCGACCAATCTTGATGCCGGCTAACGGACCTTTGAATGGAATATCGGAAATGGCCAAGGCCGCGGAAGCGGCAGTGATCCCAACCACATCAGAAGAAAGCGTCTGGTCAACGGACAGAACGGATACGATCACTTGCGTTTCATAATAAAATCCATCTGGAATTAAAGGACGAATGGGACGATCAATCAGTCGACTTGTCAAGACTTCCTTTTCAGAAGGCGCCCCTTCCCTCCGAAAATATCCACCTGGAATTTTACCGGCGGCATAGGCTTTTTCCTGGTAATTCACTGTTAAAGGGAGAAAATCCGTATCAGGCTTTAAGGTTTTGGAGGCCACGGCCGTCGCAAGAACAACTGTCTCCCCGTAAGTAGCCAAAACTGCTCCATCAGCCTGCTTCGCCATTCGACCCGTTTCCATGCGGAGCACGCGTCCCCCCACCTCCATCTCGACAACATGACTCATAATGGTCTCCTCTGCATCATTTTCTTCGGCCCTCACATCACAATCGCTCTCTTGCCCGCTCAATGAGAAAAGGCGGAGTGAAGTCCACTCAAAAAATCTACTCGCGCTTACTTGCGCAATCCTAAGGCCGCAATAAGACCTTGATATTTTTCACGATCGACGCGACGCACATAATCAAGCAGCCGGCGACGACGACTGACCATTCTCAGGAGGCCACGACGAGAATGATGATCCTTTTTGTGTAGCTTAAAATGTTCAGTCAAATCGGTGATCCGATTTGTCAATAAGGCAATTTGAACCTCCGACGAACCGGTATCCTGCTCATGCAGCCGATATTGTCGGACAATTTCTGTTGTACATTCCTTTGTTAAGGCCATAAAGATGACTCTCCTCTGTTAAACACACATTTTTCGAGCGGCAGGGCCCACACACGCCTATCATTTTGACTATCCATGAACCGTTTCCCTTTCAACCAAGAGTTTCTTGACTGCTACGACGGAGGCCTCATCTCTTGATGGAAGCCCCACCCGCTGTATCTGCCCCAAGGCCAACAAACTTCCCCTTTCATCTTTGATCCGAACCAGTTGACCGCGCGAAAGATCTCCAGATCCTCTACCAGGTTCGAATCGAACCGCCACGTACGGGACCGGTGTCCCATGAAGAATCCTTTGACAATACACATCGCTCACCGCAGCCACGGGAATATCACCCAGAACCTCATCCATGTCCATAAATGCGGCCTGCCATTGTTCATCCCATTGCTTTTTCTTCATGGCTTCCAGATCAAGCGCCTGACGAATGTGAAAAGGCCCGACTCTCACTCGCTCAAGCTGACTCAGATGCCCTCCAACCCCTAAGCGCTCCCCAATATCAGCGCATAACGTCCTCATGTAAGTGCCTTTTGAACAGACAACACGTAGATGAATCTCCTCGGCACGGATGGCTACCACCTCTAATTGATGGATGCGCACGCTTCGTGCCTGCCGTTCAATGACTTGTCCTTTTCTGGCTGCTTTGTAAAGAGGTTGCCCGGCAACTTTTTTGGCTGAAAACATGGGTGGAATTTGCCGGATGACTCCTTGAAATTGGGAGACCACCTTCAGAATGTCTTCTGTGGAAACATTCAGGTTATGGGTTTCATGCAGAATGGTGCCCGTCGCATCCTGGGTATCCGTGGTTTGGCCCAAGCGTAACACAGCCGCATATTCCTTTTCCCATTCCAAGAGGTAGGGGGCCAACTTGGTCCCTTTTCCTATCAAAACAGGCAATACACCAGTTGCGGCCGGATCTAATGTTCCACCGTGGCCAATTTTTGGAATCCCGAAAAAACGCCGCAAGTACATGACCACATCATGCGAGGTCCACCCTGCCGGCTTACGGATATTGATCACTCCATCCGGCAAAAATGGTTGGCCTAACGCACTCATAGACGTCATGGCGATGGGACTCTTCGGCAGCGTCACAACAGAACAACTATCATGCATCAGATTCATCCTGATCTTTCACACCCCCGCATGAAAGGGAATCCAATAAAGAATCAATCCGCATCCCTCGATCCCGGCTATGATCCCAACAAAAAATCAGTTCCGGCGTAAATCGCAAGGGAACCCTTTGCCCTAACTCCGTCCGAATAAACCCCAGAGCCTTTCTCAGCCCTTCTAGAGTATGGCCTTCACTTTCTTTCTGAAGACTTGTCACATACACACGAGCAACCCGCAGATCAGGACTCAGAGCAACATCCGTGACCGTCACCAAAGCCACCCGAGGATCCTTGACCTTTCGTGTGAGAATATCAGCCACTTCCATTCTAATTTGATCGGCCACACGCTGGGCCCGTTTATAACTTGGTTTAGCCATCCTGGTGCGCGCTCCCATCCCATTTACAATATCTCGATGTTTGACCGGAGTAATTCCAGCGAGGGATTGGCACGAATGAGATTCAGCCCATGATCCAAAATTTGATTGACTCGGCCTGTTTCATTTGCCACGCACACAATCGCAATGACCGCTTTTTGCCAGAGATCCTGATCACCGACTTCAGCCACTGAAATGTTCAGACGACCCCTTAGACGGGTAATCAAACTGGAGAGAACCTGGCGTTTATCCTTAAGGGATTGCCTCCCCGGTAGGTACAGTTCAACTGTACACAGACCGATCGCCATCGTCACGTTTTATGTTTGAAACTTCTTGAAGGGAAGGAGCCGGAGCTATAGCTTAACCGCTTCTTCGTCAAACACATAACCTTCAATGATATCGCCGATTTTGATATCATTAAAATTCTCAATTCCGATTCCACATTCGTACCCTTGAGAAACCTCCTTGACATCATCCTTGAACCGCCTCAACGATTCGACTTTACCTTCATACACGGTCACCTGATCCCGAAGAAGCCTGACCCCTGCGCTGGAACGCGAGATCACCCCATCCAGCACATAACAGCCGGCAATCGCTCCCACTTTCGGAAGGGTAAACACTTGTCGAACTTCCGCATGGCCAAGAATCCGTTCTTTGAGCGTAGGAGCCAACAATCCTTCGGCCGCAGCCTTAATATCATCAACGGCTTGATATATAACCGTATATAATCTGATCTCAACCCCTTCTCGTTCTGCGAGAGCGGCCGCTTTCGGTTCCGGGCGAACATGAAACCCAATAATCAACGCCTTGGATGCAGCAGCTAATAACACATCCGATTCACTGATCCCTCCCACGCCACTGTGAATCACCTGAAACCTCACTAAATCAGAGGACAATTTACTGATGGATTCAGTCAAAGCCCCTACAGACCCCTGAACATCCGCCTTTAAGAGAAGAAAAAGTTCCTTGGTTTCACCTTCTTGAATCCTGGCATACAAATCATCCAATGTCTGACGTGACCCTCCAACCGCCAATTCTTCCATGCGTTGTTTCTGTTGGCGAGCGCTCGCAATCTCACGGGCTGTCCGTTCATCCTTCACAACAACGAGGTGATCACCCGCAGATGGAACTCCCAATAAACCAATCACTTCAACCGGTATTGAGGGACCGGCCTCTTTCAATTTGGTCCCTACATCCGAAACCAACGCCCGGACACGCCCACTCGTAGCCCCAACCACAAACACATTACCAACGTGAAGCACTCCAGCCTGAATTAGAACCGTGGCCACAGGTCCTCTTCCACGATCCAACTTCGCTTCCAATACGACCCCTCTGGCTGAACAGCCGATATTGGCTTTAAGTTCCATCACCTCGGCCTGAAGCAAAATCATTTCAAGCAACCGGTCCAATCCCTGTCGCTGTTTGGCGGACACCTCCACAAAAATCGTCTGCCCTCCCCAATCCTCCGGAACCAAACCATACTCCGCAACGCCCTGCTTAATCCGATCAGGCTTCGCCCCCGGCTTATCGATTTTATTGATAGCCACCACGATAGGCACACCAGCCGCTTGAGCATGATGAATCGCTTCCACCGTCTGGGGCATCACCCCATCATCAGCAGCCACCACTAAGACGACAATATCCGTTATTTGTGAACCTCGGGCGCGCATGGCAGTAAACGCCTCATGCCCAGGAGTATCCAAGAAGGTGACTCGTTTTTTCCCAACCTTCACTGAGTATGCGCCAATATGCTGAGTAATGCCCCCAGATTCTTGGTTCGTCACATGGGTCTGGCGAATAGCATCAAGCAAGGACGTTTTCCCATGATCGACATGTCCCATGATGGTGACCACCGGGACCCTGGGGATCAGTCGTTGCTCTTCACTCTTCTCTCCCAAAACTTCTTTAAAGAGGGCTTCGCCTCCCTTCTGGGCCACGACTTCAATACTTAATCCACTCTCCTCGGCAATAAGAGCCCCCGCATCCAAATCCATGGGCTGATTCAACGTCAAAACAAGCTCCATGTTCATCAATTTCCGAATCATATCAGAGGGACGCTGTCCAAGCCGTTCGGCAAAATCTTTGACCGTGATGCCTTGATCAATTTTAATGACTTTTTTCCGAGGTTTTGTAATGTCCGTGACAGATGAGGTCGGTTGAAAATGACGAACGCGTTCTTCTCGACGAAGCATAGGGAGCGGACGAAGATCCTGCCAGCGCTTGGAATCTTCATAGCGAGCGGTGAAGAGATCACTGCCTTTTCCCCTGATGATTTTCTTTTGTTTTTTTGGTTTTTCTTCAAGATCGTCTTTCGCAAGCGTTCGACCAGATTCTTTCTTGTGCTCCTTGGATTCTTCCTTCGATGCCTCTGGTCCTATAAGAGCGGCGGCTTCTTCTTCTAGAGGGACAGAGGGTTCATGCAAGGGAATGATGGGACCCACTGCCGCAGGCATTGATATTTCAGAGGGTCCCTCATGCTTCCCCTCCATCAATTCCTGAGGGCCACTGACCACAAGAGGCGGGGGTGGAGTGGGTACAGGAGGCTCCGGCGCAGGTGTCACTGATATCGACCCCTGAGAAACTTCATCAGTAGATTCATCCCTACTTTCTGCAAGGGGGTGGTCCACGGGCTCAGGCACGTCTTCCGCAATCTTTTTCCGTTTAATCAATATACGTTTCTTCTTCAGCTTTTTCGGTTCCTCTTCCAAAAGGAAAGAAAAATGTCTTTGCGGAGAAGAATCGGGAGAATGGGAAACCAGCCCCGATTTTTTCTCATGAACGGGCGGTTTCACTTTTATTGTATCTCCCGACTTGGCTAAGCTCTCAGCATCCACACCTTTCTCCGCTCTCCGAATGGTGTCAAAGGCTCGCTGAGCCGTTTCCTGATCAAGGGCATTACTATGGGAACTCACGTTGATTCCCATCTTATTCAGAATGGGAATGAGGATCCGGCTCTCCATTCCTAATTTTTTGGCTAACTCGTAAACTCTCATACCACTCGTCTCATCACGTCACATTCGTTCAAACAGGAGGCTCCGGACTAGGACCTTCAGCAGGAATCGCTGCCTCCCCATCTCCAACAGTGGACTGTTCCTCACCGGCAATCTCGTTTTCTCCTTCCGCTTCTTTTCGCTCCTGGGCTGCAGCCTCTTCAGCCAACGCAGCCTGGATGTCCTTTTCTCGCTCCAGCTTCTCCTTTTCATATTCACTGGCACTGATAATATCAATTTTCCAGCCGGTCAATTTGGCAGCCAATCTCACATTTTGCCCATTTCTCCCAATCGCCAAGGAAAGCTGAGAATCGGCCACAACAACCAATGCCGCTTTTTTCCCCTCATCAATCCCAACTTTTTCTATTGAAGCAGGATTGAGTGCTTCCCCAATAAAGATTCGTGGATCATTGGTCCAGGGAATAATATCGATTTTTTCGCCTCGCAGTTCCCTGACAATAGCTTGGACACGAGAACCTTTGATGCCGACACAAGCCCCAACCGGATCAACAGCCTTCTCCCTGGAGGCCACGGAAATTTTTGTCCGATCGCCGGGTTCCCGAACCACCCCTTTAATTTCCACAATTTTTTCGCCGATCTCAGGAACCTCCAACTCAAACAGTTTCACCACAAACTGAGGATGCGCACGAGACAAAATGACATGCACATCTTTCGGTGTGCGGCGCACTTCTAAGAGATAGGCCCGGATACGATCACCACGGCGATGGGTCTCACGCGGAATTTGTTCTTGAAGAGGCAACAGCGCCTCGGTCTTCCCCAACTCAACCAGATAATTCCGTCGTTCTTGCCCTAATACAATGCCATGAACCAACTCACCGACCCTTTTTGAATAATCCCGTTCGACGGCTTCCCATTCAGCTTCCCGAACCTTTTGGCAAATGACCTGTTTCGCTGCCTGGGCGGCAATACGTCCAAATTCCACCACTTCAATCACCGACCCAATTTCATCTCCCATTTCCGCGCCTTCATCGATCAAACGGGCCTCTTCCAAAGAAATTTCCGATTTGGCATTAGTCACCGGTTCAGCAATGGTTTTTTTGGAAATGATGGTAATTTCACCTGTCTCAGGATCCACCTCGACTTGAATATTTTCTCCCTGCCCATACCGTTTTCGTACCGCAGTGAGTAATGCCGACTCCACGGCTGTAATGACCTTGTTTTTGTCAATCCCTTTATCTCGACCAATCTGATCAATAACCGCCATCAATTCCCGTTTCATCATCCTGTACCCTATTTCTCCATTACCGGTTCACGCCACTGCAAAGGGGAGCTAAAACTGAACATCGAGCCTGGCCTTTCGAATATGATCCCATGTTACTTTGACTTCCTCTCCATCTTTTTTTGATTGCATCTGAAGCATGACACCTTCATCATCCACTTCCATCACCAATCCGATAATAGAAATTTTCCCATGCAAGGGGATTCCCAACGTAATTCTTACTTGTTTTCCGACAGCCCATTGAAAGTCTTTTTTCTGTTTGAGAGGCCGATCCAGACCAGGTGAAGAAACTTCCAATCGATAAGGAAAGGGGACTGGAGCTTCAACATCAAGCGACCGGCTGACCGATTGATGGAGTCCTTCACAGTCTTCGATCCCTACCCCACCAGGTTTATCAATAATGACCTGAACAAGCGTCCCTGCTCCATGCCCACTCAACTTCACATCGACCACATCCAATTGCATCGCCTTTGCCAAAGGATGAATGACCTCTTCAAGTCGCTGTTCCAAACTCTCCTCATGGACCAATATTGAGTTTTTCTTTCTTTTCTGCATCAAACGTTGTATCAAAGGAAGAGCAAAAAAAAGTGGGCCTTGGCCCACTTTCCACGAGAGGAAGGTAGCACGTTCGAGAGGCAAACACAAGCCCACCTCAAACGAGGATGACACAACAATCGGCCAATAAATTTATCGATGGTCAAAAAATTCCGCTACGGGCAGATGTCTACTCCCCTAATGGATAAATAGCATTCCCATATAGACCCATCATGCCATAATCGTTATCTGCATTCAAGCAAAGCGAAAGGATTGGCAGTCCACGTGATGAAACGAATCGTGGGAAGAGAAAAATTCCCTTCCATGTAGGAACCTCTATCCAAGGAATTCATGACAGGGAATTCCAAATCGATAGATTATTTGAGAGATCATTGACAAGCGAGAATTTATAGCCTAATCTCAAGGTCTGAGATAGACTCCTTTTCATTTTCCTTATCGATTTGAAGGCAACAAGGGTTCCTTTCTTGAGAGTTGCTCCCTTCTTTATTAGCTTTGTACTATGCCTGTTTGTACAATTTCCAGTAGAAGGTTGGGCAGAGTTCAAAGTCATTGATATTGCGCTCGCCCAAACGGTTAAGAATCGAGAACCGGTTGGTCTCTTTTCTCCAGCCGCCTATTGTGAAAAGGATAAAAATAACCGGCCCGATATCCCTGTGATCGATTCCCTCTCTTTTAATCAGGTATATCAGGTATACCTTTGGTCCCGTATTGCGGCTTCCACTGAAGGAAAGATCCGCTTTACTTGGCGTTATCAAGAGGAGGAAGACTGGAAAATTATGGCTAAAATTGACCTCGCGATCAGGCCTTCCTCAGGTTACCGCCTCTGGAGTTCCAAAAGCCTGTACCCTGGGACCTTCATTGGCCATTGGATGGTGGTGATCGCACCATCTGATACCCCAAATGAGATTTTGTGTATTGCCAGATTTACGGTTCAATAATATCTGGCCGTCCCTGTCGCATTTCCTTCACTTGTTTTTTCTCATCCCCCTCTTTTTCTGAATCGGCATGCCATGCAGGTTCGACAGATAATGTGTAACTCACAGACAGGGGGCCCAAGAAGTTGCCTCATTGAAATTCGGCATTTGGACAAGTCTTCTTTTTGCCCATAAACATTCTTATTTGTCGTGAAATCGCTTTTCATTCATGGAGCCCATTTGATCCGGCTGTCCAACCAAACAGGGACAGGCTTACTGGTTCTCCCGTCGTTGTGGGCGCTTGTTTTAGCCTCCAACGGCATCCCCAACCCAACACTCTTGGTGGTATTTATCCTGGGAGCCTTTCTTTTGCGAAGCGGTGGGGTCGTGGTCAATGACCTGGCTGATCGTTCCATTGATCGGCAGGTTCGTCGCACAAAGAATCGCCCTCTTGCCAGCGGAATTTTAACGCCCTATCAGGCCATTTTTATTCTTTTCATTTTTCTTCTTCCGGCTGCAGGGCTTTTATGGTTTCTCAATCCTTTGGCTACTCGCTTATGTTCCGTCGCCGTTCTTCTTATCATGGCCTATCCTTTTGCCAAACGTGTGCTTCCATTTCCCCAACTCGTTCTGGGATTGGCCTTTGGATGGGGGGCAGTAATAGCCTGGGCTGCTGTTCGTAATACGCTTGAGGTGTCCACGTGGTATGTCTATGGCGCAACCATTTGTTGGGCAATGGCCTATGACACCATTTACGCCATTCAGGACAAAGAAGATGATCGCCGCATCGGCATTCAATCCTCAGCCATTGCCTTGGGTGACCAATGCTGGATTGGGGTGGGGATTTTTTCAGGGTTGATGCTGGCTTTGCTGGGAACGGCTGGTTGGTTGCGTCAACTCGCGTGGCCCTTCTATGCCGTTCTCGTTGCCGTAGGTTGGATTTTAGGAAGCCAGGCTTTTGAATTACGTGAGAACATCAGCCCAACTCGATCATTTGAGCTGTTCAAGCAGCACACATGGATAGGAACTGGAATCCTCCTTGGGATATTCCTTGGGACCTTGTAGGGTGGTTACTCTGGTGGTGGAATAGGTTGATCAGGCTTGGGGGCTCGAAGCGTTTTCAAATAGGCAATGACGGCTCGTGCATCCGGATCGTTGAATCCCAATGTCGGCATACGGGTATGCCTTTTTATTCCTTGAGGGTACATAATCCAACGATAAATCCATGTACCATTTAATCGGAATCCAGCCCGATCCAATGCCGGGCCAACAATCCCACCCTGATCTCCAATGCTATGACAGGCATTACACCCATATTTATTGAAATACAATTGTTTCCCCTTTTCCTGTAGTTTCACCAGTTCCTCATCGGAAGAAATGGTTAAATCCGGTCGAGATATTTGACCCTGTTTGGGCCGTTTCGTAAAATGTTCTAAAGATTTTTTAGCCGCTTCCAATTTGGCCGTTGCTTCTTCCAGGGCCGTTTCTTCCGGCAGAATCACTTCCTCCTCCTCTTCTTCCTCAACATCCTCGCTCTCTTCATCCTCAGCATCCGAATCGTCTTCTAAATCCTCACCTTCATCGGCCCCTTCCGCTTCGGCGGCCGCGGCTGCCTCATCAATCTTTTTTTCCGCCGCATCTAAGGCAGCTTGAGCTTGCTTAGATTCTTCTTCAGCCGCCAGAAAATCAGCTTCTAGTTTTTTGCGCCGTCCCTCCACATCAAACGTTAAATCCATCCCATGCAGGCTTCGCACATAGGCAAGGATCGACCAGATTTCATCTTCTGACAGGGTATACTTAAAGGTCGGCATGGTTGGCACAGCAAATTCATCATCGCCGATTGTATCACCGGTTTCAGGAGTGATATCCTTCATATCCCGGTAGACCGCCTGAAATAATTCCTCATCCTTAAACGTCTCCATTGCCGATTTGGCTGACAGATCTCTTGGACGCGGGTCTGGCATTCTTGCCCAGTTAAACCCTTCATTTTGCCGGCCATTTTCTCCATGACAGTGCATACAGTAGTGACGATAGAGTTTTCTGCCTTTAGCCATTCGTTCATCTTCAAATAAGGCGCACCCATTGATCAGGAATACGGCGCTTATCAAAATGAGAAGTCCAATGACCATCCTCCGTTGTAGGCCCCCGCTCATGCTTTTTGACCTTTCCTAAGCTTTCGCACCAACACCAGTTCAAACCCGACAGCAATCCCAATCCCCAGGAGAACATATCCATAGATGGAATTATCCTGTGGAGGCTCCGCTCGAAGGGACCACCAGGAAGACACCGCCTTTTGGCTCCCTTTTTCTTTTACCTCACCATCGACAATTTTCCCATCCCAAAACGCAAAGGCCACATTAATCCATCGACCCGGTTCAATTTGGGTATCATGACCATCCTCTGTTTTAAGTGTCCTGGAAAAGACCACTCTCCAGGTCCCATCCTGCCACATCCCCGTCGCCGACACATCTTGGTGGTCTTGGGAACGAAGGGTCTTAAACCCTTTCGCCGACATATCAAGGGCTTTGCCATTTTCTTTCTTCCAATACCATATATTGACCGGCCCCCCTTCCACCTGGAGCATCTTTTGACCATGGGCAAAATGGGCTTTTTTTTCTCCCACCATAAATTCCAAGGCTGCCGCATCAGCAGGGTCCTCCGTTGGATCCTGATATTCTAGAAGAATAGCTAAATCATGACCATTATGGAGACCTCGAACTTTCACAGATTTAACCGTGGCATCTTGAATTCGATCTTGCCAGTGAACCTGGGGAGCTAAACTAAATTCAGAAGAGGGAACTGAATTCCAAACGGTGGACATTGGGTCGTTTGCGGGAAGAGGTTCATCGGTCAAATACAACCGGACGGACACTCCTTTTTTCTTTTCTTCTTGGGCCAGAGGCTCATCGGAAAATACCAATGATGTTCCCCACAATCCCGAACCCAGGATTAGCAGGACGATCGACCATAACATTCCACGTTGAACTAACATCTTGGAACTCCTCGGATTCCCTATCCGGATCAATAAATTATTCCCGATCCCCTTACTACTTATTCTTCCTCTTCCCACGTTCGTGGTGCTTGATGAGCCCCATCATATTCACCCATAATGATTTTCCAAATCATGTCATCAGACAATTCAACCTCCCATCGGGGCATCGCGGATTTCCAGGGCATTCCCTCAACCGGTAACCCAACCCCACCTTTTTTTATTCGCCAAAAAAGATAGGATTCCTGTAACTGAGCAATAGTGCCAGGATCGCTAAAGTTTGCAGGCGGAGGATTAAAACCGACAGAGGCAGGGCCTTTCCCATCGAAATTTGCTCCGTGACACGGGGAACATTTCGCCGCGTAAAATCCTTTTCCAATTTGAATATTTGTTTCTGTTTTTGGCACCGGATTGGACAACCCAACAAATTCACCTGGAGGAGCCGGGTGAATGGTACGATTTTCAGCCGGAGGCAGATCACTTGGAGCCAATTTTGTATAGGTCTGCCATCCAACCAATAATGGAAACACAACCAAAACAAGGAGCCTTGCCATCTTTGACGGTCCCGGTTGGCCATCCCATCCGGCTAAAAAACGATGAATGGGCCCCATAAACGCATCAAGAGAGCCTCCACTCATTGTTTGGAATAACATGATACCGGTTAACGTCAGCGAGAGATATAAAAAGATGAGGGTCGAAGGAATCGGCGCCGTAAACAAAGGGAGTATGAATTTCAAGAATACATACACACACACCAACCCTATGATCGCCTTCATAATGGGGTTCTTCATGATCCTCCCCTCCTGCTACTCATGAACGATCAGATCACTTCCTGGAACGGCCTTTTGATGAGCCAGCCCATGACTGGAGATGTTCACCGAGGCCACCTTGAGATTGTCAGGTTTTTGATCCAGGACCTCTTCCATTTTCACACTTATCGGTTCACCACTCATTTTCTGCAAAAAGGAAATGACCGAGTAAATTTCCTGTTTGGTCAATGCAATCGGGTTTCGACTAATGTAAGGCATACGCGCGGGATATTCTTTGGGAACTCCTTCATGTCGGAAATCCAAATAAATATACGCCTGGGGTTGCGTCAAACTTTCATAGATAAATTCCTTGGTCAATTTGGCCCCAATGCCTTTCAGGTCCGGACATCGAGCTGAAGCGCTCGGTCCAATGGAATGGCACAAAGCGCATTGGCCCTTACTAAAAAAAATTTTTTGCCCAATAGCCGCCAAATCATCTGGCGTTTTCACCTTTGCCAAATCAAATGTTTCAACGGCCGGTGGGAGAGAGGCCATTTGAGGAACTCCCAGGGCGATCAGGCTGAAGGTCCCAAGCACAATAACGACAAATCCTACAACACGGATAAACATTGATTTGAGGAAGAGGAGGATAAGGACCCCCAATCCCACAACAATGAGCCCAATCAATTGAAGTAACGCAACCTCACTCATGTTCCCTCACTTACCAAAGCATTCATGATGTTTATTATTTGAGGCAACCGACTTTTTCCAATAAAAAACTAGTGAATCCGTTCACTGGCACTCGCTGAACCTCCGGCCATAGCCGGCTCCACTCCCACTGGTATTTTGACGCTACTTTCACGTGGTCCTTCTTTCGTGTGACCTTTTCCCTTATCGCCCATGGTGGCCACATAAAAGATAAACGAAACCAACAGGCAAAAGAGAAAGGTATTTAATGACATAAAGGCAGCCGCATATCCCAAGGCAGGGGAATAGGCATAATCAGATGTATCCCGCATCACCCCATAAATATGCCAATGAACGCGCGACGACGAACGAGCATACCCCATCAGGGACATCAGTAATATAACCATCACGGCATTTAAGACAAGGCTATATCCAGCCCGTATGGGCATTTTCCCCCATACCATTTCATGCGTGGTTTTTGCACTTTTTAACAGCACCGCCGTCAGGGGAGTAAAGGTCACCAGGATAAAGACCACAATCAAAACCTGCGACACGGACAAGACGTTAATTCGGTAAAGGGCTGGAACAAAATACCCATACACGCCCAGGGCAATAATAGCGACCCCCGCCAAGACAAGAGCACTACCCATCAGGACTTTTGCCACCTTAGCCCAGGTGGCTGTTTCTTGTTTTCCCGCTCTCCAATACATAATAAAACTCATGAATGTCACAAGAATCATCAGGTTGGCAACCGTCATCTTTGCCGACATCACTCCAAATACCCCAAGAAGGGGATGGTGGGCTCCGCCCATTTTTCGTGCTTCTTCAAGGCTGGCAACCAAGGAATGAGGCGTCATCCAGACCGCTAGCGCCAACAACAACACGACGAGCATGGTCATAATCGGCTTTTTGTAACTTTGCTCCACACCTGGAATACGATAATTGATCCCCAGCCAAAAATAATAGTTTGCCCCAAGGAACAAGACCCCAATCAACATCGCCTGCAAAATAAACAACCATGCGAGAAACCCACCCATCAAGGTAATCCCCATCTGCTGGTTGTACTGGTAAATTTCGCGCATCAGCCAGTATCCGGCAAAGGGAAGAGCCAACATTCCAAAAACCCCAATGAAATTTCCAACATACCCCATCCAATCATAATGCTCGCGTTCTTCCTGCGAAGGAGCCAAGAGATATCGAACACCCGCGTAGGCTCCACAAATAAACCCACCCAAGACCACATTGGCAATCAGCCGATGGACATTAATGGGCCACCAGGTTGGATTCCATGTGGCGGCCCAAGCCCGTTGAATGGCCGTACCTTCCGCGACAACGACTGGACTTGCTTGAAATGTCGCCCAGGAGTTGGGGACGATCATAATAAAAAAAGCAAATACGTTCAGTAATAAACCTAAAAAAAGATGAAAGGTCTTCTTATTGCCTTGCATGGCATCCCACCCGTACCAATACAGGTAAAGCGTGGCCGTTTCCAAAAGGAACAACACGCAGTACACGACAAAAGAGGGAAAGAAGACATCACTGAGATAGGCCATGAGTTTGGGGTACAAACCAACGAGCATAAAAAGAAGAATCCCGCCAAACAGGGCCGTCGTGGCATAAGCAGATGTCAATAGCTTCGTGAATTCTTTTGCTAATTTATCATACCGGGGTTCTTTCGTTTTCCAGCCTACAATTTCACAGACCCAGGCAAAAATAGGGACTCCCAGCACAAATCCCGCCAAAAGCAAATGCTGCTGAGCAATCACCCAAATAAGATTCCGGCTCCCGATGCCTGGAATATCACGATATTCAACAGACATCGCCTCCGTCGCGGCCCCTCCGGCAAATGCGAAATAAGGAAAGACCAAAAACGCGATAAAGACAGCCCATTGCAGGATGGAACGGCCTTTTCCATGAAAGAATGCAGACCATCCATTCTCTTGTTGAATTTGGCGGTTCATACCCTTCTCCCTCCAACCTCTCTTCATCCTTGCTCCCATCACTCCTTCACCATCCTATTAAAAGAACAGATATTCCAGGAATGCAGAACAATCATATTCTTCTTCTTTTAAGCTTACACCCCTTTTGATTTTAAGGAGGGAGGGGATTTCTTGCCTTGGTTTGCTTTCGGTGAAATTTTCACATCCCCTCCAGTCTTCTTCGATTTTTTCTCTTCCTTTTTCTTTTTTTCCAATTCTTCAATCACCGACTTTGCCTTCGCCAACACCTTTTTTGTTTTTTTTAATATTTCCTTTGGGTGAACTGGTCGTTCAACTTTTTTGACATAGGTATATTCATATTCCTCATGTGGATGAGGAGTGGTTACAGGCAGCAACCCCCAAAAAATCAAGCTCAAAACCACCCCACCGCCTGTAAAGGCAGTCAGAAGGAGCCCCTGGTCAGGGGGGACACGAAGCGAATCCCAGCGAGATACCATATCTTGAAACGAGCCATCTTTATGGACTGCGACGCGAACCTGGCGCTGGACCAGGGCCCCCAATCCAAAAAACCATCCCCCCAACAGCAGCAGTAAAACTAGGGTCGCCACACTGCCCCATAGGACCAAATCCAACGTGATTTGCTCCGCGATATGAATAGTTACGACATTTTGTTTCAGAAATTCAATAATACTGGCGGAAAGGGATTGGGCAGTGGCCACGACCGCACCAACAATGTAATACAACAAAGGGAGATATAGAATGCTAAACAAGGCCCATTGCCACCATAACCTAACGCCAAAACCAGGTTGCGGTTCAACATGCAGGCGTTCCAATAAGACGGTACGGGCACACAGTCCCAAGGCCCACATGTCAATAGGGATGGAAAGAAGGAGAAGAAACTTAAGACCAGTTCCCTCCCAGGGGTGAAGGCCACCCGCCAACAACAGCAGGCTTATCACCAACTTCAAAGGAAAGCCTGTCCAAAATGTCGGCCACAACACCAAAAGACCGAGTTTAGTATTTGATAGCGATTTCATTTAGTCCAGAAATTCTCGATTGAGAATAGCAGAAACGGTAAAAATCAGTATTCCTAGCATCACCACGATCCAACTCACTAAGGCAACCGGTCGCTTAAAAATATCTCGATTGGGATGCCTATCAATAAAGGGAAGGGCAGCGAGCAACTCCATAAAGGCGCCAGGAATGGCAATTGTCCCCAGAAACTGACCAAATTCCCCTCCAAAAATTTTGAGGCGCAGCAATTGAAACAGGAAAAGAAAATACCATTCAGGCTCAGGATGATAATCCCCTGGATCCGGCGTGGCCTTTTCAAGGAGTTCAACCGGTTCAATAAACGCCAAACTTGCAACGATGAGAAACACGGAGGCCATCGCAATGATGTCTTTCCATATCTGACGCGGAAAAAAATAGTCCGTTTTCGCTTTGATCTCCTCCGGACTTCCCCTGAACGGTCCGGCAGGACCTGCCTTTCGAAATAAAAACAGATGTAAGCTGGCCAATCCCATAAGCGTCGCGGGCAGGATCATGACATGAATGACAAAAAACCGGCTAATGGTCATCTGGCCGGGCGTCGGCCCTCCCTTAAGGAATCGACTTAAAAAGTCTCCAATCACGGGAGTCTTATCCATAATTTCGACTCCCACCGTTGTCGCCCAAAAGGCCCGCTGATCCCAAGGAAGCAAATACCCGGTAAACCCAAAGGCCATGACGATACCAAAGAGCGCTAAGCCAACAAGCCAAATCAACTCCCGTGGTCTCTTGTAAGCTCCCCACAAAAACACTTGCGACATGTGGGCAAACACCATCACCACCATCGCAGACGAACCCCAAAAATGGTAACTCAGCAGAAACCAACCGTAATCAACCTCATGGAGAATATATTGGGTACTGGCATACGCGTGATCTGTACTGGGGACATAATAAAACATCAATAAAATCCCCGTCACAGCTTGGAGAATGAAAATAAATAACAGGCAGGACCCAAATGCGTAAGCCCAGCGGGATCCTCCTGGAACCGGTTCATTGAGCATCTTTGCCTGAACCGTTTTCAGGCCCACTCGCTCATCAATGAAATCAACCACCTTTTCAAACGCGGTTGCTTGATTGACCGTATCCGGTTTCCAGTTCATAACCCCAACAATAGCTTAGTTTACAGCAAACGAATTTCTTCCTTGACCCCGGCCTTATACACGATATCAATAATCTTCACATCTCCGGAAGCCGTCAACTGCATCGGCAAAATATCAAGACGCCGCGGAGCCGGACCATCCAGGACAATCCCAGCTTCATCATACACGCTCAAGTGGCAGGGACAGAGGAAGACGCCATCCGGATATTTTTTCACTCTCCGCCATTTATATCCACATCCCAAATGAGGGCATTTCCCAGAAAATGCTACATAGGGCACGTTTGGTTTATTCACCCATACAACCTTTCCCGTGCTATCTTCAAACTTTTTCTCTTTATTCCCATAGACTTTTTCCAGAACTTGTGGAGTTGTCTTGACGACCCAGACATTTTTGGTCACCTTTTCTTCCGGCATAAAGGCTTCCTTGACGCCCCGTGTAAATTTATATTGCACCCCAATGTTTTCTTTTTTTATTTTTTGAACATTTCCAATGTTAAACCAGGAATTGTCAAATGTCCGATACATGGGTTTCATTAAATACTTCAAAACGGGAAAAACAAGAGGTAGGGCAATCATGGCTCCGACCGCATGCGTCATATTGGCAAAGAACGTCCTTCGAGGCATCCCTCGTTCCAGCGTTGGAAGCGGAACAAGGATTTCCCCTGGCTCCACATCCAAATGCTCTTCCAGATGGGCAATTTCGACTTCTTTGAGGGTGACATAGTTATCACGATCGATTTCCGGAAATTGGTCAAATTCATTTGAGGTACATTTAAGAATCACCTCTTCCTCACTCACGGCTTCTTGAATTTCACCAATGGGAACTTTCCGTTCTCGATCCCCCCCATGATTCACCTGAATCACCACATGGCTAATTTCACGGGAAAGGGGATCCACGATGACCTTGGAAATCCGGCCAATTTCCTTATCTGTGCATCGCGCTTTTGCTGTTAATTTTGGTTGCATGGGAAGAACGGGAACAGCTATTTCATCTTGATTGGCTTCGGAGTTTTCACCGATGTATCTTTTAACGTTGAAAGAAATGCCACCAGCGCGTCAATTTCTTCAGGGAACATTAAATCTCTGAATTTATCGGGCATCTTTCCCTTTTTATAGGCCTTGTCAAATCCTTCCGCTTTCCATTTTTTCGGATAGAAAATTTTCTCTTTTAATTGTTCAGGAGTCATCAAACTGCCAATATTATCAAGCTCCGGACCACGTTTTTTCCCTCCCTGTCCAAATAATTTATGACAGTTGTAGCACTCCTGCAGTTCCCATTGTTCTTTTCCAAGAGCGACTAAATCACCTGAAGCGGCTCCCCCGCTAAAAGCCGATTTCGATGGCGCCTGAGCGGCAACTTTCACCCCAACCCCAAGAGAATTCAGTTTTTTATCCATAGCCTCAACCCGTTCATTTAACGCTTTTGCCCGAGCAATTAATTCCTCAGCTTTTCCTTGTTGGGTGAGTGCTCGTCTCCTCTTCAAAACTTTATCAATTTTACCCTTCTCTATTTCAGGATCATATTGGGGAAGAATGCTCGCTCCGCCAATGTATGCCCCAGACATGATGACATAAAAAAAGATGAGGGCCACCACCGCCTTCCCACCTTCCAAACGTTTCACGGTTGGGGCATCCAGAAGGATAAACACCAGCGCCCCCAAGAGAGCATACAAAAAAAACATGACCTGATAGACAAAAGGGAAGTGAGTCAGTTTGGCACCAACAACCAATAGTACCCCAAAAATAAGCCCAATGATTCCTTTTTTCACAATTATTTTCGTGAAATTCGGCTCAGCCATCCTTTTTACACCTTCCCTTACTTCACTTCAGCCGGAATTGGAATACCTGAAGTGTCTAGTTTTTTTTCTTCTGCGGCATGCAAAGTGACAAGAATAGCAAAACTCACCACAGCGTAAAACACGATCGTTATCCCTGTGATCCACCAAGCGGAATACTGAAGGGTAGGCGTAAATGACTCCGCCGTAAAATCAGGCATCAAATTGTACACATGATAATATTTTCTCGTCAGAGAACGGACGCCTCCCATTAACCCCATGGTCCAGATGGCGCTAAAGGCGAGGAAGATCAAAACAAACTGGGAGGAGAAATCAATTTTACCCCAAATAATGGTTCCACGCCGAATAGCCCAATTATACATAATGTAATTCACGACAGTCAGAAAGACCAACGTAAAGGCCGCGGCGTTTTTAGCCGGCATGAGCGCCAACTCACCAGCCCAAGAGGGAAGCTCGGTTTCTTCCGTTGCAAGCCCCTGAGTCGCGACAAATCCATGAGGGGTCATCCAAATCGCATCAGCCACGACAATCATCAGAAACCCGACCTTGATCATGGTGAACGAGGAAACCGTAAAATTCCTTAATCCAGGCAATTTACTTAAAACAGGAGGCAATACGACCAATAATCCGAGAACGATCAGCGACTGCCAGTCAGGTGGAGGAAACATTTTCCAGGTTGCCCCCATGATGGCCGGCATACCAATCACGGCAATCATAACCAACCCGGATATGCGCACTTTTTCAACACCCTCAATTCGTTTCAGGCTGAGCCAAATGTAATAATTACTGGCCAAAAAGATCAACCCAACCATGGCGCCCTGCATTTCAAAAAACATGGATAATTGGTCAGCCATCATATAGGGGCAGATGGAGGCATCATAGTCACACAATTCATAGGCAAGAAGGTATCCCATAAAGGGAAGCAACAGAAGAGCACCCACTCCGATAAGATTCCCAACAAACCCCATCCAATCATAATAGGATCGTTCCTCGTCAGTTTTTGAACGCATGTACATATAGGCCGCGATCAAGCCGGCGATAAATCCACCAAACGTCACATTTCCGACCAACCGATGCAGATTCAACGGCATCCAACTGTAATTGGCCACCTTATCCCAAAGCCCGGCCGTTTGAATAAATTCGATGATGGAAATATCTTCCCCCTTCACGGGGGTATTCATAAAGGAGGTTGGAGCATCAATGACAAACAACGTAATCGTTCCGATGATATTAAGAAGAACGCCGAGAGCGATATGACGGGCTTTCTTTGATCCTTTCAGGGAATCCCACGAGTAAAAATAGGTATAGAGGACAATCGTCTCTCCAATGAACAACAAGGGATAAATGACCGCAAAGATAAGAAAGAAGTGCCCCATCAGCCACGAAGTAAAGTGAGGGTAGGTGCCTAAAAGAACAAAAATAAAGAGCCCCCCAGTTAAGGCAGTCATGCTATACAGAATGACCGTCACCTTAATGACTTCCTTCGCTAACCGGTCATATTTTTGATCATTATTTTTATAACCCAACCACTCAGACACGACGGCAAAAATTGGAGCCCCTAAAATAAAGGCGGCAAACAAAATATGGAGCTGGGCAACAATCCACACCCCAGTCCTGTTGCCAATGTATGGAAATTGGACCGGCGGAGGATCCGGCACTTGAGCATAAACCAACCCTGCACCAACAACCATCATGCCCATAAACAGCACCAATGTTCGATTGATCGTCCTCATCGCTTCAGATCCAAGTTTCCCATTCATTCTTCTTCTCCGTTTCACTCAGGAGCTTTCTCAGTTGACCCGCCGCCCTCCCCCTTTTCTTCTCCGCCGCCATTCGCTGCAACAGGAGCGGCAGCACCCGGTTTCACCCATTTTTTCTGACCGACATCCCACACCATTCCCTTCAAGCCAAAGTTATGTTCGAACGCCATAACCTTCCAGCGTTCTTCTTCCGACAACTTCGTCTTCCAAGGCTTCATCTTGGTTCCCTTGACACCTTCGGAAATCCGCCAGAACCAGACAGAATCAGAGTAGAGGATCATTTGTTCCGTTCGACGGAAGTCTCTCGCTCCGGCCTTAACCGGTTTTCCATCTTTTCCATGGCAACTCGCGCAATTGACATCAATATTGGCCAGACCTGTAAAAATTTGTTTTCCCTCTTCGATAATATCCGGATCGGTCCACCAACTGATGTCAGGCATGTGCTTATCGGCATATTCTGGCGGAGCGGGGGGAGGAGGCTGAGGGGGTCCTTCCCCACCACCACAAGCGCTGACCAGCAAAGCCAAACAAGAAATCCCCATTGCCATGAATCCAGTCACTCTTATTGTTTCTTTCATATCCCCCCCCAAATAGACCAGTGATTGTCAAACATCACCAATGGTTATCCAAATCCTGAGCCTTACCATCAATCTTTTTTCGTTTTCTTTGCGTTCTTCTGTTTGACTGTCTTTTCTGTTTCCCTCTGAACATTCTGACACCCACCAAGCCAGCAGCACCGGCCAGCCCAGTTCCCACCCCATAATAGACCCATTCTGACTTCCACAACGGAATCGGTTTGCAGGGACCACCTAAATTAACGGTGATCATCCGTTCTTCTTCAATATTATGCGGGTCAAAAGTCGCTCGACCTTCTTTTTTATACTGAAGTGCTGAAATCAAAAGTGGATCACCTTGGTTCTGACTATGCAAATGTAATAATGCTTTATACCAGCCATTCCCATCAGTTTGAGAACTCCCCGTCACTGAGCTTCTCGTGTCTTTGACGTTGACCTTGACTCCTTCTATCCCCTGACCATCCTGATCGCAAACACGCCCCTTCACGGTAAACCGATGATCAACTTTATGTAACGCTGAGGCTTGATGTAAGGGAGTCAGTACGATGAGCCCGGCCAGAAAGAGTAAAGCGAAAGCAACGGGATCCATCCCTCTGGATGAGAGGCATGTTCTTCTTTTCCCATTCATCGCATCGTTGATAACCGATAAGACGGCCCTCCTCCCTTGCCCCTGACTCATCGTCCTTACAACATGAAATTTCCCATATAAAAATGTTCGTGACTTCTAGCACAGACTCTGAACCGTGTCAACAATTCTCATGTTGGTACACCTTCCTTCACGTAGGTGAAATTCAGTGTGCATTACTACGGTCCCGCTTGAATGCCGCAAAGGGAAAGAATCCAACGATGGAGACTCAAACGGATTTTTTACCAGGTACCACCGTTTTGTCTAAAGCTAGGGGAGTTATTGTGGATAGCAAGCGTTAAACGTGGGCCTAGATGATTTTTGACTTTTTTTTGAGCCAATCTTCCCATGATTTTCCGAAGGCCGTATCCTCCCCGGAGAAGGCAATGGCATGAACTTCTTTATAGGCAATGATTCTGACGTGAGATTGGCCTTTAAGAAAAAGCTTCATGCATGGATTAGGCAGATGTACATTGCGATCAAAGAGATACCCTTCCACCTTTTCCCCCGTGGTTAATTCAAGCGTGACATCGCCCCGGTAATCGAAGGCCCATTCAACAACGTCACCTAATTGCTCCGGTGTCGTCGGGACCATTTTCTTACCCTCTAAACTTTTATCAGGTTTTAGAGGTGATCCTTCCAAAGACATGAGTGACCCCATTGGCAGCAGTCGGCGTAAGAAAGGTCATTAAACCGCGTTGGGGAAGATCGTTGCTCGAACTGTTCCCAAAAATCCCGGCCAGGATCCAAAGGTCTCTTCAACCGCTGAAGGCTCATAGCCGCAATGGACCAAGCAATCAGCACATTTTGGATTTCGCCCCGTTCCATAATTTTTCCAGTCTGTTTCCTCCATCAGTTCCTGGAAAGTGGAGGCATACCCGTCTTGAAGCAAGTAACAGGGTTTTTGCCACCCGAAAATATTATAGGTTGGATTGCCCCAGGGTGTACATTCGTATTCTCGCTTCCCCATGAGAAATTCTAAAAATAAGGGGGATTGATTGAAACGCCAGGTACGGTTCCGATTCGTCAGGAGTTGTGAAAACAAAGCCCGCGTCCGATTCCTCTTCAGAAAACCGGCTTGATCGGGAGCTTTCTCATAACTGTATCCAGGTGAAATCATCATGCCTTCCACGCCCAATTCCATCATCTCATCAAAAAAATGTCTGACCCGTGTCGGATTCGCGTCATCAAACAACGTCGTATTTGTTGTCACACGAAAACCTTTTTCCAACGCCGCACGTATGGCTTTCACTGCAACCTCATACACGCCCTTTCGGCATACCGCATGATCATGCTCCTCCTTCAAGCCGTCCATGTGCACACTGAAGGTCAAATAGGGAGAAGGCTCGTACTCAATGAGTTTCCGCTCCAGAAGAATAGCGTTCGTACATAAATACACATATTTCCCTCTCTCCACGAGCCCCTTGACAATCTGTGGCATTTCAGGATGAACAAGAGGTTCTCCTCCTGGAATACTGACGATGGGAGCCCCACATTCATCTGCTGCACCCCAACATTGATCCGGCGTGAGGCGTCGATCCAATACATGGTCAGGATATTGAATTTTCCCACAGCCGGCACATTCCAAATTACACCGGAATAATGGTTCCAGCATTAAGACCAATGGATACCGCCTGACACCCTTGATTTTTTGCGTCAGCACATATTTGCAGACACGATACATTTGAGACACTGGGACAGCCATATATTGCTCCAGGAGTTATATGTTTTTTAAAGAATGAGCCTCTTCTTTACCAACACATTTTCCTCACCATACGCCAGAAGTATTTCCCGCATCACGGAAAGAAACGATGGAGGCGCCGAGCGGGTTCGAACCGCTGAATCGCAGTTTTGCAGACTGCTCCCTTAGCCACTTGGGTACGGCGCCAACTCTTGTATTATAGTGACGAGACTTGCAACAAGACAACTAGAATAGAAAGCAACTAAGGCAGGAACACCTTTAGGGGATTCCTGATAAAACTGGAATGTCGTTGAGTCGAGAGGGTGAATGGCCACCATTCACCTGCCCAACATGAGACTTCTTCGACATATCAGATGGTTGGACCGAAGCGGATGAGGAATCTTTCATTGTACCTTGCTGTTCTTTCGCCATCTCTTCGACTTCTTGGATGAGGGTTTCAACAAGTTTTTCCGATGGAACCTTCCGAACCAGTTTTCCTTTCTTGAAAAGGATACCGGCCCCCTGCCCTCCTGCAATACCAATATCGGCCTCTTTGCCTTCTCCAATCCCATTCACCACACACCCTAACACCGAGACCGTCAGAGGGACTTGAATGTGGCTCAAGCGTTGTTCCAGTTCATTCGCCATTCTAACCACGTCAATCTCAACCCTTCCACAGGTCGGACACGCAATAACATTGATCCCACGGTGTCGAAGTTCAAGAGACTTTAAAATCTCATATCCAACTCGAACCTCCTCCACCGGATCAGCGGCTAAGGAAACCCGAAGGGTGTCTCCAATGCCATTCATCAACAACCACCCAATACCCAACGCTGATTTCACTGCCCCGGTTTGTGCCGTGCCGGCTTCAGTAATTCCAAGGTGCAACGGATAGTGACTTTGATTCGAAAAATGCCAATAGGCATCGACTGCCATATGGACATCCGAGGCTTTCAAGGAAACTTTCATATTCGTAAAACCAGCATCTTCCAATGATCGGACGGTCATTAAGGCCGATTCCGCCAGGGCTTCGGCCGTTGGATATCCATATTTCTCCAACACATGACGATCCAGCGACCCGCTATTGACCCCAATCCGCAAAGGAATTCCATGATCATTCACAGCCTTCACGACTTCCATCATCTTCCACCATGGCCCAATATTACCCGGGTTAATTCGAACGCAATCCACCACTTCCGCAGCCTTCAATGCCAAACGGTGATCAAAATGAATGTCCGCAATCAAGGGCACGGTCATCTGTGACTTAATAGGAAGAAGGGCATCCACGGCCTCTTTGTTGGGCACCGCCACCCGAATCAATTCACAGCCGGCCCGCTCCAATTGATGAATCTGTTCGACCGTTGCCTTGACATCACTGGTGTGAGGGATCGTCATCGATTGAATGGCAATGGGCGCATCCCCACCAATTTTCACCGATCCGACTTGAATTTGCTTCGTTTTTCTTCTCGCAATATGCATCGCTTCGCTTAACTCCAAGCCGCATCAACGGGAACGCGGTCAAGCAACGATTTGGCTTGATGATAAATACCATCAGCCGTCAATCCATATTTTTCCCTTAACAAGTCTTGAGGCCCTTGCTCAATATACCTATCAGGGAGGCCAAGACATTTTGTAGGAAGGGACCACAAACCCTCGTCGGATAAGCATTCCAACACGGCCGAACCAAATCCACCCATCCGGCATCCCTCTTCAATCGTTAATAAACATTTCACATGTTTGGCCACCCGTCCAATCAAATCCGAATCAAGAGGCTTGACAAACCGAGCATTCACCACAGCCACAGAAATGCCTTCCTGCGCCAATTGTTCGGCCGCTTGCATGGCTTGGTGCACACTCACGCCAATGGCCACAAGCGCCACATCCTGACCATCTTGAATCAGTTCGCCCTGGCCGATAGGCAACGGCTCAAGCTCTTGATCCAGGTCAACCCCAAGAGTCGTCCCTCGCGGATACCGCACCGCGGTGGGGCCATTATGTTCCAGGCAGGTTTTGATCATATGCCGGAGTTCATTCTCATCCTTCGGAGCCATCACGATCATGTTCGGCACATGACGGAGAAAGGCGAAATCAAAGACCCCATGATGAGTTGCGCCATCTTCAGCCACCAATCCCCCCCGGTCAATACAAAGGGTCACCGGCAAATTTTGAGTCGCCACATCATGAACCACTTGGTCATACGCGCGCTGGAGAAAAGTGGAATAGATACAGATCACCGGACGAAGGTGTTGGGCAGCCATTCCCGCCGCAAAGGTGACGGCATGTTGCTCGGCAATGCCCACATCATAAAGACGAGAAGGAAAGGCCTTCTCAAAAGCTGAAAGCCCCGTTCCTTCACTCATGGCAGCCGTGATTGCGATCACACGTGAGTCTTCCTTCGCCAATTCGATCAAGGCCTTAACCGCAATCGCGCTATAAGAAAGGCTCCCGGCCTTTTTCACCGGCTGACCGGTATGAAGATCAAAGGGAGAACAGGCATGAAACCAGACAGGGTTTTTCATAGCCGGTTCATATCCCAACCCCTTCTTCGTAATAACGTGTAACAAGGAGGGTCCTTTCAAACTCAGCACGTTTTCCAGAGTGGGGAGCAAGTGTTCAAAATTGTGCCCATCAATAGGCCCGACATATCGGAATCCTAGTTCTTCGAACAACAGTCCGGGGAGGATCATGCCTTTTGCCAGTTGCTCGGCTCGCATCGCGATCCTCTTGACGGAATCACCAATTTGGGGAATCGTCTCCAGAAAACTCGACGTCTCTTCTCGCAAACGAGTATAAAATTCACCGGTAAATGTTCGATTCAAATAGGCGGAGATGGCTCCGACATTCCGAGAGATTGACATTTGATTGTCATTTAAAATGACCACCATGTTTCGGTGAAGCCAACCGGCATGTTGAAGACCCTCAATCGTCATCCCGGAGGTTAACGCCCCATCTCCCAGGACACAGACCACCCGTTGGGATTGTCCGAGTTGCTCGCGAGCAGCCACAAACCCAAGCGCAGCCGATACGCCGGTACCCGCGTGACCCGCGTTAAACGTATCGAATGGACTTTCCTCTCGCTTACAGAATCCACTTAAACCGCCAAATTGCCGAAGCGTATGAAATTGCTCTCGGCGACCAGTCAGCAATTTATGCGTATACGTCTGATTGCTGGTATCCCATATAATATGATCCTGGGGCGTCTTCAATAAGTAATGAAGCGCCACCGTCAGTTCCACCACTCCCAGGTTTGAAGCCAAATGGCCACCCACCATGGCAAGGGTAGGAATAATCACTTCCCGGATTTCTTGGCACAAGGATGGCAATTGATCAATGGGAATTTTTTTTAAATCAGCAGGATCTGCAACCCCCTGCAACAAGGATCGAGACATAAGAAACCCTCTTTTTTGAGAAATGAATACGCCAGGGGCAGGACACAAAAATGAATTAAGACTTGACCAGAAGCAGTTTCCCACACTTCTTTCAATGTGTCAAGGAAACACATCGCTGCATGTTCTGCCGGTCGCTCCATCCAAACAAGAAAGCCCGCGCACCTGTCTTGAGACACTGATTCGGAATCAGTTCCCTCGGAAGTCTCGATGAGAAAGACAGCCATCCTTTTCACGCCAGAGCGCTCAAAAGAAACACAAAACCCAGACACGAGACTCCTTCCACCATCCACGTCTCCTTATGAGGAAGAGGCTTTCTTTTCTACTTTAGATCGGAGTTTTTTCAAGAGGCCTTCGTAGGAGGAGGATTTGATAATTCGTGAAAATTGTCCACGATAATTTTTCATCAGACTCACGCCATCGATCACCACATCATAGACCCACCAGTTGTTCTTCTTTTTTAAGAGCCGGTAATAGATCGGGACCTCCATTTTGGGGGAGACAGCTTTTGTTTGTACTTCAGCAAAATTCCCTTTCAGGCGCTCCTTCAGATACTCAACCTGCTCTCCACTATACCCATCAACATTTCCGGCATAGGAGTTGGATAGAAAATCATGAAACAGGCTCACGAATTCATCTTTTTGGGCTTGGTCAAGTTTCCTCCAATGCCTCGTCAGTGTACGTTTTGCCATTTCTTCATAGTCAAAGCGTTTCCCAAGAACTTCTTCCAATTTGGTCAGGCGTTCGCTGTAACGTTCAGGTTTTTTCAATTCTTGGTCACCCAGAATGGCCAAAACGCCATTAATAGTCTGTTTCATGGCATCCGTGGGCGACCCCTGCGGCATGGCTCCCCCGACTTCTCCCATCAAAAAGATCAGAGGGACAGCACCCAAGAGTGCCCACAAGAAAAGACCTCTGGCCTTGTTGAACAAACCATCATTTTCCCTGGATCGTTCCGTCTTTCTTTTTTTTGTCATCAACAATCCTATTCCCATGATTAACTCTCCCCAAAAAGTTATTGGGCGCTCCCATGAATAAACTGACCTATCACTTGTTCAAGGTCAATGCCCGATTCGGTATCTTGGATACTTCCGCCATTCCGAAGTTCTTCCCCCCCACCTCCAGGGGAGAGCTCTAGATATTTTTCACCAATCAGCCCCCGTGTTTTAATCGAAGCAATGGCATCAGTGTAGACATTCACACCCTGATTAAGGGCCAGGACGACCGCCGCTTGATCATCGTTCAACGCAATGTCTTTCACCCGCCCGACCTGCACGCCGGCTATCTCAACCGTCGCGCCGGGCTTTAACCCTGAGGCAGAGGAAAAGTCGGCATGGAGTTCATAATAATTGCCGCCGATAAGTTCCAACTTCCCTAATTTTATGGCTAAGTACCCCAAACACAACAGACCAATCAACACAAAAATCCCAACCGCGAACTCCATCTTTGCTCTATCCATTAAATTCCCCCTCCCTCACATCCCCCCCCTGAAACAAGAGGAGCCTCCCACAAAGTCCATTCAGCAACATGACCGTTGATCAAACCGGATCACAGCACCGTTCCCATGCTTGTGGTAGCAATCATCTCCTAAGGAGAAACCGATGCCATCAAGGCTCCCGGAGCGATAAATTCCTGAACAATTGGATTATCCAGCCGTTGAAAATCATGAGAAGGCGCCATTGCGGCAATTTTTCCGTTTTTGAGCATGGCCACCCAATCAGAGATCCCGAAAATCTCCGGGATTTCATGGCTCACCATAACAGCCGTAAAACCAAACACCCGATGCATGGAGACAATCAGATCATGAATGGTTTTGGCCATAAGCGGATCCAACCCTGTCGTGGGTTCATCAAACAGAATGATGTCAGGACCCATGACCAATGCTCGTGCTAATCCGGCACGTTTCCTCATCCCTCCGCTGAGTTCAGCTGGATATTTGTGACCCATTCCTTCGAGGCCAACCCGTTCCAATATCCCCTCAACCATTTTCCGTGCGTCAGCTTCGGATGCCAACCTCTTCTCCCGCAACGGAAACGCCACATTTTCAAAAACCGTCATTGAATCAAACAGCGCAGCAGATTGGAACAACATGGCAAACTGTTTGCGGACCTCATTGAGTTTCTTTCCAGAAAGCCGGGAAATATCGACGCCATTCACCAGCACCCGACCACGATCAGGTTTCATGAGCCCAATGATATGTTTGAGGAGAACGCTTTTCCCTTCACCGCTTGGTCCTATCACCGTCGTCAGTTTCCCGGTTGGAATGTCCAGGTCGACTCCTTTCAACACAGATTGACCGCCCAGCTTCTTCTCAACACCTTGAAGTTGAATCATCAAAAGATCTTTCAGACCCAAATCAGAAAAACGTCAGTCTCCTCACGACGCAACGATGGATGTCATCAAAGAAGAACGGACGTAAGGAAATAATCCCACACCAAAATCAGAACAGAGGCGAGAACTACGGCTTCTGTTGTCGCTTTTCCTAACCCCTCAGCGCTCATGGCTGTAAAGTATCCTTTATAACAACAGACCCAACTGACAATGAGTCCAAAGCTCAAACCCTTCAGAAGACCTCCATAGACATCCTTCCATTCAACGGCAGATTCTACTGAGCTCCAATAAGATCCGGCACTGACCCCTAACAATTTGACGCCCACCACATACCCTCCTGTTATTCCCACCACGTCAAAAATTGAAACTAACAGAGGCACCGCTAAGACAGCAGCCACCACTTTAGGAGTGATAAGATATTGTAGTGGGTTGATGGCCATCGTCTCCAAGGCATCAATTTGTTCCGTGATACGCATAAGACCAATTTCAGCGGTGATGGCAGAACCTGCGCGAGCCGTAACCATTAAGGAAGCCAAGACAGGGCCCAATTCACGAATCATACTCAAGGAAACGGCCGACCCCAAAAGCGCTTCAGACCCAAATTTCCTCAATGAATAATACCCTTGAAGCGCGAGCACCATGCCCGTAAACACGGCTGTCAGGACCACAACAAAAGAAGATTTAAACCCAATAAAATGGATTTGTTTCATGATTTGTTTTACACGAAGAGGAGGGCGCACCAACCAGGCAAAGGCAGAAAGAAGAAAAAGGAACATTTTCCCCATTTCCTCAATAAGAGAAAGCACCCAGGCTCCTAGGTATTGAATGAACCTCATCAGGCAGGTTCCCTCGTCGGATAGGCTTCCTTCATGGGGAAAGTGTCAAATCCCATTTCCTCGAACAGCTTTTTGAAGAAGAGGGTGAGTGGGTGTGAGGCTTGGATCATCTGAGTACGAAGTCTCGCGAACCCGCGCCAACTCAAGGGAGAAACCAGCACCTTCGCCAATCCTTGGATACAACCGAATGGGCGAAGAAACATATTGAAATCAACCGGCAAATTTTCATCGAATACATCGGAGATGGACCTGATCACAAGAAACGGGACAGAAGCCTCTTGCGCGACAACTCCAAGCGGCCCACTCTCCATGTCGAGAGCCAGCGCACCCGTCGTTTCCGCAATCCTTTGTTTCTCTTTTGCCTGACTCACAATACGTGCAACCGTCACCATCCGACCACACTGAGCGGAGTGATCTAGGCAACGAGCCAGATGGACCGCACGGGCGCTCCATTGAGGATGACAGGGAATGAGGGAACCCGCTTGATGAAATGATTGGCAAGAGAAATCCATCAACACTTCATTGGCAACAACAATGGACCCGATCGGAGTTGCTGTAAGGGCGCCAGCAAAGCCTGATGAAATAATCAGATCCCAATGATGGTTCGCCAACGACGATCTACATGCGTTCATGGCATTTTGAGCACCCACCCCAGTCCGAAACAAGGAAACGTGGACCTGTTGTTGACGGCCACTCAGATACTGAGCCGAATTCCGACCGACTCTCTGTTTGCTTGGAAATGCCCGAGCAACCGCTGCAAATTCCCAGGGCATTGCGGTAAAAATACCAACCTTGACCCGCGTAGATTCCAAATCCCCCCCTTTGAGAAGCAAAAGCAGATACTATCGTAGCCGGGGCATGGTCCGACGAACTGTCTGAGCAGCTTTTCGCAATTCATCAGCCCTCGTTTGCCCACAGGTCCGTATGTTCCGGTACATGGACAACGCCCATAAAGGGAAATAGTGACTGTACCCATGGTATCGAAGGTAAAAAACCCTAGGAAATCCTGTGCCGGTATGAGAAGACTCATCCCACACTCCGTCATCACGCTGGTGCCGAAGCAGAAAATTCACACCCCTGACCACACTAATTGAATCTGCCACATCAGCAGCCAACAACCCCATCAATGCCCATGCTGTCTGAGACGCCGTACTCTCTCCCCTTCCAGCCACCGAACTATCAGCATAGGATTGACACGATTCCCCCCAACCTCCATCCTGGTTTTGGACGGACTCCAGCCATGCCACCGCTTGTTGAATCCATGATGCCGTCATATCCATCCCAATGGCACGAAGACCAGCTAGCACACTCCACGTTCCATAGATATAATTCACACCCCACCGGCCATACCAACTTCCATTTAGCTCTTGCTCACGTTGCAAAAATGCCAAGGCAGGGTCAACGGCGACATGTGTCCTGTCAAATCCTAGGGTTCCCAACATTTCCAAGCAGCGGCCCGTCAAATCAGCGGTACTGGGATCAAGCAGTGCCTGATGGTCCGCAAACGGAATTTTGTTGAAGATGATTCGATTATTATCTTTATCATACGCTCCCCATCCCCCATCGCTGCCTTGCATGGCCAACACCCAATCTACCCCCCGATGAATCGCCTCATCCTGATCGGCAACCGACGTCTTCTGAAGTTTGGACAATGCGATGATGACCGCAGCCGTGTCATCGATGTCCGGATACCAAGCATTCTCAAATTGAAAATACCATCCTCCCGGGCGCGCCTTTGGAGAGGAAACAGTCCAATCACCCGTTTGTGTCGCCTGACAAGAGCGCAGCCACGACGCTGATTGAACCAAGGCAGGATGATCCAATGACACACCTCGTTCAACCAGCGCATTGATAGTCAAGGCCGTATCCCATACGGGTGAGACACATGGTTGGAGATGAAGCATAGCGGAATGCTGTCCCCCTTCGTGCCCAGCCGTCCGTATCTCCAATGCCTCAATTTCTTGTAAGGCCTTCACAATCAATGGATGATCATTCGAATAGCCTAAAGCACTCAACGCAAAGATCGAGTTTGCCATCGCAGGGTAAATCGCTCCTAATCCTCCTGTGCCTTGCATATGATCCATCATCCAGGCCTCGGCATTTCGAAGGGATTTGTTTCGCAGTGATTTCAGGGGATAGAATTCGTAGAGTTTTAAGAGCTCATCCACCCAGACAAAAAAGTTCCTCCAACTAATCCAAGTCGCATCACGCCTGAATGGTGGTTCTTCTCGATACCGGATCTGTTCAGGCGATTGAACAAATAACTCCCGTATGCCACGATCTTGAGGGACCCGACACAGCGGCCGTTTTGCAAAAATAATGAGTAACGGAATAATGACAACACGTGACCAATACGATACCGCATATAAATTAAAATAAAGCCACTTTGGGGCGAGAATAATTTCCGGTGGCAGACTTGGGATCCCTCGCCAATGATATTGGCCGAACAATGCTAAGGTAATTTTTGTAAAAACATTGCTGGAAACAACGCCGCCAAGATCTAAAATGACCGATCGCGCTTTTTGCATAAAGGGTTCATCCTGGGAAACCCCCGAAAGTTTCAGAGCAAAATAGGCTTTCACTGATGCACTGATGTCCGGAGGGCCCCCAGAATAAATCGGCCAGCCTCCCTCTTGAAGTTGAGAATGTATAAGATACCTGACTGCTTTTCTTTCACGATCAATATCTACAACATTCAGAAAACGCCGAAGCATCAGATATTCAGACGTCAGCGTCGTATCCGCTTCAAGTTCCTCAACCCAATATCCGGCCTCATGGTTTTGATGCGTGAAAAACCAAGATTCTCCCCGTTGAAGAGCATCTTCCATGGCTTCCGCATGCCCAACCACCGTGGCTCCGGCACGCCTTGTCTGAGCACCTGAAGACGCCACGGGGTTGGGATTGTGAGAAACTAATTTGAGGGGCGACATCCGTCGCTTGCCCAACGGTCTCCTCCAAACCAGAGGAACTCGCGGCAACAGGCTATCCGATAGGCGAACCAAGAGTTGCTTGAAACGTTTCATAAGGGATCTCAACAAAAAAAATGAATCAGATAAAGCTGACGAGGAAAGTGGAGAGAATGCATAAGCCTAGGTAAAAGGCAGTGGCATCAAGGACATGCAGGAATGACGTAGGTTTGAACGTTCGCCTTGTAGCAAGATCACCCTCTGGCTGTCAAACAATGAACGACCCCCACAAGGATGAACAAGGGCACGGTTCATAGGAGCCTATGAAAGAAGCGCAATCCGTTCACGGTGCTGTTGAACATGACGAGTTCCATTCCGGGTATCAAAGACCAGCGGCGCCTGTTGAACAATCATTTCATAATCAAACGACGAATGAGCCGTGAGAATCAGAACGCAGGCGCTCCGAGCCACACGATCCGGCGTTAGTTCTTGGGAGGTATAGTGCCGGCCGTTCAGGAGGAGGGTGGGGGTGAAGGGATCAACATATTCTATATTCACCCCTTCTTTTTGCAATAATTCCATGACTTTGGTGGCGGGGGACTCCCGAGGATCACCGATATCCGCCTTATAGGTCACCCCCAACACCAAAATCGTTGCACCCTTGAGACATTTCCCTTGTCCATTTAAAAGACGTTGAAGCTTGCTCACCACAAAATAGGGCATATTCTCATTAATTTCTCCGGCCAACTCAATGAACCGTGTATGAATATCGTATTCCTTGGATTTCCAGGATAAATAATAAGGATCAAGAGGAATGCAGTGGCCGCCTACTCCCGGCCCTGGATAAAAAGGCATAAACCCGAAGTTCTTCGTGGCCGCCGCATCGATGACTTCATAGACATTAATATTCATGCGATCACAAAGAAGGGTCAATTCATTGACCAATGCAATATTCACGGAGCGGAAAACATTTTCAAAGACTTTGGCCATTTCAGCAACACGAGGAGAACTGAGGGGAAAGATTTTGACGATAGACTGCTCGTAAAAGGTCTTCGCCGCTTCTTGGCAGGCCGGAGTCACCCCGCCAACCAATTTATACGTGTTATGGGTCTTGAAGGACGCATTGCCGGGATCAACACGTTCTGGAGAAAACGCTACAAAGGCATTTTCTCCAACCTTTAATCCTTGTTGCGTTAATGCCGGCAAAATCACTTCCTCCGTGGTTCCAGGATAGGTCGTACTTTCAAGAACCACTAACATGCCAGGATGCCCATACTGAACAAGATGACGGGTCACCTTTAGGATCGCGGTCATATCTGGTTCCCGATTACGAGTGAGAGGGGTCGGCACACAAATTAAAATGATGTCACATTCCTTGATCCCGGAAAAATCGGTCATGGCCATAAGACGCTTGGCGTTCACCACATCCAACAAATCCTTGTTATCCACATCAGCAATATAATTGATTCCTTGGTTGACCTTGTCAACCTTCGCAGTCATTTCATCAAACCCATACACTTGGTATCCCACTTTCGCCTGAAGCACGGCCAATGGCAGCCCCACATAGCCAAGCCCAACCACACCAACCCGAGCTGAATGATCTTGAATCTTCTTTAATAAATTCATCGTCTTCTCCACTCTAGTCTCTTAGGGACAAAATTCCGTGTTTTTCTGTAAAGAAATTTTTGGTGATGTTCAAAAAGCCTTGTCTGTCAAGGGGCTGGATGACCTTTCCGACACATCCAACTTTTTAGATCGTCTGAATTTTTCCGTCATTTTGCATTTTTCAATTTGCACTTTGCCATTTACCTTGTTTAGTTCCGGCTCGTCCGGGTTAGGATCTTCTCATCCCCCCTGTGCTTACTCTTTCAGACTTATATCGTCAATGGTTTTCATAATCTTACGCAAAAGTCAGAAGATCAAGACCCAAGGAAAGACAGTTTCAGGACGAAACATCATTCGTCACATTGGTCAATAACTTTTGATCATTGATGGTCCACACATCGCACGTCGCATCTCCGTCAATGTTACCAATAGCCACGGCTGTGAAGGCCGTGGCTGATACAGCGTCCAGGTTTGATGCCGTGCATCCAGAAGGGAGGACTCCGGCACTGGCCTTCCCAATTTTATAATAATACCGCTGCGAGGCCCCGCTGACCGCAAAGCCGATGGCATTAAAATCATCGATATAGCCATTGTTTTCAGCAAAATACGCGATTTCTCCCGTATGGATAGCCACAAGATTATTCTTGGCCTCAGTTTGTTTGGCCTTCGCTTGGTATCGCAGAAAATTCGGAATCGCGATCGTGGCCAAAATACCGATAATGGCCACCACGATCATTAATTCCGTCAGACTAAACCCTTGCTGATGGTTCCGATCATTCTTCATTCCTCTTCCTCCCTATGGACATTTCCAGGATAACCCTCACGTGAATGGCTTCAGGCAAGAAAAACCGCCGCTCTCCAAGTCAAGAGCCTACTCACCATTGCTCCCCTCTCCCAAGGAATAAAGACGCAACACAAATAGGAAAACCTAGGGCGTGGGCAGGATGTCGGAGAAATGATGGCTCACCTGAGGTGACGATGATGGATTCGTGTCATGCAGCAACGGTTCGCCAAACCCTTGTTGACGGAATCGATCAATCAAGGCCCGATTAGAAGAATCCAATGCAATGGACCGTGCCCAAGCTTCTTTCGCCTTATCAAACTCCTGCCTCTTGATGTAAATGGCACCGAGATGTTCAAAAATGACAGGGTCATCTCCCACTAACGAGGCCGCACGTTCTATGGTCTTCATGGCTTTTTCAATCTGTCCAACTTTAAACTGCGCCCAACCAAAACTATCCACGTAATACCCATTGTCGGGTTTCAGTTCTACAGCTCGTCCGGTCAACTCAAGCGCCTTTTGAGGGTACATGTCGCGATCAGCATAACTATAACCAAGATAGTTCAATGCATCGGCATAGTCGGGCGACAACTGAAGAGTCCGCTCCATTTCCCGAACCACATCATCAAATCGATCCAATTTGTCATAGGCGGTACCAAGATTAAAATGCAGATCGGCATTGTCAGGATTCTGCTGTATGCCTTTTTCCAGAACCGACCTGGCCAATTGATACTGTTCAGTTTGCATGTACGTTAATCCCAGTAACAAATATGACTCCAAGCGCTTGGGGTTCAGCTTGGTCACCTGCTTCAGCAGTGGAATGGCTTTTTCATACTGTTTCAGGCGATACGATAACACTCCCAGATGCAACAGACTGTCATAAAAGGTTGGATCTCGGTTGAGATTTGCTTCATAGGCCTGACGAGCCCGGTCAACATCTTTCATTTCCTCAAACATCAGTCCAAGATAATCACGGACTCGTAAGTTGTTCGGCTGCGCTTGAAGAATGGCCGTCAATTCTTTAATAGCCTGTCGGTACTCGCCCATTTCCCCATGGATCAAGGCCACCCGTAATTGAGATCGGACATCTTCCGGATCATCCTTCAGCATCTGTGCGAGTTGATCAAGCGCTTGTTGATAGTCCCGCGTCTTCAAATAAATCCGCACCAACTGAAGGCGAAAATCGTTATCATGGGGATTCACATCCCTCAAAAACCGCTCATACACCTCGGCGGCCTTTTGAGGTTCCTCTTGACGTTCGTATAACGCCGCAAGCGCGCGGTATGACCGTTTGAAACGACCCTTCAGGTTGATGGCATTATTGAAATAGCCTTCAGCTTTCTCCAGATGGGCCGTTTGAGCCGCAATCATCCCAAGGAAATAATGGCCTAAAGCCGAACGAGGAGCCTGAACCAACAATGCCTGGAAGACCTGCCGTGCTTCGTCCCATCGTTTCAACCCCACCAGCAGGGCTCCCTTCCCAATAAAGCCTTGGAGGTTGGTCCGATCCTGGTCAATAGCCTGATCATAGAGACTCAGCGCGCGCTCAGTATGGCCCGTTCCCGCATAAATTTTGGCCAATTGAAGAAGCATGGAAGATTGGTGAAGGCGGTCAAGAGAAATCCTGTCCGCCATTTTTACCGCTGCTCCCATAGACCCCATCGAAAAATACAGTTGTGCGATTTTGGCCTTGAGGAACACCGACTGCTGATCAAGAGACAAACTCGCTTGATATTCTTTAAGAGCAGAAGCCGGTTCATTGGCTAATTCATCCAGATAGCCGCGAAGAAAATGAAAGTAGGCCTGGGGAGAAATGGAAGCCGTTTTGGTCAAGGGAGAAGACAAGGGCGAATCGACAGGATGCGGAGCCGTTCCACATGACATGACCGCAAGGGGAATCGCCACCAGAATCATCATCAGGCGCCCTTTTCCCCAAAATACGTGAAGATTATTCAACTGCACGATGTGTCTCAAGGTCCGCAAATTTCGCATATCGCTCATGAAAATAGAGTTTTGGCTCTCCAATAGGTCCATTGCGATGCTTTCGAACCAAAATATCAGCGATCCCCTTTTCTTCCGTATCTGGATTATACACCTCATCCCGGTAAATGAACATCACGACATCCGCATCTTGTTCAATCGCGCCGGATTCTCGCAAATCTGCCAATACAGGGATGGGAGGCTTCCGATTTTCTACGGCTCGACTGAGTTGTGATAAGGCCACCACAGGAATTTCTAATTCCTTTGCGAGCGCCTTCAATGAACGGCTGATGTCGGAAATTTCCTGTTGCCTGGATTCTGTATCCCGACGTCCCTCCATTAATTGTAAATAATCAATCACAAGGAGGTCCAGCCCATGTTCAGCTTTCAGCCTTCTGGCTTTGCCTCGCATTTGTTGAATGGTCAAATTTCCTGAGTCATCAATAAAGATAGGGGCTTGCTCCAATTTACTGGCGGCATCGGTCAATGAGACCCAATCCTGCCTTGATAACTGACCGGTCCGTAGTGCATGTGAATCCAATAATGCCTGGGAGCTCAGCATTCGCAACACCAACTGAGCTTGAGACATTTCCAGGCTAAAAATCCCAACAACGGCATTCGCGCGTATGGCTGCATGTTCGACAATTCCAAGAGCGAGGCTCGTCTTTCCCATGCTCGGACGACCTGCAATAATGATCAGGTCCGAGGGTTGCAACCCAGCGGTCAAATGATCAAGAGCCGTATAGCCTGTCGAAATTCCAGTAATCCGTTCCTTGCGGCTATACAACCGATCGACAATTTCCACGCTTTCTTTAATGATATGCCCAACAGGCATAAACGATCGGGTCAGCTTCCCCTGGGCCAGCCGGAAAATTTCCCGCTCAGCATACTCCAAAAGCTCATCAGTCGGGCTGGTCCCTTCATACCCTTGCGTGACAACCTCCGTCGCGGTCCCAATCAATCCACGCAACAAGGCTTTATCCCGAATAATTTTACTGTGATAACGAATATTGGCCGCACTTGGCACAGCCTGAACCAGCTCGGCCACATAGGCTGCCCCTCCCACTTGTTCAAGCTCACCCATCATCGTGAGGTATTCAGTGAGGGTAATGTGATCAACAGCCTCATTTCGCTCAGAAAGAGTCACCATGGCTCGAAACAACGTTTTATGCGCATGCCGATAAAAATCATCTTCAGAAATAATTTCGACGGCTCGGTTCAGAGAGGCATTCTCTAGAAGGATCGCGCCTAACACCGATTGCTCAGCCTCAAGATTCTGGGGAGGCAGGCGGAGTGCCCCGTCTTCAGCCGGTGTCATAAAAACTGTGACTTTAAAAAGGAGGGAAGATCAGAACGCTTCACTTTCACTTGTTGTCGATAGGAACTCTTTCGAATGCGAACAACCAACACAGAGTCCGATGCCACTGCCGGCGCCCCAAGAATCACCACCAGCGGCAAAGCCAACGCTTGGGCCCGATCACCCGCCAAGCAAGCCAAGGAAGACCTTGAAACACTCATGGTCTCATGAATCACCTGAAAGCTTTCCTTTCGAAGATATTGCGCCAATTGAAAGGCATACCCAAACTGATTGTCCGGCGCCACAAGAAGCAGAGGGCTCATGCAACTGGACACTCCCCGCATTGAAGGCTGGAGAGCCGAAAAGACATGGTTCATATCGAGAGCAAAACCAGTAGAAGGCAGATCACGGCCAAATCGTCCAATTAAATGATTGTATCGTCCTCCCCCACCAAGTTCACATCCCAACGTTTCCGTAAATACATCAAATACAAGCCCATCATAATAATCAAAACCGCGAAACTCTCCAAGATCCAACGACACATGTTCTTTGACGCCGGTCAGATCCAACAAGTGATACACTTGGGTCAACCGATTTAAGGGCTGGGTGAGGGCGGAGTGTCGACCTGCGACCTTCCTTCCCCACTCCAACACATCCTCTCCCCCAAATTGGCTCGGCATCTCCAAAAGAATACGGGCTCGTTTGGGACTCAGTCGTTCCTGTCTCAAAATTTCTTCAAGCCGAGGAAGGTCTTTTCGAGCAGCAGCCAATTCCGCTTGCTTTCGACCGACTTCAGAGAGACCGGATTGGGCGAGAAGGGCTTTATAAAACCCCACATGACCAACCGAAATTTTAAACTCCGGCAACCCGATTTCTTTGAGTGACTCAACCAAGAGAGTCAGGATTTCAGCATCCATTTTGGGGGTATCCACACCAATTAACTCCACCCCAAGTTGAAAGATCTCTCGATCGCGACCGGCATGATCCGGTTCATAACGAAAGACCGTCGTCCGATAGGAAAAACGTAACGGCAATCCAACACCGCCCATCCCCATCGCAACAATTCTCGCCACCTGAGCCGTGACATCCGGCCTGAGGACAAGAATACGTCCGGTCGTCCAGTCCGCAAATTTATAAGACTTCTCGAGGATGTCCGCAGGAAGTCCCGCGGACAAGACATCTAAATATTCGAAGGTTGGCGGGATGATTTCTTGATATCCCCATTGCGCAAGATGGGTCAGCAGTTGGCCTTCCAATTGGCGCACATACTGAGCCGTTTGAGGTAAAAGCGCTGCCGTACCAATGGGAATGAGTGAGCGGGCTGGTTTCATGTCAAGACGTACCCGATGCCCAGGCTGGCGCTAATCGGAAACCAGGGCAACACTCAAGAATCTTTTGACAAATCAACCAGCCGGACGGAAAGAATATCATTTTCTTGCTTGAGCGTTTCAAGCACGTGAGGCGATGGGGGCTCATCCAAGCCGATAATCAAGAGGGCCTGCTCGCCTTTTTTTGCCCGAGAACACTGCATTCTGGCAATATTCACATTCTGAGCACCAAGAATATTCCCGACTCTTCCAATCACACCAGGTCGATCAACGTTATCAATCAAGATCATGTATCCTTCTGAGACAATTTCTACCTGAAATTGATTGATTTCCATGATTCGAGGATCCTTTCGCTGAAAAAGGGTCCCACCCAGAACATGGAGCCGATTTCCTGCTTCAACCTTCAGTCGAATAAGGCTCGTAAAATCTCCGGCATCACTCCCTTTCACTTCTTTGACTTCAATCCTGCGTTCTTTTGCAACAATGGGAGCATTGACAAAATTCACGGCATCTTCCAAAATGGGAGAAAGCAACCCTTTCAGAACAGCCACCGTTAAAGAAGTCGGCTCAAAATTGGCCACTTCGCCAAAATATTCGACTGTGACCGTTTTGATCCCTCCATCCAGTAATTGTGATTGAAAGAGCCCCATTTGCTCAGCAAGGGCTACATACGGTTGGACCTGGGGAAGAACTTCAGGAGGGACAGATGGCACATTCACAGCCCCTCTCACTAAACCCCGCTTGAAATAATCAACAAATTGTTCCGCAATGGCAATAGCCACATTTTCTTGGGCCTCCTCTGTCGAAGCGCCAATATGAGGCGTACAGATAAAGTTGTCCAAGGACAGGAGGGGATGATCCGGCTTGACGGGTTCTTCCTCAAAAACGTCAAAGGCAGCAGACGACACTTTTTGAGATTTCAGCGCCTCATATAAATCTCCCTCATGCACAATGCCCCCACGAGCACAATTGACAATCATCACCCCTTCTTTCATCTGCTTGATGGCATTGGCATCGATCAGGCCTCGGGTTTGCTTATTGAGAGGTGTGTGAACTGAGACAATGTCCGCTCGTTGAAATAATTCAGGCAAGGCAACCACTTGAATCCCCATCTGTTCCGCACAGGTGACATCAAGATACGGATCGTAGCCGATCACATTCATACCCAATCCTTGGGCGAGTTTCGTCACGTAAGACCCAATTTGTCCCAGACCGACCAAGCCTACTGTTTTGTTATACAGCTCAACTCCCATGAACCGTTTCTTTTCCCATTTCCCTGCCTTCACCGAAGCGCTCGCTTGAGGTATTTTCCGACTCATAGAAACGATTAACGCCATCGTATGCTCAGCGGTGGTAATTGTATTCCCCCCAGGCGTATTCATCACCACAATGCCTCGCCGAGTAGCCGCTTCCCTATCCACATTATCCAAACCGCTCCCGGCACGGCCAATAATCCGAAGCCGACTCGCCGCGTCGACAACCTGAGCCGTGACCTTTGTGGCAGACCGAACAATGATGCCTTCATAATTTTGAATTTCTTGCAACAAGGCTTCTTTGGACAGATTGGGTTTCACGGCCACGGAAAAGCCCGCCTGTTCCAATACCTCGACCCCACGCGGTGAGAGATTATCACTGACCAAAATATTCATGACCTCTTGCGTCTCGCCTCCTTACGCTGCACTCGATACCATTAACACTTCTTGAGCCTTACCCACCCCTCTTCCTAATTGGATTGGATGCCCAAGCCCTTTCATCACCATTTCCACTGCAGCTAATCCCGTAATGACGTCAAATGTATCCATGTAACCCATATGAGCCAGACGAAAGATCTTTCCTTTCAGATGGTCCTGCCCGCCAGCCGCCGTCACCCCATATTGCACACGGAGATTTTTATAGACCGCCTGACCATCGATACCCTCAGGTGAATTAATCACCGTCAAGGCATCACTCGGAGTACCTTTAGGAAATAAAGAAAGACCTGCAGCTTGGACTCCCTCTCTCATGGCACGAGCCAACCGGCCCTGACGAGCAAACAGATTGGGCAATCCTTCCGTTTTCATCATCCGTAATACTTCCTGCAGACCAACAATCATCGAAACAGCAGCCGTATATGCCGTTTGGTTTTTTGCTTGTGAATCGCGCTCTTTTTTAAAGTTAAAGTAAAAAGCACCATTTTTCGCTTTATCCGCGAGCCGCCACGCCTTGTCACTCACACTCACAAAGGCTAACCCGGGAGGAAGCATAAAGGCCTTTTGAGAGCCGGCCACCACCACATCCAATCCCCAGTTGTCCGTTTGAATATCAAAAACACCTAAAGCGGTAATCGCGTCAACAACCAAAATAGTTCCATCATAGGCTTTCACTATTTCCGCTAAAGCCTTGATATTATGAGCCACACCCGTGGAGGTCTCACTGGCTTGTACATAGACGGCTTTAATAGAAGGGTCTTTTTTTAAGGCGTCGGCCACTTGTCGGGGGTCCACGCCATATCCCCATTCCACCTTAATCTCTAGAACGTGGATACCGAAGGTCTGACAAATTTTACCCCACCGTTCCCCGAATTTCCCTCCGTTAATCACCAAGGCCTTGTCTCCAGGAGACAAGAAATTTGCCACAGAGCCTTCCATCGCCCCGGTTCCAGAAGACGCGAGGACAAGAACATCATGGGTCGTTTGAAAAATCGTTTGTAAATCTGTTCGAACCTCTCCGAACAGAGCCGCGAAATCCGGCGTCCGATGGTGGAGAACCGGCCTTGCCATTGCCAGTAATACCTCAGGTGGAACCTGAGTGGGCCCTGGAGCCAACAGATACTGTTTACGCATACAATTCTTCTCCTTATTAGATGGCAAATCAAGAGGAAGGAAATGACCGCCCCTCAGATAACAGGAGGGGTATCACGGTACCATAGGCGCCCAAATCAGTCAAGAAAAGGGAAGGGTCAGCTTGTCTTCCAACGGATTGTTGCCTACAATGGAGCATCATCAAGGTGAGACTCTCAATCATCAGAGGTATAGGAGATGAAAGGACTGCATTTTGAACACCGGGGAGAGGGTAGTTACTACAAAGTCGTCTTGCACATTGGGAACTGCTACGTCCCGGTCAGTGATGACATTCTCGAAGAGCTTTCAACGCTTTCATCAGCACCAGCAGAGCGGTTTCTTTCTGCTTTCCTACGTCATTTAGGATATTCTTCTTACCTAAAGACCCAGATCCAAACTGAGTTGGATGGAGAGACCCAGCAGGTTGAAGCCCTACAACGATTCCTTCGTAATTGGGGATAAACCGATCTCACATCGAGTCCCGGCTTGATTACCCTCAACCATACTGAACTCAACACCTTCCAAATCAGTGCAGCCCCTTGTCAATAAAGTTGAGGATTTTGGTTTTCTGTTGAGGATCTTTTTCCAATTCAAAGGCCTTCTGATAATGCTCCGCCGCCAATTCAGGTTTCCGTTTTTCCTGATAGACTCGCCCAACGCCAAACGTCGCGTCAGCATCGTTGGGATTGATCTTTAAGACTCGGCTAAAGTAATCCAGCGCCGTATCAACTTGTCCTTTTTCAAAAAGAAACCAACCAAGGCCTGTCGCCGCGGGAGTAAAATCCGGATCTAACTGCAAGGCACGCTCATACTCTCGCTTCGCCCATTCTCTTCGCCCTTTGGTTTCATAGACTCCGCCAAGGGCAAAGTGGAGTTCCGCATCTTCCGGTGCCAGTTGGAGCGATGTTTTGTATTCTTCAATCGCCGCTTCCATTTTCCCCTGCTCGTTCAAGGCACAGGCCAGATTACTGTGAGCTAAAACTTCCTCTGGATGGGCTTTCAAAATTTCCCGATACTGCATAATAGCCATTTCCAACTGACCCTGTTCTTGATAGGCTACGCCAAGATTGAGCCGGGCAGCCACATAGCCGGGATCTCGTTTGACCGCTTCTCGATACGACTTGATCCCTTGATCGGTCCTGCCCATTCTCCTGTGAATTTGAGCGAGAAAGAAATGGGGATAGGGAGATTGAGGATTACAGGCCGCGGCCTTTTCATAACAGGCCACAGATTGTTCCGATTGCCCGGATTGAGCCAAAAACAATCCCTCGATCAAGCAGATATGACTCTCTTCCGGATAGTGGCTTTGGATCTCCTTGATCCACTCACTCACCACAAGAATATCCTGAGATTCCTGCAAGCATTTGGCATGGACCTGCCAAGCCTTCCCAAATGCGCCTTGCAGCAAATAGAGGACATTGAGCGCAAAAAAAGGGCACGGTCCAGCCTCGGGAGACTCTGCCCATTGCGCAGCCTTTTCCAAGGCCGTATCCCAATCACCTTGACGCAAGGCTTCCGTGATCATTTTTTTCGGCATCAAGCTTCCCTATCTTTCATCGTTCCCCTTCCCTTTCAACCCCTTTGTAAGGACAACGAAACCCTCCTTTAGAAACTACCGGGTCAGCGGCTCTTCTACATGAGGAGGCGTTGCCTGAATCAAGCTTCCGAGTAAAGGATCCCGTTCCATCATCTTCTCCTTCATTTGCCACGCGATCTGTCGATACGACCAATGCCCTTTCACACCCGAACGCAATCGAGCAATATATTCAGCTTCCGCAAAATCCATTTTAAACAAACACCGCACCTGAAACCCAAATGGAAGAGCATAGAGAGCGGCCTCTTGGCTCCGGCTTTTCAATTGTTCAATATCTCGGCACACTCCATCCATCGCCTGACGATAGTCTTGGCCCAACCCTGCTTCTTGAAGAATGGCCGGCACGGCATAGCCATGAAGAGTCGTGAAGTCTTGTTGCACCTGTTGGCACCGTCGATGCCGGTGTAAATCACGCCATCCTCCAATGTCCATCAGGATATCAAAAATAAAGGCATACCCGGAACGGAATTCCTTCGGAAGATCATCATAGGAGCCACGTCCCTGTACCGTCATCTCAATGACCTCTTGCTTTTCTTTTTCGGACCACGATTGAACCATCTCCAATATCCGACGATAGGGGGCATGGCTCACATGGTACAGGAGAGTGGTCACCACTTCGTCAAGAGGTGGATGCGGTTCCAACAGATCCACAGGCTGGTCAGCCTCAGCCCATCCCTCTGGGTGATCCAGCCCAGCGTTCGCCATAATCCCCTTGGCATGTAGCGAAAGATTCTCATGGATTGTTCGTTGATAGGTACTGGGAGCGGCATACCGTGCCAATGTGGGCGCCAACGGTTCAGCATCACCAGACTCATGCCCCTCCAATTCCCCCCAAACAGTCGAAGAAGGTTTGGTACATGCTTCCTTTAAGTCTACTCCTATAGAATGTAGCTCGGGAAGTTGGTCAGACAATAAACGAGTTATTTGTTTTTCCAACGACCGGATACTCACTACTTGCCCAACATTTGTGTGGGAAGCCAGCGGTAAAAAATACCGTGTCGCATCAAAGGTCCGAGCGGCAATCGTCCGGTCATAGGCTTGAGGCTTCATCGAATCCGGTTTGGGATCCCGTTCGGAAAGAAACCGTCGAACCGGTTCGTGAAAGGAGTGATAGGCATGAAAAAGCTGTTCCAGAATGGTGTCATAGGACACTTGCACGTCTGTCTTTCGAATCGTATCCGGTACATAACAGCCGGACGCCTCGAAATTCTGATACCGGCTTGATTTGGCCTGTCCATCCCACAAAGGTTCATCTTCGATGTGAATCGCGGCCAGTTCTGAAATATTTTCAAAACAAATCGTCACATGCCCAAGATCGGCAATCGATCCATGTCCATAGGCAAAATAAAATTGCTCCCAAAATTTTTCAGAGGAATGCGCATGGACCCAACGCAAACTGCCTTCAATGGAATCCGGAGATCGGCTATAGCGTGCAAGGGCATATGCCACTTTCTCCGGCGGCATGGGAGCTAAGGCCACAATCCGTCTCGTCTGGTTTTTTTCATTCATTAAGAAGAAACTCTCCCGTTTGACCGTTGCCCCTCAGGGCTTTGCGACTCAATCAAGAGACCATCCTTCAAAGAATAATGGAGTGAACGGTACCAAAACAGGCTATCCCCAAACCCACCACACATATCCAAAATACATCATGTACGAAACACCCACCATTCCCACCAGTCCCCGTTGGATACTTGATGTGTACCGGGAAAAAAGAACGAGGCAGCTCACGATCACGACGAGTATTTCCAAGGAAGCCGCGACTTCTCCATAATACCGTGGATCCCAATAGGACACGGGGCTTTCAAACCGCCAATCAGAAAGGGGAAAAAAGTGACGATGGGCATCATCATGATGAAGGGGAAAATCGCCGGCGACATGAAGCAGCATACTCGAAAAGAGCAGAACCCCCAAGTGGTTTCGCGCGTAAAGAGACCACGCCAATCCAATACCAATCACGGGCAACGAATGAAACGCATCAAAGATATTTTGCCAACTGACCTGATGATACTGATGAGTCCAAATAACATATTCCGGAATTTTACGAATAATTTTTTCAAAAAAATAAAACCCAAACATAGGCACATCCGGCAACAGGGCCCCCGCCGCAATAGCCAGTTGGTGTTTGGTCTCCTTCCCTTTCCCCAAAACAAGGAGATTGATGATAACATGCGCAGGCGTGTTCATGGGAACCGACAAGAATGCTTCGTTAATGACACCACTCTTTTCCTCTCAACCAGTCCGGTGGAAGCGCGCAGCTTGAATCAACCTCATCCTCACCGCTACACTCCCCCTCTCCAGTTAAGGCTTTTACTATACGCAAAATGACATCGAACCGACAATCCATGCACGGACAATGGTCCTCACGATGGACCTTTATTCTCGCCGCCACGGGCGCCGCCGTCGGCTTGGGTAACATTTGGAAATTCCCCTATCTGACCGGTGAATATGGAGGGAGCGCCTTTGTCCTAGTGTACATCCTATGCGTGGCGGCGCTTGGCATTCCCATGATGATGGCAGAGGTCATGCTGGGACGACGCGGCCGACAAACACCGGTGAATACGATGCACTCCCTGGCCCTTGAAACCCACGCTTCCTCAGGTTGGCAAATGATCGGCTGGATCGGCACCCTGGCAGGAGCGTTGATTTTATCGTATTACAGCGTCATCGGAGGTTGGACCCTAGCCTATGTGTTCCACTCCGCGATGGGAACCTTTACGGGTGACAGTGCCGGAATCGTTGCACAAAAATTTGATGCGTTCGTCCATCATACTTGGAGCGTATTCTTGTGGCATACGATATTTATGGTCCTCACCATGGTGGTGGTGGCCTAAGGGGTTCAGAAAGGGCTGGAGAAGGCCATCGAATGGCTGATGCCGGCTTTGTTTTTCTTACTCCTCATCGTGCTGGGTTACGCCATCACCACGGGGTATTTCTTGCAAGGTCTCGCTTTCTTGTTTACGCCTGATTTCAGTCGTCTCTCAGGAACCAGCATGCTGACGGCTATGGGCCAGGCCTTTTTCAGTCTCAGCCTCGGCATGGGAACCATCATGGTTTACGGTTCGTATCTCCCCAAAGACACTTCGATCGCTGGAACATCTATCGCCATCGCAGGAGCGGATACCTTGGTTGCACTGATGGCCGGCATGGCCATCTTTCCCATTGTGTTTGCCAATGGTCTGGAACCCAGTGCGGGCGTAGGACTCATCTTTAAAACACTGCCGGTCGCCTTCGGTCACATGACAGGCGGCCAGGGTTTCGGCACTCTTTTTTTTCTTCTGTTGTTAGTCGCCGCTTGGACGTCCTCCATTTCATTGATTGAACCAGCGGTCACCCTTCTTATCGAAAATTTTCAACTCACGAGGAGCGCGGCCTCTCTGTGGTGTGGAGGTCTGACATGGATCTTCGGGCTCGGCACCGTATTTTCTTTCAACATTTGGCAGGACCTCACGCTTTTTCATCTGAACTTCTTCGATCTCCTTGATTTTCTGACCTCAAACCTGATGCTGCCCCTTGGAGGCCTATGCATGGCCGTCTTTGCCGGCTGGGTCATGGCACAGAGTACGAGTAAAAAGGAACTTGGCATTCGCCTGAGCGGGGGATATCGGATTTGGCAACTTCTCATCCGCTACCTCGCTCCTATCGGAGTTTCCATCGTTTTGCTCCATGCCCTTGGTCTTCTGTAGTCACATCTCAACTCCTAAGAATATTCCCCATTCCATAATTCGGTCAAAAAAACCTTCCAGGGCAGCACCGTGACATCACCCACCTGTCGCTTTCGAGACTCAAAACTCACGACAAGATATCGTTTCAATTTTCCTTCTTCAGCTAGGGCTTTGAGAGATTTCAAATCTTGTGAAGACACATTTCCTTTGGCTTTGATCTCAATAGCCGTGTGATCGCCTAGGATGAATTCTACCTCAAAGCCTGACGTGGACCGCCAAAAACTGACGGGGTCGCCAGCGTGGTAATCTCGATAACTGAGTAATTCATGAGCCAGGTAGGTCTCGAAGGCTTCTCCATATTCAGGTGTTCCCGATCGAATGGTCCGGCCCTGCAACATTCCCGCCACCCCAACGTCGAAAAAGTAAAATTTGGATGAGGCTAAGGGCTTGCGTTTGCGTGACAGACGCCATGCCGGCACTTCATGAAGGATGAGAGTGTCCTGAAGAATACGGAAATATTCGTATATCGTAGTGCGTGGAACTTGTGCATCGTTGGCCACGTTCGTGAAGTTGACGATTGTCCCATTGCACAAAGCGGCCACCTTGAGAAAGCGGCTGAAGGCGAGAACGTTACGAGTTGCGCCTTCGGCGACAATTTCTTGTTCAAGGTAGGTCCCCGCATAACTCTGCAAATCTGCACGGGGATCATCGGAAAAATAAATGGAGGGCAACGTCCCTCGGGTTAAAGCCTGTGACAGATTGAAGTCTTTCCCCAATTCCTTGTAGGTGAGTGGGTGTAAGTGCCTGGTTCGTGCACGCCCACCCAACAAGTTAACCCCACCACGACGGAGTTTTCGAGCACTGGAACCCGTGAGAAGAAATTTGATTCGCCGCGTTTCTATCAGTCGATGGACTTCGTTCAAGAGGTCTGGAATGCGTTGAATTTCATCAATCACGACCATGCGATCCCGTGGCGTGAGTTCCTGCGATAGTCGCAAAGGATTCTGGCTCAACGCCAGATAGATGGAGGTATCCAGTAGATCATAGACACGAACGCCCGGCAACGACTGATGAATGAGAAAACTTTTTCCGGTTTGTCGTGGTCCAAAGAGAAAATGCGATTTTTTGGCGAGCAAGACACCTAGATCGACCAAGCGATCAACATAGGGGCTTGCGTGTATTGGACTTTTTCTTGACATACTACTCATCATATATCATGTCAAATGACGAAAAACATGTCAAAGGAGGAAAAGGGGACAGATTTATTTTCAGGCGTTCTAGGAGCCTCTTTGTTGGCCTATTGCCGGCATGTTGAATGACATCCCGTGCGAGCGTGCATCGTGTGGTCGCCCGCAGGACTATCGCTGCTCAAGTTATCGGGGTCGAGCGGAGGTTAGGGGGGGCGATTCTGGAAGGGGAGTGGAAACAGATTCGGAAACCATATCAGCATAGCCAATGAACTGGAGAAGATCGATTTGTTGTAGAGGTGCCGGAAGAATTGGTCATCGGGTAGAAAGACGGGGCCGAGATCGGCCTCTGAAAAAATATATCTGTCACCTTTACTTCTTCGTGCCCATAAAACTGGCAAGAAATAGGTATTGTGTCCCCCGACTCTCCACGTGAACTAGCCAGTTAGTCGTTATCCGGGCCCACGAAATAAACCTGTTTATCGCCGGCCAAGTGATCAGGGGTAATGATATAGGTGCCTTTCAGACTCGCATCCCAGACGCGTTGGGCTGCTTGCTCATCACCGCCGGTAAATACCCATGTTAATCCACCGACAATCGCCCCGGCTCCGGCAAAGGCTAGTTTAAATGCCCCATACACGGGCGTCAAAATAAAAGAGGCAGCCCCGATCACCAATTGGGACGTCCCGGAGGTCTCCTCTTGTTCCCCGGCATAGAGAGGAGGGGAGAAAACAAGGGAGGCAAGGAGAATGGCTAAGAGCAAAGGCATGGCCCCGCGTCGGACGTTGGTCATGGTTTTCGAAATTCGACCGAAGTGGGCTGCAGACTGGGTATTCATAACCATACTCCTGGAATGAAAGATGATAAATGGAGGAACAAAGAAATGTATTGTTGCCAAGTCTAATGGAAAAACACATCAAGGGGTATTTTCAAGTTAACTCAAGTTTGGCAGACTGGGCAGCATGAAAAAGCAAACACCCAGCTACAAACGTCACCGGTTTCCATCAGAGATAATCAGTCACGCCATCTGGCTGTACCATCGGTTCTGCCTGAGTTTCCGTGAAGTTGAAGAATGATTCGCGGAACGTGGTATCACCCTCACGTATGAAACGGTCCGCCAGTGGTACCAGGAGTTTGGGCCGGACTATGCTCGAACACTCAAAAGGCGCCAAGGCCGCTTAGGCGATACCTGGCACATCGACGAAGTCTTTGTCACCATTCAAGGATAACCGCGCTATCTTTGGCGGACCGTCGACCAGACGATGATACGATTGACATTCTGGTGCAACACCGTCGCAATCAGCGTGCAGCTGAACGGTTTTTCCGCCGTCTGTTACAAGGTCAGGGACGTGAACCTCGGTGGTTGGTCACCGACAAACTGCGAAGCTATGACGCGGCTCATCGTACAATCATGCCCTCGGTAAATCACATCAAACAAGTCTATGCGAATAACCGAGCCGAAGCCTCGCACGAACCGACGTGCTAGCGAGAACGGGCGATGCGAGGGTTCAACGCCCCGATTCAGGCGCAACAATTCCTGACACTCCATGGGCTCACTCAAAATATTTTTCGTGTCGGCTGTCACCTCTTGCAGGCGGTCAATTATCGAATATTACGATCGCGGGCGTTTCAGGTTTGGCAGGAGGTCGCTTGCGCATAAGGGATGCCACACTGACTCGGCAAACGCGCTAAGTCTTGCTCTCATGGCGCTAAGTTGACAAAATCCAGAATATTCACGCAAATAGTTGAAAAATATGGAGCCGGCGAGTGGGATTGAACCACCGACCTGCTGATTACGAATCAGCTGCTCTACCACTGAGCTACGCCGGCATGAAAGAAATGATCAAACGGGATCATACAGAATGGATGGTTTTCGTGTTATCGATTTTCACTGCGTTTTCTGATTGGATGGGCAGACGAGCGTTGTCCTTTCGACCATTTTTCTGTCATTTCGACCAATTTTTTGTCATATATGGACTCCCCCCGTTTTGCAAGCGGGATCTTCAGCTGATAAGGAGCGGGTCTGCTGTCATATATCCGGCTTCGTGATGGAACCTTCTGTGTTCCG